>Ga0156296_1007_pt1 | contig 9578 bp, 8 predicted proteins | sample RifCSPlowO2_12_FD_107944 | JGI IMG/M metagenome (GOLD analysis project Ga0156296, IMG submission 107944) | Deltaproteobacteria bacterium RIFCSPLOWO2_12_FULL_60_16 | reverse complement strand
TTTTAACCCCAAAGAGATCGAGGACAGCCCTAAGCGCCATTTGCGATCCGTCCGGCGCGCTCCTTCCAGGAATCACCAGGATCTTGGGGTCGACCTTGGGCAGATCCGCCGGGCCCTTGACCCCCGTGATGTCTCGGATCACGGTGACGCCCGGCTCCGAGCTCCCTCTGAGATAGATCATCTCGGTCAGATCAAACTTCCGGTCCTTGTCTAGAATCTGGAAGATATTCGGGGTAGACGGGATAACAATCCAGCTGAGGCCGTCTCTCTTGGCCACCTTGGAGACATGGTTTAACGCGATCCGCCCTCCCGCCCCAGGCATGTTTTCGACGATGACGTTAGGCGTCCCAGGAATAAAGTTGCCGATGTAGCGCGCGACGAGGCGCGCCTCAGTGTCCACTCCGCCTCCGGGAGGATAGCCGGCGATGATGCGAATGACCTTGCCTTTAAAAAATTCTTGCGCCGAGGCGCCTGACCAAGGGGTCGAAAAGATGAGACCCAACATCACTACGAGCAGGGCTTTCTTCATGGGACTACCTCCTTTTGTTTCTTGTTATCGCAGCTATCGGCCCAGCCACACCTGGCGGTAGAGTGTCTGGACCTCCTTAAGTTCTTTTCCCACCAGGCGGTTCGAAACCTGCAGCTTGAGCCCCCTGGTGAGCCTGGGCGGGTCGGGATCGACATCGACGCGGACCGGGATCCTGCCGCCGTTCTTGACGATAAACTCCTGCCCCTCCTTGGAGGTGATCCAGTGAACATAGAGCTTTGCGGCGTTGGGGTGCGGGGCGTTTTTTGAAATCACCGCCGGCACCACCAGCGTGACGACCGGATTGATGGCGACGAACTCGGTGGGCGCGCCCTTTTTTGCCGCCCGGGCCACCTGATTACCGTAGTTGTTGATAGCGATGGGGCACTCCCCGGCGGAGACCAGGTCCGAGACCAGGCCGTGGCCGTTGCGGATGGCCGGGTGGTTGGCGGCGATTCTCTTAAATAGCTCCAACGCTTTGGCCTTGCCCATGGATTTTTGCAAGCCGACGAACCACTCGAAGTCCGAATCCTCCAGGCAGAGTTTGCCTTTCCATTTGGGGTGGGCGAGGTCTTCGTAGTTTTTCGGGACATCGGCCTTGGCGACCAGACGGCTGTTGTACTGGATGACATTGGTGTTGATGTAGACCGGGCTGGCCATGCCGTCCGGGTCGAGCAGGTCGGGGTTGATGCCGGAAGCGGAGGGCGGCGTCCATTTGAGCACCATGCCGAGATTTTTGATATCCCACGAGCCCGAGGTGATCATGGCGTCGAAGTTATAGGTCTTGGCCTTGGCCTCGGCCAGGACCCTGCTGGCAAGCTTCTCGTCGCTGGAGCGGAAGTAATCGACCTTTACTCCCGGGTACTTCTTCTCAAAAGTGTCAAGGACCGGTTTGGCCTCATCCTCGCGCATGGAGGCATAGAGATTGAGTTTGCCCTCTTTCTTGGCGCCCTCTTCCAAAGCCTTGAGATCCTGCCCAAAGGCCGGGGCAAGACCGGCGGCAAGGGCGAGCAGCACCGACGTGATGGCGAGCGATCTCTTGCGCATGGCGTACTCCTTGTTTGCGCCCGTATATACCCGTTTGCCGGCCGATTGCAACCCTCAGGAGCGCGCGGCTACCATTTTTTTGCCGGATTGGGTATAAGAATGGCTCGACGCGCGGAGAAGGAGAGGAAATTATGAAGACTTTGGGTTTTATCGGAACCGGCGGAATGGGCAGCGGCATGGCCGCCAATCTCATCAAGGCGGGCTATCGGTTGCTGGTGAACGACTTGCGACGCGAGGTGACGCGCAATCTCGAGAGCCGGGGGGCGGAGTTTAAAGAATCCCCCAAGGCGGTGGCCGAAGGCTCCGAGTTGGTGCTTTCCATGCTGCCCTACAACGAGGCGGTGCAGGAGGTCGGTCTGGGCAAGGGCGGCCTTCATGAGGCGACTCGGGGGGCCAAGCTTTGGATCGATTGCAGCAGCATCGACAAGAAGACGATTTTGGAGGTCGACCGGCAGCTCAAGGGCAAAGGCTGGAGGATCCTCGACGCCTCGGCCGGCGGGGTAGAGGAGCAGGCGGCCGCAGGCGCTCTCTCGCTCTGGGTCTCAGGGCCGAAGGAGCTTTTCGAACCGCACCGGCCCGTCTTCCAAGCGATGGGCAAGACTATCCTCCACGTGGGAGAGTTGGGCAACGCCAAGCTGGTGAAGAATGCCATGGCGATGTGGGCCGCGATCGAGCACATGGGGTTGGTCGAGGTCATGAGCTGGCTCAAGAAGGGGGGAGTCTCGGAAGAGACCTTTCAGACGGTGATGCTGAGCTCGCAGCAAAGGTCGGAAGCGATCGAGAGGATTTTGCAGACCCTGGTGAGCCGAAAGTTCAAGCCGCGCAAGTCCTGGATGCCCAAGGACGTCGGCTTCGGGCTGGAGATGGCGCGCGAGATGGAGGTGCCGGTCCCATTCAGCGCGCTCACTTACCAGCTCTTCTCGGTAGCGCAGGCGAACGGCCTGGACGGCTACGAGGCGACCGGCATTGCGTACCACGTTTATGCATTGATCACGGGACAAAAAAAGTAAAAAGGGTATGGTTCCCCCGGAGCGGATTTCTCGTTTCCTGAGCTTTCTCTTGCGCCATCGTCCCGATGACTACCCGCTGCGGTTCGACCGGCAGGGTTATGTTCCGTGGGAGGAGCTTATCGAGACGGTTCAGGAGCGCTTCCAGGAAATCACGGCTGAAGAGGTCCGCAGAGTCGTAGAGGGTTCGGACAAGAAACGCTTTGAGCTCAAAGAAGGCAAGGTGCGCGCCACTTACGGCCATTCGTTCCCCGTGGAGCTGGGCCTGGAGGGCGTGGAACCGCCGGCGCCGCTCTATCACGGCACGGCGCGGGATCTGGTCGAGACGATCTTGCGCGAAGGGCTCAAGCCGCGCGGCAGACAGTACGTGCATCTCAGCGCCTCGGTCGAGGAAGCCGCGGCGGTGGGAAAAAGGCGGGACCCTGCGCCGACCGTTCTGGTAGTGGACTCCAAAGCCGCCCATGCGAGCGGGGTGCTCTTTTACTCCTCCGGCCCTCTGTTTCTCGCCAAAGAGATCCCGCCTGAATTTCTCTCGCTGTGGGAAAAATGAAAAGGACCGAGACTCTCCTCATCGGGCTCGCCATCGTTGTTGTCGCCTACCTCACTTTGATCCCGCTCGTCATGCTGCTCTACGGCAGCTTCAACAGCAGCCCGCCCGGAGTGCCCGGTCGTTTTACCTGGGACAACTACGCGGGTCTCTTCAGAGGCTCGCAGATGATCGTCGCCTTTAAGAACTCCGTCATTTTCAGTATCGGGACCAGCCTGGTCGCTTTCGTCGGCGGGGTGTGCCTCGCCTGGATGACGGAGCGCACCAACATGCCGCTGAAGAAAGCGATCTACGCCTCGGTCCTCGCGCCCCTGATTGTTCCCGGACTGCTGACGACGATCGGTTGGATCATGTTGTTTAGCCGGCGGGCCGGCTTGTTGAACTTGATCGCGACGCAGTACTTGGGCTTCGAGCGCCCCATAGAGATTTACAACATGGTCGGGATGATCTGGATCCTCGGCAGCGACCAGATCCCGCTCGCCTTTCTCCTGCTCACCGCCGCCTTCCGCTCCATGGATCCGGCGCTGGAAGAGGCCGCAATTATCGCGGGCACAGGGATTGTACGCACCACCTTCCAGGTCACGTTCAGGATACTCTCGCCGGCGATCCTGGCCGTGTGGATCATCAGTTTTGTCCGCGCCATAGAGAACTTCGAGGTGCCGGCCCTGATCGGCATCCCGGCGGGCATTCTGGTCTTCGCCACGGAGGTCTATCTGGCGACCCACAAGGTGCCGACCGACTTCGGCCTCGCCAGCACCTTCGCCGTCGTCTATCTCGCGATCACCGCAGTCGGGATTTTCATTTATCTCAGGGCGACCGCGGTCTCGGAGCGCTTCACGACGGTGACCGGGAAGGGTTACCGTCCCGCGGCCTTCGACCTGGGCGCGTGGAGATATCCGCTCTCCCTTCTGACCTTGGTCCTGGCGTTTATCATCTTCATCCTGCCGGTGCTGTCCGTGCTCTGGTCCTCTTTTCTTCCCTTCTACATGGCGCCGTCCCAGGAGGCCCTGGCGAGCCTGACCTTGGATAACTACCGCAGGCTGGCGCATTTGCCGCTCATCCACCGCGCTTTTTGGAATAGTTTCTTCCTGGGCATTTCGAGCTCTACGCTGGTCATGCTGCTCACCGCCTTCATGGCCTGGATCGTCGTGCGCACGCAGTGGCCCGGCAAGGGGCTCCTGGATTTTCTTGCCTTCAGCCCGATCGCGGTTCCCGGCCTGGTCCTGGGGATCGCGATCCTTTGGCTTTATCTTACGCTGCCGGTGCCGATTTACGGCACCATCTGGATTCTGCTGATCGCCTATGTCATCAAGTATCTTCCCTATGGGATGAGGGCCTGCTCCTCCTCCATGCATCAGATTCAGAAAGAGCTGGAGGAGGCCTCGGAGATGAGCGGCGCCTCCTGGGCCTACACCTTTGTGCGCGTGATCCTGCCGCTACTGGTCCCAGGCTTTGTTGCCGGCTGGATCTACGTGATTACTCACTCCTTTCGCGAGCTTTCCACATCGATCATGCTTTACCGCAGCGGCACAGAGGTGCTCTCCGTGGTCATCTTCGAGCTATGGGATGCGGGTCAGTACCCGGAGCTCTCCGCGCTCGGAATGACTCTGGTCGTCATTCTGGTGGCGATAAGCTTGCTGGCGCGCTGGATCGGGACCAAGTTTGCCGTGCAGCAGCTCTAAGGCAGCTTGACTTCAACATTAAAAAGGCGTTATAAATAGCGATCTTATGGCTAACTGCCGGATAAGTTACCCTATCGGGCATGAGCGAGCCCGGCGCTATTTCGATAACAGACGGTCTGGTCGCCCGGAGCAGCGAGGGGATGGCCACAGGGAGAGATGAAAAGTCACCTTAGGGATCTGTTAGCTCAAGCCATTGACAAAACGGTAAGGGGGGGAGAGCTGAGGACAACAGACCTCCCCCCTTTGCTTCTTGAGCCGCCGAAGCAAAGAGAGTTCGGTGATGTGGCGAGCAACGTCGCGCTTGTCCTGGCCAGGAGGCTCGGCAAGCCTCCGCGCGCCATCGCCGAGGCGATCCTTAGGAACCTGGAAGACCGTGAGGGGATACTGGCGCGCGCGGAGATCGCCGGCCCGGGCTTTCTGAATTTTTCCTTCTCTCCAAAGTTTTGTTATCAGCGCCTGCGCGCGCTCGAGGAAGGTAAGAACGGGGATCTCGATTTGGGCAAAGGACAGAGAGTCCAGGTGGAGTTTGCCAGCGTCAATCCTACGGGCCCGCTCCATGTGGGGCATGGCCGGGTGGCGGTTTTTGGCGATGTGCTGGCGCGCCTCCATGCCGCGACCGGATTCCAGGCGGAACGGGAATACTACATCAACGATGCGGGAAAGCAGATAGAGAATTTGGGCCTGTCCATTTATGTGCGCTATCGCGAGCAGCACGGGGAATCGATCCAGTTTCCGGAGCACGGCTACCCGGGAGGCTATGTGAGGGAGCTGGCGACGGAGGCGAAGCGGCGCTGGGGCGAGAGGTTTCTGTCGGAGGAGAAAGGCGCCGCGGTGGCTGCCCTGAGCCGGTACGGCTGCGAGGCGATGCTGGGCGCGATTCGCGACGATCTCGGCGCTTTCGGCATCACCTTCGACTCGTACGCGAGCGAGCGGAGCCTGAGGGCGACGGGCGAGGTGGACGGCACGCTGGAGCTTTTGCGCTCGCGCGGGCTGATCTACTCCCGCGAGGGCGCCCAATGGTTCAAGTCTCAAGCGTACGGGGACGACAAGGACCGGACCGTGGTCAAGAGCGACGGCGAGCTCACCTATTTTGCCAGCGACATCGCCTATCATCGAAACAAGTTCGCGCGCGGCTTCAAGAAGCTGATCAACGTTTGGGGCGCGGACCATCACGGCTACATCCGGCGTTTGAAGGCGGCGGTTAAGGCCCTCGACTACGATCCCGAGCTCCTCCACGTGGTTCTGGTGCAGATGGTCCAGCTCACGCGCGGCGGCGAGCCCGTGCGCATGGGTAAGCGCTCGGGCGAGTTCGTTTCCTTAGGCGAGGTCCTGGAGGAGGTGGGAAAGGATGCCGCGCGGTTTTTTTTCCTCATGCGCAAGGCGGACAGCCATCTCGATTTCGATCTGGAACTGGCCAAAAAGGAATCCAGCGAGAATCCGGTCTTTTACGTGCAGTACGCCCACGCCCGCGTGGCCAGCATCTTCGAGCAGGCGCGGCACGCGGGAGTCGCGGTGGATGACCTGAAGCCGGCGGATGTGGACTGCAAACGGCTCGCGCTGGCGGAAGAGATAGATCTGATCAAGCGCGTCCTCCAATACCCCGAGGTGCTCGAGGAGAGCGTCCGGGAGTTGGAGCCGCATCGGATGGTTTTTTACCTCTTGGAGCTCGCCGGAGAATTCCACCGTTATTATAATCGCGTCCGGGTGATCTCGGACGATCTCGCTCTCACGCGGGCGCGTTTGCTGCTGGTGCGTAGTGTGCAAAAAATCATTCGCGGGGGGCTGGCCCTGTTGGGGATAGAGGCTCCTGTAAAGATGGCGTCGCGCGGCGCGGAAGCGCTGGCGGCGGGGCAGTAGGACTATGGCAGAGAACCGGAAAGGAAGAGGTCAAGGATTGTATTACTGGACGCGCGGGCAACTGCTCGGCCTGGCGATAGCGTTTGCGGCTGCGTCGGCGCTGGTCTTTTTTCTCGGGATCGTGATCGGCCAGGGGATCGAGGAGCGCAAGCTGCTGAAAAAAGAGGAGCCGCTTATTAAGATTCCCGCCCAGCCTTTGTCGCAAGGCGGCGGGACTGCCACTGCGGGCAAGGAGGAGATGACCTTCTACGAGGAGCTGGCCAAGAAGGGCCCATCGGTTCCCCCGGCGACCCGCCTCGAGCCGGCCAAGGAGACCAAGTCCGCTGAGAAAGCGGCGAAGCCGGCAACCAAGGAGACGAAAGCGCCGGCTCAGGAGATGAAGGTTGCGCCCGCCGAGAAGGTAAAGACAGCGGAGAAGGTCAAAGAGAAAAGGGTGGCGGAAAAATCGGCTCCGGGGGCGGCAACAAGAGAAGCGCCCGCGAAAAAGGCCGCCGAGCCGAAGGAGAGCGCAACCGGCGTGGAGCCGCGAGAGAAGGTCTGGGCCGTGCAAGTCAACGCCTTTCCTTTTGAACGGGATGCGAAAGGCCTGGCCAAGAAGCTCAGGGATAAGGGGTATGATGCCTACGTGGTGCCGACCAACATCAAGGGCAAAGACTGGTATCGCGTGCGCGTGGGCCGCTTCGGCACGCAAGAAGAGGCGAAGACGCTCCAGGAAACGTTAAAGACGAGGGAAAAGTTTAGCAAGTCTATAACCACAAGCCGCTAGTTGGTTACTAGTTACTAGTGTAATAGTTGCTGGTTAACTAATTTTTTCAAAACCAATAACTAATAACCGGTAACTAATAACCACGGAGTATTTTATGGACATTCGGGAAGCGATTGAGAAATTGGTCAATCGGGTCGATCTCTCCGAGCAGGAAACCATAGAGGTCATGAATCAGATCATGACCGGGGAGGCCACCCCCCTGCAGGTGGCCTCTTTTCTCACCGCGTTGCGGATGAAGGGCGAAACCATGCCGGAGATCACCGGAGCGGCGCGGGTCATGAGGGAGAAGGCGCATCGCGTCAAGGTCAAGGCCGATCCCGTCCTCGACGTCGTCGGGACCGGAGGAGATCAGAAAGGGACCATTAATATCTCCACCGCGTCGGCGTTTGTCGTGGCGGGCGCGGGGATCACCGTGGCGAAGCATGGCAACCGCTCGGTCTCCAGTAAGTCCGGGAGCGCCGATGTGCTGGCGGCCTTGGGGGTCAAGATCGATGCCTCCAAGGAGCGGGTCGAGGAGTGCCTGGAAAAAATCGGCATAGGCTTTCTCTTCGCGCCGCTGCTGCACGAGGCCATGAAGTACGCCGTGCAGCCGAGGCGTGAAATCGGCATCAGAACCGTCTTCAACCTCCTCGGCCCGCTCACCAACCCGGCGGGGGCAACCCATCAGCTCACCGGGATTTATGACGGAGGGCTCACCGAATTGATCACCCAGGTCTTGAGAAACCTGGGAACCGTCAGGGCCATGGTGGTCCACGGCATGGAGGGGCTGGACGAGATCTCTGTGTGCGGGCCGACCAAGATTTCCGAGCTGCGCGACGGCCAGATCCGCAATTATACTCTTACGCCGGAGGAGGTGGGGCTCAAGCGCTGCCGGTTGGAGGAGATACAGGGGGGAAATCCGGAGCAGTGCGCCGATGCCTTGAGGGCGGTCCTGCGCGGCGAGAAAGGGGCCAAGCGGGACGTGGTATTGTTGAATAGCGGCGCCGCCCTTTATGTCAGCGGAGCGGCAGGCTCCGTAAGCGAAGGCATGCGTTTGGCCGCGCAATCGATCGATTCCGGCAAGGCCCAGGCAAAGCTCGAGCAGCTGGTTCGGATGACGAACGCAGTTTGATAACCGTTAATCGTTATTCGTATATTCGTTAGTCGATTTTGGACTCCGAGTTAACGAGTAACCAATAACCAGTAACGAATAACTAAGATGTTTCTCGATACCATCGCGGAGCATGTGCGCGACGTCGTAGGGCGCAGGCGGCGCGTGACGCCCGTCTCGGCGCTGCAAGAGCGAGCGTTGTTTGCTCAGCCGCGCAGGGGCTTCAGGAAAAGTCTCGAGGGCGGGTCGCGCCGCATCATCGCCGAGGTCAAGCGGGCCTCGCCGTCGCAGGGACTCCTGCGTGAAGAATTCGACCCCGTCGGCATCGCGAGGGATTTCTTTGCCAACGGCGCGAGCGCCCTTTCGGTTCTCACCGAAGAGCGCTTCTTCCAGGGGAGCCTTTCTTATTTGGAGCGGATTCGACAAGAGGTGCCGATCCCTCTTCTGCGCAAGGATTTTGTTTTGGACGGTTACCAGCTCCTGGAGGCGAAGAGTTTCGGCGCCGACGCAGTGCTGTTGATCGTGGCGCTTCTCGATCCGGCGCTGCTCCAGGAGCTTAAGGATCAGGCGGGGTCGCTATCTCTGGACGCCCTGGTCGAGGTCCATACCGAGGCGGAGCTGGAATGCGCGCTCCATGCGGGGGCGGTCTTGATCGGCATCAACAACCGGGATCTGAAAACTTTTGACGTGAGGTTGGAGACCACGGAGCGTTTGCTGCCCCGGATTCCCGCCGGCGCCCTGGTGGTGTGCGAGAGCGGGATCGACAACCCGCAGCAGATCCGGCGATTGGAAGCGCTCGGGGCGCATGTCTTTTTGGTCGGGGAGGCGCTCATGAGGGCGCCGGACCCGGGAGCGAAGCTTAAGGAACTTTTGGCGTGACTCGTTATTCGTATATTCGTTAATCGATTTTGGAGTTCGAGTTAACGAGTAACGAGTAACCAGTAACGGATAACGAACAATGGTCAAGGTCAAGGTTTGCGGGATCACGAATTTGACGGACGCGCTGAAGGCGGTGGATCTCGGCGCCGATCTGTTGGGGTTTAACTTCTATCCGCC
>Ga0156296_1125_pt1 | contig 9629 bp, 5 predicted proteins | sample RifCSPlowO2_12_FD_107944 | JGI IMG/M metagenome (GOLD analysis project Ga0156296, IMG submission 107944) | Deltaproteobacteria bacterium RIFCSPLOWO2_12_FULL_60_16 | reverse complement strand
GTGAAGCTCGGTGAAAAGTTGCCATAGAACCTGGACCTGATTTGCCGGAACAGCGAACTTCTTGAGCTCGCTCTCTTCATCCGAGTTCTCTGCCAGAACGACGTCCCGAACGAGATGCTTTTCCAGCCGACGCCATTCATCAATCCCTTTGGTGATGCCCAGCCGGCGCGTGGCAAGGTCCCACAGATCGGGCCGCGACACGATTCTCTCGGGAGCCGAAGAAACGCGGTTGAAGAAAGGAGAATCAACCAGATCTATGACGTGAGAACGGAGGTAGCCCCTTAAGGGGAGGTTGATGAGGAGAAGCGTCGCCTTGGCCAAGGGATGCTGGACGAGCGGCTCCTCTGCGGAGACGGCCATGGGAATGGAATGGCGGGAGAAGATTTCCTTGATCCATGGAAGGTAGGGTTCCAGAGTGCGGCCCGCCACTCCGATCTGATCGAAGGAGAATCTATCGTCGGAGACGAGCCTTAGAATCTCTTTTGCCACGGCGTCGATCTCTTCGCGAGCGCTGAAGCAGCTGAAAATCGTAACCGGAAAATCATCGATCGGTCGGCGCGGCTTGTCCGTCTCCTCGGCAAAGAGCGGAAGGAGCGACGTGTGCGTCGCCCTGCGCTCCGGTTCTGCGGCCAGGTTGCGGGTTTGCGCCTCGCCGTCAGCCAGACCGTGCACGTATCTTTCATAAAAGCGCTCGGCGAAAGTCCAGGCCGGATGTTGGGGTCTCTCGTGAACGAGCGGAAAGAAGAGGGTAGTTGGATATTGGCGCGCTACGGACTGGAAAAGATCGAGCTGGACTTGGGTCAAGTCGTAGAAGCCATAGTAGAAGATGCGATTGAACTGTTTTAGGTAAATCGATGAAGACGCCTGCTCCAGTGCCATGAGATCCAAATCCGTATAGTCCCGCAGGTTCCATTTTTCACAGCAAGAGAGAAATGTCTGAAAAAGGTTCAAAAGTTTTTCGACGCCTTCCGTAGCTTCTTCAAAAAGATCGCCTCTCACAGCTTCGAGGGCCACAGAGGGATTGACCACGCCGTCCTTCAAGTCCCTGAGAGTTTGCCACAGGGCGGCCGATCCCCCCGCTTTCTCTTCGAGGCCGATGAACGGCTCGGTGCCGGGCAGTTCCATGCGGATGATCTGCCGCAGTATCTCCTCAAGGAGAGAGTTGTCCTGGAGGGGCCGAGCCTGCGCGCCGTGACGCTCCTCCAAAAGACGGAGAGAGAGCTGATAGAAAGTCAGAATGTGAAGGTTCAACAGACTCAGGCCGCGCTCTTGAGCCAGGAGCGCTTTAAGCCGCCGCCTGAGCGAATCGGAGGGGACCAGAATCAAAAGCGGAGAGAGGGGAGAGTTCTTTTTATGGGCGAGGATTTCCTCCACCAAGGCGTCCTCGAGATAGGGATGAAATGGGCCCAGAACAGTTCGCATGGAGGACCTGCAAACCGAGATTAACATAACCGCCATCCCGGTCCAAGATTTTTAAGTTGCAAATCGCCGGACAAAGTTTTAAACCAATGGCGGACTCTCTCCCTTCCCATGCCTCTGAGACGCGAAATTCAAAGAGCCTTTTTCGTTTTCCTTTGCCTTTTCGTTTTTGCCTGGCCGCGTCCGGCGACCGCCCAGCCATTCGGCGGCGGGACCGTTGTCTCGGACACGGAGCTGGCGACCAAGGCCGGGATGGAGATTCTCAAGCGAGGCGGCAACGCGGTCGACGCCGCAGTGGCCACCGCCTTTGCCCTCGGGGTCGTGGACCCGGCCTCATCGGGCGCCGGCGGGGGCGGCTTCATGGTGCTGTATCAGAGCAAGGAGAGGAAAGCCCACGTCTTGGATTTTCGGGAAACCGCCCCTTCAGCGGCCCGAAAAGAGCTCTACATGAAAGGGGGCCGCCCGGTGCCGGCCTTGAGCCTCACCGGCGCGCTCGCGGTCGCGGTGCCGGGGCAGGTCGCCGGCCTGGCCGCGGCTTTGAAGCGCTTCGGCACCCTGCCGTTGGCCACGGTGATGGCGCCGGCGATCCGCTACGCCTCGGAAGGTTTTCCCATCCCGCCGCATCTTCACTTTGCCATCGAGCGCCAGCTTGCCTCGATTCGCAAGTTCCCCAATCTCGCCAGGGTCTTCCTGGCAAAAGAGGAGGTTCCCCGCGAGGGAGAAAGCATACGCCAGCCCGAGCTGGCCGAGACGCTCAAGGCGGTGGCGGAGCAGGGAGCGCAGGTTTTCTATCAAGGCTGGATCGCTCAGGCGATCGTGGACGGGCTGAAAAAAAATGGCGGTGTTTTGACGCTCGAGGACTTGAAAAACTATAAACCCGTCTGGCGGGAGCCCATCATCGGCAGCTATCGCAAGCGCCCGGTCATCACCATGCCGCCGCCGAGCTCCGGAGGCATCGCCCTCGTCCAGATGCTGAACGTGCTGGAGAGATACCAGCTGCACCTGATCCCGCACAACTCGGCGACTCATCTGCACCTGCTGGCGGAGACCATGAAGCACGCCTTTGCCGACCGGGCTCAATATCTCGGCGACCCCGATTTCGTTCACGTCCCTACGGAGAGGCTCACCTCGAAGGAGCACGCGGCGTGGATCAGCGGCCGGATCTCTTCGGTGCGCACTTACGGTCCGAGATTTTACGGCCTGGCCGCTTCCAAGCCGGAGCAGGGCGGCACCAGCCATTTCGGAGTCCTGGACCGGTTCGGCAACGCGGTTTCCTGCACTCTGACCATCAACACCCAGTTCGGCTCCAAGGTGATTATCCCGGGCGCCGGGATCGTCATGAACAACGAAATGGACGATTTTTCCATCGAGCCCGCCGCGCCTAACGTCTACGGACTGATCGGTATGGAGGCCAATTCCATTCAGCCGCGCAAGCGGCCTTTGAGCAGCATGACGCCGACCATTATCCTTCAAGGCGACAGGCCGGTTCTGATCGTCGGGGCCTCGGGCGGCCCGCGCATCATCAACGCCGCCTTGCAGGCGATCCTCAATGTCGTGGACTTTCGTTTGCCGCTCAAGCAGGCCATCGCCTCACCCCGCATCCACCACCAGTGGATGCCGAACGAGCTCGCGGTCGAGGGGAAGTTTCCGCCGAGCACGCGGAAATCCCTGGAAAGAAGGGGACACGTGCTTAAAGAGAGGGCTTCCCTGGGCGTGGTGCAGGCGATCTCGGCGCAGCGCTCCAGAATCGACGCCGAGGCCGACCCGAGGAAGGAAGAAAAAGCCGCCCCACGGAAGTAGCCGGTTGATTTTAGCCGCTCTTTTTCCTAATATGCGGCCGGACTCGATATATGCTCGTAAAACAGGAGGACGCTATGTGGAACCGGTCTAGAGGCGTATTAGTTCTCAGCTTGTTGGCTGTCGCTGTTTGTTGGCAAACAGGCGTCGCCTGGTCGCAAAGCGCGCCGGATTCTAAGGTGATAGAGGGCGCAAAAAAAGAAGGTGAGGTCGTCTGGTACACCACCATGACGCTGGATCAGAGCAAGCAGGTGGTAGACGCTTTTCAGAAGAAATATCCGTTCATCAAGCCCACGCTTTTCCGCACCGGCGGCGGGCCGATGCTCAACAAGATCATGACCGAGGTCCGTGGCGGGCGGCATGCCTGGGATATCCTGGTCGGCAGGGGCGAGATGGTTCTTCCGCTGATGGAGAGAAAGCTTTTGGCCTCCTACGTGTCCCCCGAGACCAAGGCGATAGACAGCCAGCTGGTCGATAAGGAGGGGTACTGGACCGCCTACTACATTAATACGTACGTTCTCGGTTGGAACACCAAGATGGTAAAAAAGGCGGATGTCCCCACGAGCTATGAAGAGCTCCTCAATCCCAAATGGAAGGGCGGGCAGATCTCCATCGACACCGAAGCCTACGGGATGCTTCAGGGTCTCATCGGGCTATGGGGCAAAGAAAAGGCCGTGTCTTACTTTAAGAGGCTGGCCGCCATGGATCCGGTTCCCAAGCGGGGAAACACGGAAAGAGTCCAGATGGCCGTGGCCGGCGAATATCCGCTCATTATCGCCTACAACCAGACGATCCAAAGGATGACCTCAAGGGGGGCGCCGATCGACTGGCTGGCCCTGGAGCCGGCGGTGGTCCAAGTTAATCCGGCGATGCTGGCTGCCAACGCCCCTCATCCCAATGCCTCTCGGCTCTTCGTTGATTTTATTCTCTCAAAGCAAGGGGGCGAGATGCTGCGCAGCTTCCAGCGGATTCCCGTTCGCAAGGATGTGGACCCGGATCCTGCGAGACTCTTCAGGGGATACAAGTACGTCATCGAGAACCCGGAGGACTACAAAAACTTCGACGAGACGGTGAAGCTGTATCTGGAGATCTTCAAGCTACGTTAATCGTTATTGGTTACTCGTTACTGGTTGAATTGAAAGGGTTAGGCTAATACACGAATAACCAATAGGGGTGAGGTTGGGCGGAGGAGGGGACGAATAACGAGTTACGACCCGAACGGGTTCTTGAGCAGGATAGTCTGCTCTCTGCCGGGGCCGACCGAGATCAGAATCATCTCCATTCCGATAATTTTCTCCAGCCGCCGCACGTATCTCTGCGCGTTGGCCGGGAGATCGGAAAGGCTCTTTGCCCCTGATATGGGAGTACTCCAGCCGTCCATTTTTTCCCACACCGGCTCCGCGCGCTCCAGAACTCTCAGGCTGGCGGGAAAATCGTGGTAGGTCTTGCCCTCGCAGCGGTAGGCGACGCATACGCCGATCTTTTTGAAGCCGGTGAGCACGTCGAGCTTTGTCAGCGCGATGCCGGTGATGCCGTTGACGCGCACGGCATAGCGCACGCCGACGGCGTCGAACCAGCCGCAGCGCCGCGGCCGGCCGGTGGTGGCGCCGAATTCGCTTCCCTCCTCTTTTAATTTTTCGCCTTCCGGTCCCTTCAGCTCCGTCGGAAACGGGCCGCTCCCCACGCGGGTCGTGTAGGCCTTGGAGATGCCGATGATCTGATGGACGTTTCGGGCGCCGATTCCGGCGCCGGAGCAGAGCCCGCCGATCACCGTGTTGGACGAAGTGACGAAGGGATAGGTGCCGTGGTCCACATCGAGGAGCGTTCCCTGAGCGCCTTCGAAGAGCACCTTCTTACCGGCCCTGATTTCGTTGTCGAGCAGCAGGCCCGTGTTGGCCACGTGCCCTTTCAAGCGCTCGCGGTAGCCGCGGTAGGTGTCGTGAATCTCTTTGAAGCTGAGCGTCTTCTCCTTGAGGATCGCCTTGAGATAGATGTTTTTTTCTTTGATATTGTGGCGGAGCTTGTCGCGAAACGTATCTTGCTCCAGGAGATCGACGAAGCGGATGCCGGTCCGGGCGACCTTGTCTTCGTAGGCGGGACCGATCCCCCGCCCCGTGGTGCCGATCTTTCCCTTGCCCCGGAGTCTCTCCCGGGCCAGATCGATGGCCTTGTGGTAGGGCATGATCAGATGGGCCTGCTCGCTGATACGGAGAAAGGAGTCATCGAGCAGGTATCCCCGCTTTTTGAGCCCGTCGAGCTCCTCGAGCAGGACCCCCGGGTCCACCACCACTCCGTTGCCGATGACGCAGAGTTTGCCCGGATGCAGAGCGCCGGAGGGGATCAGATGGAGGACGGTCTTGTTTCCGTTGACGACGAGCGTGTGGCCGGCGTTGTTGCCCCCTTGAAAACGGACGACGATATCCGCGTCCCGGGTAAAGAGATCGACGATCTTTCCTTTACCCTCGTCGCCCCATTGGGCCCCGATCACGGCAACATTCGCCATCTTTTTACGACCCCGTCGGCAGACAGTCGGCAGAACAGAAAAAAGCGTTCAAGTTGTTTAAATTGTTCAATTCGTTCAACGGATTGAACGGCTTGAACGTTTTGAACGGCCCATTTTCAGTCACAGTTTTACTAATTCGGCGGTGACGATGTTCGGCAGCTCGCGAAGGGCCTCCAGCGTCTCCTTGGGCACGGGATCGTCGACATGGAACAGCGAGATCGCCATGCCCCCCACCTTCTCGCGGCCCAATTCCATGGCGGCGATGTTAATCTTGTGCTTGCCCAGGAACGTTCCAACGGCGCCCACGACCCCGGGGACATCCCGGTTATGGAGGATGAGGATGTAGCCCTCGGGAACCGCCTCGAGATAAAAGCTGTCGATCTTGACGATTCTTAGATTGTTGCTGCCGAAGATCGCGCCGGCGACCTCGAGATCCTTCTCCTTCGTCTTGACCCTGACGGTTATCGAGCTGGCGTAGTCAGTGGCCTTGCTGCTCTTGGATTCCACCACCTTGATGCCGCGCTCGCGCGCGACTACCGGGGCGTTGACGTAATTGACGCTCGACTCCATCATCGGAGTCAAAATTCCCTTGAGCACGGCGAGCGTCAGGGGCGCCACGTCGTATTGCGTCACCTCGCCGCTGTATTCGATGTGGACCTCCTGGGGAAATGTGGCGAGCATCTGCACCTGGAGGCTGCCGAGCTTTTCGCCCAACGTCAGATAGGGCCGCAGCGCGTTCAAGAGCTCCGGGCTCACCGAAGGGACATTGACGGCATAGCGGATCACTCCACGAGTCAGAAAATCGACCATTTGCTCGGCCACCGCAATCGCGACATTGAGCTGCGCCTCATCCGTGGAAGCCCCCAAGTGAGGCGTGGTAATGACCTGCTCCATCTTGAGGAGCGGGTGGTCCGGGGAAGGGGGCTCTTCGACGAAGACGTCCAGGGCGGCTCCCGCCACCTTGCCCTCCTTCAGCGCCTCCACCAGATCGTTTTCGTCCACGATCCCGCCGCGCGCGCAGTTGATGATTCTTACCCCCTGCTTCATTTTGGCGATGGCCTTGCGGTTGATCAGGCCGCGGGTCTCGTTGGTCAGCGGCACGTGCACGGTGATGAAATCCGACCTCTTGAAGATCTCATCCAGGCTTACCGGCTCGACGCCGAGCCGGGCAGCGTTTTCGGGCGTGACAAAGGGGTCATGGCCGATCACTTTCATTCTCAGGCCCACGGCCCTCTCGGCGACGATGCGCCCGACATTGCCGAGGCCGATGACGCCCAGGGTCTTGTTGCAGAGCTCCACCCCCATGAACTTGTCGCGCTTCCACTGGCCCGATTTGAGAGAGGCGACGGCCTGGGGAATGTGGCGGGCGAGCGAGAGCATCAGGGAAATGGTGTGCTCGCCGGTGGTCACGTTGTTGCCGCCGGGCGTGTTCATGACCACTATCCCCTTTTTGCTCGCGGCCTCGACATCGACATTTTCGACGCCGACTCCGGCCCTGCCGATGACTTTGAGATGGCCCGCCGCCTCGATGAGTTCGGCGGTCACCTTGGTGCCGCTGCGGATCACCCAGCCGTGGTAGGGTCCGACGATCTTCTTGAGCTCCGGCGGCTTGAGCCCGAGACGCACGTCCACTTTGAAGTCAGGCGCGCGTTCGAAGACCTCGAGCCCTTGAGGGGCCAGCGAATCTGTCACAAGTATGTTCGTCTTTTCCATCGACTCTCTTTCATTCCTCCATCCTCTGTTTTCCCGTTAATCCAGGCCCTCCATAAGAATCTCCTGGGCGGCGCCCACCCCACGGCCGAATGCGACAGGGTGCCCGAGCTTCTTGAGCGCCATCTCCAAGGCGCTGATGGCGACCAGGACGTCGAAGGCGCCGATATATCCGACATGGGCGATGCGAATGATCTTTCCTTTAAGTTGATCCTGTCCTTCGGCGAACGTGATACCCATGCGCTCGCGGAGATAGTCGAGCAGCTTTTCTCCGTCCATTCCTTCCGGGAGCACGATGCCGGTGGCCGCCGGACTGGGATTCTCCGGGGCGAGGAGCTTAAGCCCCAGGGCCGCGGCCGCGGCGCGGGTGGCCCGCGCCAGCCTCTCGTGACGGGCGTAGACCCGCTCCAGCCCTTCTTTTTGCATCATCTCCAACGAGGCGTGGAGCCCGAAGACCAGAGAGACCGCCGGCGTAAAGGCGGTGGTCTTTTTTAACTGGTTTTTGCGCTCGAGCCTCAAGTCGAAGTAGAAGCGGGGGAGCTTCGCCTTCTCGGTTCGCGCCCAGGCGCGCTCATTGAGCGCGATGAAGCCCAATCCCGGCGGGAGCATCAAGGCCTTCTGAGAGCCCGTGACCAGAACATCGATGCCCCACTCATCCATGGGCACGGGCAGAACGCCGACGGCAGTCACTCCGTCGACCACCAGGAGCGGGCCGCCGCGCGTCAACTCCGCTATCTCCTGTACCGGATGGAGCGTTGTCGTCGAGGTCTCGCTCGCCTGGATGAGCACGCCCTGGATGTCGGGATAGACTTTGAGATGCTTCTCTACGACCTCGGGCTTGACTGCTTTGCCCCATTCCACTTTGAGCTGAGTGACCTGGAGGCCGAACGCCTGACCGATCTGCTGCCAGCGCTCGCCGAACTTTCCACCGTTGATCACCAGAACCTTTTCTCCGGGCGAGAAGAGGTTGGAGACGGCCGCCTCCATCGCCCCGGTTCCCGATGAGGCCAAAACCAGGACGTCATTTTTCGTCCCGAAGAGCGCCTTCAACCCCTCGCGCGCCTCGGCGAAGACCTCGCTGAACTGGGGCGTCCGGTGGTGGATCATGGTCTGGGCCATCGCCCTGACCACCTCGTCGGGCACAGGGGTCGGTCCCGGCGCCAGCAGGTATTGTTTAATCATCTTGTGTCCTTTTTGTCTTGAGTCTCATAGGGGTGGAGTGGGCGTCGTGTCAAGGAACGAGCGCAACGAGGCGCGAGCCCCGAGCCGACTGAGGCGTACTTTTCTTGTACGCCGCAGGGAGGGCGAGGGGTGATTAACGAAGTGGCGCGAAGTTGATTGGCACGGCACACAAAAAAACCTGGACCTCTATGTATAAGAGACCCAGGCGTTCGGCCATCTTAACGCTTTGCACTCCCCCGTGGTCGATTCCACGTAGACGCCAGTCGCGCAAACCGATGGATGATTTTTTACCTATCGTAGAAGACTTCCTTTGTCAACGGGTTTATTATTTGCCAAGGTGTTTGAACTGTGCGAATATTCGCTGCCGGTCGCACGAGGATAGGGAGGGCAACGATGCTGTACCGAACGTTGGGTACAACCGGACTTAAGATTTCCGAGATCGGCTTCGGCTGCGGCAACAACGCCGTGCTCATGGTCAAAGCGCCGCACGAGGAGCAGGTCAAGGCGGTGCGCCACGCGCTCGACCTGGGAATCAATTTCTTCGACACCGCCTTCGCCTACGGCTTGGGGAAGTCCGAGGAAAATCTGGGACGGATTCTAAACGAGCTTGGGGCGAGGCCCGTGGTTTCCACCAAGATTCGGCTCGCTGCCGACGCCGTCGACGACATCAAAGCGGCCACGATCCGCGCGGTCGAGGCCGGACTGGAGCGGCTTCGCCGGGAGCGCGTCGACTTCGTCCAGCTTCACACCCGGGTCACGCAAGTGCGCGGCATGGGGAAACGTTTCAGCCTCTCTCCGGGCGACGTGCTCGGCGCAGGCGGCGTGGTCGAAGGTCTCAAGGTGATGCGCGACCGGGGCAAGGTCGGATTTTTCGGCTTCAGCGGGCTCGGCGATCCCAAAGCGCTCCATGAACTGGTTGACAGCGGCGAGTTCCACGGCTTTCAGTGTTACTACAATCTGCTTAATCCCAGCGCCGGCCAAGCCGTGCCGCCGGGCTTCAGCGCCCTCGACTACGGTC
>Ga0156296_1136_pt2 | contig 9688 bp, 8 predicted proteins | sample RifCSPlowO2_12_FD_107944 | JGI IMG/M metagenome (GOLD analysis project Ga0156296, IMG submission 107944) | Deltaproteobacteria bacterium RIFCSPLOWO2_12_FULL_60_16 | reverse complement strand
AAGCCGGATTGACTACAACAGAAAAATTCTGTATACGGATAGCAACTCCTGCTAACTAGTGCTAAAAGGAATAGCTTATGGCTCCGCCCCTACTAACCACGGTACAAGTAGCCCGGTATCTCAAAGTTGACAAATTCACCGTATACCGCCTGGTTTCCCAAAAGAAAATCCCCGCCTTCCGCGTCGGCAATCAATGGCGCTTCAAGCAGGAGATGATCGAAGCCTGGCTGCTGAAGAACCTGAATGTCAAAGGAAAAAGTCGCACTGAGATGCAATCGGGGAGATATGGATGAAAGGCCCCGTCTACCAGGATAGGATCGAGAAAAAGTTTCAGGTGGGGATTAGCCAGGATGGCGTTGCAGGCTTATGGCGCGAGTTGAGCGAATACCTGCCCAAATACGGCCTCAAGCCCGTAAATGAGATCACATCTATCGGCAGCGTCTATTTTGACAACAAGGACTGTGATCTCTTGCGCTACGCCCTCTGCGGTCGCCTCTTGCTTTTCCGGCTAAGGGCTTACGAAACGTACGGCCGTTCCCCAGAGCCCATAACAGAATATTGGGTGGAGGTGAAAACCGGAGACGATGGGCGTAGGAAGAAAAAGAGATTTCGGTTAACGAAAACTGGGCTTCTGGAGTTCTTGGAAGGTAGAGACGCCGGAGAAAGCGCGCTCGATTACAACAAAAAGGGCGCCGGGCCGCATGTCATCCGTGACTTGTATCGGGAGTCTCAGGAAACAGTCCTTACTCTGGGCTTAAAGCCGATCCTTTTGGTTACCTATAAGAGAATCGCTTTTCAGGGTGAGGTCGACCGCCTGTCTATCGATTGGGACGTCCAATACTACCTCGCCACGACCGATGTTTATGACTACAGCTCGTGGAAGTATCTCGTTGAAAAGCCGGCAGGCAAAGCGGATAAGGTCATTATGGAGTTGAAGTGCTCGCAGGGCAATGTCCCAGCTTGGTTCGGTGACTTGCAGCGCAAGTTCCCCATTTGGGAACGGGATTTTTTGAAGCCTGTCGAGGGAATGGGCTTTTTGTTTCGAGGGCCTCAAAGGTACCACAGAGAGGCGGATTCTTTTCGCCATAAAATCGAGGCTTACATGGCGGAGAGCCAGCCGGTGGGGTAATATTTCTGTATGGGGGATTTCTCTATGGAGAGCCATAAGCGGACCATAGCGGTCGTCGCTCTAGGCCTCTGGAGTGCGTCGTTAACGATAGGCGCATTGAGGGTTATTCTACCTGTCTACTTTGCTTCGGCCGGCGTCTCCATATCCAAGATCGCCTTTCTCTTTTTCTTCGATAGCCTGGCTCAGATTCTTGCCCCTATCGTAGTGGGGCTGGCGATTAACCGCTTGGGATATAGACGCTGCCTGCTGGGCGGCCTCGGCGTTCATAGCCTGATTTCCTTTATGTATATTTTCGACCCCGCTTTTGTCTTGATCTATTTGGAGAGGTTTGTGCGCGGGCTCATCACCATGCCGCTCATGAGCGAGGTCTATGTCAAACATTTTTCTCCTAAAGAGCGGCAACCGCACCATATTAATATGATGCTCGGCCTTCGGGACGTCGCAAAGGGGACAGGTATGTTTGTTGGCGGCGCGCTCATAGCTTTTGTCCCTTTTAAATATTCCATTGTCGTTTTTGGTCTGTTGACCACTATGGCTGCCGTAGTAGCCTTGTTTTATCTCCCGGATGTTCGGGAGGAAGTGAGGACCCCGGTACTCAAAATCTGGGGAATTGTTGACGCCAAAATCAAGACCTTGGGACTTTCGCGCGGGTTTCTTCAAGGCGCGGAAGACGCCTGGGCAAGTGCCGTTCTCCCTGTTTATCTGACGCTTGTATTCGGGCTATCCCCGACTCTTGTAGGGGCCGTTATGATGGCCGGGCTTATGTTCTACGGGGCCAACGTCAGCTTTTTGTCGAGGTGGCTTATTGCGGGCTGGGATTCTCGCAGGGCTTTGGTAGCAAGCGGCCTATTGCTGGTGCCGGTGTCCTTTAGCTTGTCGCTCCCCACGTCCGTTTACTTTTTCTTGCTTTTGATATGTTTGTATCAGCTTCTCAACAGCGCCTGCGCGGTGTATCAGAACCATCTGAAATTGGAGTTCGCCACGAAGGACAAAACCTCTATCGATCTCGCCGCGTTCAAAACTCTGTCCAACTTATTTAAGCCTCTTGCCGTTTTCGCCGCTGGTGTCTTGGCCGATACGGTTGGGTTTGAGGGGGTCTTTTACTTCGCCTCCCTGCTTGTGCTTTCTTCCGCTCTGACCTCTCTTGCTCTTCCCAAGACGGCAGCGCCCCTGGCGGAGGTAGTGCACTCTTACGCCGCCGGATCTGCGAGTCGCAAATGACAAAGGAGGTAATCATGGGTGCGGCCGTCACGTTTGTCGTTTTTTGCCTTTTCCTGTACCTTCCCCATTTCCTTGGTTCGTCTCCCCTTTTTGCGGCCGAGGAAAAGCTCATCGTGTTCGGTAGAATCCAAGATGATCCCGTCAGAGCTGTAAGAGACCGCCAGGAGTTCGTCGATTATATCGCAAAGAAATTGGCCCGCCAGGGTTACAGCGAGGGCCGGATACTGGTGGTGGGTAAAATGCGGCCGCTTGCCCGGGCCTTGAGAGAAGGGAAAGTCGATTTCTTCCATGACAGCGTTGTGCCTACCGTGGTGCTGTCCCGCTGGGCAGGCGCCATCCCCATCGTGAGGCAGTGGAAGTATGGCGAGGCGGAGTACGATAGCGTCATCCTGGCCAAGAAGAACAGCCGGATTGGCGGCGTGGCTGACCTGAAGGGTAAGACTATCGGCTTCGATGAGCCTCACTCCACCTCCGCCCATATACTTCCACGAATGCTTTTGGTCGAGAACGAGCTCAAGCTGGCCCCGGTCACTCTGCCCGGAAGGGCGAAGCAAGACGAGGTGGGCTTCGTCCATGGCGCAGACGGTAACGCGATTCATATGCTGGTCACCGACGCAGTCGACGCCGCCGCCACGTCCACCAGGGAATTCAAGGAGCTCCGTCCGGAGATTCAGGACCGGCTCAAAATTGTCGGACGGACCCGATCCGTACCGAGGCTCGTCATCTCGGTAAGAAAGGACCTTGACCCGAAGGTCGTGAAGGCTCTCAAGGAAATAATGCTGAACATGGATAAGGACCCCGACGGCAAGGTGGCGCTAAAGAAGCAGCAGAGGACTACGAAGATCGACGAAATTCCGCCGGGCTCATTCCAGCTGTTGCGGGATATAGAAAAGTTCGTTTTTTCCCATTTCGGGAAGCAATTAGATTCGTGGTAAGGTCCGAGTGAATCTAAGGATCAAGCCGAGCCTTAAGCTAAAAATCTTCCTCGCCCTCGCAGTCTTCGATCTCGTTGCGGTGGGCACTCTTGCCTACCTCACCATCCGTTCGCAGAGGAACCTGCTCCTAGACCAGATGGTGGAAAGGGCCAAGGCCAGCATCAACCTGATGGAGCTGAGCGTTACCGCGCCTCTTTACAGGCTCGATATATTTCAGCTCGAAACGATCGCCCGCGAGGCGAAGGCTCTGCCGAATGTGGATTACGCCTACGTCTACGACGACCAAGGCAGAATCGTAGGGGACTATCATTATGACAGGCGGCTCTACCTCGCGAAGTTGCCCGACGAGCTGAGCCAGAGGATCGTAGAATCTAACGAGATCCTCGTCGATGTCGACCACAAGAAGGGGATTTTGCACATCTCCAAGCCGGTCGTCTTGGGCCACCAAAAGTTAGGGGGAATCCGGCTAGGGTTGGACCTCAACCCCATTTTTCGCGAAATCAGGGTGATTACCCTGAAGACCCTCGGGATTTCGGCGACCATCTTCGTGTTGGGATTGCTGGCGATCCTCGCTATCGCGGAGAGGATTACCGGGCCGATAGCGCGGTTGACCGAGGGAGCGAAGCGCATCGAGCAGGGCGATCTCCAGTATCGGGTTGGCGTCAAAAGGAGCGATGAGATCGGAAACCTGGCCGCGGCCTTTGATCAGATGGCCGAGCGGCTCATGCATAGGGAAAGGGAACTCAGGCAGTCCCAAAGCATCATCCGCCGGGCCGACCGACTCTCTTCCCTGGGCATGCTGACCGCGGGGCTGGCGCATGAGATCCGCAACCCGCTGGTGGCGATTCGTACCTTCACCCAGCTCCTGCCCGAGCGCTATCAGGAGCCGGAGTTCCGCAACAGTTTCCAGGCCCTGGCGCTCAAAGAGGTCGACCGCATCTGCGGCTTGATCAACGACCTGCTCAGCTTCGCGCGTCCGTCGACGCCGAACGTCTCGGAGGAGGACGCCAACGAGATCGTCGACGGCATCGTGCGCATCCTGGATACCGAGGCGAAGGAGAGAGAAGTTGCGATGTACCGGCACCTCTCTCTGGATCTGCCGAAGATTTTTATTGACAAGGAACAGATAAAACAGGTATCCATGAACGTTATCCTGAATGCGCTGCAATCGATTGAGGGGCGCGGGGTCGTTGAGGTGTCGACGCGGCTCTTCAGCAAGAACGGGACCGAACAGTACGTTCAGATTGAGGTCCGTGATTCCGGTGCGGGTATTCCTGAAAAGGATATAGAGGACATTTTCAACCCCTTCTTCACCACCAAAAAGGACGGGAGCGGGCTCGGGCTCTCCATCTCCCATCAGATCGTGCAAGAGCATGGGGGATATATCGTCGTGGAAAGCCAGGTTGGCAAGGGGACAACCTTTCTCATCAATTTACCGGTAAGACAGCCAGGTCAGCGGGCGGCGAAGGGTCGCCCTCAAGTCGATGAAGCGGATTCTGGTCGTTGACGAGTCCCGGGCAGTGCGAGAGACGCTCGGCCTGCTGCTAGGGCGTGATTTTACCGTCGTCCAGCGCCCGCCTCTCCCCGGCAATGATCTGTCTCTCTCCGACGAGCAGGCGGATCTCGTGGTCCTGGGGGTTCCGCAGGGACTGGCGGAGAACAAGGCCGCGGTGGGCAGGATCGCCGCACAGCTCTCTTGCCCTGCTCTCGTGCTCGTGGACTCGAAGGCGTCCGCGGACTCCTGGAAGGAATTGGGCGAGAGAATCGAGTGCCTGGTCAAGCCTTTCAACCCGTACGCGTTCAAAGAGAAGATAGATCGCCTTCTGGCCGTCTCTGCCGCCACTTTATCTCCATCTATCCCGGCGGCCCCGGGAAGGGGCCCCGCGCGCCGGTATCTGGATTTTCCGTACGTCTCGGCCGCGATTTCGGCCCTGGCCCGGAAGTATGCGCTCACGACCCTGCCCATCCTTATTACGGGGGAAGCGGGGTGCGGCCAAGAACAGATAGCCCGGGCCATTCACTCCGCGAACGCCAAGGCGGGGCTGTGGATCTCTGCCTACGCCCCTGGGGTTGACCGAGGCTATCTCCTCAGGCAGATGGACCGCCTGCTTCATGGCGAAGCCGGCGCCGCTCGGAGGCTTACCTTATTTCTCAGCAACCTGGAGGCGCTGGATCCCGCCGCCCAGGCTTCCCTGTTGGGTTTTTTGGAAGAGGAGGAAGAAAAAGGGAGTCGGATCTGGCTGTTGTCGAGCTCGCAGGACGACCTGCTGGAAAAGGTCTACCGGCGAGAGTTCTCGAGTCCCCTCTATTATCGCCTGGCGACGCTCACGCTCCACCTGCCGCCGCTCAGGGACAGGCGCGAGGATGTGCCTGCCCTTGCCGGCGCGCTGGTCCAGGAATACGGCGAGCGGTTGAATTTGGAAAAGGTCGAATTTTCTCCTGACGCCGTGGAGCGGCTCCGCAACTACCTTTGGTTCGGAAACCTGAGCGAGCTCGAGACCGTGATCGCCAGGACTCTGGCGGTCCGGAGAAAAGAGACCATCGAGGCTTCGGATCTGGTCCTGGGTACGGGGGAGGAAGCCGTCGTTGTTCCTGCCGCTCCTCCCCCGAGGCCGGCCGCCGAGGAGAGACCGCCCGCGGAGCAGAAGTCCGCCGTTCCGGAGAAGGCGGAAAAGCAGCCTCCGGCGGTTTCCAGTCCCGCAGGAAATGGCTACTCGCCCGTTTCGCGGGCCGGCAACGGCGATTCCCCGAACATCAGGGTTCTCATCAACGAGCTTGCCCACGAGTTGAAAAATCCGATGGTGACGATCAAGACTTTTGCGCAGCTTCTGGGCGACCGTTTCGACGATGCGGCCTTTCGGGTTCGTTTCCAGGAAACAGTGGGCAGCGACATCGAGCGCATGGACGATTTGCTGGAGGCCATGCTGGATTTTTCGCGCTTTACCCACCCTGCGGCCGGTAAAATTTCCCTCTATGAGCACGTGCGCGGCGCCCTGGAGGAGATTGTCCCGGATTGCATCAGGAAAGGGGCCACCATACGCTGGGGGAGGAAAGATGAGGCCGCGGAGGTATTCGCGGACGAGCTGCAGCTCCGCTACGCGTTCAAGAATATGCTCCGCGCCGTTCTGGCCCAGGTCAGACCCGCGGCCGAGATCCAAATCGACGTCGGAGGGGACGGGAGAGTGGAGGTGTCCTACGTGCTCGAGGGGGGACGGATGAGCCCGCTGAGCCAGTATCTCGACATCTCCCCCTCCGAAGCGGGCGATGACGCGGTGCCGCTGCGGGTGCTCCTCGCCAAGATCCTGCTGGAGCGAAACGGCGGGGGAATGAAAGTAACCCACCTCGATGGGGGAAAGGTGCGGATCCAGGCGGAGCTACCAGTGGCTTAGGAGAGGCGAGGAAAAAAATGAGTCAACCCTGCATGCTGGTCGTCGATGACGAGACCGGAGTAAGAGAATCGATTCGCCTGATCTTCGGCAAGGACTTTCGGCTGTGCGAGGCGAAATCCGGCGAGGAGGCGCTCCGTAGAACACGCGACGAGCAGCCCGAGATCATTCTCCTGGACATTCTGATGCCGGGGGGCAACGGTCTCGATACCCTGAAGCAGATCAAGGCGCTCCATCCCGCCGGGCAGGTGATCATGCTGACCGCGCTGAATACCGCCCGCACGGCGTTTACCGCGAAGGAGTCAGGGGCCTTCGATTACGTCACCAAGCCTTTCGACGTGGACGAGCTGCGCCTCAGGGTGAGCCGGGCGCTCGAGAGGACCCAGCTCTCCAGCGAGCTCGAGCGGCTCAAGGAGGAGGTGGCGAGGAAATACGGCATCGAGAACATCGTCGGCAAGTCCAAGGCGATGCTGGACATCTATAAAGTCGTGGCCTTGGTGGCGGCCAGGAAGAGCACCGTCCTGATCACCGGCGAGAGCGGCACGGGAAAAGAGTTGATTGCCCGCGCTATCCATTACAACAGCGACCGGTGCGCCAAGCCGTTTGTCGTGATCAACTGCGCGGCGCTGCCGGATACGTTGATCGAGAGCGAGCTTTTCGGCTACGAGAAGGGCGCCTTTACCAACGCCCATCAAAGAAAGGTCGGCCATTTCGAGCTGGCGCATGGCGGCACGCTGTTTCTCGACGAGATCGGCGAGCTCGGCATGGGGACTCAGGCCAAATTTCTCAGGGCCGTGGAAATGGAGACCTTTACCCGTCTCGGCGGGACCGAGGAGATCAAGGTCGATGTCCGGGTGATTGCCGCCAGCAACCGGGATCTGGAGAAGCTTGCCGGCAGCGGCGGCTTCCGCCGCGATCTCTTTTACCGGCTCAACGTGGTCTCCCTGCAGCTCCCGCCCCTGAGGGAGCGGCGGGAGGATATCCTTTTGCTGCTCGATCATTTCCTCAAGCTCAAGGCCAAGGAGAGCGCGGTAGCGCCCAGGATCCTCGCCCCCGAAGTGATCGACTGCGTGATGTCCCACCCGTGGCCCGGAAATGTCAGGGAGCTGGAGAACCTCGTCGAGCGGCTCACCATTTTGTCTCCTCACGAGACCGTCACGCTGGCGGATCTTCCCGAGGGAATGCGATTTCGCGACCAGACTGTCTCCTTAAAGGAAAAAGTGCTGCAAGGCTCCAGTCCCTTGAGCGACGCCGTGGATGAGTTCGAGAGAGAGATGATCTTGAAGGCGCTCCAAAAGACCGGCTTCAACCAGACCAAAGCGGCATCGCTGCTGGGAACCAGCCGCAGAGTGCTGCGTTACCGGATGGAAAAGCTGCAGATTACCGAGAGCGATCAGGATCCGCAGGACACAAAACTGTCCGGCTAGTGAGCAAATTTGTTCCCGCGTTATTTCCCGACCAAAGCACTATTCCTAGTATAGGTTAGGTACTGCTCCTCTATAAGTAGTGCTTCTTCCCTATTTGGGCTGGCCATATTTCGGCTCCGGTCCCGCCCTTATCAGTCTTGAAAACTACGTAAATTCAGGCAGTTACGTTGTTCTGCCCGCTGGCATACCAATTGCTCGATTAGAATCCGTTTTTTGCCTTCCAACATTATGGATAGAGCCAACATCCTGATTGTCGATGACGAAATGGGTCCGCGGGAATCGCTGAAGATGATTCTCAAACCCTATTTCAACGTGTACACGGCGGAGCGCGGCGGGCAGGCGATCGAAATCGCCAACCAGGTCCCCATCGATCTGGTGACGCTGGACCTGAAGATGCCCGGGCTTCCGGGAACCAAGGTCTTGGAGAAGATCAAGCAGCGCGACCCGGACATAGAGGCGATCATCATTACCGGTTACGGCTCCATGGATACGGCGATCGAGGGGTTGAGGCTGGGCGCGTTCGACTATATCTCCAAGCCGTTCGATGTGCAGCACATCCTCGCTTTAGTGCGGCGCGCGCTGGAGCGCCGCGCCGCGCGATTGAAGCTGCGAGAGATAAAGTCCGAATTTCTCGCCAACGTGTCGCACGAGCTGCGCACCCCTCTGAGCGTCGTGATCGGCTTCGTTTCCATTCTGTTGGACCAGCTCGTCGGCAAGCTTACCGACGAGCAGCACAGGGCGCTGGAGAAAGTCTATAAGAATTCCGAGGAGCTGCTCGGGCTCGTGGATAACGTGCTCTGTCTGACGTCGCTGAATTCCGGAGATCTTCCCTTGATGGAGAAGGAATTCGAGGTCGGCCTGGTGGCCAAGGAAATCGCCCAGCGGTACGCGAAGCAGTTGGAGGAAAAGGGGATCGAGCTGGCCATCCAGTCGCCTGCCAGCGGGGTGCGCACTGTGAGCGACCCCGCCAAGGTGAGCCGGATCTTCCACAACCTGCTGCATAACGCCGTCAAGTTTACCGCCCAAGGACAAATTACGGTGAAGGTGCACCGGTCGGCCAACCGGGGCGTGGTGGATCTGGAGATTATAGACACGGGAGTGGGGATCCCGCGCGACCATATCGAAGGCATGTTTCAACCTTTTCAGCAGCTCGACGGCTCCATGCGGCGGGAATTTTCCGGCCTGGGCTTGGGACTGACGGTGGCCCGCCGGCTCACCGATTTTCTCGGCGGAACCCTGGAGATCAGGAGCCAGCCCAATGTAGGGACCCATGTCCTCTTGAGCGTCCCATACCGGGCAGCAACGCAAAAAAGCGAGTTCTCCGAGCTCAGGCACTAGAGCTCGACGTGCCGGGATTCTGCCGGCTGGAGGGGAGAAGAAAGAGATGCCGGCTAAATTAAAAATTCTGGTTGTCGAAGACAACGAGGACAATCGTGAGCTTCTGGTCTTTCGTCTTCAGCAACTGGGCTATGAGATTCTCGTCGCCTCGAACGGCAAAGAGGCCATCGAGACCGCCGCCCGGGCAAGGCCCGATTTGATCTTTATGGACCTGAGGATGCCGGTCATGGACGGGTGGGAAGCGACCCGGGC
>Ga0156296_1003_pt1 | contig 9843 bp, 10 predicted proteins | sample RifCSPlowO2_12_FD_107944 | JGI IMG/M metagenome (GOLD analysis project Ga0156296, IMG submission 107944) | Deltaproteobacteria bacterium RIFCSPLOWO2_12_FULL_60_16 | reverse complement strand
TCCACGGACTAGAAAGGCCTTGCCTCTTTGGGGAATGGCCAATAGAATATCTGATAGCTAGGAGATGTTATGGCCAAAAAGATGGATAGGATTTTTGAGGAGCTCAAAAGCCTCTCTGAAAAGGAGCAGAAGGAGTTCCTCGCTCTTTTGCCGAAGGTTCTCAATCTAAGCCCCGAGGACCTGCTGTGGGCACGGCTCGCCGAGTCAGCCTTTAGCTTCTGGGATAATCCGGAGGACGCAATCTACGATGGGCTTTAATCGCGGCGGAACTTATTAGCGGACGTCCTTGAGCATTTGCCAGAAAATAAAACCCACAGCCACAAGAAGCGCAAGCCCGAGGATGATGGCAAAGAATTCACTCACTCTGAGCCTCCCTAAGGTTTTGAATTTCCCTTTCAATAGATCGATATACCCTGCGCAGCATCTCCGCAGACGCTACGGCTAGACCAGCACCTGCCAAGCCGAAAAGCCACCTTCTCAGGGTTATCTCCCCCAAAAGGAGCCCCATGCTTCCGCCTCCGACTGTGAGCACCGTTACCCATAACAAGCGAAAGGCCTCGGTACGGAGCTTTATCTTTTCCCTGATCTCATCAATCCTAGCCATACAGCACCTATTAAATTCTGGCACGGAAAGAGGTCAATGACAAGGAAAAACTTCATGGCGGGCATCCATAGGGACAAGAAGGAGCCGGAGAATAAAAGCGCGCGTGAAGGGTAAACGTCTGGTGATGGAACTGGCCTAGTTACATGCCACGGTCAAGAGACTCAACCGCCTTGAACATCTTGGAATAGCCGGTGCACCGGCAGAGGTTCCCGGCCATGGCGATCTTGATCTCCTCCAACGTCGGGGCCGGGTTCGTGTCGAGCAAGGCTTTGAGGGACATGAGAATTCCGGGGGTGCAGAAGCCGCACTGGACGGCCCCTTCTTTGACGAATGCTTCTTGCAACGGATGGAGCTTGCCGTTTCGGGCCAACCCTTCGATCGTGAGAATCTCACGGTCTTGAGCCGTGGCGGCGAGCACCAAACAGGCATTGACCGGCTTGCCGTCGAGCAGGACCGTGCAGGCGCCGCAGTCTCCCGCGTCGCATCCCTTTTTGCTCCCGGTAAGGCGCATCTCCTCCCGCAACACATCGAGGAGCGTGCGGTAGGGAGCGATCATGAGGTCGTAAGTCTCGCCGTTGACTTTGAGCGTGACGGGAATTTTCATCTCCAACCCTCCGCTTTGTGGTTTCGCGCCCTGGCGAGCGCCTCGCGGACCGCCCTGCGGCAGAGGACGCGGATCATATCGAGCCGGTAGCCGCGCGTGGCGCGGACATCGGATATCGGGCTCGCCTCCTCGGCGGCCACCTCGGCAGCCTCTTCGATGAGCTCGTCCCTGATCTCCTGGTTGGCGAAGATCGCCTCACCCCGGCGGGCGCGCAGGGGAGTCGGCGCCACGGAGCTCATGGCGATCCGGCACTCCGAGACGATCCGATCCGAGCCGTTAAGATGGATGGCGACGCCGACTCCGACGATGGCGATCTCCATCGCCTTGCGCCGCCCCAGCTTGAGATAGGTGGCGCCGCGCCGGCCCACCGGCTGCGGCACAAAAATCTCTTGCAGGATCTCGTCCGGCTCCAGCACCGTCCGGCGCGGCCCGAGGAAAAAGTCGTGAATGGCGACGCGCCTCTCGCCCCGCGCGCTCGCAAGGGTGAGAAGCGCGTCCATCAGAAGCAAAGGGGGAGCGGCGTCAGCCGCCGGGGAGGCATTGCACAGATTGCCCCCGAGGGTGCCGAGGTTTTGAATCTGCGCAGCTCCCACCTGGGCGCACGCCTCTGCCAGGTCCGGACATCGCTGCTGTATGATCCGAGAGGCTGCCACATCGCTATGGCTCACGAGAGCCCCGATGGCGACTCCCCTTTCCCCCTCGCTTCGGATAAAATTCAATTCGCTCAGTCTGCCTAAACTCATAACCGCTTGCGCTCTCAGCTTTCCGTCTTTCAAAAGCACCAAGAGATCGGTCCCGCCGGCGAGGATCTTCGCCCTCTCCCGGTAATCCTTCTTCATCTCCAAAGCTTCCGCCAGGCTTCTTGGCTGCAAGAGCTCAAACCGCATCTGCGCGCTCCTTTCCAGCGGCGACCGCCTTCCCTCCGGACGGGCCCGACTCCTTCAGCGCGTTGACGATCTTTTCCCCGCTGATCGGGAGATCGGTAATGCGCACACCCACCGCATCGAAGATCGCATTGGCCACCGCCGGCGCGATCGGGCAGGTCGGGAGCTCGCCGATCGACTTCGCTTGAAAGGGACCGGCCCCGGGCGCACCTTCGATCAGCAAGGTGATAATCTCGGGCGCCTCCCGCGGCGTGCAGAGCTTGTAATCGGTGAGAGTCGGGTTGGTCACCTTGCCGTCGACACGCTGGATTTCCTCCAGCAGACCGAAGCCGATCCCCTGGACGATTCCCCCTTCGATCTGCCCCTCGGCCGCGGCCGGGTTGATGGCGAAGCCGATGTCGTGAGCGGCTGTTATCCGCTTGACCTCCACGTATCCCCTTTCCGGGTCTACCTGGACTTCGGCGATATGCGTGGCAAAGCAGGTGTCCTCCATCTGGTTGCAGGAAAAAGTCTCCTCCGCCATGATCTGAGACTTCCCGGCGCCCTTCACCGCTTGAGCATAAGAAACCCTTTTCGCCGGCTCCGACTTGAGGAATAAAAAGCCGTCTCTGACATCGATAAGCTCCTGGGCCTGCTCGGGCGCGCACTTCAATAGCTTCGCGGCGCTCGCAACCAGCTCCTTTCTCACTTCCATGGCGGCCCGGTAGGCCGACTGTCCTGCGACAAAAGTCGTTCTCCCTCCGCCGGCCCCCTGGTCGTAGGGAGCTGAATCCGTATCCACCAGATTGATCGTAATCCGCTCCATGGGAACTCTGAGCGCCTCGGAGACGATCTGACAGAGGACGGTGCGCGCGCCTGTCCCCGGGTCCGACGCGCCGGAGATGATGTTTACGCTCCCGTCTCCATTCACGATGACCACGGCGCTCGATTCCCCGGTCCCGGTCGGCCGCTCGGCGCAGGCGATGCCGATGCCGTAGTGTTTGTTCGGTTTCGCCTTGCCCCAGCCGCTTTTCTCGACTGCGGCGCTCATGGTCTCTTTGATGTTGATCCCCTTCCAGGGCTCGCCTGTGGGCGAGAGGTCGCCCTCTTCGAGCGCGTTCATCCAGCGAAAGCGGAAAGGATCGAGCTTGAGATTGGCGGCGATCATGTCCATGAAGGACTCGACCGCGAATGAGGCCTGCGGGTCGCCGGGGGCGCGGCAGTGGCCGCACGGCGCCGTATGCGTGTAGACGTAGCGCCCTTCGATATGGACGTGCGGGATGCGGTAGGTCCCGGCGAGTTTTTTTGTGCCTCCCAGGCCGACCTGCGGCTTGTAGGCGGCATACGCGCCCGAGTCAAACAGGGCGCTCGCCTCCCACGCGGTAATTGCTCCTGCTTTGGTGACGCCGGCCTTAAGCCGGATAATGCTCGGGTGGCGCGGGCTGGCAGCCAGAAACTCCTCCTGCCGGGACATCACCATCTTGACGGGGCGTCCGGCCTTGCGCGCCAGGTAGTAGCAGAGCGGCTCATCAAAGATCATTCCCTTGCCGCCGAAATCGCCTCCTACGAAGCTCGGGATCACCCTGACCCTGGTAATCGGTATGCCGATAATCTCCGCCATCAGGCTCCGCACCCGGAACGGGACCTTGTCCGAGCTCCAGACGGTCACGTTTCCGTCCGGGCCGATATCAACGACCGCCGCGTGCGGCTCGAGATAGCCCTGGTGCACGATTTGCGTTGTAAAGGCATGCTCGAGAACCAGGTCGGCCTGGGCAAAGCCGAGAGCGATATCCCCTTTGGAAAATGTCTCGTGAAAAAAGACGTTGGTCTCCTTGACCGGCTTGGGCAGGCCCGAATAGGTATGCAATGCTTCATGGACGAGGAGCGCGCCATCTTTCATCGCCTCTGTGACATCGATCAGCGCCGGGCGCTCTTCGTATTCCATCTCGATGAGATCGAGCGCCTCGAGCGCCGTCTCTTCATCCACCGCGGCCACGGCCGCGACCTTCTCTCCGGCAAAACGCACCTCCCGCCTGGCCAGGAGCGGCACGTCCCGCACCCGCAAACCGATCAGGATCCCCGGGACATCCTCGGCCGTGATCACGGCTCTGACTCCGGGGAAAGCCTCCGCCCGCCGGGTATCAATGCGCGCGATCCGGGCGTGGGAATGCGGGGAGCGCTTGGCCTTGCCGTAGAGCATTCCAGGGAGCATGACATCCGCGGTGTAGCCGGCCGCGCCAGTCACCTTGGTTACGGCATCCACGCGGGAGACGGATTTTCCCACAGCGTAATAGTCAGACATGAAGCCCTCCCGGAAACAGGTTTCTCAACAGCCCGTCTGAATTTTCTGCTAAGCGCCGAATAATGCACGCAAGGTCCATGCCACGGTCTGCCGGCGCCGGCACAGGCCAGTCAGCGGCGAATCCCGGCCCGGGATGAGGAAAGGTATGAATTTTGTTAGTAACTTCATTTGATTTCCGCAGCCGGAGCATTCGGGAGGCATAAAGCAGGAGAAAGGCTTGAGATCCCGGCTGATACAGTTCCGAGCTTTTTTTAAATCTGGGAAAAATCTTTGCTCTTAGTCCCACGGGTAGGAATCAGGGAGCCGTGCCGTCTGGAGGGGACCATGCAATACGAAAAACTCTTTTCGCCTATCAAGATGAGAGGCGTCGCCTTTCCCAACCGGATCATGCGCACCTCGATGGTCTCGGGGCTGGCCACGGAGGATGGTCTGGTCACAGATCTCCTTAAAGAGAGATACCGGAGAGAAGCGAAAGGAGGAGCCGGCTCCATTGTCGTCGAGGCCGCGGTGATCCTTGCCTCGAGAAGCTCCTTCAACCTGCGCATCAGCGACGACTCGTTTATCGGAGGATTGAAGGCCCTGGTCGATGCCATCCGCGAGGCGAATCCCGAGCCCAAGGTCGGGCTTCAGATCATGCACTTTTTAAAGATCTCCCGGAGCGGCTGGAGACAAAAGGTGGAGGATTTCAAGCCCGAGGAGCTGCCGGTCATCGTCGAGCAGCACGCCAAGGCCTCCAGGCGAGCTGTCGCCGCGGGCTTCGATTTCATCGAGCTGCACATGGCGCACGCCTATACGCTCGCTTCATTTTTATCCAAGATCAACAAGCGGACGGACAGATACGGCGGCAGATTGGAAAACAGATTGAGGCTGCCGATAGAAGTCTATCGCGCGGTGCGCGGCGCCGTAGGCGAAACTTTCCCCGTGGGGATCAGAATCAACGGCGAGGATTTCACCGTCGAGGGGAATACGCTGTTTCAGAGCACGCGCATCGCCAGAAGGTTCGCCAGGCTAGGGGCTGATTTTATCAGCGTATCGGCGGGCAGCAGATTCGAAGATGCCCTGCCCCCCGCTCCGAATATGCCGCCGGACCCGATGTCCGGCTACAGCGGCCACAGGATGAGCCCGTGGTGGTGGTTTCCCGACATGGCGCATGCCTACCTCACGGACGGGATTCGCAAGTACGTTCGCGACGGCGGCTATGACGCGCCGCTGGTGACCGTCGGCAAGATCAGAACCGCGCGCCAGGCGGAGCAGATATTGAGCGAGGGCAAGGCGGATATGATCGGCCTGTGCCGCGCCCTGCTCTGCGATCCGGACTGGCCTGTCAAGGCGAAAGAAGGAAGAGAAAAGGATATTGTCCAGTGCACCGCATGCAACTGGTGCCTTGAGGCGGACTCGAGATTCGAGAAGGTGACCTGCTCGCGCTGGCCCGAAGGGGCCATGGTCGCCCCCGAGCCTTTCCTCCCTGATATGGCCCGCCCCTCCGAGCTTCCCGAAGACGCCACGCTGTAGTATTAGCTTAATGCGTGGGGCGGCTTGAGATATGGAAACGGCGGGCGCGCGAGCTTAAACGGGAGATATATGCCATTTATCTGGCGTATAAAGATCCCCGAGTCCCCTGGTACGCCAAGCTCCTCGCCGCGTGCGTCGTCGCCTACGCCTTCAGCCCCATCGATCTTGTTCCTGATTTTATCCCGGTCTTAGGCTACCTCGACGATCTGATTCTTGTCCCTCTGGGTATTTATTTCGTCCTCAAATTGATCCCCGACGATGTGATGTCCGAGTGCCGGGAAAAGGCCCGAGCCTTGTCCGGGGAGAAACTACCCACCAACTACCTCGCCGCGACGGTAATCATTGCTGCCTGGATTTTGCTCGCGCTGCTGTCCGTTCATCTTCTCTTGGGCATCCTTCGCGATTGACTTCGGATGGGGCAAAATGCTTTGTTGCCGGAGAACCACAGCCGGTGCTATCGTGCCACCGGGTTAGACGTAGGGCTGGCAACTCCAGAATAGTAAGGGAGGGCGTATGCTTAAAAACCAGATGTTCAAAGGTGCCTCCGGTCTGGCGGCCGTCGTCCTCTGGATCGCGCTTTTCGGCGCCGCCCTTTTGATCGACTCAAAGCCTTACAGAAACAGGCTCTCCGCCACCCCTTCTGTATCGGGTGCGGCCACATCCGGGAATCCCGACGTTGCGCAGAAGTTCGACTGGTCGGCCTTCGGCGTCTCCGTTCTCCTCTATACCCCTCTGAACGCCGCCATCCTGACCTTGATCGCAGGCTTCATCGGCGGATGCGCCAGCAACATCACTTACGGATCTGGCCAAAGCCGCGCCTCCGGCCATGAATCGAAAGACCAGGAGGATCGGACGCAGATAAGACAACTATTTCTAACCGAGAGCCCCATTGCCTCCATGCTGAGAAGTTTCATGGTCTATTTGGGATTGATCGCCGGGGTCTACATCACGACGAACGACCCCTTTGCAAATCCGACGGCGGACCAGTATGTGCGTTTCGCCGGGACGACCTCGCTGCTCGCCTTTGGAGTCGGTTACGATCCCACGAAGTTCCAGGACCTGATCAATCTTGTTCCCCGACTCGGCGCAAAGCGATCGTAATAACGGCAGCCGATCTCCCGCTAAGGCGGCGACACTCCTGACCTGCTATTTCTGGCAGGCGGGGCAGTAGAAGGCGCTGCGGTTGCCGACGGCGACCCGCTTTATCGTCGCGCCGCAGACTCTGCATTTCCCCCCTTCCCGATCATAGACCGCGAGATGGTTCTGGAACTCGCCAAAGCCGTCCTCGGCGTCGCGGTAGTCCGAGAAGGAAGTCCCGCACCAGCGGATAGCGGCTTGTAGAACCTCGGGGATCATCTCGGCAATCCGCTCCACCCGGGCTCGGCCCAGCCTCCAAGCTCTCGCCGTCGGCCGGACGCCGGCGTTAAAGAGAATCTCATTGGCGTAGATGTTACCGAGGCCGGCGACTATCCGCTGGTCGATGAGTAGATCCCTGATTCGCCTTCGCGAGGCGCGAGACGCGGCATAGAGGTAATCGCCGTTGAATCGCGGATCGAACGGCTCCAACCCCAGGTTCCTTATCTGCGCGAGGCCTTCCAGACCCGCGCGGGAGACCACTAGAGATAGACCAAAGCGGCGCGGGTCGTGGTAGCGGAGCTCATGGCCGTTATCCAGGCTCACGATGATGTGATCGTGCTTTTCTCTCGGTCTCCCGCCGGCCACGTGAATGAGTTTGCCCGACATTCCCAGGTGAAACAGCCAGACCGTCTCTCCCTCGAGCAGAAACAGAATATACTTGCCCCTGCGCTCGACGCCTAAAACGGCCTTTCCTTGGAGACGCGAAGGTATGCCGGGCGCAACCCGGCTGCGCAGGCGCCGCTCCCGGACTTCAACCCGGAAGAGCCTGCGCCCGCTCACAAGCGGCCGCAATCCCCGGCAGATAGTCTCGACTTCGGGAAGCTCGGGCATAACAAGAAGAGTTCTGAGTTTCCGCTTTCAGCTTTCAGCCGTCAGCTCGGTCTTTTCCAGAGCGTGAGCCAGACGGATAAATTCATCCACGCTCAGGGTCTCGCCGCGCCGTTTCGGGTCGATCCCCTCGCGCTCGAGCAGCGCTTTGACTTCTCCCCGGCTTTTTTTCAGCCAGCTTCCCAGAGCATTGCTCAGTGTCTTGCGCCTCTGCCCGAAGGCCGCGCGCACGACTCCACGCAGGACAGGGAGGGTTTCCTCGGCGAGCCGGGGCTCGGAATAGAGAGCAAGCTTGAGAACCATCGATTTCACCTTAGGCCGCGGGAAAAACGCTTCAGGCGAGACCGAAACCCGACCCAGGATCCGGCCGTGAATCTGGCACCAGACAGACAGGGTGCCGTAGGCCTTCGTGCCGGGGGATGCGGCCATGCGCTCCGCCACCTCCCTCTGAACCATCAGCACGAGAACCGAGAAGTGTTTCCTCAGCTCAAAAATTCGAAAGAGCACCGGCGTGGAGATACTGTAAGGCAAATTGGCCGCCAGCTTGACCCTACGGCCCGGCAAGAAAGAATCGAACGACACTTTGAGCACATCGCCTTCGATCAGATTGAACGCCGGGTGAGAGCCCAGAGGGCTTTGGCGCAGCCGCTCCGCCAGCAGCGGGTCCACCTCGATGGCCCAAACCCGGGCCGCCGTCTCGACCAGCCTGCGCGTCAAGAAGCCCAAACCCGGGCCGATCTCGAGAATCTCATCTTGCCCGGACGGTTCGAGCAGGCGGAGGATCGCTTCGAGGACGGTATCGTGGACGAGAAAATGTTGGCCGAGTTTTTTTCTCGGTCTGAAGTCGAACTGTCGCAGCGCCGCGCGCGCCTCTTGGTAGAGAGAAACCATAATGCTCGTTATTCGTGTATTGGTTATTAGTTAAACGAGTAGACGAGTCAACCAGTAACGAGTAACGGTTATTATAAGGTGAGGTCAGCGTCGGCATTCAGGCTGAAATCGTCTCTGTGGCCGCGTTTCAGCCGGTGATGGCCGGTGAGAGCGATCATGGCTCCGTTATCAGTACAGAGAGCCGGAGAGGGAAAAAAGAGCTCCATCCCCTTTTCCCGCGCCCCTTGCTCCATCCTCTCGCGCAAACGGCTATTGGCGGCCACCCCGCCGGCCAACACGATGCGGCCTACACCAAGCTCCGCCGCCGCTGCGAGCGTGGGCCGCACGAGCATATCGACCACGGCCTCCTGGAAGCTGGCCGCGATATCGGACTTCCGGGCCTGCCACGCATCCTCTCCCCGCGCCTTGAGATGGTGCCAGACGGCCGTCTTCAACCCGCTGAAGCTGAAATCGAAAGAGCGCTTCTTCATCCGCGCCCTGGGAAAGCGGATCGCCTTGCGATCACCGCCGCGCGCCAATTGGTCGATCACCCTTCCTCCCGGGTAGCCCAACCCCATCATCTTCGCGACTTTGTCATATGCCTCGCCGGCTGCATCGTCCCGCGTGCCTCCCAGGTACAGATAGTCACCGTAGCCGCGCACCGAATAAAGCAGGGTATGCCCCCCGGAGGCGAGCAGCGCGACATAAGGAAAGGAGACCTCCCTCTCCAGAAAGATCGCCAAGAGATGGGCCTCCAGATGGTTAATGCCGACGTAGGGTATTCCCCAGCGGAAAGAGATCCCTTTGGCCACGGAAAGCCCCACCAGGAGGGAGCCCACCAGGCCCGGACCGCGCGTCACCGCGATGCCATCCAGATCCTTCAACTCGACCCCCGCTTTTTTGAGAGTCCCATCGATGATCGGAAGGATGTGGCGCACGTGCTGACGAGAAGCCAGCTCCGGCACGACGCCGCCATAGGGGCCGTGGACTCCATCCTGGGAAGAGACGATGCCGGCAAGAACCGCGCGGCCGTCGAGCAGCACTGCCGCTGCCGTGTCATCACACGAGGTCTCTACACCCAGAACTAACATGGCACCAGCGAGAAACGGCCGCTAACGGGACG
>Ga0156296_1162_pt2 | contig 9957 bp, 9 predicted proteins | sample RifCSPlowO2_12_FD_107944 | JGI IMG/M metagenome (GOLD analysis project Ga0156296, IMG submission 107944) | Deltaproteobacteria bacterium RIFCSPLOWO2_12_FULL_60_16 | reverse complement strand
AGGATAACTTATTGATTTTAAATAGATTATTCTGAACAGCCCAAATCCTGGGCTGTTCAGTTGTGAAGGGATTTACCTACAGGGAAGTGGAGGGAATTTGCCAGCCGGGGGGCTTTGCCTACAGCTTATTGCGACTTCTTAAAATCGTCCGCTTTGAGGTTATGTTTTTTCAGCAGGTCGTAGAAATCGGCGCGATACTTTCCGGCCAGCTTTGCTGCCTGGCTCACATTTCCTTGGCTCACTTGTAATAGATGGCAGATATAGTCCTTCTCAAAGGCGTCTCTCGCCTCCTTGAGAGGCTTTGGTGTCTCTTGGGATAGCTCGCTCGTTCCAACGGGCCCGGCGCCTTCTCGGGGAATGCTCTTTGTCTGGAGAATGAGTTGTTCGCCGATCACGTTCTGCTGCGTCATGGCCACGGCATACTCCATGGCATTCTCCAACTCGCGCACGTTGCCGGGCCAGTCGTAAAGCATAACCCTCTGCATGGCCTGGGGCGTCAGCCCCTGGATCTCTTTCTTCATCTGGCTGCCGAACTTTTTCAGAAAAGAGTCCACTAAATGGGGAACGTCTTCCTTTCTCTCCCTGAGAGGGGGGAGATAAATCGGAATGACATGGATGCGGAAGAAGAGATCTTCGCGGAACGATCCCTTCTTAACTTCCTCTTCCAGCTCCTTTTTGGTCGCCACGATAACCCGGACATCCACCGCTACCGGCTTTTCGCTGCCGAGGGGATAGAACTGCCGCTCCTGCAAGACCCGCAGCACCTTGGCCTGGGTCGAGGCCGGCATGTCGCCGATCTCATCGAGGAAGACGGTGCCCTCGTGCGCCTGGGTGAATAACCCCTTGGTGCTCCGTATCGCCCCTGTGAATGCTCCCTTCTCGTGGCCGAAAAGCTCGCTTTCCAGCAGGGTCTCGGGCAGGGCGGCGCAGTTGATCGCCACGAAAGGACGCTCTTTGCGCGCGCTGGCGAGGTGGGTGGCTTTGGCAATGAGCTCTTTGCCCGTTCCGCTTTCTCCGTGGATGTACACGGTGGAGTCGGTCTTGGCGATTCGGGAAACCGTTTCCAGGATGCTCAGCATCTTCTCGCTCTTCGCCACGATGTTGGCGAAATCGTATTTCTCCTCTAGCAGTCCTTTGAGTCTCCTGACCTCAGAGGTAAGGCGCTGCTTCTCCAGCGCCTTCTCGATCTGCAAGAGGAGGTCCTGGGGTTCAAACGGTTTGGTAACGTAGCTATAGGCTCCCCTTTTCATGGCCTCGACGGCGCTCTCGATGCTCCCGTGGCCGGTAAGAATGATGACCGGCATCTCGGGGTTGATGGCATGGAACTCCTGCATGAGCGAGATGCCGTCCTGACGGACAAGCCGGAGGTCGACGATGGAAAGATCGAAGGGCTGCGCTTTGACCGCCTCCAGCGCATCTTTCTCTTTCAGGGCCGTGGTCACGTCGTAATTGGCCGATTCGAGCCTCATTTTGACCAATTCGACGAGGTTTTTATCGTCATCGACGACTAGAATCTTCCCTGCCGGCATCGTCGTGCTCTATCGCTCCTTACCCCGTTTCATTCCCTCGATCTCGATATCCACCTGCTTTGATTTTTCGATCATCTGGCTCAACTTCTCATTCGCCTGGTTCAACTTCTCGTTTATCCGGCTCAACCTCTCGTTCGTCTGAAGAACCCCGACCCAGACCCTGGCCTGCTCCGCCAAAGGACTTTGAGAGTGCTCGTCGATGACTCTTTGGAAAAGCGCCACCGCCCGCCGCTGGTCCCTCTTGGGGTTTTCCGCGTGGGCATAGATCAAACCCATCTGAAAAAGGGCCTCATCCGCCGGGGAGCGGTTTGCAGAGAGGGATAACACCCTCTGGTTTTCCTTCAAAGAGGCCTCGTAATCGCCCTGAGCAAAGAGCCCTCGCGCGCGCACGAGCGAGTCCCGCGCCTCCTCCCGCTCCTGGAAGGTTTTTAAAATAGCGCAGCCTGCCAGGCTGAAAAGAATCAGACCGGCAAGACAAAAGTAAATCTGCTTCCCTGTCCCGGTTCGCTTTCCGCCCATACCTTGCCGCCGTGAGACGTAACAATGTGCTTGACGAGCGCCAGCCCCAATCCGGTCCCCTTGATCCTGTACGAGCCCGCAGCCGTCGCCTGCTGATACTTCTCGAAAATAGTCGTGAGGCTTTCCACCGGAATACCTGGCCCGGTGTCCGCGACAGAGACCTCGACGGTCCTGTCGCTGTGTCTGGCGGAAACCGTGACCTGCCCGCCCTCGGGGGTGAACTTCACGGCGTTTCCGACCAGATTTCTTAACGCCTGAAGAATCCTTGCGTTATCCGCCCTCGGCGCGGGCAGCCCGGCCGCGATCTTCGTCTCCAGCTGGATTCTTTTGGCCTCGACCAGAGGGGCTAACTCTATCACGACTTTATCAATAAGCGGAACCAGGGGAACCGGCTCGAAGGTATAGGTCATCATCCCCGCCTCCATCTTGGATAGATCCAGCAGGGAATTGACCAGACTGATTAAACGCTCGCTTTCTTCGGCCAGGATTCTCAAAAGCTTTTTTTGCTTGTCGCTCAACGGGCCGCCGACCCCATCGAGCAAAAGGCTCACGCCTTCTTTTATTGATGTTAAGGGGGTACGTAATTCATGAGACATCGAGGAGAAAAAGTCCGATTTCATCCTGTCCAGGTCTTTGAGTTTCCGACTCATGAAATTCAACGCGCTCGCCAGCTCGGCTATCTCCGGCGGCGAGGCGACATTCAGGTCGCCTTCAAAATGGCCTTTGGCGATGTCTCGGGTCTTCATCTTGAGGATGGAGATGGGCCGGGTGATGCTCCTGGTAATAAAAAACGAGATAGTGATGACGAAAATAAGCGAGGCCCCGGTGATCAGCAGAGCCACCCGGCCGGCGTTGCTTCCGGCCTCAGCCAATGTTTGAATCTTGCCATAGGTATTCTGCTGGCTATAGCCGGCCAATTTTTTGAGTTCCGCGCTGATCAGGTCCGCAGCCCTCTCCTTTTGTTGCTTGTAGCGCTCGTAGGGATAATCCTTGCGGGCCTTCAGGTATTTGACTTCCTGATCCACGAGGTCTTGATAGCTCTGATGGTGCCCCCCGGCCCGCCTCAGGAAGCCGCTAGCCTCGGGGTCCGCGAGCGCCGTGGCCTCCTCGAGATACAGCTCAAAATCGTTTTTGAAAAGGAGAAACTGATCATACAGGGCATCGTCCCTGGTAATGATGAATCTCCTCTCATACCGGATCTCTGACAGCAAAGTATCCGTAAGCTTCTTCTGGTAGTCTAAGACACGGTTGTCGCTCTCTAGAACGGATCGGGTGATGTTGTTGAATCGCCGCAACTCGATCACGGCGTAGGCACTTACAGCTAAAATGAGGATAAAAATTCCTAGATAACCAAGAAATAGGCGGGCGAAGAGAGTTAACCTCATCTTGACGGGTGCGTCCTCTCGGACTGCGCGGCCGGGGTGGCGCTAAAACTGCAGTCTCTAAGGTTCGGGGAGACCCTTCTTGTCCGTTTCCACCGCCACCAGCTTCTGGCCGAATTGCTCCAGGCGCTTATCGGCGCTCTGAAAGCTCGACTGCGCGTGACCGAGATGTTTCCCGAGTAGATCGAATTCGTCCCGAAACTTGGAGAAATCTCCTCTGAGCCGGCTGAGATCCTGAAAGATCTCCTTGGCGCGCTCTTCTATCCGCATCCCCCTCAACCCCATGATGATCACCTGGAGGTAGGCGTAGAAGCTGTTCGGGGAGACCGGAATGACCCGTTTGGCGAGCGCGTACTGGCTCAATCCCTTGTCGCTGCCCGCGGAGTCGTCCTTGATAATGGTCTCGTAGTAGACATTTTCGGCGGGGATATACATGAGGGCGAAGTCGTAGGTCCCCTCGTCGGGGAGGATATACTTGCTGGCAATGGCGTCGATATGTTTCTTGACGTCGGAGACAAACTGTCTTCGCGCCTTCGCCTTCTCATCTTCCGTCCCGCCCTCCAGCATGCGCTTGAAGTTCTCCAGCGGAAACTTGGAATCCACCGGGACCAACGAGTCGCCGAGGCGAATGACGGCGTCCACCTTCTCGCCGCTCTGGAAGGCGTGTTGCGTCGTAAAATGGTCCGGAGGGAGGATCTGCGCCAGGAGATCTCCGAGGAAAAATTCTCCCAGGCCTCCTCTCAGCTTGGGGGCGCGGAGAATCTCCTGCAGCGACGCGATGTCTTTGCCGACGTCGTAGATCTTTCGGTTCGCCTCCTCCAGGCTGCCGAGGCTCTTCTGCACGCTGCCCACGACCCGCGCCGCGTTGTCGAGCCTTTCTCCCAGGCTCTGCTGCGTCTTTTGCAGAACCTCCGAGCTCTCCTTGAGCCGCTCGTTCACGTTGCTCAGGAGCTGCCCCAACTGCTGATGGATGAGCTGGGTGCTGCTGTCCACGACCTGCGTGACCTGTCCGCGCAACTGGTCGATCTGCTGCTGGACCAGCAGGAGAGATTGGTCCTCTTTTTTCTCCGCCAGGAGGGACTGCAGCCGACGCAGGAAAAGCCAGGCGAGCGCCGCAAAACCGACAAGCAGGAGAAAAATCCAGGCTATCGGATGAAGCGATTCCACGCTTTAGAATATCGGCGTTAGAGAAGCCGCAAGGCGTATTCCAGGATCTCGCTGAGCTTGCGGATCTGGGTCGCCCGCATCGATCTTTCTTCAGGCGGCGAGGAGAGATATTGGTCCAGGCTGCGCTTGAGGTTCCATTCCAGGAGCTCCACGCATTGCTCCATGCTGACCTTTTCCGTCCGCCGCCGCCTTGCCTGGTGGAGTTCCTTGAGTCGAATCACCTGGCCCATATAGTCGCGTAGCTTAAGGAGGGATAGTCACCTTGTCAAGGGGACAGGGGGCAACGGTTCCTGCTGGGTGACGCAGTGGATGGCGCCCAGGCCGGCCACGAGATGCGCGCAGGGGATGCCGATGACCTTGCGGCCGGAAAACAGCTCGCCCAGTATTCCCAGCGCGGCGCGGTCGTTGGCATGATCGTACGTGGGCACTAGAACGACGCCGTTGGCGATATAAAAATTGGCGTAGCTCGCGGGCAGTCTTCTGTCCTCGTAAGCCACCGGGCCGGGCATGGGGAGCGGCACGATCGCGAGCTTTTCGCCTCCCTGATCCCGCGCGCCCTGGAGCCGCTCGTAATTTTCCCGTAGCAGCCGGTAGTTTTCATCCCTTGAATTCTCCTCAAGCGCGCAGACGATCGTCGTCGGATTGACGAAGCGGGCGACATCGTCTATGTGGCCGTCGGTATCGTCCCCGACGATGCCCTCGCCGAGCCAGATGATATGATCGACCCCCAGACTTTCTCTCAGGTTCTCTTCGATCTCCGCCCTGCTCAAGCGCGGGTTCCTGTTGGCATTCAAAAGGCACTGCACCGTAGTCAGGCAGGCGCCGCAGCCGTTGACATCGACGGAGCCCCCTTCGAGGACGACGTCATGCTCAAAAACCGGGACGCCGAGCAGCGCGGCGATCTCTCTGCAAACCGAATCATCCTCCATGTAAGACTCGTACTTCCCACCCCAGGCATTAAAGATCCAGTCGTTGAAGGCCAGCTTGGCCGGCCCGTTTCCCGTGACAAAGGTCGGACCGTAATCGCGCATCCAGACATCCACGGTAGGGATGCCGTAAATGGATACGTGTTCCATGACTGCCCCGCCATCTTTGAGAAGCCTGGTCGCCTCGGCCCTTTGCCGCTCGTCGCGCACGAGAAGGCAGACCTGTTCGGTCGGCGATAGCGCCCGCGCCATTTGAACCCAAATCTGTTTGATCAGTTCCAGCTGATTTGAGTCTGGCCAGGCCTCAGGGTTATGCGGCCAGGCGAGCCAGGTGGCCCTGTGGGGCTGCCATTCCGCCGGCATGCGATAGCCGAGCTGGCGCGGCGTGCGCCGATTAGTCTTTGCTTGCGGAAGCTTCAACGGAGGACAATCTGATAGCTTTTAGAAGTGGGCCTTTCGCTTCGCTTGATCGTCCCTCGACTCGACTCCGCCTCGCTCGGGACGACCCCGAGCAAGAGCCCTCGGCAAGGCCGGGGCTCGCGTCGAGGGATCGAGAAAGCGCGCGGTGAGGGCGCCGTAAGCATCGATGCGCCGGTCCCTGAGAAACGGCCAGTTTTGGCGCGTTTCATCGACTTTCTTAAGGTCGCACCGCGCAGTCAGGATCGCTTCGCTCTCCCTTCCGGCGCGGGCGATGATCTCGCCGAAGGGACCGGCCACGAAAGAGTTTCCCCAAAACTTGAGCTTCCCCTCCCGTCCCACGCGATTGGCCGCGGCGACATAGACCCCGTTGGCCACGGCATGTCCGCGCTGGATCAGCTCCCAGGCGGCCTGCTGGGCGCGGGCCACGGCTTTCGGCTCGGTGGGCAGCCAGCCGATCGCGGTGGGGTAGAAGAGGATCTCGGCGCCCGCCAGGGCGGCGAGACGCGCCGCTTCCGGGAACCATTGGTCCCAGCAGACCAGCACGCCGATCTTCGCGTAGCGCGTTTTAAAGCAAGGAAACCCCAGGTCTCCCGGGGTGAAATAGAACTTCTCGTAGTAGCAGGGATCATCGGGAATGTGCATCTTGCGGTATTTCCCCGCGATCGAGCCGTCCGCGTCGATCACCGCCGCGGTGTTGTGATAGATTCCGGCGGAGCGCTTCTCGAAAACGGAAGCGACGATGACGACTCTCTGCTGCCGCGCCAGCCGGCTCAGGGCCTCCGTGGTCGGTCCGGGGATCGTCTCCGCCAGCCTAAAATTCTTGGCATCCTCGCTCTGTGGGAAATAGCGCGAGAGAAAGAGCTCCTGAAGGCAAACGATCTCAGCCCCTTTTCCGGCGGCCGCTCCGATCCGCGCCGCCGCCTTGGCGAGATTCGCCTTTGGATCCGCCGCCGCGCTCATCTGAATAAGAGCGACGGTGACTTGTTCTTTGGTTTTCTTGCCGGCCACTTCAGCGGCCCTCGTGGTTTTTCACTCTAGCACAAAGCCGGTGAAGTTTCTTCTTTTTGCCGCTGAGCGGAAAAAAAGAGGAAAGGCGCGCCGCCTTTCCTCTTTTCGCGAAGCTTCCGGCGCCGCTACTTCAGATGCCGGCCGAAGAATGACTTGAACTTGTCCCACGCGTCCTTGGCCGAATCGGCGTGATAGCTCTCCCGCTCGTTGCAGAAGAAGCCGTGTCCGGCTCCCGGGTAGACCTTTATCGCAAAATTCTTCTTGTCATCCGTGAGGGCCTGCCGGATCTGGGCCACATGGTCCTGCGGGATCAGAGGGTCTTTTTCCCCGAAGAAGAGCTGGATGGGGCAGTTGATTTCTCCGCTGCGCGAGAGCGGGCTGGGTTTGCCCATCGGGATGCCCCCGCCGTAGAACCCAACTGCGGCCTTGATGTCCTTATTATGGTGCGCCGCGGCCAGATAGGTGCAGCGGCCGCCCATGCAGAAGCCGGTGACACCGATGGCGCCGGCCTTCACGTAGTTCTGTGACTTCAGGTGAGCGATCACCGCTCCCGCGTCTTCCATGACCTTCGGGTCCTGCAGACGGTTCATGATACCGATCGCCTTTTGCAGCTCCTTGTAGGGGACGATGCGCTCCGGCTCCCGATGGTAGAGATCCGGCGCTATAGCGACATATCCCTCGCGCGCCACCCTTTCGGTCACGTCTTTGATGTGGCTGTTCACCCCGAACGCCTCCATAAAGACGATAATCGCCGGGCGCGCGCCGCCGTCTTTCGGCCGGGCCTCATAGGCCTCCATCTTGCCGTCCGGGGTGTTGAGTTGAATGGTCGACGTGGTGATATCCATACTCTCCCTCCCTTCAGCAGGCTGCGAACATGATTTTTCAGCACCCTGCTAGAAACCATTTGCCGATCGAGAATTGATTTTTGTCTATCAGATTTTTCTCCGCCGGTCCACCCCTTAGCGGCTGGAGATAATAACCACGCCGCTTACCATCAGGATCGTCCCGAAAACGATGCGGGCCGTGATCTTTTCCAGATCCTTCAAGAAGATCGCGCTGAAGAGCAGGATGAAGAGCGGGGTGGTATCCAGGAGCGGCACCATGACGGAGACTTCCCCCATGCTCAGGGCCGCAAAATTCAGGACCTGCGCCACGGTGGAGAGAAGCGCCGCCCCGCCGAAGAACGGGAGGCTCTGCCTGCCGGGCACGACGAGGCGCAGCCTGCCGACAGCCGTCAAAGACGCGGCAAAGAGCACCAGAGAGGTGGTCGTGGCGACCGCCGCGCCTACAAAGGGGTCGGGAAGAATGAGCATTCCTCCCCTGCGCAGGTTCTGCGACACCGCGGCGACCAGCGCCGCCGCCAGCGGGAAGACGATGTCAAAGAGCCTCCAGTCCCCGCCTCCACTGCCGCGCGAGGAAAGGAGCCAGACGCTGGCGACGACGAGCAGTGTGCCGGCGTAAACCGCCGGCGGCGGCCGCTCGTGAAGAAAAATCACCGCCAGGATGAGCGCGAACAGCGGGCTGATTCCCCGCAGGGGGCCGGCGCGAGAGACCCCTAACCGCGTAATGGCTATGTAATAAAATATCCGCGCCAGCAGCGGTTGAAGGCAGCCGCTGAGGACAAAATAGATTGTCGCCGAGGAGCCCAGCAGATGCAGCGGCGTGGTGGCCAGTAGATAGGCCCAGAGAGCCGCGGCGGCAACGCTGTAGCTCAGGAAGGCGGCGGCGTAGATGTTGGAGGTGCGCGCGCCCATGCGGACCAGAACCCCGTCGCCCGCCCAACCCATCGCCGACACGATGGCGATCACTTCAGGCGGCATGGGATTTCTCCGGCTTCAAGGGGGTCCCGCGGGAAAAGAGAAACAGGAAGGGCGACAGTAGCACCAACAGCGGCGCTCTTACAAGTTTCAGGGGCAATGGGGCCGCACCAACCCCTCGCTCCAGTGCCTCCTCGTCGAGAGGCTGATTGCTGACACAAGCAGGCTCCTCGGGGGCAACGCCTCCGAGCGCAGCCGATGGACCTGTGCCTTGAGGGCCACCGCCCCGTCCTCCCCTATGCTGCTCACTCCAACGGTCGGGGCCTGCCAGCAACCTTCCTACCCCTACGTCTGCGCCCTCCAGCCTCGCCCCCTCGGAGCCGCCACCACCCTCTTTTCTCCCAGGGACCTTCCTGTCCTCGTAAGCGAACATCGGCTCGGCGGCGTCGGAACTCTCTGCGAGCCGAGGACTCTGCGAGTGAGGGGATTTGCCGAGCGAGCCGAAAGCACCGAGAGTGAACGGTTCAAAGAACCCACGGACCTATTGCTTTCGGGGAGCGAGGCGAGTCCCCGAACGAGCCTTCCAGCCGGCGGGCTGGACATGATCGGGCCCATCGCTTAAGATTCGTTTTCATCTTCGACCACTGGGGAGCGTCAGTGAAAAAGGCTAAGACAAAGACAAGAGCGCGGGCCGCCGAAGGGAGAGCCTCCTCGCTGAGAAAGGTCCCGAGAACGATGGCCGCGCTGGCGCGCGCCCAGAGAGTCACGGAGCGGGCCTCCGGCTGCGGCTTCGACTGGCCCACGGTTGAGCCGGTCTGGGACAAGATCGAGGAGGAACTGCGCGAGCTTAAGGCGGCCGTCGCATCCGGCGGCAAAGGCCGTGTGCGGGAGGAGATAGGGGATCTGCTCTTCTCCCTGGTGAATCTCTCCCGCTTCCTCGGCGTCGAGGCCGAAGCCGCGCTGGGCGAAGGCGTCGATCGCTTCCTCAAGCGCTTTAGCCACATCGAAACGAGACTTCGAGAGAGAGGAAAATCTCCCGCCGAGTCGTCGCTGGAAGAGATGGACGCCCTGTGGGAGGAGGCCAAGAGAATGGAGCGGAGGCCGTGACATGGCGGAGAAGCTGAGCATCGTTTTTCTCGACGCCTCTACCTTCGGCGACGTTTCGCTAAAGCGCTTCAGCGAAAGCTGGAACTGCGCCGTCCACAGGGTCACGGCCCCGGCCGAGGCGGCCGAGCGCGTCTGCGGCCGT
>Ga0156296_1046_pt1 | contig 10101 bp, 9 predicted proteins | sample RifCSPlowO2_12_FD_107944 | JGI IMG/M metagenome (GOLD analysis project Ga0156296, IMG submission 107944) | Deltaproteobacteria bacterium RIFCSPLOWO2_12_FULL_60_16 | reverse complement strand
CAGAGCCCGTATTCCAGGGCCGCCTTGGAGTGCTCCGAACCATCGAGGGGAACCAAGATATTTTTGATCATCTTTCCCTCCTGATGCTTCGCGCAAAATAATCCGCTTATCCGCATTCGAGGGCAGCGGGCCGCGGAAAAACGCTCCGTCTACGACGTTAAGATACCAAGACGCGCTTTTTTTGCAAGCTATACTTTTCCGCGCCCACAGGGGGTTTACATACAGGCGCCGATAGGAGATAATGACTCGGCTGCGGGAGCGGCTAAAAAATGGCTCAGGGAAAAAACCGACACGAGTCTTTGCTTCAAGAGCTGATCGCCAGGGCGAAGCGGCTGAATATCGAAGTCCGCGCCGAGAGACTGCTCCGCGAAGTCGGCTATCGCGTCCACAGCGGCCGGTGCCGGTTGAAAGGGCAGGATCTCATTATCCTGGACCGTGAGGCGCCCTTAACGGATCAGGTGGACTTTTTAGCCGCCGAGCTGGAAAAGCCGACCCTTCAGCAATCAGCCGACAGAAATCAGCCCAAAGTTGAGAGCTGACCGCTGATAGTTGTTTTATTGCACCCGAATCTTTTTTGCCGCTTCAATCCCGAGAGAAAATTCATCTGCCCCCACCTTTAGACTCATAATGCCCAGGGAAGGGGCAATATCCAGGACATGAACTCTAGCCCCAGGGAACAGGCGGTGCTGTTGTAAGAAACCTAGCAAGCGGGAATCTCTCTCCCCACCCTCTGTAATGCACTGAAAAACCACCTCACTCCCGGCGGGGACCCGATCTAAGGGCAATCCCTTCCGGCGTGAAGCAGTCGAGCCTTCACCCGGGATGGGATTGCCGTGAGGGCAAGTGGTGGGATGGTGCAGGAGCTTCGCCAATTTTTCTTCTACTTCTGGCGAGATCGCATGTTCCAAGCGATGAGCCTCCAGATGGGCCTTAACCCAATCAAGATCCAACAGATCGGTCAGGAACCTCTCCGTTAAGAAATGGCGCCGCAGGATACCTTCGGCAACCTTTTTTCCTTTGCCTGTTAAGTGAATCTCCTTGCGCCCCTCCACCTTGACATAGCCTTCCCTTTCTAGCCGCCGCAGGGTGCTAAACATGGTCGAGGGAGAGACCCCCATCTCATCCGCCACCCTAGCTGCAATGACGGGCTGCATCTCCTCCGCCAAGACATAGATCGCCTTCAGATAATCTTCAGTGGCCGGGGTGATTTTAGAGGGTTTCATAGGGCTTGACAAACTTTTCTTATTCGATTATACGAATATCTTAGTTTTGGTGACTCGAATCTTATGGACCAGAGGGCTTAAACGATCTTGTTTCTGAAACTCAACCCATATTATTTCGGGAAGCCGCAAAAAACAAGATGCGGAGGAAAGGATGAAGACGGTTTTTTCGTTCGCAAAGATGGCGGCTATGCTGCTTGCCTTGGGGTCTTTTCTGGGCGTCCACGCTGCCTCTGCCCCGGCCCAGGAGGTGGTGGTTTACTCCGCCCGAATCGAGGCGCTCATCAAGCCGATATTGGACGCCTTCACCGCCAAGACGGGCGCCAAAGTGAAATACTTCACGGCCAGTGAAAAGGAGCTGCTCGAGCGCCTGAAGGCCGAGGGTGCCAACTCGCCCGCCGACGCTTTCATGACTGTGGATGCCGGCAACCTCTGGCTGGCCCAAAACACGGGGGTACTTCAGGGATTCAAATCGGAGATCATTGACAAAAACATTCCCGCCCACCTTCACGGCAAGGACAACGCTTGGGTCGGGCTCTCGGTGCGCGCAAGACCTATTATGCGCTCGACAGAGCGGGTCAAACCTTCTGAGCTTTCCACCTATGAAGGCCTGGCCGATCCTAAATGGCGCGGCCGAATCTGTTTCCGAACCTCCAGACAGGTCTACACCCAGTCCTTAATCGCTACCATGATCAAGTCGCTGGGAGAAAAACGCACAGAAGAGATCGCCCGCGGCTGGATGGCCAATCAGCCTCGCATCATCGATAGCGACACCAGGGTGCTGGAAGGCATCGCTGCGGGCCAGTGCGACGTGGGCCTGACCAATACCTATTACCTGGCCCGGCTCAAAGCGAAAAACCCCGCGTTTGCCGTGGCGCCGTACTGGCCCAACCATAATGATCGTGGGGTTCATGTTAATGTCTCCGGCGCAGGTGTAACCAAATATGCCAAAAATCGGGAGCAAGCGATCAAGCTGATCGAGTTTTTGAGCTCACCCGAAGCGCAGAATCTCTACGCTGATGTCAACTACGAATACCCGGCAAACCCGGCCGTGAAGCCCCATCCCCTGTTGGCCTCCTTTGGAACTTTCAAAGCGGATAAGGTGGACATAGCGTCTGCCGGGGAATTTCAGGCGGCTGCGGTCAAGCTACTCGATCGCGTCGGATATAGGTAATCCGGATCGGATCCTAATTATCATGGACGCAAGCCGCACGAGCGAGCTGCAATACCAAACCGGACTCCTCCGAGCCTGGCGGCGGCATGATCCCTGGCCCATCGCCTCCGGGGCGGTGTGCCTTGTAGTGGCCACGCCGATCTTGGTGGTTGTCTCTTCACTGGCGACACCAACCGTGGATGTGTGGGCCCATCTGTGGCAAACCCAATTGGCCGAGCTATTCTGGAATACGCTTCGCTTGATAGCTGGGGTGGGGCTCGGCGTGCTGCTCCTCGGCACTGGTCTCGCTTGGCTGGTCGCCAGGTACGACTTTCCGGGCCGAGCCATCTTTCAGTGGCTCCTCATCCTCCCCCTGGCCATCCCGACGTACGTTATCGGTTTTGTCTTTCGCGGTATCTTCGACTATACAGGGCCGGTCCAGACCTGGCTGCGTAGCGTCGTCGGGGCAAAAATCTGGTTTCCTGAAATCGCCTCTTTCGGCGGCGTGACGCTCGTCATGAGCCTCGTCCTCTATCCTTATGTCTACCTGCTGGCGCGCACGGCCTTCCTCGAGCAATCGGCAAGCACCTTGGAAGCGGCGCGCGCGTTGGGGGCCCGCGGGCTGAAGGTCTTCTGGAGGGTAGCTCTTCCGCTTGCCCGACCGTCCATAGCAGCCGGGACAGCGCTGGCCCTCATGGAGGCACTGGCGGACTTCGGAACCGTCGCCATCTACGGCTATTCGAGTTTTACCGTGGCCATCTATCGGGTTTGGTTCGGCATGTTCGATCGGCATGCCGCCACGGAACTGGCCACTCTCCTACTGCTGTTTACTTTCGGACTGTACTGGCTGGAGCGGGCAGGGCGCGGGCGCAGGCGCTTTTACCAGACAGACGGAACCGCCCGGCCGGTCGCGCCGCAGAAACTCCACGGCTGGAGGGCCTGGGTCGCGAGTGGGATGACGGGCTTCGTGGTTGGCATCGCCTTTGTCCTGCCGCTTGCTCAACTGGCTTTTTGGTGTTTCAGCCAGGCTGAATTGGACCGCAAATATCTGGAGCTATTGTTGAATACTCTCCTCCTGGGGGTTGCCACGGCAGGCTTAGCGGTCTGTGCTGCTGTGGTGGTAGCCTATGGTCTCCGTCTGAGCCGCAGTCGGATGGTCACAGCCTGTGCTGGAATCGCCAGCATGGGCTATGCCCTTCCGGGGTCGGTGATCGCTGTCGGCGTACTGGCGCCCCTCGTCTTTCTCGACCACAGCCTCGATGCTCTCTTGCAAAGCACATTGAATATATCTAGCGGCCTGTTGTTGACCGGCTCCATGGTTGGTCTGGTCTTCGCTTACTTGGTTCGCTTTCTCGCAGTGAGCTGCCAAACAGTAGAGGCGAGTCTCGCCAAAATCACGCCAAGCATGGACATGGCCGGACGTTCTCTCCGGGCTACCACCTCCGAGGTGCTCTGGCGGATTCACGTGCCGCTGATCCGCCCCGGCCTGAGCGCCGCAGCCATTCTCGTCTTAGTGGATGTCATGAAGGAGATGCCCGCTACGCTCCTGCTTCGGCCATTTGGTTACGACACCCTGGCGGTTCAGGTATGGCAGCTTACCTCGGAATCTTTTTGGGAGGCCGCCGCGCTCCCGGCGCTGACTATCGTGGCGGCCGGTATTTTGCCGGTTCTGCTGTTAGTGAGAAACCGAGCGCGTTTTCCCGGGGGATAACGCTCTCTCGATTCCAGCGCCTTTCGGCGTGACCGCCGCTCCCATCCACCGCTAAATCCCAAACAGCGTCTCGGTATTCCGGCTCGTGGTCTCGGCTACCTGGCCGAAGTCGGCTCCCCTGACCTGCGACAAGGTCTCGGCGACATAGCCTACGAAGGACGGCTCGTTGCGCCTGCCCCGGTGAGGAACCGGCGTGAGGTAGGGCGAGTCGGTCTCAAGCAAAATTCTCTCCAACGGTAATCTGCGCGCCACATCTCTGAGAGCATCCGCGTTTTTGAACGTGATAATCCCGGTAAAGGAGAGATAAAATCCCAGGTCTAAAAATTCCCTCGCCGCATCGTAGTCTCCGGTAAAGCAGTGAATGACGCCCCGGAGGTTCCCCTTGCCCTCGCGCTTGATAATTTCGCAGGCTTCCCGGTATGCGTCACGAACATGAACCACTAGCGGGAGGCCGTTTTGTCGGGCCATCTGGATGAACCGGCAGAAGAGATCGATCTGGACCTGCCTCGGCGAGTGATCGTAATAAAAGTCGAGGCCGGTCTCCCCGACAGCGACCACTTCGGGATTCCTGGCAAGGGCCTCGATTCGCTGGAACGCCTCCTCGTCCACTTCTTTGGCATCGTGGGGGTGCATGCCGATGGTGGCATAGAGCCCCGGGTAAGAATTGGCCAGCGCCAGCGCCGCGTCGTTGCTTGAAAGATCGCCGGCGCCACCCACGACGATGATCTTCTCCACGCCCGCTTCTTTGGCCCGATGAATGACCTCAGCGACATCCGCCGAAAACTCCCTCGTCTGAATGTGGGCGTGGCTGTCGATCAGCGCCGGCTTGGTGTGGCAAGCCATTTAGCCGTCCGGGGCGGTCTCGATTCGTGGAAACAAGACTTTGGGAGGCCGCACTTTATGGCCGGGAACGAAAAACTGCCCCCAAGAAGAGGGTTGCTTGGCAGTTGGCCGCGGGATATTGAGAAGCGCCTCCAACTCCTCGGCGGTTTCAGGCAGAAAGGGTGAGATCAACCGACCGATGGTCCTGACGGCTTCCAGGAGGTGGTGGAGGATCTCCCCCACCCTGCCGCGCTTTCCGGCATCTTTGTAGAGACTAAAGGGAGCCGTTTGCACGACGTACCGGTTGGTGTGGTCGATAGCCGCCCAGATGGCTTCAAGGGCGCGATGAAACTGCAGCTCCGCCATGTGGCCCTTCAATTCCTCCTCCGCCTGTCGGAACCTATTCTTCAGTTCCAGGTCCTCCTTGGCCCAAGCCGTGCTGAGGGGCTGAACGACACCGGCAAAATACTTCTGCTCCATCGCCAGGACCCGACTGACCAAATTTCCCAGATTGTTAGCCAGGTCGGCATTGTAGCGCGCTGTCAGGTTTTCTTCGCGAAAGTCTGCGTCTTGTCCGAACACGCTCTCGCGCAACACAAAGTAGCGGAACGCGTCCATGCCGATCTTCTCTTTCATCACCAACGGAGATATCACGTTACCCAGGCTTTTGGACATCTTTTGGCCTTCCACGGTCCAGAAGCCGTGCACGTTGAGATGTTTGTACAGCGGTAGACCGGCGGCCATGAGCATGGTCGGCCAGAACACACCGTGCGGCTTGAGTATATCCTTGCCAATGAAGTGTTGCGCTTCGGGCCAGAATTTTTGAAATGCCTCTTCAGCTTTATATTTTAACGCACTTACGTAATTGATGAGCGCATCGAACCATACGTAAGTCACATAGCGCTTATCGAAGGGGATCTCGATGCCCCAGGTCAGACGGCTCTTGGGGCGGGAGATACACAGATCGCCGATCGGTTCGCGCAACATCGCCACCACCTCGTTCTTGAATCCCTCCGGCCGGATAAAGTCCGGGTGCGCCTCGATGTGGTGCAGCAGCGGTTCCTGATATTTGCCCATGCGAAAGAAATAATTCTCTTCTTCGAGCCATGTCGGCTCGGTGAGGTGGTCTGGGCACTTTCCGCCAGCGAGTTCTTTTTCCGTGTAAAACCGCTCGCAGCCAAAGCAGTAAAGCCCCGCGTAGCGGTCGAAGTAAATGTCCCCGGCTTCATGAATCTTGTCCAGCAGCTGCTGGACAGAGCGAACATGATACTCATCGGTCGTACGAATGAAGTGATCGTAAGTAAACCCACAGCTATCCCAGACAGCCCGGAAGGTCGTGCTGATTTCGTCCGTAAAGACCTTTGGGTCCATCCCTGCTTGCGCGGCGGCCTGCGCGATTTTGTCCCCGTGCTCATCGGTGCCGGTGAGGTAAAAGGTCTCCCACCCGCGCGCCCGGTAGTAACGCGCCAGGGTATCGGTGATGATCATGGTATAGGCGCTGCCCAGGTGCGGCTCCGCGTTGACGTAATAAAGGGGGGTAGTCAGGTAGATCCTTTCCATAAAAAGACTTATCGCAGACCCGCAGCTTGCATAAGGAAATCTTCCAGCGCCATCCTGCGGTTGAAGTTTCTGCGGATGCTCGCCGCCGTCGCGCCAATGCGGGAGAGAAGGAAAAGGACCCGCTCCCGGCTATTTCTCTCTGCCTGTCGCCTGATGCTCTGCTCGAGGTCCGGATTCGAAAGCCCCCGGCTGCCGCCCGTGACCAGACAAATCAGGATATCGCGATACCATCCTTCTGCCCATTCGAGAAATTTTAAGGATTCTTCCCGCTCACCCGCGATCTCCTCGGCCAGAGCCATCCAGCCGGCAGAGTCCGCCGGGGTGAGAGAACTCATCCTCTCCGCCCACGCGGCCCGCCGCTGCATCAACTCTTCCATCTCTGGAGCGGCGGCCCTGCCCAAGCTCCCCATGCTCAAGGCCGCCTGAAGCTCGGCCTTGTCCCGTGACCATCCCTTGCGAGTTTCCAGATAGCTTGCCACCTCTTGGACAGGGAGCGGGGCAAAGGAGAGACGGAGGCAGCGGGACACCAGGGTAGCGAGCAGTCCCCCGACGCTGGTGGAAACAAGAATGAGGAGTGAGTCTTTCGGAGGTTCTTCAAGAGTTTTCAGCAAGGCGTTTTGAGCGGCGTAATTCATCAGCGAGGCAGGGTCTACAACCGCTATTTTCTTCCCCCCTGTAAAGGCGCGATAGTTAAGCTCCCTTTCCAACTCACGCACCTGCTGGATAGAGATCTCCTTTTTTTCCGGCAAGGGCTCCACTACGCGCACGTCGGGGTGATTGCCGTTTTGAACTCGCACACAGCCGTCACAGCGGCCGCAGAAGTCGCTGTCCTGCTCCCGGCACTGGATCGCCATAGCCAAGGACAGGGCTACAGTTCTCTTTCCTATCCCCTCAGGACCCAGAAAGAGATAGGCGTGGTGCAGCCGGTCGTTCTCCAAGCCTCTCGCGAGGGACTCTAGCTGCTTCCTGTGACCTATGATGTCGGAGAAGGGCATATGCAAAAAAGCGAATGGTGAATAGTCAATTGCGAATAGTCCCAACCCTTCCGCCATTCGCTATTCGCCATTTGCCAATTTCTCATCCACGATCTTTCTGATCTCCTCGTGCAGGTCTCGAACGGCACGGGAGGCATCGAGGACATGAATACGGCCGGGTTCGGTCCGGGCCAGCTCCAGAAAGCCCTTCCTCACCCTCTCGTGAAACTCCACCTCTTCCCGCTCAAACCGATCTTCTGCCCTCGATGCTCTATCCTCTGTTGCTGAGGATTGAGAATGGATGATCGAGGATCGCTCCTCAGCCCGGGACAACCCCAGCTCCACCGGACAGTCCAGCAGAAAGGTTATATCCGGCGTGATCCCCCCGCTGGCGACCTCGTTGAGACGGCGCAGCATACCGAGATCGACTCCGCGCCCATACCCTTGGTACGCGAGAGTGGAGTCCGTGAAACGGTCGCACAGGACTAGGGTGCCGCTTGCGAGGGCCGGACGGATCACTTCGTGGACATGCTGCGCCCGGTCTGCCAGATAGAGAAACAGCTCCGTTGGAGAAGAGATCTCTTCTGTCCCGGCCTGAAGAAGGACCCGGCGGATCATTTTTCCTAAGTTGGTCCCCCCGGGCTCCCGCGTGCCCAGGCACCCCCTGCCCCGGCCCGCGAGATATTGCTCCAGCAACCGAAGCTGCGTGGACTTACCCGACCCGTCGCCGCCTTCGAAGGAGATCAGACGAATCATGGAAGGGGTAGGAAGAGTTCAAAATGAAAAATGCAAACTGCAAAATTTAAATTTTTCATTTTGCAATTTGCCCTGCGCTAGGACGCGTGCGTTAGGCTTTTCCCTCGCCCAACAGGAGGTTGATCCCGTTCAGCAACTGCGTGCTGGTAAAAGGCTTCGTGATATAGTAGTCGGCTCCCAGTTTGTAGCCTCCCAGGACATCCTCGTACTGAACCTTCGCGGTAAGAAGGATCACGGGAATCGATGCGGTATCCGGGACCCCTTTGAGCCGCGTCAGCACCTCCAGACCATCCATTTGTGGCATCATAATATCAAGCACAATCAGGTCTGGCTTTTGTCCTTCCAAACGCGTCAAGAGCTCCGGCCCGCTGTATGCGGACATCACGTTGTATCCCTTGCCCTCCAGAATGGTCCTGACGATCGTGATGATGTCCGGGTTGTCGTCAACTACCATAATGGTTTTTTTGGTATCCATGCTTTCCCCCTAGCTGCCGGCGACCGGTATGGTCACCTTAAATGTCGAGCCCTTGCCCACTTCACTTTCGACCTCAATTTTGCCACCGATAAGCTCAATCAGATTTTTGCTGATGGTCAATCCCAGACCGGTTCCCTCGTAGCTTCTCGCCGCCTTGCCGTCCAATTGCCGGAACTTATCGAAGATCAGAGGGATCAGATCCTTGGGGATGCCGATTCCGGTGTCAGAGATCAGGAACGAGACATTGCCATTAGCCCCCCTGACCACGGAGAGCTTCACCTCCCCTTGATCGGTAAACTTAATGGCATTGCTGAGAATGTTGGCGAGGCAGTTTTTCAACTTTCCCCAGTCGGTCTCAATCAAAGGGACATCGTCTCCGACTTCGTATCGGACCTTATACGGCTTCCTGCTTTCCAGATGGGCGACCTCTTGCCGCAATTGGTCGAGGAGAGGCCTGACGTCGCCCCGCTTCACAAATAGACCGGTCTCCCCTTTCTCGATCTTCGAATAGTCCAGGAGGGCGTCCACGATCCCCAAGAGCCCGCGGGCATTTTCCATCAACCGCCCCATAGCCTTTTTCTGCTCCTGCGTCAATGGACCGCAGGCGCCGTCACCCAAAAGGTGGCCGTAGCCCATGATCGTGGCGATAGGAGTTCGCAGTTCGTGAGAGGTGCTGGCCAGGTACTCGGATTTCAGCCGGTTTGCGTCGGCCAACTGCTCAGCGATGATCTGCCGCCTCCGGGCCTCTACCTGGAGCTCCTCATATTTTTTTGCGTTGCTCAACGCTATGGCCGTGGCAAAGGCCACGATCTGGCAGAACTGGATCTCTCTGGAAGTTAACTCCCGATCCTCTTGTTCAAAACCTAGGAGGATAACACCGTGCATCTCCCCGCGAAACATGATGGGCACGGCCATGGAGGTCGGAAACAAATGGGCGGCAAAACCCTCATGGCTTTGCGCCTCGCCGGCAAAGAGCTGCTTCGGGTGGACGTTGCGCTGGATCAGAGGACTGCGTTTCATGACGCATTCCTGGACGATCGGATATTCGCGGACATCCACCTCTACGCCGCTGAACTCTCCTCCTGTTCCCGCGCCGAACAGCAGACCGGCCGAGGAGTGTTCGGCTTCGTTCAGCGTAAAAATATAGAGCTTATCGGCCTGAACGACGCGGTTGACCTTGTCACCCAAGGTCTCCAGGGTCTGCTTATAATCCAACGACGAGGGCAGGGACTGGGAGAGCGTCTGGATCATGGCCATATCCTCGGCTTCCTGCTCCGCCCTCTCTTTCAAGGCCTTCTCGGCGCGCACGACCTGCGCAAAGTAACCATAGAAGAGCGAGATGACAAACAGAAACGGAATACGCAGGTAGATGCTCGGATCGTGGGCCAGGGTGGTCTTAAAAAGAAAATATCCGTACAGGAGGGTGGCCA
>Ga0156296_1180_pt1 | contig 10127 bp, 10 predicted proteins | sample RifCSPlowO2_12_FD_107944 | JGI IMG/M metagenome (GOLD analysis project Ga0156296, IMG submission 107944) | Deltaproteobacteria bacterium RIFCSPLOWO2_12_FULL_60_16 | reverse complement strand
ATCGGAGAGGGGATCTCAAGGGGTTCTTCATGGCTTATGCCGCGACGGGCATCGCCCAAGTTGATGGAGAGATGGCTGAAGATGCGCACTCGGAGGGCGTACTCCTCAACGTCGTGGACCTTCCCATGCTTTGCGACTTCATAACGCCGGCTATCGTCCAGCGAGGCGACTGCGTCGTAGCGATCTCGACGGGAGGCAAGAGTCCGGGCTTTGCGAGACTCGTAAGGCAGCAGTTAGAAAATTTTGTCGGTCCCGAGTATGGCGCGGCCCTGGAAGTTGTGGGTGCGAAGCGCAATGAACTCAGGCGATCCTGCCCTGATGTCGAGGAGAGGCAGAGGCTGCTCGACGAGTTCATGGAGTCGCCCGCGTTGGATCTCATTCGGCGCCCGAGATGAGCGATGAATAGAGCGATCTTGGGCAAAGTCTATCTCGTGGGGGCCGGACCTGGTGATCCCGGTCTTCTTACCCTCAAGGGGAAGAGATGTCTGGAGGGGGCTGAAGTCGTCCTCTACGATCGCCTGGTCAACAGCGAGATTTTGGCTCTGGCTCGTCAAGGCGCTGAGTTCATCTCCGTCGGAAAAGAGGCCAATGGCCGCTGTGTTCCGCAGCGCCGGATTGAAGCCATGATGGTCAGCCGCGCAAGGGAGGGAAAAATCGTCGTCCGGCTAAAAGGGGGCGACCCCTTTATCTTTGGTCGAGGCGGCGAAGAGGTGGAGGCCTTGAGGCGGTCGCAGATACCCTTTGAGGTCGTCCCCGGAGTGAGTTCGGCCATTGCGGTGCCTGCTTATGCGGGTATTCCATTGACGCATAGGGAGTACGCCTCCAGTATTGCTATTGTCACCGGGCACAGAAGCTGTAACGGAACGAGCGAAGTGAACTGGCATGAGCTGGCTCGCGCGGTGGACACCTTGGTCATTTTAATGGGCCTCGGGAATCTGCGGGAAAATATGGATCGCCTGATAGAGGGAGGCTGCAGTCCGGACCGGCCGGTTGCCATCGTCCGTTGGGGGACGCGCGCCTCGCAACGGGCCCTGGTGGGAACGGTGGGGAGCATTGCGGATATAACCGAGCAGACCGGCTTCAAGCCTCCCGCGGTGATCGTCGTCGGCGAGGTGGCTCGCTTCGCCAAGGGGCTCAGCTCGTCTGAGCCTGTTGTTGCATTAGCCCGGCGCGCCCGAGCGACTATGGCCTATCCCGAATCCCACCGTGATCAAGGTTCGGGGATCTTGGCCCTACCATCCATTCTGCCCTGACCTCTCTCATTTTTGTCCTAAAAGTGATACTAGTGGACTCAGTTCGTAAAAAACCTGAGTAACCCCCTATTGTGAATAGCAGCGTGAAACGCGTAGCCACCGCAAAAGCCCTAGCGCGGTTTCTTATTTCCATCGTGATTTGTCTAATGATCTCGGCGGGCTCCAGCGAGGGCTTTTTTCACAAGAAAAAGGCGCCGGTAATCCCGGAAGATCAATTCAAGAAGCTCGGTATTGAGAAGCCCGAGAAGCTGTTCCGCGCCCCGGACTTCACCCTCGAGGATCTCACAGGCAGACGGCTGGGCCCGAAAGATTTCAGGGGGAAAGTGGTTTTTCTCAACTTTTGGGCGACCTGGTGTATCCCCTGCAGGCAGGAGATGCCGACGATGGAAAAACTGCACCGGGAGCTAAAGAAACAAGGCTTAGAAGTAGTGGCGATTAATTTTCGAGAGGGCAAGAAAGAGGTGCGCGGATTCGCCGGCGAGCTCGGTCTGACCTTTACCATGCTGTTGGACAAGGAGGGGAAGGTCTCGGAAGAGTATGGCGCCTGGGCGCTTCCCCTCTCTTATTTTGTCAATCGCAAGGAGGAGTTTGTCGGCAAGGTGAGCGGCTATAGAAAATGGGACAGCCGGGAGGCCGAGGAGTTTTTTCGGCGGTTGCTGGGGGAAAAGAATTAGCGCCGGCGTCCGGTCGCGCAGACGGGAGATTGAAGAGAGGCATGAAGCGGAGAAGGTGGCGGCTGATTGCGGCTCTAGGCTGGATGGCGGCTTTTGGTTTTTCTCCCGTGCAGGCCGCCTCCACCGCTCTCTCCGTCGAGGAGACGCTGGCCGCGTTGGGCGAAGGGCCTATGCTGGGAAAAACCAGCGCGCCCGTGACCATTGTCGAGTTCTCGGACTTCCAGTGCAGTTTCTGTAGAAAATTCTGGGCTGAGACGCTTCCCAAACTCAAAGAAACCTATATCGAGAAGGGACAGGCCCGCTTCCTCTATCGCCACTTTGCGATTCTCGGCAAGCTGTCGGTGCAAGCGGCTCAAGCGTCGGAATGCGCCGCAGAGCAGGAAAAATTCTGGCCGTACCATGACAGGCTTTTCAGCAAACAGGGAGCGCTGGCGTTTACCCAGGCGAAACTCAAGGGATACGCCCGCGAGCTCAAACTGGCGGCGCAGAGCTTCAACCAGTGCCTCGATGCCGGAAAAGTCGCGAAGAAGGTCGAAGGCGAGACCGCAGTGGCGGCATTTTTGGGGGTGCGGGGAACGCCGACGTTTTTTGTCAATGGGCGCCTCCTGGTGGGGGCCCAGCCCTTCGAGGCGTTTCAGGCCGTCATCGGCGAAGAGTTGAAGCGCCGTGCCCCAGGCAAAGGATCGAAGAGAAAATAGCGAGGCTTCGCACTTGGCTTGGGAGCGCAATTTCCGGGAAATCTTTCTTCTCATCCTGTTGGCGATTTTGCTCTATTTTCCCGCTCTTGGGTGGAGGGATGTTTGGGCGCCGGTAGAGCCCCGCTACGCGGAGATCGCCCGCGTGATGCTCGCCAAAGGAGAATGGATCGTTCCCACGGTTAATGGCGCGCTCTACACCGACAAACCTATTCTCTACTTTTGGCTCGTATTAGTGGGCTCCAAGCTCGCCGGCGCGGTCAACGAGTGGACGATGCGTCTGCCGTCCGCCCTTTCAGCCCTCGGTCTGGTGCTCACCACCTATTTTCTCGGCCGAGATCTGCTCAGTCCGCGCGTCGGGCTCCTGGGGGCGATCGTCTTGGCGACTTCCGCTCGTGTCCTGTGGGAGGCGCGCTGGGCCCATACGGACATGGCCTTTACCTTCTTTTTTACCCTCTCGCTCTATTTTTTTTCCCGGGCCATGTTGCGAAAAGGAAAGCCGAAGGAATTTCTTCTGGCCTACGCGCTCATGGCGCTGGCCACGCTGACCAAAGGGCTCATCGGCCTTGTGCTCCCCGGAGTTATCGTGGCGGCTTTTGTGGCCGTGCGGCGGGAGTGGCGAGCCGTTTTGCAATGGCGTGTCCCGTCGGGGATCTTGGTCTTTTTGTCGATTGCGGCGCCCTGGTTCCTTTCGGTGAGTCTGGCGACCGAGGGAAAATGGCTGAGGGAATTTATCTTCACGCACCACATTGAAAGATATACCTCGGGCCTGGGCCATCGACAGCCCTTTTACTATTACCTCGTAAGCTTCCCGGCCGACTTCCTGCCCTGGACGGTTTTTCTCCCGCCGGCCATCTGGGCCTGCAGGTCGAGGCTGAAGCTCTTACGCGAACCAGGAGCGCTGTTCTTATTTCTCTGGTTTATGGCCGTATTCTTATTCTTTAGCCTGTCCGATACCAAGCGGGACCTGTACCTTTTGCCGCTCTTTCCTCCGGCGGCGCTATTCGCGGCCTGCTATTTCGCCAGTCTGATGGATGGCGAGATCGCGCAGGATTTCCTCTACCGGAGCCTGGGCCAGCTCTTCTTCAATCTGCTCTGGATCGGCGCGTTATCCCTTCCAGTGATCGCCTGGCTCTACCAGAGAGAGGCGTTTTGGATTTCTCTGCCGGTCGCCTTGGTGTTCGCGGGCGGGGCGCTGATGACCGCGGCCGGCATCTGGCGCAAGTTTCCCGCCAGGGTATTTTTCTCTACGGCCGTTACTGTCCTGCTGGGCGCGCTTTCGGCATCGCTCTTGGTATTGCCCTTTGTCGACTCCTACAAGTCGCCGAGAGCGTTTGCCTTTGCCGTCGGAAGGATCGTTCCCTCGGCCCAGCCCCTTTATATCTACGCCGACACCATGAATGATTTTAATTTTTACACCGGGCGCGAGGTCATTCCCGTTCTCTCATCCCCGGCGGAGCTCGAGAGTATCGTGGCGCGAGCAGGCACGGCTTATCTTGTCGTCCGGGAGAGGGATGTCCAAAGGCTGGGCTCGGGGGCGGCGGGCGAGATTTTGGCCGAAGGCCGCGTCGGGGACAAAAAGTGGCGGTTGATACAGGTCGGGAAGAGGGGGAACGAGAGTTGATCTTGAGGCGCAAGGTGGTAAAGTAGCTCCATATGTCGATCGCGACGATCGAAGAAGCGATAGAGGAGATCCGTCGAGGCCGCATGGTCGTCCTGATGGACGACAAGAACCGGGAAAACGAAGGCGACCTGTGCATGGCGGCCGAGAAGGCGACCCCGGAGGCGATCAACTTTATGGCCCGCCACGGGCGCGGGCTCATCTGCTTGCCTCTGACCGAAGAGAAGGTGAAACAGCTCGCGCTGCCGATGATGGTGTCCGAGAACACCTCGCCCTTCGGCACCGCCTTTACCGTCTCCATCGATGCCGCTGAGGGGATCAGCACGGGCATCTCGGCCGCCGATCGCGCCCACACGATTCAACTTACCATAGCGGACGACGCCGTGCCCGAGGATCTGGTGACGCCGGGGCATATCTTTCCTCTGCGCGCGAAGAAGGGCGGGGTCCTGGTTCGGGCGGGCCAAACGGAAGGGTCGGTGGACCTGGCCCGGTTGGCGGGACTCAAATCGGCCGGGGTGATCTGCGAGGTCATGAACGACGACGGGACCATGGCGCGCCTGCCGGACATCGAGAAATTCGCCGCCCATCACGGGCTCAAGGTGGTCACGATCGCCGACCTCATCCAGTACCGGATGCAAAATGATTGCCTGGTTTATCGGGTGGCCTCGGCGCGCCTGCCCACTCGATTCGGCGGCGACTTCCAGGCCGTGGTCTACAACACCCATGTGGATCAGAGCGAGCACCTCGCCCTCATCAAAGGGCAGATATCGCCCCACGAGGATACTCTGGTGCGGGTCCACTCCAAGTATGTGCCCGGAGACGTGTTTGGTTTCGAGCTCCTCAACACCGGGGCGGTGATCCGGCACTCGATGGAGATGATCGCGCAGGAGGGAAAAGGGATCATCCTTTATCTCCAGACCGAGGGCAAGGAGCTGCGGCCGGCGAGGATGACCTATCCCAGAGTGGACGGCAGAAGAAAGCGGGACATGAATCTCTCCTTTGTCTACCAGGCCGACTTCCGGGAATATGGGATCGGGGCGCAGATCTTGAGAGATTTAGGCGTGCGCAAGATGCGACTGATCACCAACAACCGGAGGAATCTCGTAGGGCTGTCCGGTTACGGGTTGGAGGTTACCGCGCTCATTCCGTTTCCTCGGGAGATGCCCTTTAGCCGAGAGGCGGGAAAAAGGCAAAGAAAAGGCTGACCCCGGAGTCATGGAGGCGGCTAACGGTAGGTAGCGGAGCGCAGCAGACCAGGAGCAAGCCATGCCCATTTACGAATACCGATGTCGTCATTGCGATAACAGCTTCGAGGAACTCGTTCTCTCTTCGCGGGAGGCTGCCGCCTGTCCCTCATGCGCGAGTCCCGAGGTGGAGCGCCAGCTCTCCGTCTTCAGTTCGCCTGGGGATCGTCCGGCAGAAAGCGCGGCGGGTGGTGGCTGCGGCGGCTGCGGCCCCGGCGGCTGCGGCTGCCACTAGGAACAGTTACTCGTTACTGGTTGAATAGTTATTCGAATGAACCGGTCGACTATTAACCAATAACTAGTAACAAGTAACGGTCTTTCTAGATTAACTCTGGCCGGTTCAGGTAATTGGCTAGCGCGCCCCGGAGTTTCTTGAGGGCGTCGTCCACACTGAAAAAAAGCCTCTCCTCGATCAGCTCGTTGGCCACCCAATAATCCAGGGAGGGGGCCTCGGTAAAGTTGATGTCGACGACCCGCTCCCCCACGGGCTCTGCGGTGACGAGAATCCTGACGGAATAGCCGGCGTCGATAATCAAGCCCCGGCCGTTTGCCGGAAGTGCAAGCCCGCTCTTGATCTTGGCCAATCCGTTTTCCGGATAGCTGCCTACTCCCAGGGAGACATAACTCCACTCCCCGGGCGGGACCGCTAGATCCTTCATAATCCGCGGATTGATGTCGACGACATTGCGGACCGCCTGCTCCTGCCGATAGTCCTTGAGCAACTCATAGGTCCACTTCTCGATGATGCCGCGCCCGAGCAGGCTTTCCTTTTCCCGCTCCTTGACCGACCCGCGGTCGATCCACCACTTGACCTCCTCTACGGGAGGGGTCTTTTCGTCCGCCATGTTTCTAAAACTACTCTGCTACTGAGCGCTAGTCAATCGATACGGGCTCGCGCCTAACTGTCTCCCTAGATTTTAAAGTCGTCCAGGGTATTCGGCGCAAACAGACTCTTGATGTCGGGCAGCTTTTTGATCAACCCTTGCTCGTGGGCATAGCGGGCCAGGGTCTCCAGAACGTGCCGGTTCGCTTCCAGGCCGTAGGGCCAGAGCTCCCCCCCGAAGATCTGCCTTTCCTCCTCCATCTCCGCAATCGACCACGCGAGCATGTATTTGAGCGCGGAAAACTCGTACATGGACTCCTCGCATAATCTCTTCGCCTCGGCAAAGGCCTTGCACAGGTTCTGCGCCACCCACGGATTTTTCTCGTAGAAATCTTCTCTTAGGGCTACGGTGTGCATGATGGGGAAGATCTTGGTCCGGCGGTAATACTCTTTTTCCACCTCACGGAAATTCGGGATCAGCCTGCGGACCTTGGGAGAGCGGCGTACGAAGGGCGAAGGGATGTGGGGCGAAATGACCGCGTCAATCTCTCCCCGCTCCAACATGGAGGATAGGGTCTGATCCGGGCCAATCGACCGGATGTCGATGTTCTCTGGCAAGTCGTGCCTGATCTTATCCTCGCGTCCCGGGTGCTCCTCGCCGCCCGTAAACCACCTCATCTGTTCCGGCTTAACGCCGTACTCGTGCTGCAGGATTCCCCGCGCCCAAGTGGCCATGGTGACCTGGTATTCCGGGACGCCCACCCTCTTTCCCGCGAGATCTTTAGGCTCTCTAATGCCGGACTCCGTATTGATGTAGATGCAGGAGTGGCGAAAGGCCCGCGAGGGAAAGACCGGTATGGCGACAAACCGGGGGGAACCGTTCTCACGGGACAGCAGATAGGAGCCCATGGAGAGCTCGGCGGCGTCGAACTCCTGATACCGGAGCATGCGCCAAAAGGTCTCCTCGACGCGCAGCGGCAGATAGGTCAGCTCCACGCCTTCCACCTGCACCCTGCCCTCTTGAAGGGGGCGCGTCCGGTCGTAGTCCCAACATGCCAAGGTAAGACGGATTTTTCCCATACTCTCGCTCCTCAACCTTCCTCGTTCATTTCCTTTTCTCGGTTATCACTCCCACACTCGGGATAAAAAGGTTCCCCCGAGGAAGGCCCTCAGGAGGGGAACGAACTTTCCACCCTCATCGCGGTGATAATCGTCGCGCGAAGACACTTCAGTTCTATTCTTTGACCCCGGTAAGAAGTTTTGTGGCGCCGAAGCTCGATGTGATCAGCAAGGGGGTCGGTCTCTTCCGAAAAGAGAATTTAATATCACATCATGAATCAAAAGTTAAGCCCCGGGGGCACCTAGAGGGCATGCCCCCGGAGATTGCCGATTTCAAATCGCAAAACGGGTAGATGGGCAGGGTAAAAACTTTCTATTCTTGAGAAAAATCCCGCGAAATTTCCTACCCCCAGGATAATCTAAGGAAAGACTGTCGCAAATCTTTTTATTTATCAGCTACTTAGTAACTATCCGGAAGTTTACCTGAGCGGCACGTTTTTTGCGCTAGGTGCCAATTCAGCCTAATTAATGCGAGCTGTCGCAGGGGTTCATATTCGCCATGAAGGAGGTTTAAGAATGGCAAAGGAAGAACTGAGGAGTTTGAGGTCAACGCTCGAGACGTTGAAAAAAGAGGGTTGGGTGCTGGAAACGGACCGGGAAGTCGATCCCAAACTGGAAGTGGCGGCTATCCAGAAACGGCTGGACGGGGGGCCGCCGATGATCTTCAACAACGTTAAGGGATATTCGAACGCCCGGATTGCGACCAACGTGATGGGCTCGGATAAGATCATCGCAAAGATGTTCGAACTAAAAGACAGAAAGTCGCTTAAATTCAGGATTCACGAAAGTATCCTTCAACCCCTGCCGCCAAAAATTGTCGACAAGGCACCCTGTCAGGAAGTGGTGATCGACAAGGGCGTGAACGTGTGGCCGGTCCTACCTATGATCCAACACACTCCGACCGATCCCGGGCGCACCATGGGCGCAGGCAAGACGGTAGCTTCCCCCAAACATTTCTGGGGTGGCTGGCATATCAGCTACAACCGGATGAACTTCCGTGAGGATCTCGGGTGGAAAGACCACTCCACTTTTCAGATATCCCCTGGGTCTCACACCGATCAAATCGCAACAAAATATTATAAGAAAGAACCCATTCCCTTCACCATCAACATTGGCATTCCCCCAGCGGCAACGATGATGGCTGGAGCGGGGTTCATGTATACTATTCTCCCCAGGGGCTGCGATGAGTTGGGGATTGCCGGGGCTATCCAGGGATTTCCGTTGGAAATGGTGAAATGCAAAACCATCGATGCCTATGCCATCGCGGAGGCCGAGTTTGTTCTGGAAGGGTATCTGGATACGACGAAAAGGTTGTGGGAGAGCCCCCTCGCCGAAAAGGATCAAAAGCAGGGTGTCTATCCTTTCCATCCCGAATGGTCAGGCTATATGGGAAAGGCGTATCGCACCCACCAGTTCACGGTCACGGCGATTACCCACAGGAAAGATAGACCGATTTATGATCCCTTGATCGTCCATGGATATGACAACCACAACATTGACGTCATCTGTCGCGAGGCCTGTTTCTTTGAACTGGCCGAGAGGATCAGCCCGGGCTTCTGCATTGATACCCACATCCCCATGTGTATCCCCGACTGGGGCGGCGTCATCTTTCAGGTGAGAAAGAGAAGAGCCAGAGACGAAGGCTATCCCAAGAACATCCTGGCCGCCGCCCTATCCTGTTCTCTCGGTGCCCGTTTCGCCATGGTCGTGGACCCGGATATCAATATTTACTCTCCGGACGACTTGCTGTGGGCCTTGGCCACTCGGGTGGATGCCAAGGAAGGGATCGCCATTGTGGCCCCTGGCGGTATGGGGCAGACGTTCCAGCCTGCTGAGAGGAGTTCTGCCGGCGAAAGAGAATGGACCCAGTCCAATATCAGATTTTCGGGGGCCATTGGAATCGATGCCACGGTTCCATTCCAGTATAAGGATGCGTTTTTGCGAGCCAGTTATCCAATCGACGTGGTGAGCCTGAAGAATTGGTTCACGGAGGAGCAGATTGAAAAGGCCCAGTCTTTCCAGGAACCCTATGCGAGATGGTTCTCTGAATCGGGGATTTAATTGAGGTCGCCATAATGTAAGAGAACGCTTGATGGAAGAGAAAATAAAAGTGCTCAAAGATTGCCGAGTCCTCGATTTCACCAACGAAGTGGGTTTTCTCTGCGGGAAAATCTTGGGCGATTTAGGAGCAGATGTCATCAAGGTGGAGAAGCCGGGAGGGGATGAATCCAGAAATCTGGGCTCTTTTTATAAGGACATCCCGGATCCTGAAAAGAATCTGTATTGGTTTTCTTACAACCATAACAAGAGAGGGATTACCTTAAATATTGAAACGGAAACCGGAAAAGAGATTTTACTGAAGTTGGTTGAAAAAAGCGATATTTTCCTGGAAACCTTTGCGCCAGGATATCTTAAGAAATTGGGCCTGGATTATGCTGCTCTAACTAAAATAAATCCCCAACTCGTTATGACGTCCATTACCCCTTTCGGTCAGTCCGGGCCTTATAAAGATTATCGAGGGTCGGATTTAGTCCTTACAGCGATGAGCGGTTTCATGTCGGTTTTGGGGGATGCGGATAAGCCACCGGTGCGGCCTACACTTCCTCAATCCTACTTGTGGATCGGGATGCATGCCGCAGAGGGGACACTCATGGCCTATTATCACCGGGGGATGACAGGTGAAGGCCAACAGGTGGAT
>Ga0156296_1184_pt1 | contig 10197 bp, 12 predicted proteins | sample RifCSPlowO2_12_FD_107944 | JGI IMG/M metagenome (GOLD analysis project Ga0156296, IMG submission 107944) | Deltaproteobacteria bacterium RIFCSPLOWO2_12_FULL_60_16 | reverse complement strand
AAGGCCCTTCGCTGAAGAGAGGCCATTTTTAGACGAAGACGCCTTCTTCTAGCTGGGCTATCGCAGAGAGAAGCTTGTCGTATTGGCCCTTCGTCAGTAGATCAATGGGACGTTTCCCCCCTAGGGAGTCGTTGTATGCGTGTAACCACCGATCGATCGCATCGGGCTTAAGAACCTGTCTTAACCTGCGGTCAATGTAAGCGATCTTTTCTAGCCGCTCGCGGTGCTGAGGAGAAGGCTTGATCCCCTCCTTTTTCCAGCGCATGACCGTGCGAGTGCTGGTGTTTAAAAAGCGGGCGAGGGTCTCAATCGAAATCGAGAAGTCCTCGGTAATCTGTTCTATGGTTCGGGCCTGAACCGCCATGATTACCTCCTTGGATTCGACAGTAGCACTTCTATTATGTCATTGTCAATGTCATGACATACTTAGTGACATAATACCTGGCACCGCGCCCAGGATTAAAAGGCGGTCCGTTTGAAAAGGACTTCATTCTTAACAGGTAGTACTTCTTTTCCTGGGTGATTTTGGCTTTGACTCTACCCCTATCCTCGGATCGTCAGCCAGGATCGACTCCACAAGAGTGCGTGCAGCCTCTTCAAAGTCTTCGCTGGATTCCGGCAGGTAGAGCCACTTTTTCAAGACCGGGTGGGTGACCAGGGTGTTGTGGTCCCGGCGAAGCGATGGATGGTGTCTTCTTTCGGTGGGAATCAGCAGGCCATTCCATGGCTCATCACGCGCTGCCAGGACGAGGACGAGCCGTCCATGAAGATAGCAACCCTTGCAGCCGAACATCGCCTTCTCGATAAAAGAGGGCTCTTCTGCCAAAGGCTCAACCACCCAGTGCAGAGGGTGCGATCTACGCGCCTTAGTTTTTAGGAGATCCACGAAGTGAACGACTTCATAATCCCAAAGCCCTCTGAGCGTTTTTTCCCAGAATCAGGGCCCGCTCTTCTTCGCTGACGGAGCCGAGGGCCCTTACCTTGGCGACCGCTTCAAAGTCTCCCATCGCCATCGGGTAATCCGTCCCGATCACGACCCGCTCGGGGCCGGCGGTTCGGACCAGGTATTGTAACGTATCGACCGAGTGCACGATGGAATCGAAGTATAGCTGCTTGAGGTACTGGGAGGGCTTCCTGGAGATATTTTTTCTGAACTCGCTTCTCTGGTGATAGGCATGATCCAGGCGCCAGATGTTGTACGGCAGAAGACCTCCGCCGTGCGAGAGGCAAAGCCGAAGATTGGGATACCTCTCGAAGATCCCTTTAAGGATCATCCGCTCGATCATCATGGTCGTGCGGTAGGGAAACTCAAGCACGTTGCCCAGCATCCCGGTCAGAGGATCGGTGCCCTCCGCGCCGCCCTCGATCGGGTGAACAAATAACAGCAGGTTAAGCCTCTGTGCCGCCTCGAAGAAAGGCTCAAACTCAGCGTCATCGAGCGGCTTTCCCTCGACGCTCGTGCCGATTTCCAGCCCCTTTAGGCCTAATCGCCTTGCTTCCTCTGCGATCACCATAGCCTCCCGGGGGCTCTGCAGCGGGACACTGCCGAAGCCGACGAACCTGTCGGGATGAGCGTCGACGACCTGTTGAATGGCCTCGTTTTGCAGGCGGCAAAAATAGGCGGCGGCATCGGCCTGGTCCCGGTAAAATAATAGAATCGGCGAGGGAGAGATCGCCTGGAGATCTATGCCCATACTGTCCAACTCCTGGATTCTCGCCTCGGGGTCGTATGCCCCTGCGCTCAGATTGCCCCTTTTCCCTCCTCCGGAGACCACGGCGTAGCGACCGTTTTCCAAGATGATCTGGGGCGCTTTGTCCCGGTGTTTTGCGGCGCTTCGAAAGGCCTCTAACGGAAAAAAATGGGAGTGGAGATCAATGTTCATGGTTTTTGATACCTTTCCTATCTGAAGCCCCAGCCACGCCGGACGGTTCGACCCAGAGGAATCCGACGAATGCGGAGCTGCCGGTAGAAAAACACAAGGCGCGTCTTTTGACAATGGTTGCCCTGGATGCTATAGAAAAATTTTGTCCGTGTCGTAGGGGGATCTTACTGTCATGGCCTGGTTTGACCGCGCTCCGGGAGAGAAGAAGAACCCCTCCGAGGTTTCCTCGCCGCCGCCTTTGAGTCCGGCCAAATCGGCAGAAGAAGTCCCGGCCGAATCCGCAGCAGAGGAGCTGGTCGCTTATCTCTATAAGGGGAGCCGGGTGACGGGGCAGCTGACCTTTCACGGGCCGGCCAGGATCGACGGCAGCGTGGAGGGAGAGGTGCTGTGCCATGGGGTGCTGACGATCGGGGAGGAGGCCGAGGTGCGGGCAAGAATTTCCGGCGACATAGTGATCATTCGCGGCAAAGTGGAAGGCGATGTGGCGGCTAAGGAGAAGGTAGAACTGGAAACGCCTGCGCGGCTCTTGGGAAACATCGACGCCCCCCGAGTGACTATCACAGAGGGTGTGGTATTTGACGGCCGTTGCTCCATGGGAGGGGCGAGGGACAGGCGCGAACCCCTGAGTCCGGCGAGATCGGGTAGTGAGAAAGCCTTGGAGGGCGAGACCTCAAAGCTTATTGGCGAATTGGACAAGTAGACTTCGATTCGCCGCTCGTCTCATCCCCAAATTCTAAGGTTCCTTTCCAGATAGCGCGTGCAGCCAGGTTCAGCGCCGTGGGCCGCACGCGAGCCGTTTACTGGGAAGAGACGTTTATACGCGCGCTCAAGTGCCTGGATAGCTCATGATTGCGTTAGATTACACCGTCCTTATTCAGATTGCTGCATTTCTCGTCTTCTGGTTTCTCTTGACCAGGCTGCTGTTCAAGCCTTTCATCGGCCTCCTGGAGGAAAGAGAGCGTAGAACCGAAGGGGCGAAGGCGGAGGCGGCTGCGCTGAAGGAGGAAGGGGAGCGTCTGTCAAAAGAGTACGAACAGGCGATCGCAAAGGCGAAGGACGAAGGGCGCGCCGCGAAGGAGACAATCCTGCAGGAAGCGCGCCAGGCCCGGGAGCGGCTGTTGGGCCAGGCCCGAGAAGAGGCGGCCCGGATGGTGCAGGCGGCTCGGGAAGAGATTCGCAAAGAGCTCGAGAGAGGCCGGGAGCTCGCCGCGCGTGAGGCGGAAGCGATAGCCCGCCAGATGGCGGAGAAGATCCTTGGGCGGAGGATCGGATGAGCCTCTACCTCTTATTTGTTGCCTCCGAGCTTTGGGCTTCCTCTGCGGCGGGGGCCGAGGAGCATGCGGCCTCCGTGACCCAACTATTATTTCCCTCAATCAACTTTCTTATCTTCCTTTACCTCGTCAAGCGCTTCGCGCTGCCCCTGGTGAAGAGCCATCTCCGCTCCCGGCGCGAGGAGATCGTGGCCGCCCTGGCAGAGGCGGACGAGGGCAAGCGCAGCGCCGATGCCCTGGTTCGAGACTATCGGGCCCGCCTGGCTCGGATTCATGAAGAGAGCCGGAGGCTGCGCGACGAGCTGCGCACGGATGGAGAGCGGGAGAAGGCCAGGCTGCTCACCGAGGCCGGAGATCTGGCGACGAGGATCAAGGCCGATGCGGACTTTCTTGCGGAACAGGAGGTCAAGCTGGCACGGCAGAAACTGCGCGCGGAAATAGCCCGCGCGGCGGAGCAGGCGGCGCAAAGGCTGGTGCGGGCCGGTCTTGAGCCCGCCGACCAGGGGCGATTGGTGGAGGAGTTCTTGAGCGAAGTAGGACGGCGATGATCGAAGGGAGTCTCAGCCGACGATACGCGCGGGCGCTTTTCGAACTGGCCTTGGAGGAGCGCCGGGAGGAGCAGGTCGGAGGGGAGATAGACCGCTACGTGGCGGCTTACGCCGACTCGTCCCTGTCCGCGGCGCTGACCAACCCGGCCTTCCCTCTAGCGAGCCGGAAAAATGTCGCGGTCGAAGTGGCGCGCGGGTTAGAGCTCTCGCCCTTGGCGGTTCATTGCTTGTCGCTCTTGCTGGAGCGCGATCGCTTGAGCTATCTCCCCGCTATCGCCTCTTGCTATCGGCGCCTCCTGGACGAGAAGAGGGGCCGGGTGGAGGCGCGCGTGGTCTCTTCCGCTCCGTTGGAGGCGGCGATGTTGGATAGATTGCGCGAGGCGCTGGGCCGGCTTTCCGGCAAGGAGGTAGTTCTCAAGCCGGAGAGCGATGCTGGACTGATCGGCGGCGTGGTGATTCAGCTGGAAGGAAAGGTTTACGACGGCAGCGTGCGCACGCAGATCGAAAAGATGAAGGAGCGCATCGAGCGCGGCTACTAGTTTAGTTACTCGTATACTCGTTATTTGTTAGAGCGAGAGAGAATTGACCAATAACCAATAACGAATAACCAGTAACCAGATTCTGGAGGATCGAAATGGAGATCGGTACAGCGGAGATTAGTAGGATTATCAAAGAGCAGATTCGGGACTACGAGAAGGCGGTGGAGATCCAGGAGGTGGGCACGGTCCTTTCCACCGGCGACGGCATCGCCCGCATCTACGGGCTCGATCGGGTGGCGGCCGGAGAGCTGCTGGAGTTTCCGCATCGCATCTACGGTGTGGCGCTCAATCTCGAGGAGGATAATGTCGGCGCGGCGCTTTTCGGCGAGACCCACATGATCAAGGAAGGCGATACGGTGAAGCGCACCGGCCGGATCGCCGAGGTGCCGGTGGGCAAGGCCCTGGTCGGCAGGGTTGTAAATGCATTAGGCGAGCCGATCGACGGGCGGGGTCCGATTGACACCAAGGAGCGGCGCCGGATCGAGCTCAAGGCGCCGGGAATTGTCGCGCGCCAGCCCGTCAAAGAGCCGTTGCAGACCGGGCTGAAGGCGATCGACGCCATGATCCCGATCGGCCGCGGGCAGCGCGAGTTGATCATCGGAGACCGCCAGACCGGCAAAACCGCTGTGGCGATCGACACCATCATCAACCAGAAAGGCGGCAACGTCGTCTGCATCTACGTCGCCATCGGGCAGAAGCGCTCCACCGTGGCTCAGGTGGTGGATAGGCTCAGACAGTACGGCGCGATGGACTACACGATCGTGGTCGCCGCCACCGCCTCGGAGTCCGCCCCGCTCCAATACATCGCCCCCTACAGCGGCTGCACTATGGGCGAGCAGATCCGCGATAACGGCGGCCACGCCCTTTTGATCTATGACGACCTCTCCAAGCACGCGGTCGCCTACCGCCAGCTCTCTCTCCTGCTGCGCCGCCCGCCCGGCCGGGAGGCCTTTCCGGGAGATGTCTTTTATCTCCACTCGCGCCTGCTCGAGCGCGCCGCGAAGTTGAGCGATGCCCGCGGCGGCGGCTCGCTCACGGCCCTGCCTATCATCGAGACCCAGGCGGGCGACGTCTCGGCCTATATCCCGACCAACGTGATCTCGATCACCGACGGCCAGATCTTTCTCGAAAGCGACCTTTTCTACTCCGGCGTCCGTCCGGCCATCAACGTCGGCATCTCGGTCTCCCGCGTCGGCGGCAACGCGCAGATCAGGGCGATGAAGCAGGTGGCCGGCACCCTGCGGCTCGACCTGGCGCAGTACCGCGAGATGGCGGCCTTTGCCCAGTTCGGCTCCGACCTGGACCAGGCGACGCAGCGCCAGCTCAATCGCGGCAGCAGGCTGGTGGAGATCCTTAAGCAGGGCCAGTACGAGCCGCTTCCCGTGGAGAAGCAGATCTTGATCATCTATGCCGGGACCAACGGCTTCCTCGACCATCTGCCGGTCTCGGCGCTCAACAAATACGAGCAGGAGCTCCACGCCTTCGTCGAGTCGAGGCACCCGGATCTGCTGCCTCAGATCGTCAAGCAGCGGGAGTTAAACGACGATCTGCGCGCCAAGATGAAAAAGGCCCTGGAGGAATTCAACGCTCAATTCAAGGAATAGGTGTATTAGTTATTGGTTACTAGTTAATAGGAGAAAAACGACAAAACTTGAGGCCTTTGCTAGTAACCAATAACGAATAACCAGTAACTAACAATGGCGACCTTAAAGGCCATAAGAAAACGGATCGGCTCGATCCGCAATACGCAGCAGATCACCAAGGCGATGAAGATGGTCTCTGCCGCCAAGCTGCGCCGCGCCCAGGAGGCGGTGCTCGCGGCGCGCCCGTACGCCGAGAAGATGGCGGCGCTCCTCCAGAACCTCTCCGCCCGTGTCGCCGCCGAGGCGCATCCGCTGCTTACCGCGCGCGAGGAGAAAAAAGTCTTGCTGTTGCTGCTCACGGCGGATCGCGGCCTTTGCGGCGGCTACAACTCCAACCTGATTCGGGCAGCGGAAGGTTTCCTGCGCAGCCAGAGAGGGGAAAAAGAGATCCAGCTCGCCGTGGTGGGCCGCAAGGGCGTGGACTACTTTCGGCGGCGCAAGGTGGAGATGGCCGAGCGCTATATCAACATCGGCTCCCGTCCGGCCGAAGAGCTGGCGGCGGAGCTGGCGGAAAAGCTGATCGCCCGCTTTCTCCAAGGGGAGTGCGACGCGGTCTATATGCTTTACAGTCGCTTTCGCTCGGCCCTTTCTCAAGTGCCGACCATGGAGAAGCTCGTGCCGGTGGCGGCGGAGAAAGACGAGGGTGAGGGGCAGGCCACCGAGTATCTCTACGAGCCGGGTTTGGAGGCGTTGCTCTCGAGCCTGCTGCCCAAGGTGGTGGAGGTGGGAATCTACCGGGCCTTGCTCGAGGCCTCTGCCAGCGAGCACGGGGCGCGCATGACCGCCATGGATTCCGCCACGTCGAACGCCGCCGAGATGATCAGCACTCTCACTCTGCAGATGAACCGGGCGCGCCAGGCCTCGATCACCAAGGAGCTTCTGGAGGTCGTCTCCACCGCCGAGGCGCTGAAATGAGAAAGACGGTGATTAGTTACTAGTCTATTAGTTATTGGTTTAAGAATTTGCGAGCTCCTTACGATGGACGTATCCGAACTATTAACTAATAACGAGTAACCAATAACATCTTGATGGGGGTTTGAAACGATGAGCAATATGGGAAAGATCACGCAGATCACGGGAGCTGTGGTGGATGTGGAATTTCCGGGCGGCTCGCTGCCGGCGATCTATAACGCCCTCAAGATCAGCAATCCCGCCATCAGCGACGAGCAATGGAATCTCGTCGTCGAGGTCGCCCAGCATTTGGGAGAGAACACGGTGCGCTGCATCGCCATGGACGGGACCGAAGGGCTGGTGCGCGGGATGGAGGCTATGGATACCGGCGAAGGGATCACGGTGCCGGTGGGAGCGGAGACCCTGGGCCGGATCCTCAACGTGATCGGCGAGCCCGTGGACGAAGCGGGGCCGGTGCAGGCGAAAAAGCGCTTTCCCATCCACCGGCCCACCCCCGAGTTCGTCGATCTGGAGACCAAGGTCCAGGCCTTTGAGACCGGCATCAAAGTCGTCGATCTGCTCGCCCCCTACGCGCGCGGCGGCAAGATCGGCCTGTTCGGCGGCGCCGGTGTCGGCAAGACCGTGATCCTCATGGAGCTGATCCATAACGTGGCGATGAAGCACGGCGGCTACTCGGTCTTCGGCGGAGTCGGCGAGAGGACGCGCGAGGGAAACGACCTCTGGCTGGAGATGAAGGAGTCCGGGGTTATCAGCAAGGCGGCTCTGGTCTACGGCCAGATGAACGAGCCGCCGGGGGCGAGGGCGCGGGTCGCGCTGACGGCGCTGACGCTGGCCGAGTACTTCCGCGACGACGAGGGCAAAGACGTTCTGCTCTTCATCGATAACATCTTCCGCTTCACCCAGGCGAACTCCGAGGTCTCGACGCTTCTCGGCCGCATGCCCTCGGCGGTCGGCTATCAGCCGACCCTCGGCACGGATCTCGGCGAGCTTCAGGAGCGGATCACGACTACCCGCAAGGGATCCATCACGTCGGTCCAGGCGATCTATGTCCCCGCGGACGACCTGACCGACCCGGCGCCGGCGACGACCTTCGCGCATCTGGACGCGACCACGGTTCTGTCGCGCCAGATCGCGGAGCTGGGCATTTACCCTGCGGTGGATCCGCTCGATTCGACCTCGCGGATTCTCGATCCGCGCGTGGTGGGCGAGGAGCACTACCAGGTCGCGCGCCAGGTTCAGGTGATCCTGCAGCGTTACAAAGATCTCCAGGACATCATCGCGATCCTCGGCATGGATGAGCTCTCCGAGGACGACAAGCTGACCGTGGCCCGGGCGCGCAAGATCCAACGTTTCCTCTCCCAGCCCTTCCATGTGGCCGAGGCTTTTACCGGGACCCCCGGGGCCTATGTGGAGCTCAAAGACACCATCCGCGGCTTTAAGGAGATCGTGGACGGCAAGCACGACGATATTCCCGAGCAGGCCTTCTATATGGTCGGGACGATCGAGCAGGCGATAGAAAAGGCGAAGAAACTGGCAGCACAATAGGTTACTGGTTAATCGTTACCAGTTATTAGTAATGCCTTCAGTTAAGCGCGAGGAAAACCTATACTAATAACCGGTAACCAATAACCAATAACAAATAACTAACGCATGGCGGACAAGATCAGATTGAGATTGGTGACCCCCAGCCGGCTCCTGCTCGACGAGGAGGTCGATGAGGCCACCGGCCCGGGGGCCCTGGGAGAGTTCGGCGTACTGCCCAAGCACATCTCATTCCTGACGCTCCTGGAAGCGGGCGAGATGAGCTATAAACAGGGGACGGATCAGCACCGCCTCGCCATCAGCGGCGGCTACGCGGAGGTGCTGGACGACGTGATGACCGTGCTGGCGAACGCCGCGGAGTATGCCGATGAGATCGACGTCGAGCGGGCCGGCGACGCGCGCGACAGGGCCGAGAAGAGAATCGCAGAGCTCGACCACGAGGACAAAGAGTTCGCCGCGGCCGAGGCCGCCCTGCGCCGCGCTCTGGTGCGGCTCCAGGTTGCCGGTAAAGAGGCAAGGAAGTAACCCACCCGGAAAGCTCCATGGCAGAGAACCGATTCAAACCCCAGCGCACGATGTGGAGCAAGCTCTTCACGTACGACCACTGGATGGAATCCATCGGCATTCCCATTCACAGAGGCTTTTACGTCGAAGACTTAAGGACGCTCAAGCTCGGCTGGTGGGAGGAGCGCGAGTGCAAAAGCGCCTTTATCCAGCTGGCGGGCCAGGAGGGGGTGAGCTCGGCCCGAGTCACGGAGATCCCGCCGCGCCAGACGCTGCCACCGCTTAAGTTTGCGCTCGACGAGGTCGTTTATGTCGTGGCCGGGCGGGGGCTGACCCATATCCGGTACGACGGCAGCGACGTGAAGAAGAGCTTCGAGTGGCAGCAGCACAGCATGTTCCTGATTCCGCACGGCTGCACGCACCAGCTGAGCAACATGCAGGGAGACAAGCCCGTGCGCCTGCTCCATTATAGTTACCTGCCTCTGGGCCTGTCGGCTGTTCCCGATCCCGATTTTTTCTTCAACAATCCCTACCGGAGCCCGGACGAGCTGGCCGAGCACGAGGCCTATTATTCCGAGGCCAAGATGCTCCGCCTTCCGGAAGGAGACCCCAGGGGGGAGAGGCGGGTTTACTGGTACGGCAACTTTTTCCCGGACATGAAGGCCTGGGACAAACTCGACGCCAACGCATCCAGGGGAGCTGGCGGGAGGAGCGTTTATATTCTATTTCCCAACTGTGAGGTCTTCGCCCACATGTCGGTCTTTGCGCCGCAGACCTATAAGAAGGCCCACCGCCACGGGCCCGGACGCGTCATCGTCATCCCGGGGGGCGAGGGTTATTCGATCATGTGGGAAGAGGGCAAAGAAAAGGTGGTGGCGCCCTGGCACGAGTGCAGCATGTTTGTTCCTCCCAACCGCTGGTTTCACCAGCACTTCAATGCCGGCGGCGCGCCGGCCAGATACCTGGCGCTCCATTCCCCCATGCAGTTCTACGGACATGCTGAGAAAGTGGAGGATCGGGCCAAAGACCAGATCGAGTATCCGGATGAAGATCCCTGGATTCGGCGGAAGTTTGAAGACGAGCTCGGCAAGAGGGGGCTAGAGTCCCTCATGCCCGAAGAGGCATACGCCGACCATGACTACGAATGGTCTAGGACCATGGGAAAACAATAGGACGGCAGCATGCACGACATCGACGGTAACGATCACGACCATCCGGAGAGCTTCGAGATTGGCCCGGACGCCATCGTGGAGGACATCGAGGGGCTGGAGATGTTCACGCTCAAGAGCGTGGGCATCGACATCGGCTCCTCGACCTCCCATCTGGTTTTCTCTCAGCTGACTTTGAGACGGGAA
>Ga0156296_1190_pt1 | contig 10263 bp, 7 predicted proteins | sample RifCSPlowO2_12_FD_107944 | JGI IMG/M metagenome (GOLD analysis project Ga0156296, IMG submission 107944) | Deltaproteobacteria bacterium RIFCSPLOWO2_12_FULL_60_16 | reverse complement strand
GCTTTGCTATTTGTCATCGACCTGGATTGTTGGCCGAGCCGTCTTATACAACGTTCCACCGAGAGTGACCAGCCAAATATTGACTTGGGGCCTGGCCTTTCAATGGTCTTGCCCGTAGTCCGGTAAATCCCTTTGACGCAAACCCGCAGGAGTGTTACATATTCCTTAATTGAGCGAAAACGTCGGGGCGTGGCGCAGCCTGGTAGCGCGCACGCTTGGGGTGCGTGAGGTCACCGGTTCAAATCCGGTCGCCCCGACCACTCTCTCCACTGTGAAGCCTCCTGACCGCATCCTGTCCGAACAGCTCGGGACCAGAGAAAAGATGGTCCAGGAGCAGCTCGTAGCCAGGGGGATCAGAGATGCCAGGGTCTTGCAGGCGATGCGCAAGATCCCGAGGCACCTCTTTGTCGAATCCGCCCTTGCCGGCCGCGCCTATGACGACGGCCCCCTACCCATCGGCGAGAAGCAGACGATCTCGCAGCCGTATATGGTGGGGCTCATGACCCAGGCCTTGGAGCTTAAAGGGGACGAAAGGGTCCTCGAGGTCGGCACAGGGTCCGGCTACCAAACGGCGGTTCTCGCCGAGCTCTGCCGCAATGTCTTTTCCATCGAGAAAATCCGCTCCTTTGCGCTGCGCGCGCGCGCCGTTCTGGACGAGCTGGGCTATTACAACGTGGCGATTCACGTGGGGGACGGGACCCTGGGCTGGTCCGAGCACGCCCCGTTCGACGCGATTCTGGTGACGGCCGGAGCCCCGGGGCTGCCCCAGCCTCTGGTCGAGCAGCTGGCCCTTGGCGGGAGGCTTGTCATTCCCTTGGGAGACGAACAAGCCCAAGTGCTCAAGCGGGTCCGCCGCACGGCGGAAGGGCTGGAGGAACAACAACTCGGGGAGTGCCGGTTCGTCAAGCTTTGGGGGAAGTACGGTTGGGCCGACTGAAGCCTGAACTGAAGCTCTTCTTGTTTCTCTTTGCAGCGTTGCCATTTTTTTTCGCCGGATGCGCCCCTCGCGCGCCGGCCCCGGCTCAAAGGAAGCCGGGGGGGATCTATCACGTGGTCAAGAGCGGCGAAAATCTCTTTCGCATCGGCAAGGCATACGATCTTCCGTACCAGGAGCTGGCCCGTCTGAATCGCATCGACGATCCGCACCAGATCCGCGTCGGCCAGCGGATCTTTATCCCGGCGGCGACCAGGCAGCTGCCGGTGGAGATCATCACCCCCGTGCAGGCCTCGTTAGAGCGTCCCAGGACGCCGGAGCCGGCGGAGAAAAGCAGAGAGGGATTTCTCTGGCCGGTCGCCGGCAAGATCACGTCAAAGTTCGGCCCGCGCAGCGAGACCTTCCACGACGGCATCGATATCTCCGCTACCGAAGGGAGCCCAATTCGAGCCATCGAAGCGGGCGAGGTAATCTACAGCGACCAGTTGAGGGGCTATGGCAACATCATCATTATCCGCCACTCCGGCGGTTTTGTCTCCGTGTACGCCCACAATCAGAGCAATCTCGTCCGGGAAGGACAGAAGGTAGCCCAGGGAGAGGTGGTCGGGGAGGTGGGAAGCACCGGGAGGGTATCAGCGCCGCATCTCCATTTTGAGATCCGCAAAGACAACGTGGCCCGAGACCCCCTCTATTACCTGCCCGCGTCTTGACAGGTTTGTGAATACGGCGCGTTCAAACGGTTCAAGCCGTTCAAATCGTTTAAGTCGTGAGGGACAATCAGGGTTTGACGTCTCCCTTGCTTCGGGACAAACCTCCCTCTCTCTAGGGGGAGAAGCGGGCTGAGTGGGGAAGTTTCGAGGGGAGCGGGAATGAGGCTGCGGACGTAGAGACGAAAAGGTTCGGATTAACCACAGGTCTATCGGCCGCAGCCGAAGAAACGCTCCCCGAGGAAACGGCCGTTTTGTGCCGGTGAAATTGAAGCGGGGGATGCTCTGTGTTAAAGGAAAGGGCTGTTATCGGACTCTTGCGCGAGAAGGAGGACGAAGCCATGCCCATCCGGATAAGAAGGACCGGCCACCTGGTGCTACGGGTCAGAGATCTGGAGCGATCGAAGCGCTTCTTCACCGAAGTCCTCGGACTTCCCCAGGTCGGCGACAACGGCAAGGGAATGCTCTTTTTCAGCACCGACGTGAAAGACAACCATCATATGCTGGCGATCCGCGAGGCAAAGGAAGGGGCGGCCATGCCCGACCCGGAGCAGGTAGGAATGGAGCATGTGGCGTATGAGCTCGGTTCCTTTGCCGAGCTTCAAGAGGCATGGAGGATCTTTAAAAAGCACAACGTGAAGATCCGCCACGTCGTCTTCCACGGCATCACCAAGAGCATCTATTTTTACGACCCTGACGGGAACATGCTCGAGGTCTACGTCAACGTGCCCCCTGAGGTGTACCGCAAGACCGTTCCCAACCCGTACGGCCTCTACGGCGACATCACCGGCGAGCTGGAAGGCAAGACGCCTCAGAGAGCGGGCACGGTCACGCCGTGACCACCGCGTTTACTTTGTTCCATACACGCTCATTTCCAGGAGGTCATTGATGGAACCACTTCCAAAAGGCGCGAACTTTCAGCGGGCCAAGCTGCTCTGGGAGATCGGCCTGCATATCGCCGGCAATCCCGACACACCTTATTATGGAAACCGCGACGTGTGCATCGTGGTGGGCGCCGGCTCCGGTGAAAAATTCCGTCCGTGGCTGCGCATGGCGACCGGGGCGCCTCACCTCGCCTACGCCGTCTGCCGCGGCGAGCTGGAGATGGCGATGGTCAATCCCTCGGGTTTTCTCACCCAGGCCTATCGCGGCACAGGGCTGTTCAAGGAGCCTTTGCCCGTCCGCGTCCTCGCCAACTACCCGTCGTGGGATCGCTTCGTCTACATGATTCACCCGCGCACCGGGCTCAGATCTGTCGCCGAGATCAAGGAGAAGCGCTATCCGCTCCGGCTGTCGATCCGCGAAGACCCCGCCCACTCGACGCGCGTGCTGCTGGAGCAGACCCTCTCCATCTACGGATTCACGCTGGCCGATCTCGAGTCGTGGGGCGGCAGCCTGCAGCTCAACGGCGGCCCCGGGGACAAGAGACGCATGGATGCCCTGCGCGCCGGGACCATCGATGCCGTCTTCGACGAGGGGCTGGTGCTCTGGTTCGACGAGGCGCTCGCGGCGGATATGAAGCCGGTTATGCTCGAAGGGCCGGTGTTCCAGAAACTGGAGGCTCTCGGTTGGCGCAGGGTCGTTATCCCGGCGGGCCGCTATCCTCACTTGAAGTCCGACTATGAGTGCCTGGACTACGGCGGCTGGCCGCTTTATACCCGGGCCTCGCTGCCGGACGAGGACGCCTACAAGGTTTGCGATGCCTTGCAGGCGCGCAAGGATGAGATTTTTTGGGAATCCTCCTTCACGGGGATCGGCCAGCTCGGGCAGGACACCGAGGCGACGCCGCTGGACGTGCCGCTCCATCCGGGCGCGGCGCAATGGTACCGCGAGCACGGCGATCTGAAAGGATGAAGGCAAAAGGATGAATTGTTTTATCCTTACCACGCCGCCTTCCCCATCGCCCAGCGGTCCAGGCTGGCGAGATATTCGCGGAACAGCACCATGCGCATCGCCACGGCCCGGCGCACCCGGTCCTGCCGCTCCGGCGTGGTGGCATACTGCGTGAGGAACTTCTGCGGGATGCTGCCGTGCTCCGCCTCGTCCTCGGTGATCCGCCGATAGGGCTGCTTGATCCAATCCGGCACCGCGGGCGACTTCAAGCACATCTGGATCAGGTAGTACGCGACCGTCTCTCCGGCGAGCGAGAGACCGGCGAGGCGCTCGCAGGTGTCGTTGAGCCCCTCCATGGCGTTGAACATCGCGATCTGCGCGGGCAGCGGCTTGTAGTCGAACGGCTCGTGGCCGAGCTCGCGAATCCTCCTGGAGAGAAGCTGGGCATGCGTCATCTCCTCGTGCGCCGACTCCGCCATCGTCGCCTTGACCTCGAGCTCGGGCGTTGTCCTGAGCCACGTTCCGTAAAGATCCGCCGCCCTGAGCTCGTTGAAGAGGCGGCTCTGCATCACGCGGATGCGCTCCTCGTCGCTCTTTAGCGGGATGTAGCTGTACGCCGGCGGCTGCCCGTCGAGACTGTGGCAGAACTCCTGGATCGGCCCCAGCAACTCCTGGACAAATTCATCGCTCTTCATAAAATTCCTCCTCAACTTTCTCCATAGCCTGGTTGACGGAAGAGATCATAGGGTTTCAGCCCTTCGTCTTTTCCGCTCCAGGCTTGCTGCTGGGCGGATCGGCCGGCGCGATCACGAAGCGGAAGCGGGCGGCAGGCGTGTTGTAGCGGGCGAAGGTGTCGCGGATTTCCTCTGCGGTGTAGCGTTGATAGTCCGCGGGCGCGTTGGCCACGTCGTTCAAGCTCAGCCCATGGTAGTCGAGAGTCGCAAGGCGGCTCACCCAGAACTCCGGCTCCTTCATAGTCTGGTCGAGCAGGTTTGCAATCTGCCTCTTGGCGACGGCCATCTCATCCTTAGTTGGGCCTTTGCCGGTGAAGGCGGTGTACATCTCGCTCAGGGCCGTGGCCAGGGCCCCGGTCTTGGCTGGATCCGTTGGCGCCCGCGCCACGAAGAGCCCGAAGCCGGGATAGTCGCTTGCCGGCTGCGATGACGCGCCGATGCTGTAGACCAGTTGCTTCTCCTCTCTAATGACGGTGTTCATGCGCGTCGACAACACACGCGCCGCTATCGCCAGGATCCGCGAATCACGGACATTCTGGATGTCAGTCCCGAAAAACCCTTCCATCACGAAGGCCTGCGGGGTCTTGACGTTGATCTTGCGCTCGATGTGGATCGGCCCGGCGCTCCGTGTGATCTTGCGAAGGCCGGCGAAGGTCTGGTGACTGATGCGGCTGCGCGGCGGGAGCGATCCGAGGTATCGCTCGACCAGTCCTCGCGCCGTGGATGGATCCACATCGCCCACGACAGCCACCTCGATCGGCGCCTCAGCAACAAGCTTCCTGAGCCACGCCTGCGCAGCGTCGAGACTGATCCTGTGAATCTGGCTGGCCTCCAGCGGCTTGGTTCGCGGCTCATCGCTGGGATAAAATGCCGCCGCGGTGGCCTCGCTCAGGATCCCGGCCGACCGCACCTTGCGGGCCGCGATTTTCTGCGTCTCGGTCTCCTTCCATTGTATGAACGCCGCTGACTCGATGACCGGATCTGTCAGCAGGAGGTACGCGAGCTGAAGGCCTACCTCAAGGTCAGCGGGGTTCCCCGAGACGGCGAGAGCGAGAGTGTCCGCATTCGCCCTGCCGCTTACCCGCACTTTTTTACCCGTTATGAGATCGCGGATCTGGATGCTGGAGAGCTTGCTGGTTGCGGGCTGATTCCAGGCCAGGGTAGCCGCCTGGCTGATCCCACGGTTTGTCGCCGTCTCCTGGATCTGCCCGCCGGCGAGCGTGATCGTGATGCTCGCTTCGTTCTTGCGCTGCTCCATGAGGCGATAGTGAACCCGCACCCCGTTATCCAGCCATCCCGATGTGACGGCGCTGGCAGCATGCGGGATGCTCTCGACAAACTTTCCGCCCGCGGGAAGCTTCTCGAGCAACGCGCGGGCGCGCGCGGGCTCGGTCTCCCTTTCGGGCTTCACGCTCAACGCCACGCGGCCGAGCCCGGCCAGTTCCGCTTCGCTGGGCGCCTCGCCCCCGGACGGAATCTCGACGATGAACGTGACGGCGGTCGGATCGAAGTTGGCCGCGAAGATTTGTGAGACCTCCGCCGCCGTGATTCCCGGCAAGAGGCGCTTCTGAAGATCCAGGCGCTGCGCTGCCGACATCACCGGCTCGCGCCGTGCCACGGCGCTGTTGATCCGGCGGAGGAGCGCGCGGGCGGGGAGCGTTCTCTCGCGCTGCGCCTCCTCTTGTGCCTGGGCGATCCATGACGTCTGCGCATCCCGCACCTCGCGCTCGCTGAAGCCGTGAAGGCGGGCTCTCTGGAGATTCATCCCCAGATCGGCCAGCATCCTCCGCCATTCGCCGGGTTTGCCGGACGCCTCAGCGGTGATCAGCCGGATCGCCCTCGGACGCTGACGCACCGAGACTCCGGCCTTAAGAAACGATGCCTTTCCTTCAGCTAGCTGCGCGTTGATCCGCCGGTTGAACACCCAGACGCCGACCAGCTCCATCAGGTCACGCCGGTACTGTTCCACGGTCACCGTCGGGGCACGGGGCGCCTCAACCCGCACGATCGAGACCTCCGCCTGGGTCAACTCGGGGTCTGTGGCAACGATCGCTCGCATGGCTGTTTGCGCCTTGACGCCGACGTCTCGTTCAATCGGGCGCGGAACTTTGGGGCCGTCGGCGAAGTGCTTCCGGATCAGGCCGGTGACGAGAGCAGGGTCGGACTCACCGACAACGATGAGGACCATGTTGCTCGGGACATACCAGCGCGAGTAGTACTCCTTGAAGTCCTTGGGTGCGGCCGATTTGATCGTCTCTTCGGTGCCGATAGGGAGCCGCCTGCCGAAGGTGGATCCGGGAGCCAGCCGCTCGTAAATGTACTCCTGCACACGCTGCAGGGGGCCGGCGCGCGAGCGCTTCTCCTCCAGGACGATCTGCCGCTCGCTCTCGATCTCGCCCGGGGCAAGACTCAAGCGCAGCGCCACGTCGGATAGGTAGAGGATGCCCTTGTCGAGGGTCTCCGGCCTGGTGTCGGGCAGGGCGAGTTGGTAGGTCGTTTGCTCGAAGCCTGTGAAGGCGTTCTGGTCGCGCCCGAAGGTCATGCCCAGCGATTGGAAGAAGGGAATCAGGGAGCCGGGGGGAAAGTTGGCCGAGCCGTTGAAGGCCATGTGCTCGAGGTAGTGGGCGATGCCGCGTGTCCCCTCGGTCTCGTTCAGCGAGCCCGACGCAACGTGCAGCCAGAGGCTCACGCGCCCCGCGGGATTTCCGTGCTTTTTGAGGAGGTATGTGAGGCCGTTGTCGAGCGAGCCTCTGATGAGTTCGGGATCGTTTGGCAAAGGCTCGGCACCGGCCCGCACAGCGCTCGAGCCGACCAGACAGAAGACGAGCGCCGTCAGAACCAGACCGCGCCTCATTTTTCTACCTGCTCCCACAAGACCTCTGCCGGATGTTTCGCCCTGCGATCCGCGAGATGCTCGATCTGCTGGCGGCAGGAGATCCCGGAGGCGACCACCCGCACCTCCGATCCCGATGCCTGGACGGCCGGCACGAGGCGCCGGTTGGCGATGGCGACGGAGAGATCGTAGTGCTCCTTCTCGAAGCCGAAGGAGCCTGCCATGCCGCAGCAGCCGGAATCGATCTCCGAGACCTCGAAGCCCGCCCAGCGCAGCACCGCCAGCGTCGGCGCGGTCCCCACCAGCGCCTTCTGGTGGCAGTGGCCGTGGAGCAGGGCTTTGCGGCCGTTGGATTTAAAGGCCAGCGAAAGTCTGCCGGCGTCGCGCTCTCTCAGCAAGAATTCCTCCAGGAGAAAACTCTGGCGGGCCACCAGCTTGGAGGCCTGGGTGCGCAGCAGGTCGGGATATTCGTCGCGCAGCGTCAGCAGGCACGACGGCTCCAGTCCCACGATGGCGACTCCTCTCTCGGCGTAAGGAAAAAGACTCTGGACATTCTTGGCGGCGTTCTCCTTGGCCTCGCGCAGCATCCCCTTGGAGATCATCGGCCGGCCGCAGCATCTCTTTTCGGGCACGACGACTCGATAGCCGGATCGCTCCAACAGGAGTGTCGCGGTGATGGCCACGGACGGGGTGTTAAAGGTGTTGAACGTGTCGTGGAAAAGAACCACCTCTCCTCGGCTCTCCTTTCCCTCGGGTCGATGATTTCGGTGCCAGTCTTCAAAGGTCTCCCTGGCAAAGCGCGGCAACGGGCGCCTGCGATCGACCCCGGCCAGTAGTTCGAGCAGCCAGCGGTTGGGCCGCGAATTGGCAAGCCAGTTGGAGAACGGCGCCAGGCGCGAGCCCCAACGATTCCACTTTTCGATCCTGCCGAACAGCCGGTTGCGCAGCGGCAGGCCGTTCGCGCGGTAGTAGTGGGAGAGAAATTCGTACTTGAGCTTCGCCATGTCCACGTTGGAAGGGCACTCGGCCTTGCACGCCTTGCACTCCAGGCAGAGATCCAGGACCTCGTACAGCCGCTTGCCGGAGAAATCCCTGTTGGGGACTTTTCCCGAGAGCACGGCGCGCAGCGCGTTGGCCCGTCCGCGCGTGGAGTGCTCCTCATCCAAAGTCGCCATGTAGGAGGGGCACATGGTCCCGTCGAGTTTTTTCCGGCATTCGCCCATGCCGCTGCACATCTCCACGGCCGCGGCAAAACCGCCCTGGCCGCTGAAGTCGAGCAGGGTCTCCGGCGCCCAGGTCTTGTACGCCGGGCTGATGCGCAGAGACTCGGTCATCGCCGGGGCATCGACGATCTTTCCCGGATTCATGAGATTGTTCGGATCGAAGCTCCGCTTGATCTGGCGGAAGGCGTTGTAGAGGACGGGTCCGTAGAGCCTTTCGTTGAAGTGGCTGCGTGCCAGCCCGTCGCCGTGCTCTCCCGACAGCGCGCCGTGGAACTCCAGCACCAGTTCCGCGATCTCGTCGGCGATGGCGACCATCTTTTTGACCTCGCCTTCCTGCTTGAGATTGATCAACGGGCGGATGTGCATGCAGCCGACGGAGCAGTGGCCGTAATAGCCGGCCCGGGCGTCGTGGCGGGTAAGAATCTCCCTGAAGCGCTTGATGAATTCCGGCAGCTTGGCCGGCTCGACGGCCGTGTCTTCGACAAAGGCGATGGGTTTTTTGTCCCCCTTGATGCCGAGCAGCAGGCCGAGGCCCGCCTTGCGCACCCCCCAGACGGCGCGGACCTCCTCGGGTTTGAAGGCCTGCGTAGCCGCGTAGCCGATCTTGCGCGACTGGCGCAGCTTTTCGAGTTTGTCGACCTGTTCTCTCACCGCTGCTTCGGTGTCGCCGGCGTACTCGACCATAAGAAGGGAGCTGGGACTTCCCTGGACAAAGCCCAGCCGCTTGGATTGCACGATGTTGCCCCGGGCAAGGTCGAGGACCAGCTTGTCGGTCGACTCGAGGGCATACGGGGCGGTCTCCAAAATAGCGTGCGACGCCTCCAGCGCCGCGATGTCGTCCTCAAAGTGAATCACGTCGAGAGCCGTCCACTTCGGCTTCGGCACCAGCCGCATCTTGGCCTCGACCACGCAGGCGAGCGTCCCCTCGGAGCCGACCACCATCCTTGAGAGATTGAAAGGCTTCGGCTTGGCGAACTCGTCGAGGTTATAGCCGGAGACCCGGCGCATGATTTTCGGATAGCGCGCCAGGATCTCCTGTTTGTGCTCCTCCGCAAGGCGCGCGATCTCGCGATAAATCCGCCCCTCCAGATTGTCCTGCGCGACTTTCGCGCCAAGCTCCCCGAACGAGAGATCTTTCAGCACCACCTCGCTTCCGTCCGACAGATACACCGTCAACTCCAGAACATGATCCAGGGTCTTCCCGTAGGTGAGCGAGTGAGCCCCGGCGGAGTTGTTGCCGATCATGCCGCCGATGGTGGCCCGGTTGGATGTGGAGGTATCCGGCCCGAAGAGCAGACCCATCGGCCTCACGTGGGCGTTGAGCTCGTCCTGCACCAGACCCGGCTCGACCCGGCACCAGAGCTCTTCCTGGTTCACCTCCAGCACCCGGTTCATATATTTCGAGAAGTCCAGAACGATCGCGTGGCCCACGGTCTGGCCCGCCAGGGCGGTGCCGCCGCCCCTGGGGAGGATCGGGACTTCGAAGCGCTTCGCCGTCTCGATGGCTGCCTGGACATCTCCCTTGTGGCGCGGGATCACGACGCCGATCGGCTCGATCTCGTACATCGAGGCGTCGGTGGAGTAGAGCAGCCGCGAATACTTATCGAAGCGCACCTCGCCTTCGATGCGCTTCTTTAGATCCGCCTCGATGTCTTTGTATTCTTGCTCTTTGCTTGGGCTCATACCGAGAGTCTCTATATCACGCTTTAGTTAAGCTTTCAGCAATCAGCGGTCAGCTGTCAGCTTTCAAAGTCTTGCTCCTGGCTGATGGCTGAAAGCCAAGAGCTTCTGTGCTTTTTTAAACACTTCGTGGAACATTTTTTTCGTCAGCTTGCCCGTGAAAGTATTCTGCTGGCTCGGGTGATAGGAGGCGATCAGCGTCAAATCGGGGCCAAGCTGGACAAGCCCGCCGTGGCGAAATTGGGGACGCGGCTTTGGAATAGAACCCCCGTGTTCCTGATAAGCCTTGAGAAACGAATCAAAGGCGATCTTTCCCAGC
>Ga0156296_1084_pt2 | contig 10371 bp, 9 predicted proteins | sample RifCSPlowO2_12_FD_107944 | JGI IMG/M metagenome (GOLD analysis project Ga0156296, IMG submission 107944) | Deltaproteobacteria bacterium RIFCSPLOWO2_12_FULL_60_16 | reverse complement strand
GTTCCCCGAGGGAGCTATTGCATCGATCTTGAGAGACGCCTTCGGCGGTGAGCGCCGCTTCGGGACAGGCAGGCCGCCGGGAGAAAGAGGTCTGTACTATGGACGTGGTTGGGTTGCGTACCAGCCTGCTTGCAACTTGACAAAGCGTATCGGCTTTGGGACAAAAAGAAATCTCGATCGGGGCGGGAGGGTATTTTCATGAATACAGAGAGCGCGTCGAATTACGAAAGGGTGGATGGTACCGCGGAGCGCATGGACACGCCCTACGACGCGTGGGCCGCTTCCCAGGGCATCGACGTGGTCAAGGGCTACGGTGTCGCGAATGTTTACGAGCTGCCGCTGAAATGGTGGGACAGAATGGGCGGCCACGGCGTGTTCATCAATCTGCAAGGCACGGGCTACCTGGACGACGCCTATGTGTGCAGCATCCCGCCCGGAAAGAGCCTGAATCCCCAGAGGCATCTGTTCGAAGAGCTGGTCTACGTCCTGGACGGAAGGGGGGCGACGACGGTATGGCAGGGGAACGGAGCGAAGCAGAGCTTCGAGTGGCAGAAGGGGAGCCTCTTCGCCGTTCCCTTAAACGCCTGGTATCAGCACTTCAACGGGCAGGGCGACCGTGAGGCCCGGCTGCTGGCCGTGACCGACGCGCCGCTGGTGTTCAATCTGTTTCACTGCGAAGACTTCGTCATGAACAATCCTTATGTCTTTTCCGACCGCTTCAAAGGCGAGGAGGGATACTTCGCGGGCAAGGGCAGGCTTTACAAGGACCGCGTCCTGGAGACCAACTTCGTCGCGGACGCGATCCATATCGAGCCGATCGCATGGCACGAGAGAGGCAAGGGCAATCGCACGATCTTCTTCGAGCTGGCTGAGAGCACGATGGGCGCCCACGTTTCCGAATTTCCCGTTGGCATCTACAAGAAGGCGCATCGCCACGGTCCGGGCGCCCATGTCATGATTCTTACGGGCCAGGGCTACTCTTTCATGTGGCCGGAGGGACAAGAGCGGATGCGCTTCGACTGGAGCCCGGGCTCGATCATAGTTCCGCCCGAGGAGTGGTTCCATCAGCACTTCAACTCGGGCGATCGCCCGGCCCGCTACCTCGCGCTCAAGATGCTGAGCCGCCGCTACAAGCTCGTCCCCGGCAAGATCAAGTCCGACGTCTCCATCAAGCAGGGGGGCATGCAGATCGAATACGAGGACGAGGATCCGGAGATCCGGCGCATCTTCGAGGAGTCCTGCGCGCGGTCCGGGGCCGAGGTGCAGATGCCGAAGCGGTAGATTTGCATGCATTGCTTGACAGGTGCCGCGCTTTCCATTAAATATCAATCTTCAAGCAAATTCTTCGGCGCGGGAAAGGTCGTTCATTATGCTGAAACCGGTGGGGATCATCCATGGCCACTACGAATGTCGCTCTCTGGACGAGACACTGCCGATTTTTACCGACCTGCTGGCGCTCGAAGTAGCGCGGCGCGCGGATGGAGAAGCCGTTCTCAAGCATCCGAACACGGATTGGCTTCTGGTCGTCCACGAGGGGGGACCGAACGCGCGCAACAAGCCGCACAACAACCATTATGGATTTCGCGTCGGCCACCACGGCGAGGTCGAAGCGGCCTTCGAGTATATCAAGGCGCACAAAGAGCAGTACCGCATCAAGAGCCTCACGACCCCGCATGAGGCCCATTTCGCCTACTCCATCTATTTGAAGGAGCCGGGCGGGAACGACCTGGAGATCGAGTACTACAACCCGAAAGCGGTCGAGCACGGCCGCGTGATCGCCGCGCCCCACTGGAAAACCCTTCTGACCGAGGATCGCTTTCCCGGAAGGGGATACATCCCTCAGGCGATGTCCCACGGAACGCTGCAGTGCGATGACAAGGCGGCGAGCGACCGCTTCTACGAGCAGGTGCTGGGCCTTACCATCATAGGCGGCGGCAGAACCTCCACCTATATCAGGCACCCGGCAAACCCCTGGTATATCGTGGTGCTCCCCGGGAGAAAGCGCGAATTCCTCGAGCCCGTCAACCGCTTTACCTTGAGGCTGGCCTCGGCGGAAGCCGTGGAAGAGGCCCACCGCGAGTTTACCAGGTCCGGCAAGGGCCTCGGCATCACCGAGCTCCGGGACTTGGAGCAAAAAGACGGGCAGGTCTCGTTTATCTTCAGCGATCCCGACCGCAATTGGTGGGAGGCCGTGGCCAGCGACGAAGGGGCCTCCAAGGCGGCGAAGATCGGCGCGGCGAGCGAGGCGGCGGCTTCCTAAAGCAAACGCAATTAGTGCGTTTGCTTTGGAGCAATGGAGCAGTGGACCAGTAGAGCAATGAATTGCGAGTCAAAGTGCTCCATTGCGGTCTAATGTTCTAATGGTCCATTGTCACTAAATTAAATGCGTTTGTATTTGTTCTATTTCCAGCCGGGGCCGTCGAGCATGCCGTGGAGCCAGCCGACCACCGTCTCAAAAATCTCCGCGATATTTCCCATGTGGCCGCCGGAGAAAAGGCGGGCCGTCTTGGGATTCCCGCTCTCCAGCAGGAGATAGAAGTCCTCGATCGGCACCTGCTTGTCCTCTTTTCCGTTCACGAGCAGGAGAGGGGCGCAGGGCTTATCCAGCCAGCCTTGGGTCTTCAGCGAAAGGGCGGGCATCACCCGGATCAGCTCCTCGAAGGTTTTTTTGCCGAAGAGATTGGCGCGCGCTTCGATCAGGTCGAAAAGATAGGACGGCGCGTGGCGCGATCTCTCCTGCCACTCCGGCTGGAAGAAGTAGTGCACCCCGCCGCCCCAGTTGACCGCCGCGCGCAGCCTCTGGTGCTCCACATGGGCCATCTTGGTGGCCCAGTACCCGCCGAAGCTCGCGCCGACTGCCGCTATCCGGCTGGAGTCGATCTCCGGCCTCCTGGATAGATAGTCGAGAGCGGCGCTGTGGACGCGATGGGCGTCGGCCGAGGCCGGCACCGGGCACTCGCCGGTTCCCGGACTATCCATGACGAAGCAGCCCCAGCCTTCCTTGAGAAAGGCCTCGGCGAAGGAGTGGCGCTCCTCTTTCCAGTTATCGATCCCGCCCCAGTGCATGATCAGAGGCGCGGGTCTCTTTTCCGGCAGCCGCAAATAGCCGGCGATGGGCTTGTCCGGGAACGGGATGGCGACGCGCTCCAGTGGCGGGATCAAGAAGCGCGCGGCCGCGAGATACATCTCGCAGGTCTTGCGGTAGGCCGCCTGCTTGCCCGGCGAATTCGGGAACGGATGGCGGGCGATGCCGTAGTAACCGTAAGCCTTGAGGTAGGCCTCTCTCGCTGACGGAGAATGACCTGCGGCCTCTTCGGCGCGCGCCTTTTTTTCCCACCGGGCCCCGAGCTCGCTCCAGGCCGCGGCCCACGGCTCACCCTCGACGCCGGTCAATTTTGCCAATGCCGCTTCGGCCTCGGTTTTGTCGGCATGGAGGAAGGGGGCGCGCCGGCCGATCCGGCCGCGGATATCTTCCTTGATCTCCTCCAAGCTGCGCGGCAGACTCATTCGATTCAACGTCCTTTCGATTTGGCGGAATGTATCTACGCCGGCATCGGGTTGTCAAGCACGGCGAGCGCAGCGGGTGATTTGACCTCTCACCGGGTCCGTGTTATGGCGAAAAGTATTCCAGTCTTTACAAAAAAGTTTTTTCCTGTATAGATTTTAAACTGTTTGAGGAAGCCATGGCGATGATCATTGACGGCAGGGCGGTTGCGCGGGAGATTCAGAAACAAATCAAGGAAGAGATTGACGGGCTCAAGCGCAGGTGGGGAATGGCCCCGGGGCTCGGCGTGGTCCTGGTCGGAGACGATCCCGCTTCTCACCTCTACGTCAGAAATAAGGAAAAGATGTGCAAGGATGTGGGGATCCGCTCGGAAGAGCACCTCCTGCCGGCCTCGGTTTCGGAGCGCGAGCTGCTGGCGCTTATCCACAACCTGAACCGCAACAAGGAGATTCACGGCATCCTCGTGCAGCTGCCGCTGCCGGCTCACATCCGCTCCAACAAGGTGCTGGACGCGGTATTGCCCCAAAAAGACGTCGATGGCTTTCACCCGTACAATCAGGGGCTCCTGCTGCAGGGGGCCGAAGGGGGCTTGCGGCCCTGCACCCCTTTGGGGATCATGAAGCTGCTGGATTCGATCGGTTGCGACCCCAAGGGAAAGAACGCGGTCGTGGTCGGGCGCAGCAACATTGTCGGCAAGCCGGTCGCGGTGATGCTTCTGGAGCGGCACGCCACGGTCACGGTGTGCCATTCGCGCACGGCTCAGCTTAAAGACGAGGTTGGCCGCGGCGATATCTTGGTGGTCGCGATCGGCAAGGCCGGGTTGGTCCGCGGCGATTGGATCAAGCCGGGCGCGGTGGTTATCGACGTGGGCAGCAATCGGCTTCCGAGCGGCAAATTCGTCGGCGATGTCGAGTTCGAGAGCGCCAAGGACAAGGCCTCCTGGATCTCGCCGGTGCCGGGCGGGGTCGGCCCGATGACGATCTGCATGCTCCTGTTCAACACCTTGAGGGCGGCGAAAGAGTCCCTCCAGCGGGAGAGTTAAACCAAATCTCGTGAAGGCGGCAGTCCAAAGGTTCAAGAGAACCCCTCTCTACCGCGCGCATCGGAGTCTCGGGGCGAAGATGGTCGAGTTTGCGGGATGGGAGATGCCGGTCCAGTACCGGGGGGTCATCGAAGAGCATCTGGCGGTGCGCCGCCGGGCCGGCCTGTTCGATGTCAGCCACATGGGAGAAGTCGAGGTCTCGGGCGCCGGCGCGCTGGATCTCTGCCAGACGCTTACCGCCAATGACGTCGCACGCGTGCAGGTCGGGCAGGCGCAGTACAATCTCCTGCTGAACGAGAGCGGGGGAGCCGTCGACGACATCGTGGTCTACCGGCTGGAGAGCGACCATTTCCTGATCTGCGTCAATGCGGCGAACACGGACAAGGACTTCCAGTGGATCCGCGGGCGGTCCGAGGGCAAGGCGGAGGTCCGCGACACCAGCTCCCGCTATGTCCAGTTGGCTCTTCAAGGTCCTCTGGCGGAGCAGATCTTGCAGCCTCTGACCGGGCTCGCCCTGGGCCAGATAAAGCCGTTTCACTTCTCGTTCGGCGAGGTCTCGGGCGCCCGCTGCCTGGTGGCGCGCACCGGCTATACGGGCGAGGACGGCTTCGAGCTCTACTGCGATCCGGAGCGGGGCGAAGCGCTGTGGAACAGTCTCATGGAGGCAGGCCGCGATGGCGGGCTTCAGCCCGCCGGGCTGGGGGCGAGGGATACGCTTCGTCTCGAGAAGGCCTATCCCTTGTACGGTCATGAGCTCGACGATACGACGACTCCGCTCGAAGCCGGCTTGGAATGGGTGACCAGGCTGTCCAAAGTATGCTTTCTCGGCCGGGAGGCCCTGGTCAGGCAAAAACGCGAAGGGGTGGCGCGCCGGCTGGTGGGGCTGGAGATGACGGCTCCGGGGATAGCGCGGGCCGATTACCCGATCCTCAAAGAGGGCGAGCCGATCGGAAGGGTGACCAGTGGAACGAGATCCCCGACCCTGGAAAAGTCGATCGCGCTCGGGTACGTGAGCGCGGCAGAGGCGGTCGTTGGCAACGGGGTCGAGGTCGAGATCCGGGGTCGAAGGGTAGCGGCCCGGCTTGTCGCCTTGCCGTTCTACCGCCGTGAGGGAGCCGGCAAAACGTCATAAGGAGGAGAGTGATGGAGTTCCCTGAGGGCTTGAAATATACCAAAGAGCACGAGTGGGTGCTCGTCGAGGATCGGACCGCTACTATCGGGATCACCGAGTACGCCCAGCAGGAGCTAGGCGACATCGTCTATGTAGAGCTGCCGGAGGTAGGGGAAAAGATCGTCAAGGACGATCCTTTCGGCGCGGTGGAGTCGGTCAAGGCGGTCTCCGACATCTATGCCCCGGTGAGCGGGACCGTGATCGAGGTGAACGATACCTTGCCCGACAGCCCGGAAACCATTAATGACGATGCCTACGGAGACGGCTGGATGATCAGGGTGGAAATGTCGGACGCGGACGATCTCAAGGACCTCATGAGCGCCGAAGAGTACGCGGAGTACGTGGACCAGCAAAAAGACGAAGGAGACGAAGGCGGGGAAGAGAGCGGGGAAGAGGAGGAATAAGAGAACCCATGCGTTATACCCCCCACACGGCCGCGGATAAGGAGCAGATGCTCCGAACCATCGGCCTCACCCGGATCGAGCAGCTCTTCGACCATATTCCCGCGCCTCTGAGAGAGCGCGCCTCGGTCTCCCTGCCCGCCGGTTTAACCGAGGTGCAGGTGAAGCGGCGCATGGGCGCCCTGGCGGCGAGAAATGCCACCCCCGAAGGGTGGCACTTTTTTCTCGGCGGCGGGATCTATCACCACGCCATCCCCAGCGCTGTGGACGCCGTCATCTCGCGCTCGGAGTTCTCGACCTCCTATACCCCCTACCAGCCTGAAGTCAGCCAGGGGACCCTCCAGGCCATTTATGAATATCAGACGCTCCTGTGCCAGCTCACCGGCATGGAGGTGTCCAATGCCGGGCTGTACGACGGCGCTTCGGCGGCCGCCGAGGCGGTGCTCATGGCGCGCCGCCTTCAGCCGGAGGGCCGGCGGCGCGTGCTCCTTTCACGCGCGCTGCATCCCCAGTATCGCGCGGTGGTATCGACCTACCTCAAGAACCTGGGAGACGTGGAGCTGATGGAAGTCCCTTTTGACCGGAGCGGCGGGACGGACATCAACGCTCTGACAAAGTCCGCGGATGAGAAGACGATGTGCGTGGTGGTGGGCTATCCCAATTTCTTCGGAGTTGTCGAGGACCTCGCCCCGATTCAGGCGGCCTGCGCCCGCGCCGGGGCGCTGCTCGTAACCGTGACCACGGAGCCGCTCTCGCTGGCGCTGCTCCAACCCCCGGGGGCATGGGCGGCCGACATCGCCGTCGGCGAAGGGCAGGGCCTGGGCGTCCCCATGGCCCTGGGAGGGCCGGGATTCGGCTTTTTTACCTGCCAAAAGAAATCCGTGCGCAGCCTGCCGGGACGGCTGGTCGGGGAGACGGTGGACCACGAAGGGCGCCGCGGATTCGTGCTCACGCTTTCCACCCGCGAGCAGCATATCCGGCGCGAGAAGGCCACGTCGAACATCTGCACGAGCCAGAGTCTCTGCGTGCTGGCCGCGACGGTCTTCATGTCCACTCTGGGAAAAAACGGCATGCGCCGTCTTGCCGAGGTCAACGTCAACCGGGCGCACGAGACCCAGGAGCGTCTGGCTCGCGAGGCGGGAGTGGCGCCGGTTTTCAGCGGCCCTTTTTTTAACGAGTTTGTTGTCAATGTGAAGGGGCTGGCCCGGCGTCAAGGCCGTTTTAGCGCGGAGAAAATCCTCCCCGGGATTCCCCTGGCGCGCTGGTACCCGGAGCTTTCGGACAGCCTGCTGATCTGCGTCACCGAGATGAACGAACAGGAGGAGATCGAACACCTTGTCAGAGCGCTCTCCGGGAACTAATCCTCACCGCTCCGCTCCCCCTTTGATCTTTGAAAGCGGCTCGCCGGGAAGAAGCGGTTTCTTCTGGCCCGAAGAAAAGGGAAAAGGGCGGGAAAAGATTCCTGCGCGCATGCTCCGGGACGACATCCCGGGCTTTCCCGAGCTCGGGGAGCTGGAGGTGCTGCGCCACTTCACCCGGCTGTCGCACCTCAACTACGACATCGAGAGCCAGTTCTACCCGCTGGGCTCCTGCACCATGAAATACAATCCCAAGGTCAACGAGGCAGTGGCGCGGCTGCCGGGATTTTCCCTGCTCCACCCGCTCGCTCCCCCGGAGCTGATTCAAGGCGCGCTCGAATTGCTTTACGAGCTCGAAGGAATGCTCGCTGAGATCGGCGGCATGGACCGGGTCACGCTTCAGCCTGCGGCCGGGGCCCAAGGGGAGCTCACCGGGCTCATGGTCATAAGGGCTTGTCTCGGAGAGCGCGGCAACCCGCGACGGAAGATCATCGTGCCCGACACCGCGCACGGCACCAACCCGGCGAGCTCCACCCTGTGCGGCTATGACGTCGTGCAGATCTCTTCCAACAATCGGGGCATGGTGGAGGCCGGCAAGGTGGAGGAGGTGATGGACGATGAGGTCGCCGCTTTGATGCTGACGAATCCCAACACGCTGGGCATCTTCGAGAAAAACATTCAGGCGGTTGCCGACGTGGTGCACAAGAAAGGCGGCATGGTCTACCTCGACGGCGCGAATCTCAACGCGTTGATGGGGATAGCCAAGCCCGGGGACATGGGCGTCGACGTGCTGCACATCAACCTGCACAAGACCTTCTCCACGCCTCACGGAGGAGGCGGTCCCGGCGCCGGACCGGTGGGGGTGAAAGGCTTTCTTGAGGACTATCTGCCCGTGCCCCGGGTCGTCAAGAGCGGCGGAAATTTTCAGCTGCAGGAGGAGCTCCCCAAATCCGTCGGCCGGGTCCGCTCCTTCTTCGGCAATTTCGGCATTCTCGTGCGCGCCTATACGTACATTATCTCGTTGGGCGGCGACGGCCTGGAAGAGACCAGTCGGATGGCGGTGCTCAACGCCAATTACCTGCGCAAGAAGCTCGAGGGCGCTTACCACCTCCCCTATCCGGAGCCCTGTATGCACGAGTGTGTCTTTACCGACCGTCTGCAGCACAAAGAGGGGGTGACCACGCTGGATATCGCCAAGCGCCTGTTGGACTACGGCTTTCATCCTCCGACGATTTACTTTCCCCTGGTGGTTTCCGGGGCGCTGATGATCGAGCCGACCGAGACCGAAAACCGCGAGACCCTGGATGCGTTCGCCGAAGCGATGAGCGCGATCGCCCGCGAAGCGAAGGAGAACCCCGCCCTGGTGAAGAGCGCTCCCCATACCACTCCGGTGGGACGGCTGGACGAGGTGCGCGCGGCGCGTAAACCCTTGCTGAGATGGGAACCCGCAAACAAAGAAGGCAATAGGCAGTAGGCAATAGGCGGTAGCAGAATTTCTGATCTCTTCTCTTAACTGTTGCCTACCGCCTAACGCCTGTTTTTTACGGGACGACGCCGTAGCGAACGCGGTTGTCGTGATATTCAAAGCTGGCGATGACTTCGAGACGCGGCTTTCCGATCGAAGAAGGAATCGGATGAAACGGAGATGCCGCCTGCACGGCGCGCAGCGCCTCCTGGTCCAGTATGGAAAAACCCGAGGAGCGGACCAGGCGCGTCTTCTCCAGCTGGCCGTTTCCCAGGATCGTAAACTCCAGAAGCAATTTTCCCTGCATCCCCTGGCGCAGCGCCGGCTCCGGATATTCCCACACCGTTTCAATCGCCCGCTTGATGCTCGTAAAGTAGGAGATGTATTTCGGCTCCTTCGTGTCCAGCCGTACGGCCCCTTCATCGCCGGGCGGCCGTTCCCGCGAGGGGACCCAGGTGACCGGAGGCAAGAGATCTTTTAGCGTCGGCAGCGGTCGCTGCACAATCGAGATTTTCTCGCGCTGCCGCGGTTGGCTGGTCGGCTCCCGTTTTTCTTCACCTATCGGCAGATCCGGTATCCGCCGCGCCGCCATCTGGGGCGGGGCAGGGCTCCTCTTGCTCACCTGGCCGGCCGGCGCCTTGAGCGCCCGGCCGCGCGCTTGCTGGGCCGAGGCGGGGGGCTCGGGCTTTGTTTCGTCAGTCGGCGGGACAAGAGATACGGGGATTTTTTCAAGCGCGGGCTGATCTCCCCCGTGATCGGGCCAGGCGAACAGCAGGAAAAGGTGCAGACCTAGAGAGACAAGCAGGAAAGGGACCAGCGGATGGCGCGGCAAAACCACACTGTATTTTAACCCAGTGCCGGCTGGTTGGGCAAGGGCGCGTGGACCGGGACTCTATAGTGGCTGGCTTATAATTGCTCCTGAACCCCGAATCGTTTGCCGACCGCCTGTCCGATCACAACCAGGACAATGAGCAGGGCGAATATGAGGACTCCAAACGCACTGAGCTGTGGGAATGATCCATTATCCCAAAGATCGTAAATGACCACGGCGGCGGTGCGGTTCTGCGAACGCGCCAGCATCAGCGCGATGGTCAGTTCCCGGTACGCGTGAACCATCACCCAGAACCAACCTGCCATCAGTCCCGGGCGCAGCAGCGGCAGGTAAACGCGGCGGAAATTTGTCCACCAGCCCCCTCCCGCGACCGCGGCGGCCTCCTCCAGCTCGGAGTGGATTTGCAGCATCGAACTTGAAACGAAGCGCAGCGCCACCGCCATGTATCGGGTGACGTAAGCCAGGCCGATGATCTTCAGCGTGCCGATGATCGGCACTGGCACGAGCAGGTAAAACCACAGAAACGCCGTGCCCAGTACAACGCTCGGCATCGCGATCGGCGCGAATCCCAGAAAGTCGAGCAGCTTTCGTCCCGGC
>Ga0156296_1019_pt1 | contig 10496 bp, 13 predicted proteins | sample RifCSPlowO2_12_FD_107944 | JGI IMG/M metagenome (GOLD analysis project Ga0156296, IMG submission 107944) | Deltaproteobacteria bacterium RIFCSPLOWO2_12_FULL_60_16 | reverse complement strand
AGCCGACTTCGATCCTGAGCTTGCGGTCGTTTTTAGCTATGAGCAGGATGGCGCCGTTATCAACACCCTTTTTGCCGATCTTCCAGTTCTCGGCCACCCTGATGCTGAAGCCCTCGAGATCCTCTCCCTCCAGGCCGGGGATCGTCAGCACGGCGATCTGATGACCGGTTTCTTTCTCAAAACGGGCGAGCCGCTCTTCCAGAGCCCGGGCGCGCTCCGGCGCCATGAGCCTCGCGTAATCGTTGACGCGTCCGCGTAGTGGCGGCACATCCAGAGCGCCTACGGAAGCAAGCCCAGTGAAGATGAGAAAGACCGTAATAAGGAGTAGGCTGGAGATGCCCAACCTAACAACACGAGCATGGGCAACGAGCACGAACACGGTCCCGGCTAGAACTTCACTTCAGGCGGCTTTGCCGCCTTCTCGTCCGCGCTGAACGTCTCCCGCACTTCGAGTCCCAGAAGATACTTGGCCGTGAGATTGGTGGGGAAAAAACGCACTCCCTTGTTGTACTCGGCGACCTTTTCGATATAGCGCTTGCGCGCCACGGCGATACGGTTCTCGGTTCCTTCCAGTTGCGCTTGCAGATCGCGGTAGTTCTGAGTGGCCTTGAGATCGGGGTATTTCTCCACTACCACGAGGAGGCGGGCAAGGGCGCCGGAGAGGCCCCGCTGTGCCTCCTCGAAGCGTTTGAAGGCCTCCGGGTTGCTAAGATCCTTAAGGTCGATCTTTACACTTGTTGCTTTACTGCGGGCTTCGATTACTTGCTGGAGCGTTTCCTGCTCAAACTTTGCGGCGCCTTTAACGATCGCGACCAGATTCGGCACCAGGTCGGCGCGCCGCTGATACTGGTTTTGCACTTCGCTCCAGGCGGCCTTGACGTCTTCGTCGAGCGCCTGAAGGGAATTGTAGCCGCAGCCTCCCAGCAGGAACAGGGTCGCGAGAAAAACTGTAGAAAACAGATGGGCCATAAAGATGAAGCCTCCCGGTTTCGTTAAATCCGCAGTGTCCAGCTCTTCTATTTCAGAGGCAAAAAGTCTTGTCAAGCTTTTTACTGCCACAGAATTTCAAGGAACAGGGTATCCACGGGGTTAAAACTTTGCTATAGGATCAGACGTTAGGTTATTCCATCACGCGATCCGGGCAAAAAATGGACCAACAGGAACCAAAACCTGCCTATTCCAGAAAATTAGTTCTGCTGATCAAGATCCTCGTCGTGGAAGATCACCCGGACTCGCGCGAGATCCTCACCACGCAGTTGAGGAATATGGGTTATCACGTGGCGGAGGCGACGACCGGCGAGGAGGGCATCGAGAAGGCCCAGGTCTATCTTCCTGATCTCATCGTCATGGACCTCGGATTGCCGGGCATCAAAGGGATTGAAGCCACCCGAAGGTTGAAGCAGAATCCTGCAACCGCCCATATTCCGGTGATCGCTCTCACTGCATGGAATGAGAAGGATTTTAGAGAAGAGGCGGAGAAAGCCGGGATAGTGGAATTTCTAACCAAACCCACTCCCCGCAGCCATCTTGAAGCTACGATTGATAGATTTCTGAAAGAAAAGTAACGGCTATTACCGTCTCTCAGGGACCAGCTGTGGGTTGACTTTGCGTGGAAATTCGCATACAAAAGTTGTTTTATAAAGGAAGTGAAAACCATGTACGCGGTAGTTAGAACCGGGGGCAAGCAGTACCGGGTAGGGCAGGGGGATCTGGTCCAGGTCGAAAGGCTGGCAGGCCAGGTGGGGGACAAAATCACCTTGGCTGAGGTTCTGTTTGTCGGCGGCAATGGCGAGGCCAAGATAGGCACGCCTACCGTGTCGGGCGTCAAAGTCATGGCTGAAATTGTTGACCAGGGCCGGGCAAAGAAGATCCTGGTATTCAAAAAAAAGCGGCGGAAAGGCTACAGCCGGCAACACGGACACCGGCAGTACCTCACTACCCTCAAGATCGTGGAGATTCAGGGATAATCAACGGAGTGAAAGATGGCTCATAAGAAGGCGGGCGGAAGCTCTCGTAACGGAAGGGACAGCCAAGGGCAGAGAAGGGGAGTCAAGGTGTTCGGCGGTGAAACCGTGCGCGCCGGTAATATCATCATACGCCAGCTAGGCACGCGCATTCACCCGGGAAGGAACGTCGGCATGGGCCGGGACTACACGATCTTCGCGAAGATCGACGGTGTGGTCCGCTACGAGCGCATGGACCGGGAGCGAAAGCGGGTGAGCGTGCTGCCGCAGTAGTTTTCCTTCTTGCCGCAGACGAAAAAGCCCCTTTCGGGGCTTTTTTTTTGCCTGGAGAAAAGTCCGTGTATTGGTTAATGGTTAATTGGTATAATCGATTCAACGATTAACGATTCAGCGATCCAACGAAGCGTTCATGAAATTTATCGACGAGGTAAAGATCAAGGTTAAGGCCGGGGATGGCGGGCGGGGTTGCGTAAGCTTCCGCCGGGAGAAGTTTGTCGCGCGCGGCGGGCCAAACGGAGGCGATGGCGGGGATGGGGGCGATGTAGTAGTCGTGGCGGACGCGCAGCTCGCCACCCTGCTCGACCTGCGCTACCAGAAGCAGTACCGGGCCGGCAGGGGAGAGCACGGCAGGGGAAAGGATCAGTACGGAAAAAGGGGAGAGGAGAGAATCATTGCGGTGCCGGTAGGGACCGTGATTCGAGAGGCCGGCGCAGGAGAGCTTCTCGCCGACCTCAGGGCTGCCGGAGAGCGGGTGGTGGTGGCGCATGGCGGCAGGGGGGGGAAAGGCAATGCTCACTTTGTTTCTTCTACCAACCGGAGCCCGCGCCACGCGCAACCCGGGCTGCCCGGCGAGGAAAAGGAGCTGGACATCGAGCTTCGGCTCCTGGCCGACGTCGGGATTATCGGACTACCCAATGCCGGCAAGTCCACGCTGATCGCGGCGATCTCGGCGGCGCGGCCGAAGATCGCCGAATACCCTTTTACCACCCTGGTCCCCAATCTCGGTGTCGTGAGCTACGGAGAGGGAAGGAGTTTTGTCGTTGCGGATATCCCCGGGCTCATCGAAGGCGCGCATCGGGGCGAAGGGCTCGGCCACAAATTCCTGAAGCACGTGAGCCGGACGAGTCTGTTGATCCATATGATCGATGCCTCGAAGATCCGGGAGGAGGATCCCCTGGCCGAGTGGCGCGTGGTCAACCGGGAGCTGGAGCTTTTCGACCCGGCGCTGGCTGAGAAGCAGCAGATCGTGGTCGCGAATAAAATGGATCTGCCCGAAGGAAGGGAAAAGTTCCAGCTGCTCAAGAATCTTCTTCCCGCTGTTTTTCGTCCCGCCTGTGCTGTCTCGGCGGTGACGGGCAAGGGGATGCAGGAACTGAAGAGACTGATCGGCGCGAGACTCGAGCAGGTGAAGGCCGCGAAGGGCGACGAGCATGCTGCAGCGGGAGTATAAGAAGCAGATTTTGAAGCGCGCGCGCCGCGTAGTGGTCAAGATCGGCAGCCAGATCCTTTCCTCTTCGCAGGGAATAGAAGAGGGCAGGATCAAGGAGCTGGTGCGGGATCTTGCCGCGCTCCAGGATCAGGGGAAAGAGCTGGTGGTCGTCAGCTCCGGCGCCGTGGCCGCGGGGATGACCCGGCTCGGAGTCCGTCACAGACCCAAGACCGTGCCGCAGAAGCAGGCCCTGGCCGCAGTGGGGCAGATCAAATTGATGGCGATCTATGAAAAGCACTTCTCGCGCTTCGACAAAAGCGTGGCCCAGGTGCTGCTGACCCACGAAGATCTGGCCGACCGGCAGCGCTACTTGAATGCCAAACATACGCTGCAGACGCTCCTGGAGTCCTCCATCGTTCCGGTCGTCAACGAGAACGACACGGTGGCCGTCGAGGAAATAAAGTTCGGTGACAACGACCACCTCTCCGCGCTGGTGGCGACGCTGCTCGAAGCGGATCTGCTGGTGATCCTGAGCGACGTGGACGGGATCTTCGACCGCGACCCGCGCGAACACGAGGAGGCCAGGCTGATTCCCCTGATCGAGGATATCAAGCGCTCCAGGGAAACGCTCAGCGGCGAGAGCCGGAGTCTCTACGGCACGGGCGGCATCTCATCGAAAATCGCCGCGGCCGAGAAGGCGGCAGCGGCGGGCATCCCGACACTGATCGCCAACGGGCTCCATAGCGGGATCCTGCCGAAGCTCTTCGACGCGAAAGAGGAGATGGGAACGTTGGTTTTGCCCGAGGAAAATCGTCTGGCGAGCCGCAAGCACTGGATCGCCTATAACTTGAAGCCGTCCGGGGAGATCGTGGTGGACCAGGGGGCGTACGAGGCGCTGGTGCAAAAAGGTAAGAGCCTGCTGCCGTCGGGGCTGAGGGAGGTGCGAGGCTCTTTCGGTGTCGGGGAGTGCGTTCGTTGTCTCGATCCTCACGGCAGGGAGTTTGCCCGGGGATTGGTGAACTACGGCGCGCAGGAGTTGAATCAAATCAAGGGATTGCATACAAGTAAGATCGAAAAGGTTCTCGGCTACAAGGCCTATGACGAGATCATCCATCGGGATGACCTGGTCGTGCTTTAAGAAGAAGGCAGAAGGCAATAGGCAGTAGGCAGCAGGTCAGGAGAGGCGATGTCACTGAAGGACGAGGCCATCGAGCTTGGAAAGCGCGCCAAGGAAGCGGCGCGGCGGCTCGCCCGGCTTTCCTCCGAAGAGAAGAACCGCGCCCTGCTTCGAATGGCCGATCATCTGGAAAGCCAAGAGCGGCTTCTCTTGCAGGAGAACAAGAAAGACCTGGATCTTGCCCGCAAGGCTAAGCTCTCCTCGGCCTTGCTCGACCGCATCGCTCTCGACCCGAGCCGGGTCGCCGCTATGGCGAAGGGGCTGAGGGAGATCGTCGCGTTGCCGGATCCGGTGCGCGAGATCGTCAAGATGTGGCGCCGTCCTAACGGCCTGCAGGTAGGAAAGATGCGCATCCCGCTCGGGGTCATCGGCATCATCTACGAGGCTCGCCCCAATGTCACGGCGGACGCGGCGGCCCTCTGCCTGAAATCGGGCAATGCGGTCATCCTGAGAGGCGGCAGCGAGGCGTACTTTTCCAACCGCGCCATCGGAGCCGTCCTGCAGCAGGCCTGCGCCGAGACCAGGGTGCCGCAAGAGGCCATTCAGGTGGTAGAGTCGAAAGATCGGGCTATCGTCCAGGAGCTGCTCAAGCTGGAGGACTACATCGATCTGATTATTCCGCGCGGCGGCGAGGAGCTCATCCGCGCGGTCGCCGCCAACTCCCGAGTCCCGGTAGTCAAGCATTATAAAGGGGTCTGCCACGTCTACGTCGATCAGGAGGCCTCCCTGGAGATGGCGGAGCGCATCTGTACGAACGCCAAGGTGCAGCGCCCCGCCGTGTGCAACGCTATGGAGACGCTGCTGGTGCACGAGGGGGTGGCCGCGAAGTTCCTTCCCTCCATGATCGCCAAATTCAAGTCCATGGGGGTGGCGATCCGCGGCTGCCAGAAAACCCGGTCCCTGGTCCCGGGGGTTAAGCCCGCGAGCGAGGAGGATTGGACCACGGAATATCTCGACCTCATTCTCGCCGTGCGGGTAGTGAAGGATATGGATGACGCGATCGATCACATCGAGCGCTACGGCTCCCAGCATACGGAGACCATTGTGACCTCCAACTACCAGAGGGCCAGGGAGTTTCTCGACCGGGTCAACTCCTCGGCGGTCCTGGTCAATGCCTCCACGCGCTTCAACGACGGCGGAGAGCTGGGGCTGGGGGCCGAGATCGGGATCAGCACGAGCAAGATCCACGCCTTCGGGCCGATGGGGTTGGAGGAGCTGACCATCACCAAATTTGTCGTCTTGGGCGACGGTCAGATCAGAGAATGAAGATCGGCCTGTTCGGCGGCACCTTCGATCCGATCCACTGGGGTCATCTGCGCAACGCCGAGGAGGTGCGCGAGGCCTTTTCGCTGGATCGCCTGCTCGTTATCCCCACGGGCGAGCCGCCGCACAAGAAAAGGGGGGCTGCGGCCTCGGCGCCTGACCGCCTCGAGATGGTGCGTTTGGCAATCAGAAAAAACCCCGGCTTTACCCTCTCCACGGTAGAAGTGTCGCGCCGGGGAAAATCCTATTCGATCGATACCGTTCGCTATTTCGCCCGGACCAGGAGAGCAAAGGACTCTTTTTACTTCATTCTGGGCTACGACGCCTTCGCCGACATCGGCTCGTGGAGAGATTTTCGAGAGATTTTCGAGCTCTGCAATTTCATTGTTACCTCGCGGCCGGGCAACGCAAACTCGATGTCGCTTGAGCGCATGCCCGTTGCGGTGCGCAGGCTGTTTTGTTATGATCCGAAAAGAAAATTGTACCGGCACGAGAGTGGGACCAAGCTCTTTTTTTTTAAACTCACGGACATTGCGATTTCGGCCTCGGACATCCGTGGCCGCCTGAGGAAGGGGAGGTCCATCCGCTATCTGCTTCCTTCGGAGGTTGAGACCTACATCAAGAGAAGAGGCCTCTATCGAGGGCGCCGGGAGGGACGCTGACGAGTTTGCGAGGGGTTGACTCCTGGGAAAAGGCCCTGCTCCTCAGCCGTTTCGCGCTGGAGAAAAAGGCCTACGATCTTGTCCTGATGGAGGTGCGCGGCATCACCTCCATTGCCGACTATTTTATTATCTGCTCGGGGCGCTCCGACAGGCAGGTTCAGAGCATTGCCCAGGGGATCGGGGAAAACCTGGGCGCGATGGGAACGCGTCCGCTCGCGGTCGAGGGGATGAGCCGGGGACAATGGGTGCTGATGGATTTCGCGGACGTCATCGTTCATATCTTTTATCAACCCGTGCGGGAGTTTTACGACCTGGAAGGGTTGTGGGGCCATGCGCCGCGAGTCGAGCTGCCCGAGCCTTACTCCACTCTCGCCAGCCAGTTTCGCATTCGCGCCGAAGAGCAACTCTGACGGTCTTGAGAGACTGCATCCCTCGTTTTCGAGATCCGTGTGTTGCCCAGCGACGAGGAGAAAGGAAGAGACAGCTTGCGCGACCCGCGTCCCGTCGTTTTGATCATCCTGGATGGATGGGGAGTCCACCCCCGCAAGGAGGGCAATGCCATCGCCAAGGCCGCAACTCCGAATATGACCGGCCTGGCCCAACGCTATCCGTCGACCACGATCTCGATTTCAGGGCTTGATGTCGGATTGCCCGACGGCCAGATGGGAAATTCCGAGGTGGGCCACATGCATCTCGGCTCCGGGCGGGTGATCTATCAGGACCTCACGCTGATCCACCGCAGCGTCGACGACGGCAGTTTTTTTTCCAACAAGGTGTTTCTGGAAGCCATGGGCGCGTGCAAGAGGGCGCGCGGCAGGCTCCATCTCCTCGGCCTGCTCGGCGACGGCGGGGTGCACGCCCACGACCGCCATTTGCAGGCGCTGATCGAGCTCGGCCGCAGGGAAAAAGTCGGGACGATTTTTCTCCACCTCTTTTTGGACGGCCGGGATACGCCGCCGACCAGCGGCGAGCGCTTCCTGCTCCACCTGGAGGAAAAGATCAAGGGTTACCCGGAAGTCCGGATCGCGACGTTGAGCGGCCGGTACTATGCCATGGACCGGGACAAGAGATGGGAGAGAACCGAGAAGGCCTATGTGGCGCTCACCGAGGGGATAGGGGTGGAGGCGGGATCGCCGATCGAAGCGATCCGAAAGAGCTATGAGTCGAAGGCGACAGACGAGTTCGTCCTTCCCACCATGATTCGGGGCTCCGTTCCCGACGGGCTGGTGCGCGGTGGCGACGCGATCGTCTTCTTCAATTTCCGGGCCGACCGGGCGCGCCAGATGACCCGGGCCCTTACGGAAAAGGAGTTTAAAGAATTTCCGCGCAAGCGGCTGATCCCGTTTTCCGCTTACGCCACCATGACCGAGTACGACAGGAAATTCGGTCTCCCCGCTGCCTTCCCTCCCAGAGAGCTCACGAATATCCTGGGCGAGGTCGCCAGCCGCGAGGAAATCCGCCAGCTGCGCATCGCCGAGACCGAGAAGTACGCGCACGTCACTTATTTTTTCAATGGCGGCGAAGAGAAAAAATTCCCGCTCGAGGAGCGCATCCTGATCCCCTCCGCTAAAGATGTCCCCACCTACGACCTCAAGCCCGCCATGAGCGCCTACGAGATCACGGACGCGCTGCTTAAGCAGATCCCGGAGCGGCACCATGGGCTGGTGATAGTCAACTACGCCAATGCCGACATGGTGGGCCACACGGGAAATTTCGCGGCGACCATCCGCGCCTGCGAGGTCATTGATGAATGCATCGGCAAGGTGGTGCAGGCGGCGCTCGGCGCCGGCGGGCGGGTGATCATCACCGCCGATCACGGCAACGCCGAGCAGATGATCGACTACGACACCGGACAAATCCACACCGCCCATACTTCCAACCCGGTTCCCCTGATTCTGGTCGACGAGAAGCTCTCATCGCGGCAGCTTCGCACGGGCACGGCGATCGACGTCGCGCCGACGATTTTGAGATTGATCGGCGTCGCTCAACCGCAGCAAATGACCGGCCGCTCTCTGATCGTCGAAGAGTAGTTATTCGTTACTCGTTATTGGTTATTTGTTGTTTGATTGACGGGTACGCGAATAACGAATATACGAATAACCCATGCCAACGAGAGACGTTCTAGGTGCGCGTCTTGCGTTTCTGCTCGATTGGCTCTATCCGCCGCGCTGCCGCCATTGCAGGGAGAGGATCGCTCAGGATGAGAGCTATTTTTGCCATCTCTGCCTTCAGCAGATCCGCCTGGTTTCCCATCCTCTGTGCACGACATGCGGCCGCCCCTTTCTCGGCACCAGCGGCGCGGACCATCTCTGCGGCGCCTGCCTGGGGCGCGCTCCTCGATTTCACCAGGCGCGCGCCTGGGCCTGCTACCCGAGCGAGGAAGGAGAGGGGCAACCGCTGCGCGAGGTGGTGCAGCGATTTAAGTACGGCCGCAAGATTTCCTTGGGAAAACCGCTGGGCCGGCTCATGGCGCGGGGCTGTGAGGAATTTTTATCCGCGCATCCCGCGGATATGGTCATCCCTGTCCCGCTTCATCCGAAGAGACTGCGCTGGAGAGGCTTCAACCAGGCGGTGATCCTGGGCAGGGAGGTGGGCCGCTCGTGGAAAGTTCCGATGGACCCGCTTATCCTTCTCAGGTCGAGGGAGACGCCGCCGCAAACCCAGCTTGCCGAAGAAGAGCGGAGAATGAATATGCGCGGCGCTTTTTCCGTGAATCCGGCAAAATCGGTTGCGGGAAAGACGGTCTGGCTGGTCGACGATGTCTATACTTCGGGCGCTACGGTGAACGAGTGCAGCCGCGCTCTGCTCAAGGCCGGGGCAAAGGAGGTCTATGTGCTCACGCTCGCCAGAGCAGTATGATCCAGCAGGGAACGTTCAAATAGTTGAAAATGTTCAAATCGTTTAACGGCTTGAACTGCTTGAACGGATTGAACCCTTCAACGAAAGTTTTTCTATGGGGACTGATGACCAAAAGGTATGGGACGAGAGACATGGCTCCAGGGAAGGGCGGGAAGAGCCGTCATTCTTTTTGCGGCAGATTTTTGAGTCTCATGGCTGGCGGATTCAGCCTGGCAGGGCGCTCGATATCGCCTCGGGCAAGGGAAGAAACGCATGCTTCTTGGCGGAAAGGGGTTTTCAGGTGGAGGCTGTCGATATCTCCGAGGTCGGGCTCGTGGAGGCTCGAAGAAGAGCGGCGGAGAGAAATCTCTCGGTAACCTTTCGGCAGGCGGACCTGGAGAGCGTGGAATTTCCTGAAGGGGTCTACGACATGGTCCTGAACTTCAATTTCCTTCTGCGCTCCCTGGTCCCCAAAATCCAGAAGGCGTTAAAGCCCGGGGGGTATGTTATTTTCGAGACCTATCTCATCGACCAGCGGCTTCTCCGCCATCCGCGAAATCCCGCCTGCCTCCTCGGCCACAACGAGCTGCTCGATCTCTTCCGCGATTTCCGCGTGCTCCATTACCGCGAAGGAAAGTTCTTCGAGAGCGGCGAGGAGGCCTACCGCGCGGGTTTATTCGGACAGAAGGTGAAGGCCGGTGACCCTTAAAAGAACAAGGGTTAGCAATCCTAGCTGGGTCCGGTGGTGGAGGGCTTCGCGGTCTGAGCAAAGACCTTTTCGGAGGCCAATAAGGCCAGGGTAACCAGACAAACCGTCAATCCGCGCTGGCTCCGAGAAAGTAGAACCCAGTAGCTATCTTGCGACATGGTATCCTCCTAGGTTGCGGACTACATGGGCCGTGCGCGGTTTCCGACCGCAGCACTTTTCAGGAGTCTGTTTTTAAGGTTTCAAGATCCCCTCCTCTTCCTTTTCCTTGATGGTGAAGGCCTCCTTTGCGGCGAACGGAACATCCAGGTCAGGTGTCCAGATATGCGGGGTGACGAAGATGACAACTTCCTGCCGGGTATCGGTTCTCTCCTGATCTGCGAAGAAGATGTTCAGGAGGGGTATACGCCTGAACCACGGAAAGCCGGCGTTGCTATAGCTTTGGCGGTTGAGGATT
>Ga0156296_1187_pt1 | contig 10498 bp, 10 predicted proteins | sample RifCSPlowO2_12_FD_107944 | JGI IMG/M metagenome (GOLD analysis project Ga0156296, IMG submission 107944) | Deltaproteobacteria bacterium RIFCSPLOWO2_12_FULL_60_16 | reverse complement strand
TCGGCAAAGTCACGAAAAAAATTCCTCAGCGAGCGCCGCACAACCTCCCCGGCCTCTTGAGCCTCAAGTCGCTCCCCCAGGGCCAGGCTCAAGTTGGCGATGGAGCGCCTGCGGAACGTGCGGAAGAGGTGGAAGCCGGTATCGGCCGTCGCCTCGGCCAGGAAAAACAGCAAGCGGCGCGGCAAGATCCTGACTGCGAGCCTTCCCAGCTCAAAGGCAAGCCACATGCCGACACAGGCGATATTTGCCGAAAGCCTCTCTTTCATCAGTCGATCAGCGCCTCCACCCCGTTGACAAATTTCGACACTAGCGGATAGTTCGCCACAATGTCAAATCTGCCAGGTTGCCCGGCCCAGCCCTTGTGCGAGCGTATCTGGCGGGAGCGTTGCCAGGGTTGATATATATTTGGAAAGCTTAGGAAAAACAGCGGGTTATCCATACAGCCCCCGCGCCCTTGCGTGGGCCGCGTTGTTTTTATTTGTAAATTTTTTATGATAAAGAAAACGTTTACGGTGCACGAGGATCGATACGATGCGGATGATGTTGCCCCCCTTGAAGGAGCGTCGCCAAGCGGACCGCTGCCTGACCGCTTTTTTTCGCTCCTACAAACCCTCGGATTTCAAGAAGGCGATCTCCTCGCTGTGCCGTTTTTACCATCTCAAGATGCCCAAAGTGGAGTGGTTTGAATATATCGACTGGGGCAAGACAGCGGGGAAGACCTATGAGAACGGCCAGATCTACCTGGTCCATCCGGAGAACTGGAAGCGCGGGAGAAAATATAACTCGGAGAGAAGGTGGATCAATACGGTCTACCACGAGTTGGGCCATTATATCTTTTGGGCGGACGCGGAGAGCAAGGCGGATAACTTCGCCTTTCGGATGGTCAGGGGGCTGAATAACCACCAATAGATCCCTGCCCCGGAGAGAGCGCTTCTGCTTACCTCTCTTCTTTTTTCTTGACCATGGATTATAAAGAGACACTCAACCTGCCGCAGACGCGGTTTCCCATGCGCGGCAATCTGCCGCAAAACGAGCCGTTGCAGGTGGAAAAGTGGCAGCGTGAGAAAACTTACTTTAAGGTTCTCGAGGCAAACAAGGGCAAGCCCAAATATATCCTTCATGACGGCCCGCCTTACGCCAACGGCAACATCCACATCGGTCATGCGCTGAATAAGATTCTCAAAGATATCATCGTCAAATCCAAAAGCATGATGGGCTTTTATGCCCCCTATGTCCCCGGCTGGGACTGTCACGGTCTGCCGATCGAGCTCCAGGTGGAGAAAAACATCGGCCGGGCGAAAAAAAATGCTCTGAGCAAACCCGAGGCGCGCCGTCTGTGCAAGGAATACGCCGAGAAATACGTCTCCATCCAGCGCGAGGAGTTCAAGAGGCTCGGGGTCTTGGGAGACTGGGCAGAGCCCTACCGGACCATCGATTACAGCTACGAGGCGGCGGAGATCCGCGAGCTGGGAAAATTCATCGCCGCCGGCTCCCTCTACCGCCGAAAAAAGCCGGTCTACTGGTGCGCCTCCTGTGTCACGGCGCTGGCGGAGGCGGAGGTAGAGTACGAAGAGCACACCTCGCCCTCCATTTACGTGAAATTCCCCGTAAAGGATGAAGGTGGAAGGATAAAGGATAAAGCTTCGTCCCTCATCCTTCATAATTCATCTTTTGTTATTTGGACTACCACTCCTTGGACGCTCCCGGCCAACCAGGCGATCGCGCTCCATCCCCGCTTCGTCTACCGTCATGTGAAAACCCCCGCGGGCGAGCTCATTGTCAATCAGGAGCTGGTTGGAGCGGTGATGCAGGCCCTCGGTTTCGGGCCGAAAGATTTTGCGGTGACTACCGGCGCGTGGAGCGGCTCCGAGCTTGAAGGCATCGTGTGCCGCCATCCGTGGATCGATCGTGACGTCAAAGTCATCCTCGGGGATTTTGTCACCCAGGATCAGGGCACCGGCTGCGTGCACATCGCCCCCGGTCATGGCCAGGAGGACTACGAGGTAGGCCAGCGCTACGGGCTGGAGGTCTTAGCGCCGGTGGATTCCGAAGGAAAGTTCACAGCCGAGGCCGGCGACCTCGCGGGAGAGTCGGTCTTCAAGGCTGACCGCAGAATCATTCAGAAACTGATAGACAACCAAGCCCTGCTCAAAGAGGAAAAACTGACGCATAGCTATCCCCACTGCTGGCGCTGCAAGAAACCTGTGATCTTCAGGGCGACGGAGCAGTGGTTCATTTCGATGGAGAAGAACGATCTCAGGCGGCTGGCTTTGGAGGCCATTGATCAGGTCGCCTGGATCCCGCCGTGGGGCCGCGAGCGCATCCGCGGCATGCTGGAAAGCCGTCCCGACTGGTGTATCTCCCGCCAGCGCTCCTGGGGCGTTCCCATCCCGGTATTCTATTGCAATCGCTGTCGGCAGCCGCGGCTCAGCCGGGAGCTCTGCGACCATGTCGCGTCGATTTTCGAAAGAGAGGGCTCGGACGCCTGGTATATCCGGCCGGTCTCGGAGCTCTCCCCGGCGGATCTTCGCTGCCCGGACTGCGGCGGAAAGGATTTCTCCAGAGAAGAAGATATCCTGGATGTCTGGTTCGATTCCGGCGTCAGCCATGCGGCGGTGGCCGAGCTCGACGGCCGCCTAGGGGGCCGTGCCGATCTTTATCTCGAAGGCAGCGACCAGCACCGCGGTTGGTTCCACACGGCCCTCCTCACCTCCGTGGCCACCCGCGGCCGCGCCCCGTACCAGAGCGTGCTCACCCATGGCTTCACGCTCGACGGCAAGGGGCGCAAGATGTCGAAGTCTCTGGGCAACGTGATTGCCCCGCAGGAAATTGCCAAGAAGTTCGGCGCGGAGATCTTGAGACTCTGGGTGTCGGCTGAAGACTACCGGGAGGATGTGAGAATCTCGGACGAGATCCTCAGCCGGCTGGTCGAGGCCTATCGCAAACTCAGAAATACCGCCCGCTTTCTCATCAGCAACCTCTATGACTTCGATCCGAATAAAGAGATGGTCGCGCCGGAACGCCTCGCTGAGCTGGATCGCTGGATCCTGCACCGCACGCAGCTCCTCTTGGGCCGGTGTCGCGAGGCCTACGAGAAGTTCGAGCTGCACGCGGTCTACCACGCGCTCAACAACTTTTGCAGCGTCGACCTGAGCGCGCTCTATCTCGACATCGTCAAGGACCGGCTCTACTGCGAAGGGGCGAGCTCCCCGGAGAGGAAATCCGCTCAGACGACGCTGTACCGGATTCTCGACACACTCGTTCACCTGATGGCTCCGATCCTTTCCTTTACCGCCGAAGAGATCTGGGAGCACATCCCCAAGCGGAGCGGGGCGGTGGACAGCGTCTTTATGTCTCAAATGCCCTGTCCGGACGAGTCCATGAAGCTCGTGGAAACGAAGAGCGAGAAGTGGGAGCAGATCTTCAGGGAACGGAGCGAAGTGTTAAAGGCCCTTGAAAAAGCGAGGGACGGAAGCATCATCGGTCATTCCCTAGATGCCCGGGTTGTCCTTTATCCGGAAGACGGCCAAGCGATCGGTCCTCTGCTCGAGCTGTTCAAGAGCGAGCCGAGGCAGGCGGAGGATATCCTAATTGTCTCACAGGGGAGCGTCGCGGCCGAGCAACCTCCCGACTATATGGATGAGCTGCGCGTTGCCAAACAGTCTGGGCAGCGCGGAAGCAGCATATTCGTCGGCAAGACTACCGAAGGGCATCCTGAAAAGTGCCTCTACGACAGCCCTGTCCTAAACTGCTACGTGGAGGTTTCCAAGGCCGAGGGACGAAAGTGCGAGCGCTGCTGGAAGTATGATCCGCAGGTAAAAGAGCCCGCCATGGTTTGTCCGCGCTGCGCCGCGGTGCTGGCTGCCGGAGCGCCCGCTTGAGCGCGAAAGGCAAGATCGTCTCCAGCCTGCTGGTCTTTATCGTCCTGCTCGATCAGCTCTCCAAGTTTATCGTCGATCGCACCATGCCGTTGAACCATTCGATCCCGGTGATCGAAAACCTCTTCAGCCTGACTTATATCCGCAACACGGGGGCCGCCTTCGGCATTCTAGCGGATAGCCACGCGGGCTTTCGCCTGCCCTTCCTCATTTCCTTCTCTCTGTTGGCGATCGGTTTCATTGTCCTGATGCTCAGGCGGCTGCCCGAGAGCCAGCGAGGATTGGTGATCGCCCTTACTTTCATTCTCGGCGGCGCGGTCGGGAACCTGGTGGACCGGGTGGTGTACGGCGAGGTGATCGACTTCCTGGATTTTTACTGGTTGCGGTTTCACTGGCCGGCTTTTAATTTCGCCGACAGCTTCATAAGCACGGGGGTCATGATCACCTTTTATTATCTCGTGCGCTCCAAGGGAGCGGATCCTTTTTCCGGCCCGGAGAACCGCTCCTCTTCGAGTTAACAAGGAAAAAAAGAGGAGTCTAGATCTCTGCTTGGGCGGCGGCCTCAACCGGGATGCCGGCTTCTTGAGCCGGGGCGCCCGGTTCCGTGAGAAAAGCCAGGCGGGCGGCAAAGCCGGTGGCGATGATGCCGAGCACAGTGCTGGTCATAAGCGGGACAAAGTAGCTGCCGGAAAAATCGAACAGATAGCCGCCCACGATTCCGCCCCCTCCCATTCCGAAGCTGGTAACAAGCGAGTGCATGCCGTAGACGGTGCCGAAGCGCTTCATCCCGAAGAGCTCCCGGGTGACGACCGCGTAAAGCGGCAGGACTCCGCCATAGGCGAGACCGAAGCCTACCGCGAATAGGTAAAAAGCCGGCAGGCTCTGCGCGAACGCCACCAGAAACATCGCCAGCGTCTGCAGACCGATGCAGCAGAAGACAGTTTTTCTGGAGCCGATAATATCCGCGGTGACGCCCCACATCAGGCGGCCGGCAGCGGCGGAGACGCCGATGACACCCAGGATGCCCGCAGCGGTGAGGTCGGCGATGCCCTTGTCCGAGGCGTAGGCGACGATATGGGCCAGGGGGAGCGAGTGGCTGACGCAGCAGGCAAGCCCGGTGACGACGAAGATCCAAAAGATTCGATTCCTCAGCACTTGGGACATAGTCCAGTCTGTGTCGGCTGTGCCCAGGATTCCGTTGAGCTCCCTGGCCTGTAGCTCTCTATCGCCTTTTTGCTCCGCCTCCGTTTCCCCTTCCCTGGGTTTGCGGATAATAAAGGCTGTGGGCAGGAGTATAAGCCAGCTCAAAAGCCCCATTGCCGCGAAAGCGGCGCGCCAGTCGACGACCGTAATCATGTGGCGCGCGAGCCAGGGAAAAAGGAGCGTTCCGACGCCTGTCCCGGAGAGGGTAATGCCCATGGCCAGCCCCTTGCGCCGCCTGAAGAACTGGAGAACCGCAGAGAGCAAAGGCGCCCGGTCAGCGGCCCTGCCGATGCCGGCAAGGACGCCGAAATAGAGGCAGAACTGCCAGAGGTTTTCGATCCGGCTCGAAAGGAATACCCCCAGGCCGAAGAGGATCGCGCCAAAGACAAGGATTTTACGCGTGCCGATTCGGTCTGAAAGCCAGCCGAGCAAAAGCCCGGCCGGAGAAGAGACCCACCAGAGAAGCGTGTAGGCAAAAGCGGTGGTGCCGCGGCCCCACCCGAATTCCTCGGCGACGGGCTTTAGAAAGACGCCGAAGGAAAAGTGGACCCCGGAAAAGACCATCTGCATCAAGAAGGCCGCGCCGAGAACCACCCAGGCCATGGGCAAGGCTCTTATTCTGTTGGTTAACTGAGGCACGTTCAGCCAGCTATACATGAGTTCAGTAACTAATGAAACCGCACGGCTGGGCTACGAAGTTATTATCTGCCCCCGGCTATCCTCTGGACGTGCTCGCGGACAATCTCCTTGGGGCAGAGCCGGACAAAGGCCTGCAGACCGAGGAAAATAAGCAGCACATCGTCGATTTGACCAAGCCCCAAGAGAACGTCCGGCAATAAATCAACGGGCGCGACGACGTAGGCCAGAATCAGGACGAGGAGCAGCTTCGGCCAAAGCGGCACACGGCGGTCTTGCAGCAGCCGCCAGAAGAGCTTCAGAAAACTCGGCAGATGATAAAAGAGCTGCCAGAGCCTGCGCGGCCCTAAACGCCACAGAGTTGCTAGACTGCCGAGCCTCATCAGTCCGCTATCTTGCCTGATATTCTTGCGCCGTGAAAGAGACCGGAAACCCAATGATTCACACAAGTGCGGTGAAGGCGTTTGATAAACGTCGAGCATCTCACTAGAGTCTTGTAATATAATGAAGCGAGTGAACTGCACCCTGTTGGCGCTGGGTTTTCGCCCCTTCTTTCTGCTGGCCGGGCTTTTCGCCGTCATTTTGATACCGCTCTGGTCCACCGTCTTTGTCACCAACCATACTCTTGCGACCTATTACGGTGTGGTCGGGTGGCACAGCCATGAGATGATTTTTGGCTATGCCGCCGCAGTCATGGCCGGCTTTCTGCTCACTGCGGCCGGCAACTGGACTGGAATACGCACGACTTCAGAGACGCCGCTGGCGGCGTTAAGCGCCCTCTGGCTCGCCGGGAGAGTCATTCCTTTTTTTCCCGCCGCCATTCCATCCTGGCTCACCGCCCTGGCGGATTTCCTCTTCTTTCCGGCGCTCATGGTTTTTTTGGCTATCCCTTTGATACGGAGCGGGCAACGGCGCAATCTCTTTTTCATCCCGCTGCTAGGCGCCTTCGCCCTGGCAAACCTGATGGTTCATCTCGAGGTAATGGGATTTGCCGAGGGTTTTGCGCGGGCGGGCACATTTCTGGGTCTGGATCTGATTATCCTGCTGATCGTGATCATGGGCGGCAGGGTGATACCGTTTTTCACCGAGCGGGCGTTGCCCGGCGTGAGCCCGAAGCGATGGTCGTGGGTGGAATGGCTATCCACCGCCAGCGTGATCGCCTTTATGCTTGCCGAGCTGTTTCTTCCGGATTCGATTTTGGCCGCGGTCATGGCCGGGCTGGCCGCTGCGAGCAACGGCCTGCGTTTGATCGGCTGGTACACGAAGAGGTTCTGGCCCGTTCCCCTGTTGTGGGTGCTTCATACGGGCTACGGCTGGATTGTCGTGGGGTTTTTTCTAAAGGCCCTGGCGGCTGCGGGTTTGGTCTCGCCCCAATGGACGATTCACGCCTTCACCGTCGGCGGGATCGGCGTTCTGACCCTGGGTATGATGGCCCGCGTCTCCTTGGGCCATACCGGAAGGCCGCTTGAGGCTTCCAAGTCCATGGCTATTGGCTTCGCCCTGATCAACCTCGCCGCAGTGACGCGTGGCGTAGCTCCCCTTTTCATTCCAAGCTTGCTGCCGGCACTCGTTGCCCTATCGGGCGGGCTCTGGATGCTCTCTTTTGTGATCTTTCTCGAGGTCTACACCCCAATCCTGATCAAACCGCGCGTTGACGGCCGTCCGGGGTGATACGAGCGCCGGCCATCCATTTGAATACCCTGAATGTTATGGGCTATGTTAACCGGCAAAACTAAAAAGTTGGAGGAGCGAATGTCATGAATTCCGCCGCGATAAACGAGCATCCGAGAATGAGCAAGGGGCTTGGAAGGCTCAAGGGAAAAGTGGCGATCGTCACCGGCGCCAACAGCGGCATCGGCCGCGCCACGGCCCGCCTGTTTGCGCGCGAAGGGGCGAGGGTCGTCTGCTGCGATATTCAGGAGAGTATCAACCCCAGAGTGGACAAACTGATTGAGCAGGATGGCGGTGAGGCCGTCTTTGCCCGCGTTGACGTGACGCTTCAGGCGGATTGCGACCGGATGGTCGCCACGGCCCTGGAGCGCTTCGGTGCCCTGGATATCCTCTTCAACAACGCCGGCGGCGGGGTGCGCAAGCTGATCCATGAGTTTACCGACGAAGAGTGGAACTTCGTGGTGAATTTGAATTTGAACGGGCTCTTTCGCGGGGTGCGCGCCGCCATCCCCCACTTTCTCAAGAAGGGGAGCGGCAACATCGTCAATACAGCCTCCACCTTCGGGCTTCTCGCCAGCGAGCGCTATCCCGCCTACTGCGCCACCAAGGCGGCGATCGTGAACCTGACGCGAGAGATGGCGCTCGACTACGGCGCGAGCGGGATCAGGGTCAACTGCGTCTGTCCGGGCAGCATCGAGACCGCCCGCTTTCGGGGCTACCCGCCTAAACCCACGCCGGGGTTTACCGAGGAGCAGCGCGCCAGAATGGCCAGCAGCAACAAAGCGCTGCTGCGCATGGGCCAGCCCGAGGAGATCGCCTACGCTGTTTTGTTTCTCGCCTCGGATGAGTCTTCTTTTGTCACCGGCCACGCCCTGGTGGCGGACGGCGGCCAGACTCTCGACGCGTGACCTGTTTGGGCGGCCGGGGTTCTTGCTCCCAATCACGCCTTAGCGGCGAACAACTTTCCCCGTTTCTCGCCAGCCAGGGGAAAATTCAAATTTGGAACGATTTTTGCTTACCTATTGACAGGAGTGTATGGTTTCAATAAAAAGCTTTTCTTGTGAAGGTCATAAAGGACTCCCAAGGGATTGCTCTGGTAGTGGTCGTTATAATCATGGCGCTCCTGCTATCCATCACCGGGGCATCTCTCCTTTTTAGCGGTCTCAATCTTAAAATAGCCAGCAATCTCAAGAGCACGAGCGTTGCTATACACGTTGCCGACGCCGGCATCCAGCATGCCCTGGCGCTAATCCCTTCGGGGACTACCTTTTCGTATACGACAGAAACGACACTTTTGAATTCCTATTCTTTCGGCAGCGGCTATAGTTATACGGTCACTGCCGTTAACGATGCAGCAAGCAGCGGCGGAAACAGCCGGACCGTTCTCACAGCAGTGGCCACACGCGCCAACAGCGCCACCAGGAAGGTTAGGGCCTATATCGGGAGATCGGCCAGCTCGTGGGCCCCTCCCGGGGCGGTCTATATTCCCGCCGGGTCAGGATCGGACGCCAACTTCAATACAACGGGGACCTTTTTCATAACGGGCAACGACACAAATTATTCGGCCGATACCAACCTGGACGGCAGCGCCGACAGCACCAGCGCGGGTCCGCAGGCGGCCATTTATGGTGCTGCGACCTCCAACAGTTCTACCAATGCCGAGGTTGTTAACAGCCTGAGCGGTACCGAGAAGACCAAGATACAAGGTAAAGATTATAACGCTGCTACTTCTCCCGCCACACCGAGTGTTTTTATATCTGCTGCCGCGATTGATGTGACCGCTCTCGTGAACGACCTTAAAAACCAGCTCGACACAGTGCAGTATCTTGGCGGTCTTTCCCGCAGCGCGACTGATTGCCCCACTCCCCGGCCCAATCCGCCGCTTGCCGCGTGCGTGTTCGGCAGCGATGCTCTGCCTCAGATTACCTATATCAAGCAGGATACCGGAACAGTGCGCTTTGATACCGGTAGTACCGTCACCGGCAGCGGGGTGTTGATCATTGAGGGAAAGGCCAATCTGTTTGGCAACTTCGAGTTTCACGGCCTAGTCATCAGCCTGGCTCAAGGATCCAGAGGGACGGAGGAAGATGAAAGTCAGCTCAAACTAAAACTCAAGGACAACGCGCGGATCTTTGGCTCTCTCTTCTTAGGTCCGGTCGGCGATCAGCTCAAATTTGACGTCAAGGGCAACGCTGCTATCTACTACAGCAGCCAGGCTATAAACATGGTTCAGACCCGTTGGGGTTCCGTTCTTCCCCAGCCTGCCAGACTCGTTGCCTGGAATGAGGTCATGCAATAACTGCTTGGAAAGGATGCTTCGAGATCGCGGGGCGGAGGGACCGGTCACTTATAATACGGAATATTATGAAGAAACGTGTGCTTTTAGCTGAGGATCACCCCGACACGGTTGAGGTGGTTAAGTTTGGATTGGAAAGTCTCGGCTATGATGTCGAAGTGGCGGAAAACGGGCTGGAGGCTGTAAAGAAGGCTGCCGCTCGGCGTCCTGACCTGATTGTCATGGACATGATGATGCCCGTGATGGACGGTCTGCAAGCAACCGCTCAGATACGGCAAAATCCAAGAACCAAGGATATCCCCGTATTGGCGGCAACCGCCCTGGGCAGCTTAGGGGATCAGGAGAGATTTTTGACCAGTGGCTGTAATGGTTATATTTCCAAGCCCTTTACCTGCCGGCAGTTAGATGCTGCTATTCAAAGGCTCTTTAACTCGCATACGCCTCGAACGTGATCCTTCCAGATTTGCCGGCTCCTTTTTGCCTCTGCTCAACTCTCGCGTGGGGTTTCATTCCCACACCGTCTCCACCAGACCCAGTTCCCGAAGGGTTTCATCCGCGGTAATGAGCGGATAGCCAAGATGGCGCGCGGTAGCGACGATGATTCTGTCCCGTGGGTGTTGGACTGCAGCGAGGCCCTGGGCCTGCAGAAGAATATCAGGGGTGTGAGGCTGGAGTTGGAAGTTGGGCGACCGCTCCATCTCCTCGACCCAGCGCGGGAAGGGGATACTGAGCCTAACGGCCTTTTTCTCGCAGAGAAAGAGGATCTCTTCTAGGACAGCGACCGGAACCACCAGTCTCTCCTTGCCCTCATCGA
>Ga0156296_1051_pt2 | contig 10512 bp, 9 predicted proteins | sample RifCSPlowO2_12_FD_107944 | JGI IMG/M metagenome (GOLD analysis project Ga0156296, IMG submission 107944) | Deltaproteobacteria bacterium RIFCSPLOWO2_12_FULL_60_16 | reverse complement strand
TAGAAAGGGACCTTTTCATGCAGGGAGGCTTCCTGGTCCCACTTCGCGTGGCTGCAGCAAATCTGGGTCTGGTAATAAAAATCGGGCTTGGGGAACTCCCCGCCAAAGAAAAAGCGGTTGAGGTACATCGAGCCCCAGTAGATGCGCATATAGGAGCAGAGGTCGCGGGCCCAACCCCTGGCATCCGTGGCGTCCTGACACTCCTGGGCAAATTTGCGGTCATACGCGATAGAGGCGGCGTAGGGCTCGCCGGTCATGACATGGACGTCATCGCCCAGGCCCATGGGCACGGCATCGAAAGCCCAGGCCCCGCCACTCCAGCGGATGCCCCCCCGGTCATGGGCCTCAGCATAGTCTTTGTAGTACTGCTGGCGGATCTCTTTGGCCTTGGGCCAACATTTCAACGCTTCAGTCGGGTATTTGGTTAGGGTCGCCATGATCAAATCCTCCTTAGAACAGCTCCTCGCCTCTGATCGTTTCCAGAAACGCCTCGACGCGGATCCGGAAAGGGCCCAAAGGATTGGTGGAATCGAACTCCAGCGAAAGCGTGGGAATTCCGTTCTCCTCCAAAAATTTCTTAAGGCGGGGATTGTCCCCTTCATGCGGATCGCAAAATTTCTCCTGCATGATGATCGCCCCTTGAGCGCGATAGTCTTTGGCCAGGTTCAGAACGTGCGCGAAGCGGGAGTGCGACGGATAATCCTTGACGGGACAGGGTGGCCGATCGAGATAGCGGTTCGCGATGGCGGCCATGCGGTCTCCATTGGGCGCCGACTCGTTCCAAAAATAGCGGCTCCCCGCGCACTGCTCGTCGATGACCACCGTGCCACCGACAGACTCCACCATCTTGAAGAACTCGGCATCGTCATTCTCGCTCCCCACCGCCATGAGACGAATCCCCGGATCGCGCGGCAGCTTCCGCCCGGGAAGCTCCTTGAGCGCCGCCTCCAGAACGTCGCTGTGCTCCTCCTTGTCGATGAACTGGCTGGTCACCGCCATGTACATCGCCTCCTCGCCGGTGAGAGGCGGGCTGTCGAGCTTGCGGTACTCGTAGACCTGGCGCAAGAGACGGCGGTTGCGATTTAAGATTCGGATCCCTCGATCGAGATCTTCGTCGGTGATCGGGCGACCGATATATTCCTGGAGAGCCGCCTGGAACTTTTCCACCTCGCCCTTGTGATAGGGACGGGCGTGAGGCGTCTGCACCGTGTTGGGCATCGGGATGTAGTAGCTGAACTCCACCGGCAGATGGATTCTCCACGAGTTGAAGGTCTGGCGAAAGTGGATACAGGAATGCGCCAGCACGACCCCATCCAGATACTGGAATCTCCCCTTTAACCCCTGGGCCAGGGCGTCCCGGCAGAAAGGACAGAACATGCCGAATATATGAGGCTCAGTCACATCCTGAGGCTCGTGGCTCCCGATAACGCGGACCGGGAGCATCTTCGCGGCAACCAGGATTTCCTCGGGCACATAGGTACAGAAAGTACCTATGACCTTGCCGCCGGTGCGCTCCTTCCACTGCTTGGCGTAGGCATGGCGGTTTACGTACCACTCCTTAAATTTCTCAACCATGTTGTCCCTCCTATAGCTTTTGTGCGGCAGGTTGATCTCATGGGGAGGTTGGTCTCATCAAGGGGTGCATCCGTGCCCGAACGAACGTTAGATGAGCCATATAACGGCCGTGAAGAGAGCAAGATGCATGCCACGAGGTCTCTCGTCAGGGACGATCGCACGCGGAGCGACACGGCGGAGAATTGCCTTGCATCTTCGGGAGTTCTGTAAAAACCGGTTTCCTAAAGACGGGCTCGTCGGAGGAAAAACTGGGATGAAATCTGCGCGTGCTTCTTAGAAATTGGAAATTCTAGAGCCCGCTTACCAAAAACAGGAAGGATTTACGTTGGCTTTGCGCGCCGGCAATCTCATCTTCGGACTGCGCGGTTCTTAAATCCTCGACGCCATCGCCCCGCCGTCGACCAACAGGTCCGCAGCCGTGATGAAATCCGCCTCATCGCTGGCGAGAAACAGGACGGCGTTGGCGATATCCTGGGGCACTCCCCTGCGCCCCACGAGATTGCTGACATAGCGATTCTCCGGCACCAGGTCCTCTCCCACCGGTGAGCCGATGCGGTTGGGAGTCACGGAATTTACCCGAATGCCGTAGGGCGAAAGCTGCACGGCCAGAGAACGGGTGAGATTGAGGATCGCCGCCTTGGCAGCGGTGTAGGCGGTGGCGTCTTTTCTCCCCGTGTGGCCCGAGGTGGAGGAGATGTTGACGATGCGGCCCCTGCGCTTCTGGTCCACCATGACCCGTGCGGCGAACTTGGTGCAGAGAAAGACGCTTTTGAGCGAGATGTTCATCACCTTGTCCCACTCTTCTTCGGTGAGATCCAGAATAGTCTTGCGATCGGTCCAGGCGGCGTTGTTGACCAGAATATCCACCCCGCCCCACTTTTGCACCACCGTTTTGACCATCCCCTCCACGCTCGCCGCAGAGGAAACATCGCAAACCACCTGTAGGGCGTGATCCGGGTGGGCCGCATTGATCCCGCCGGTGACCCGCTCTCCCCTTCCCTTATCCAGATCCACGACTGCGACCTTGGCCCCTTCCGCGGCAAAAGTGTTAGCGATATCCTCCCCGATATTGCGGCCCGCGCCTGTAACGATCGCCACCTTATTTTCCAGTCTCATAATTCCTCCTAACATTGATTTTTGCATATAGAATCCCCGCCAAGCTGTCAAGGAGAGCGCCAAGCGAGCGCCGCTGATACTCCAATGGTGAAATAAGCTTCTTGACGTGCAACCAACGGTGTGGTCAAAGAGGGAGCTGGAGGTTTCCTATGAAGATCCTTCACACCATGATCCGGGTGAACGACCTGGATCTATCAATCCGATTCTATTGCGACGTCCTGGGGATGAAGCTCCTGAGAAAAAAAGATTATCCGTCCGGCCGCTTCACCCTCGCCTTTGTCGGCTACGCCCCGGAATCCGAGGCGTCTGTGATCGAGCTGACGCACAACTGGGACACGCATCAATATGACCTGGGCAATGCCTTCGGACACATCGCGCTGGGAGTGGACGACATCTATCGAACCTGCGAGGCCCTGCGCGCCCAAGGGGCGAAGATCGTGCGCGAACCCGGCCCCATGAAGCACGGTTCGACCGCGAGCTCACCGTCGAGCGGCGGCTCCGAGATCGCCTTCATCGAAGACCCGAACGGATACAAAATCGAGCTGATCGATCTGAAACGAAGATCCCAGGCTTAGGGCGGGGGGCCTGGGTAGGAGCAGCCGGAGGTGCCGATCCTGAGCCTCATGAGAGGCTATTTCATGGCTACGGCCTTGACTTGCTTGTAATCGGTCGCTCCCTGGAGAGACTTCAGCACGCCGTCCTGGACCAGGGTGGTTATCCCTTCATTCACCGCCACCTTGAGGATCTCCGGGACCGTGGCGCGAGCCTGGATGAGGCGCTTGATCTCGGCGGTCGCCACCAGCAGCTCATGGAGCCCTACTCTTCCCTTGTAGCCGGTTTTGTTGCAAGCGTCGCATCCCTTGCCGCGATAGAGAAAAAATTTATCGTCGTAGGTGATGCCCAGCTTGGCAAAGGCCTCCTCGCCGTATCCGTAGGCCAGGGCGTCATATTCCACTTTCTCCGGATGGTATTTCTCTCGACAATTTTTACAGATGGTTCGCGCCAGCCGCTGGGCCAAGACTCCGAGAAGGGCATCAGCGAAGTTGAACGGATCCATCCCCATTTCCAGCAGGCGGGTCACGGTTTCCACCGCGTTGTTGGTGTGCAGCGTGCTGAAAACCAGGTGGCCCGTGAGCGAGGCCTCGATGCCGGTCTCGCAGGTTTCCTTATCGCGCATCTCGCCGACCATGATGACGTCCGGATCGGCGCGCAAGAATGCCCGCATGGCCGCGGCAAAATCAAAACCGATTTTCGGCTGGACCTGGACCTGGCGCAGGCCGTACTGGGTGATCTCCACCGGGTCCTCGGCAGTCCAAATTTTCGTCTCCGGCTCGTTGATATATCCCAACGCCGAGTGCAGGGTCGTGGTCTTCCCCGATCCGGTCGGTCCGACGCAGAGTATGATGCCGTAGGGCTTTTCCAACAGGAGCTTAAACTCGCGCAGATTCCTCTCGGACATCTGCAATTTATCAAGCGGCATCGGCTCGCTGGCCGCCAGGATCCGCATGACGATGTCCTCGTTGTCCAGCCCCGACGTCGGCAGCGTGGCGACGCGCAGCTCGATATCCCGGTCCGGCAAGCGGAACTTGATCTTTCCGTCCTGGGGTTTGCGGCGCTCCGAGATATCCAGGCGCGACATGATCTTGAAGCGGGAGGAAAGCGCCCGGCGATAACTCGGCGGCACCTTCTGGTACTCGTAGCAGTCTCCGTCCACGCGGAAGCGAATAACGGTTTCTTTCTTGTCCCCATAGGGCTCGATGTGGATGTCCGAGGCGCCCGCCTTGTAGGCGTCGATGACGATCTGATTGGCCAAGCGGACGATCGCGCTGTCGTTCTCATCGATGACGGGCCCGGCGTCCTCCGCCTTCGTTTGATCTTCCGTGGTCAGCTCCCCCAGGATGGCGGCGATGGACTGCTTGGGGGCGTTCGGGTCGAGATCGGTCGCAACCGAGCTGACAAACTTGAGGATGTCGTCGCGCAGGCCGACGAAAAATTTGACCTCCTTCACCGGGAAAAGCCGCTTGACGTCCTGCAGCTTTTGGAACGAGTAGGGATCGTCGATCAGAACTTCAACCGAATCCTCACCGCGGCGCAGCGGGATCCAGTAGTTGCCCCTGAGGTAATTGAGGCTGATATTCTTCACCAGCTCCGGCGGGACAAACACCCTCTCCTCATATTCCACGAACGGACACTTATAAAAAATGCTGAGAGATTTTCCGATTTCTTTTTTGGCGATCTTGTACTTTTCCAGCAGAAGCGGCTCCACCTCTTTTTGCTTGTCCCGCGCCTCCTTGATGGTCGCATCCAGCTCGGCCTGGGTGATCAAGCCGGCCGATATCAGATAGTCGAACTTGGTGGGCTTTTTCTTGAGCAGTTGGTACTGATTGTAAAAGGCGATTCCCAGCGTTGTGGCGATTTCTTGTATCTTCTCCTCGTCCTCCTTGGTAAAAGAGTCGCCGCTCTTCTTGTTGATGAGCTGCATGACTCCGGTGAGCAGGTTATCCGTGGAGAACAGCGGGAGGGTCAGTATCTGCTTGGTCCGGAATCCGGTCTTTTTGTCCCAGGAGCTGTCGAACGAGAGCGACGGACTGATCTTGGTGATCTCCGCCTTGTTATAGGCATCCGTGATATTGATGGCCTTCCTGTTCTTGGCGACGAAGCCGGCGATGCTTTGCTCGTTGATGGGCACGCGGATCTCTTTGATATCCTTTTGCGTGTCGGGATCCAAAAACTTGGAGTAGATCTCCTTCCGTTCGTAGTCCACGCCGTAGAGGGTGAGGCGCTGTGCGTCCAGCAGCCCGAGCAGCCCCTCCCGCAGCTCTACGAAGATCTGATCCAGATCCTTGGCCGCGTGGATCTGGTTCATGATCTGCTTCACCTGCTCGGCGTAGGCGACCTGCTTCCTCAGCTCCTCGATGTCGGACCCGGGATCTCCGAGCCTGAGCTTGAGCTTCTCCGTCTCCTTCACCCGGTTCCCCAGATCCTGGATCTTCGCGGTCAACTTTTCCTGGAGTTTTTTTACAGCGGAGTCTTCCTGGACTCCGCCTCGCTCTGCCCGTAGTGGGGTTTCCGGCGTGGCCATCCCGATCTCTCTTTACACTGGCTCCGCGTTTTTCGAGCCTTGCTTCGGGGACTTCCGCGAGGCCTTTCTCTTTTTCCCTGGCTCCGTTGCCTCAGGTCCGGCATTCTGAACCATCTGTTCCAACTGATCCTCCAGAATACGAATCTGGTTGACCAGGCTTTCCTCCAACCCGGTCAGGCTCTCTTCCGTATGCTTCATGGCGAGATCCTTTTGACGCAACGTTTCTTCTTTCTCGGCAAGCTCGCTTTTGAGCGCCGCCACCTCGCCTTCCAAGCGTTGCTGCAGCTCTACTGTCTGCTCGGCTTGCGCCGCTGCCAGCGCCGAGGCCTCCTCAAACTTCGACCGGAGCTCGTTGAGCTCCGCGTTGTGACTTTCCACGAGCTCCTGCTTTTCCCGCAGCTGGCTCTCCAGTTCCTCTATTCCTTTGGCCGCGCCTTGTTCCAGCTCCCCGGGACCGGACGCTTTCCGGGGCACCTGTACTTCGCCTTCTTGGAGCTGGACTTCCGATGTCGCCGCTTCCAGCGCCGCCTGGATCTCGCCGGCCCGTCCCGCTTGCTGAACGGCAAGCTCGGCAGCGTGCTGGATCAGAGAGTCTATCCGGGCCAGCCGCTCCTGAAGCTCGGAGATTTCGTCCAGCCCCGCGCCTGATTCGCGCCCGCCTTGCGTTTGCTCCGAAAACTCGGCCATAGAAATTTCGCTCTAATTTTTAGCTATGGGATCGCTATTTTATTCGATAGATAGCCAAAAGACAAGCGAGCTGTCCGGGACGGGCGTCAGTCTGCCTTGTCGGCATTGAGAGGAATTTTTTCGACGCTTGGTATCCCTAACCGACCGAGTCTATTCATGATGTTGCCTGCCTCGAACTCAGTATAGGGACCCGGCAAACGCACCTGGTAAAGGGTCCACCCGTCGCCGAAATCCTTCGCCGCGACGGTGGCGCTAAAATCCTCCTTCGCCAGCTGCTCACGGAATTCTTCGGCTTGCTCCTTCAGAAGAAAGGCGCCGAGCTTCAGCGCAAACTCGGGTCGAGCTGGAGCCGGCCGGATTTCACTCACCTCCGTCGGGACCAGGGAAAAGAGCCATTCTGCATTGAAATAGAAATACGAACCAGCCGACAAAACTAAAAGGATCGACAAGAAAGCGAATCGCGGTGCTTCCCGGCGCGGGCTTGCCTGCTCTTTCCAGTCGCTGCGCGACGCGCTCACCTTGGTCGCGGCCCGTTTGACGTCCCTGGCGCCGATTTTTGGCTTATTTTCCTGCACGGCCTGCTCGACGGCGATATTGGCGATTCGGTTGACGAGGCGCGGCACGCCCTCGGTCTCCCGGTACAGGAACCGGGCGGCGCCTTTCGTAAAGCGGGTTTCCTCGGCAAGCTTGGCGACGCTCAGCCGATGATTGAGATAGGGCCATACTTCCTTCTTTTGCAGCAGTCCCAATTCTAGTTTCGCCCCGATTCTCTGTTCGAGCTGGGTAAACCGCTTGTGGCTTATCTTCCCGGCGAGTTCGGGCTGCCCGACAAGAACGATCTGCAAGAGTTTTTCGCCCTCTCTTTCCAGGTTCGTGAGAAACTTGATGTGGTCGAGACAGCGGAAATCCAGGTGCTGCGCCTCGTCGAAAACCGCCACCGGAATCCTGGAATCTCCCGCCGTTGTCCCGAAGGCTTCGTCGAGCGTCTCAGTCATTGCCTGAGGGCTCTTCGGCGGGGTAGTGACGAGCACGACGTGATACTCATCACCCAGCTCCTCCAGCAGACGCCGGCAGATAATGGTCTTGCCGATGCCGGGCTCCCCGGTCACGCATATGAGCCCGTCACGGCGGTTGATAGCGGCAAGGATCTCGCCGAAGACGCGGATGTGCCCGTCACTGAGATACAGAAAATCGAGGTCCGCTGTGAGGCTGAAAGGTCTCTTGTTCATTGTCGTCCTGTCGGCCGCGCCTGTGAATGATCCGGGGTCTGTCTGATAATCCCTCAGCTCCCCTTCTTAACCGGCGCCAGCAGGCTGGCCCAACGCGACTTCTTCCGATCCGGCGCAGGCACCGGCTGAGCCGTGTTGCCCGACCGTGTCACGATCTGCCGCATCGACTGGCCGATCCTGAGGCCGCGCGCCTCAGATTCGTCGCGCTGCGAATGCTCCGGCTCCGATCCCCGCGCTACTTCCTCAAGGAGCACGACGTTCTCTTCTGTGAGCGTGACACTGCCATCCGCAAGGCTCTGGAGTTCGTCCAACTTCGCGCGCAAAGTCTCGATCTCCGCGTCGCGACTCTCCAGGAACTCGGCTGTCTTCCCGATCTGCTCCTCCAGATCTCGGATTCGAGCAGCCGAGCTTTCCTGCTGTGCTCTGAGCGCGGCCTCTTTTTGTCTCAGCCTCTCCCCCTGCTCCTTCAGCTGGGCCCCGAGCACGGCCGTTCTCGTATCCTCGCTCTGAACGCGGCTTTCTTGGATCTCGCGTTCGCGCCTTTTCACCAGATCTTCTTGTTTGGTAAGCTCCTCTTGCAACTCGTGGATTCGAATCGAAAGCTTTGTCTCCGACTCCTCGGCCAGCAGTCTCCGCTCGCGCAGCTTCGCCTCCAGCCCCGCTACCGTGTCGCCGATGACTTGCCGGATCCCCTCGGCCCGGCGCGCCTCCGTCGCCGCCTCTTGCATGACGGAGCCAATCTGAAGCATCGCCTCTTTCATTTCGGCGATGGACTGCGCTACGGGTCCGGCGGCCGCACCGGTCCGCTTCTTCTTTGAAGATTTAACAGCCATGCGGTTTTTCTCTCCCTCCCCGCAGAAACGCTATTCTATTAAATAGGGCCGGTGAAAACAAGCGCGATAGAGTAAAGGCTATTTACAAATCTTCGCAGTTCTGTCTAGAATGCATTTCCTGGATTATTTCGCAGGAATATTAACAAAAAATTTAGGGAAAACCGCCGATTATGGCAACGATGATCACCAGCGATTGCATCAACTGCGGGGCCTGCGAGCCGGAGTGCCCTAATAACGCAATTTCTCAAGGGGAGGAAATCTACGTCATCGACCCCCTGCTCTGCACCGAATGTGTCGGCTTCCACGATTACGAGGCGTGCGCTGCCGTCTGCCCGGTGGACTGCTGCGTCACCGATCCCAATAACGTTGAGGCCGAAGAGATTCTTATCGCTCGCGCCCGCGCGCTGCACCGGGACGTCAATTTCGCAGATGCCTTTGAGTCGCGCTTCCGCAAGGGGGCGGGAAAACCGGCACCGGCGGCGTCCCCGGCGCAGAAGGCCGAGCCCCCTCGCGCTCCGGCCCCGGTTGCGACGCCTGCGCCTCGCGCCCAACCTGTTCCGGCGGCGTCCCCGGCGGATGGTCTGGACGGAGTGGACGGCCCGCTTTCCTTCCTGGAGCTGCCCCTGTTGGACGCTTGGGAAATCCAGGTTTGCTGCTTCAAATGCGGCGAAAGGTATGCCGAGCCCGCGCGGCACTTCAGCATCGGCAATGTCCTGTGGTGCCCCCGCTGTTATAAATCAATGGTAGTCAAGGACAACCTGAACTTCCGCATTCGGACGGCCTTGAAGGAGTTCTACGACAGGTGGCAGCGGGAACAAGCCGAGTTTCAAGCGATGCGGCAAAGAGAGCTGCTGGAATTCAAGGAAAGACGCGCAAGGGAATTAAAGGACTTCGAAGCGCACCAGCGGGAGGAATTGGCCCAAATCAAAGCGTGCCTCCTGGAGATCAGCGAGTCTTACGACGCACCGGGCAAGCCAGCCAAAAAGGGATCCCTGTTCGGCTGGATATAGCGTCCCTGCTCCATGCTGATCTCCTGGCTTCATCTGGTCTCGCTCACAGTTTACGTGGGATCTTTGGCCGGCCTGTGGCTTGTGCTCCTGCCTGCGCTCTCGGCGCTTCACAGCCACGAAGAACAGGTAAAATTGCTCGCGCGCAGTCTCAAGCTCTATAACCCGCTGCAAACCGCGTCGCTCGGGATATTGATCTTGTCCGGCGCCTTCCAGCTTACCGCTCTAAAAGCGGCTTATCGGGAGCTCTTCCTGAGAGAGCTCGGTATGACGCTGGCGTGGAAACTCGCCCTCGCGTTCTTCCTCGTCATTCTCAGCACCTATCAATCCATGGCGGTTGCCCACCGTTTCGTCAGACGATTCGAGCAGGGCGAGTCCTTCTCGCCCCAGGAGCTCCAGTCCCTGACCCGACGTCTTAGAGTTTCCTCGCTTGCCATCCTTTTCCTCGCCGTCGCCACCATCTGGCTGGGGCTGCGCCTGCGGGGCGCATGATGGCTCGGGATGGGCCTTTTTCAGCATCCCGTCTATTGACAACCGCGCAGCGGTTCATCTATGAAGTGAACAGCCGGGAAGCCGAGCAGCCTCTCCGGCTTTTGTGTTCGAGGAAACCTTTGAGGGCCCATCGTTTGAGCGAATCATTTGATCTCGGAGAGTGAAAGATGCCAAGAACGAAGAGGAAAACTGTAGGCCGCCCGGCAAAGGGCAAAAGTCGTAGCTACTTCGAAGACTCCAACCACGAAGAGGCTGACGAGCAGGGACTTCCCAGCGACGAGGCCGGAAGGCTCAAGATCAAGAAGAACTACGAAGAGCTTCTGGGAATCCGGATCGACAAGCTTAAGGGCCGGGTGCTCAACCGCGAAAAGATCAATAAAAACATCGACGGGGTCTACTTCGTTTGCGCGGAGTGTAGAAAGGTCTGCCACAATCTCGACGAGGGGCTCGTCGAAGACCCGCAGAGCCGGCTCAACCTTTGCAGCGCGTGC
>Ga0156296_1188_pt1 | contig 10596 bp, 10 predicted proteins | sample RifCSPlowO2_12_FD_107944 | JGI IMG/M metagenome (GOLD analysis project Ga0156296, IMG submission 107944) | Deltaproteobacteria bacterium RIFCSPLOWO2_12_FULL_60_16 | reverse complement strand
TTCGGGCAGAGGCTCAAGCCTTTTCTGCAGTCCCGGAGGGAGCTTGCCCTTCCGCGCCAATTGTTTTTGCAGCCCTGGCGGCAGCTCGCTCCGCTTGGCCAAACCGGGGGGAAGCCCGCGGGGCTGGCTATAGAAAAACTCCCGGATGATCTGGCGCTCCTCGGGCAAAAACAGCGCCGGCCGGTTCTTTTTCTCAGCCGCCGGGGAAGATGGAACCAGCGAGCAAAAGCCAAAAAGACCGATTAGGAAAGCTGATAGGATGATCCGCTGGAATCGCTGCTCCATGGCTAGCCCTCCTCACGAGGGGAATTTACCACTTTGCTAGCTATTCTCCAATGCCCGTAACCTTCACGCTGGCGTGCTTCGATTTATATTTTCGATTGAGAGAGATCAAGACCCCGGTAAGCCCCTCGATGACATAGGCGTTGGCGGCCGGTCCGGCGTCGAACCTCCGCGCGCCGATCCGGCGAATGACCTCCATGACCTTCTGCTTCGCGGCCTCGTTGTCGCCGCAGACCAGCACGTCGCCGAGCGCAGCGTCGGCGGACTGGAGATCGACCGCCGAGATGTTGTGCAGCGCGCCGACGACCGGCGCCTCATCGCCCAGGATCTGCTGCGCCTCGAGCAGCGCGGAGCCGGCGGCCGGAACGAAGGGCCTGCCCTTTTTCAGCGGCACCACCGCGTCGATGACGGTCTTGCCCGCGAGCTGGCCTTTTAGCTGCGCGACGGTCGTCGCATGGCCTTCGTAGGGGACCGCGATCACGACGAACTCGGCCTCTTTAACCGCCTCCTGATTGGTCTCGCCCTCGAGGGCGCCCCGTGTCAGGCTCTTCCTCAAGGACTCGACGACGGTTTTGGCCTTCTCCCTATCGCGCGACCCGATGATGACCCGGACTCCCGGAGCGGCGAGACGCAGCGCCAGCCCGCTCCCCAGACTGCCGGTCCCCCCTACGATGGCGACGTTAATATCCTTATCCATGGCTCTTAGCTGCGAAAGAGGTCCTCCGCCTCCGGCCGGAGCAGCTCCTGCACCGATCCTTCCCCCTTTTCTGCGCCATAGCCGCGAATCACAACAACCGGGACGCCGTCTCTCTTTCCCATCACCAATTCCGCCGCGGCTGCCAGCTCGTCGGCCGCCGCCGCCACCGCAGCTCTCAACTCGTAACCGTATCGGTCGTTTCTTCCCCGATCATCTTTCAAAGGCTTGAGACCGGACACGCCGATAGCCACATCCACCGTTCCCAGCCGCCAGGGACGACCGAAGCTGTCGCTGATGATGACGCCTGGAGCGACTCCGCCAAGCCGCCCGATCTCTACCCTGATCTCTCTTGCCGAGCGATCCGGATCGCGCGGCAGCAAAGCAACCAACCCCAGCCCCACGTTGGACAAATCCACGCCGGCGTTGGCGCAAATAAAACCGTGGTGGGTCTCGACGATGATCGTGCCGCCCCCTTTTCTGACGATGCGACGGCTCTCGCTTAAAATGATTTCCACGAGCCGCGCGTCTTTATTGTTGAGCTCGCGCGCCAGTTCGATGGCGTGGGCCGAAGGCCGTATCGCATCCAAGCGGACGATCCGTCCCTCGGCCTTGGAGACGATCTTGTGGGCCACCACCAGGATATCTCCCGGAAGCAGGGCAACGTCGTTGCGGGAACAGCCATTAAGGATGAGCCTGGCGACGGACTCGCCTTGCCGCACCTCGGCTATATTCTCAAGCCCTATGATTTCAAGCCGTCGCATGATTTTCCAAAACGGCCGGCGTTTTCCAAGGCGCGGATGATGCCCATCTTTAAAGCCGTCTCGTAGGTTCTCCCGCCCCTGGCCGCCGCCAAGAAACGCTCCAGATCCTTAGGCTCGTCGATATCGAGGGCGATGCTATCGTTTTCCACGATCATTGGCGTCAGCCCGGCCGCCTCCACCTGAGCCAGGTGGTAGCTGAAGCTGTCATAGCCGAAGCCGAGCTTGATTACACCAGGAGGAGAGAGCAAAAGCGCGTTGGTCCCCATCCGGTCATGCGATGGCGTCAAGAGCGCGAAGGGGAGATTCATGTCGTGGCCGGAGATCTGCCCCAGGAGAAGCTCGATGTCGCCGGAGCGGACCAAGGGGATGTCTCCGGGAATAACCAGGGCGGCGCCGATCCCCGCCTGTCCCATCCTCGCGAGGGCAAAGAGCACCGCCTCGGTCTCCCCTCTTTCACTCTCTTCGCGGATCACATGGACTCCCAGAAAGGAGGCGATCTCGGAAACTCTGGCATCCCCCGTCACTAGGTAGACCCCGTCTAGCCCTCGGCTCAAAACCACCTGGCCCAGGACATCGCGCAGCATCGCCTCCGCCAAGAGCTCGCGCTGCGCCACGCCGAGCAGCGGCGAAAGCCGCTGCTTTGCGTTGGTGAAACCCTTGGCCGGTATCAACGCTGAAATCTTCATCTTGGTTACATGTAACGCAGCGAGGCCAAAACGTCGCGCGCCACTCGCCTTTTGTCCTCGAGCGAGTCCATGCGGATGGGGGCCGCCAGCGCCTGGAGTCCCAGCGCCTCGATGTTTTCCTCGAGAGCCCTATCCTCGGGGGCGATCATGATCTTGTCGAGAAAATCGGCATAGGCCTTTGCCACCCCCAGGGCCGAGACCTCAAAGCCCGCGCCGGCCATCAATTTATGCGCCGGGCCGCTCACCGGAGCGCCGGCGATAATCGGACTTACGGCCGCCACGGGAGATTTTGTTTTCGTCAAGGCTTCCCGGATTCCCGGAACCGCCAGTATCGGGCCGATGCTGGTAATAGGGTTGCTCGGGCAGAGGATCACGGCCTCGGCCGTCCGAATCGCGTCGAGCACCCCGGGCGCCGGACGGCTCCTCTCCGCCCCGGCAAAAAAAACCTTCTTGACTTCATCCGCCCAATGCCTTTTGACGAAATATTCCTGAAAAGAGAGCTCCCCCTCCATAGTTACGATCCGGGTCTCGACCCGATCATCGGACATCGGCAGGATAGTCGCCTGAACCCCCAGCGCCCCGCGAATCCGCTCTGTGATCCCGGAGAGCGGCACTGCTTCAGCCAAAAGCCGCGTGCGAGTGATATGAAGGGCGAGATCCCGGTCTCCAAGCTTGAACCAGCTCTCGCCGCCATATTTTCCCAGCCACTCCAGCGCTACGAAGCTGTCATCCTGGATTCCCCAGCCTCTCGCCGCGTCGCCCAGTCCGGCAAGAGTGTAAGTGATGGTATCGAGATCGGGACAGACGCGCAGGCCGTGACAAACAAAATCATCGCCCGTATTGCAGATTATGACAAGCTCTTTGGCGGCGACCTCAAGGCTCAAGCCGTGAACGAGCTTCGCGCCGCCTGTTCCTCCGGTCAGAACAACCAACATCCATTCCCTATGCTAAACCCTTTGAACTTTTCATCGTGCCCGCGGCTCGTGCCCGTGCTCGTTAACCCTGCAACCCTTGAACCCTTAAACCACCCTGTCCTTCATAGTCCGCGAGCCCTCGAACGGTTCCGTTCCGGACCAACCCGTCCTCTCCGCACAGCCGCTTCACATGCGGCAAAAGGGAAGCCGGAATAAACTTCTCGCCCTGAAAAATAAACTCCGGGTAAACGGCCAGCCGCGGGCGCAGCCGGTAGCCGGCCTCGGCGGTCTTGCGGCTCAGGAGCGCCAGCGCCGGCCAGGGCGCCTCCGGATTGATGTAATCCGGCGTCAGCGGAGAGACCCCGCCCCAATCGTTGATCCCGGCGCGGAGATAGAGCGGGTAGCTTTCAGGCGTCAGATTCGGCGGCGCCTGGATGTTCATCTCGCCGCCCAGGATAAGCCGCGCCAGGGCGATGGTCTTGAGCATCTCCTCGACGGACGGCTCCGGATGATCACGCATGAGGATCTCCGGTTTGGCGCGAAAGTTCTGAATGATGACCTCCTGGATATGGCCGTAGCGCTCGTGCAGCTCGCGGATGGCAAAAAGAGAGTCGATTCTTTCCAGCCAGCTTTCGCCGATGCCTATGAGTATTCCCGTAGTAAACGGAATGCGGAGCCTCCCCGCCTCTTCGATGGTCTTCAGCCGAAGCGCGGGTTTTTTGTCCGGCGCGTTAAAATGCGGCCCCGACGGCAGCAAGAGTCGCTCGCTGAGGTTTTCCAGCATCAGGCCGAGACTGACGTTGACCTGTTTTAACCGCGCCAGATCTCTTTTCCCCATGAGCCCCGGATTCGAGTGCGGCAAGAGTGCGCTCTCTTCGAGCACCATTTTGCAGGCCTGGTAGAGATAATCGAGCGTGCGCCTGAGCCCCATCCGAGAAAGGAAGTCGCGCATTTCTGGATAGATCGCCTCAGGCCTGTCGCCGAGACTGAAGAGGACCTCGGTGCAGCCGAGACCCTGTCCTTGAAGGACGACCCGGCGCACCTCATCCAGCGTCATGGTCCTGGCGCCGGCCTCGTCCGGGGCCCGGCGAAAGGTGCAGTAGCCGCAGAAATCGCGGCACAGGTTGGTGAGCGGAATAAAGAGCTTCGGCGAGAAGGTCACGGTCTTGCCCTTGTGGCGGTCGCGCAGCTCCGCGGCACTGCTCAAAAGCGCGGCAAACTCCTCTCCTCTGGCGGCCGCAAGAGCAAGGGCCTCGCCCGGCTCGAGCTTTTTTCCCTCTACGCACTGCCGAAGGATCGTCTGCGCGCGCATCGTTGCATGAATAACTTATAAGAGGACGGGGGTCAACTACCGCAGCGCGAGAACCTCTTGTTCACGCTGTTTGATGATGCCTGACGTTTTGAGGTAATATGTGCCGGTTTTTGAAGACAAACCCAAGGCGGCGGCCGGACGATGAGGTACACTATGAGACAAATAAATTTTTTCACCGCAGTGTTCGTGGCGCTGGCATGGCTCTGCCCCGCCCTTGCCGGCTCGGCGGAAGGCCCGCAAAAAATCCGCATCGGCTTTCCCTCCCTGGCCTTTTCCTACATGCCGTTCTATGTGGCGCAGGAAAAGGGATTGCTGAAAAAATTCGGCCTCGAGGCCGAATACATCCAGATGCGCACCGGCATCCAGCCGCAGGCGGTGATCAACGGCAACATCAACTTTTTCCCCTCCGTCTCCACCGGGATAGCGGCGGCGGCCTCCGGGCTGCCTCTGGTCACAGTGCTGAATTTTTACAACGGCACGCCGTGGGTTCTCGTGACCAACAAATCGATCAACAAACCTCAAGACCTGGTCGGCAAGAACCTGGCGGTCTCCGGCATCCGGACCTCGCCCCATTGGTTTCTCCAGGCGGCGCTCAAAAAGTGGGAGATCCAGGAAAAACAGGTCTCGCTCATTTCCACCGGCGGCACGTCGTCCAGCTTTGCCGCCCTCACCAGCAATCAAGTCGTCGGCGCCGTTCTAACGCCTCCCTTCGACGACAAGGCGGTCTCGCTCGGCTACCAAAAGTTCATGTTCATAGGCGACCTGGCGCCTATTCCCTACGTGGGCCTGGTGACGTCCCAGGCGGAGGTGAAGAGCAGCCGCGATCGCATCCAAAAGACCATCGCCGCGCTGTTGGAGGCGGTCGCATGGCTGCGCGCCAACCGCGCCGAGTCGGCGAAGATGATCGCGGCCAAGTTCAAAGTAACGCCGGCGGAGGCGGAAAGGACCCACGAGACCATGGTGGGCATGTTTACCAGGGACGGCCGGTTGGATCCGCAAGTGGCCCGCGGCTACCTCGACCTGCTCCGCCAGGAGCGGCCCGTGCCGTCCGACCTCGGTCCTGAGAAGCTTCTGGATTTCTCCCTGCTGCCGGCGGGATGATCCATGGACTCCTTATCCCGCATCGGTCTCATCATCCCCTCCAGCAACCGGCTGGCAGAGCCGCAGTTCCACAAGTACGCCCCACCGGGAGTCGGCGCTCATGTAACCCGGCTGCGCATGACCGGTAAGTGGCATAGACCTTTTGACGAAATTAAAGACGCCATCGCCGAGGCGGCCGCGGCCCTTTCCGACACCAACCCCGGAGTCATCGTTTTCAACTGCACCGCGAATTCTATGGAAGGGGGGCTCCAGGGCGAAGCCCGGGTGCGGGAAGTCGTCCAGAAGGCGAGCGGCTGCCCCACCAACACCACCGGCCAGGCGATCGTCGAGGCGCTGAAGCTCCTCCGGTTGAAAAAGCTGGTTCTTATAAGCCCCTATATCGCCGCCACCAACCGGCATGAGATTCAATTTCTCGGCGAGGCCGGCTTCGAGGTGATCCATGATCTCGGCCTGGGGCTCAGCGGCGGCGACGACTACATCAACGTCACGCCGCAGCGCTGGCAAGAGATCGCCATCCAAAACGCCCGCTCCGAGGCCGACGGTTATTTCTTGAGCTGCACGAACACGACTATGATCGAGGTGATCGAAGAGCTCGAGCGGGATCTCAAAAAGCCCGTGGTCACCAGCAATCAGGCGGCCCTGTGGGCGGCCTTGACAAGGCTTCACGTGAGCGGCCCGATAGCCGGCCTGGGCTCGCTTTTCAAGTCGCCTTCAGCTTCTCTTTGAGTCCGGTATACCTCCGCTCCACGCGAATGTTTCTCAGCGCGATGGCGAGCGCCCTCTTGGCCCCGACCAGCACGACCAGCTCCTTGCCGCGCGTGACCGCGGTGTAGAGGATGCTGCGGTGCAGCATCATATAGTGGGAGGTATGGAGAGGGACAAAGACCGCGCCGTACTCGCTTCCCTGGCTCTTGTGCACCGAGATCGCATAGGCCAGGCTCAGCTCGTCCAGCTCGTCGAAGCCGTAGGAGACTGCCCTGCCGTCAAAATCGACCGTCAGCTCCTCCGCCTCCCTCTCGATCCCGACGATCCTGCCCAGGTCGCCGTTGAACACGGCCTTGTCGTAGTTGTTTCTCAGCTGCATGACCTTGTCGCCGCGGCGCAATAGAGTCTCGCCGCGCTCGAGCGCTTCGCCGGCGGGGTTTAACAGCTTCTGCAGCTCGCGATTGAGATGGACCGTGCCCAGAAGCCCCCGGTGGACCGGGGTCAGAACTTGAACACGGTCAAAGGGCTGAACAGTTGAAGGGTTGAAAAGTTGGGCATCCCTGGAACCCTGGAATCCTTGAACCCCTAATCCGTCTTTGACCAACGTTTTGATCGTTTCCAGGATCTCCTCTTCGCTTTCCCGCGGGAGAAAAATAAAATCGCGCCGGTCGCGCTCGTCGCCGAACACCAGGGGCCGGCCCTGAAGGATCCGATGCGCGTTGGCGACGATCAGGCTCTGCTGGCTCTGGCGGAAGATGCGCCGCAAGACAACCACCGGCACGGCGCCGGAATCGATCAGGTTGCGGAGAACGCTCCCCGGCCCCACCGAAGGGAGCTGATCGACGTCGCCCAGCAGGATGAGATGGCTGCGCCGCTCCACCGCCTTAAGCAGATGATCCATGAGCGGGAGATCCACCATCGAGGCCTCGTCGATGACCACCACGTCGGCGTCGACCGGGTTGTCTTCGCCGCGCAGGAAGCGGCGCTCCCGGGGATTGTATTCGAGGAGACGGTGGATGGTCTTGGCCTCCTCCGCCGCCATCTCGCTCATGCGCTTGGCGGCCCTCCCCGTCGGCGCGGCCAGGGCAAAGGAGATCTCAGAGCGGCGCAGGATCGCCAGCAGCGAGACCAGGAGAGTCGTCTTGCCGGTTCCGGGCCCGCCGGTGATGACCAGGACCTTGTGGCGGAGCGCCTGGGTGATCGCCTCGCGCTGCTCCTCTTCCAACATCAGGGTTGAAGAGTCGAACAGATCCAAGTTGGAACTTTCCAACGCTTTCACCTTCAAACGAGAAGGGGTGGAGAGAAGGTCGCGGATGGCGGAGGCCACTCGGCATTCGGCGTGGTAGAGCTCTCTAGGGTAGACTCTGGCCGCGCCCTCCTCGGCCGTTTCTTCCAGGACAATCTCCCCTTGTCGCGCGAGCGTCTTGACGGCGCCTTCGGCGGCGCCCGCCTCGATCCCCAAAAGGGCCTCCGTATTGCTGATCACGAGGGAGAGCGGCACGAAGCAGTGGCCGTCGTCGGAGAACTTCCCGAGCACGTGGAGCAGCCCGGCCTCGACCCTCAACGGCGAATCCCCGCTGATGCCCATGGAGCGGGCGATGCGATCCGCCAGGACAAAGCCGATGCCGTGAATCTCCCGCGCCAGGCAGTAAGGATTCTCCTTCACCCTGGCTACGGTCTCCGCGCCGAAGGCACGATAGATCCTGAGCGCCAGCGCGCTTCCCACGCCATGGCCCTGGAGAAAGACCATCACATCGCGCATGCCTTTTTGCTGTTCCCAGGCGCGAAGTATGGTCTCAGCGCGGCCCTTCCCGATCCCCTGAACCTCCAGCACGCGCTCGGGCTCCTCCGAGAGGACGCGCAAGGTATCGAGACCGAAGGCCGAGACCAGCCGATGGGCATAAACAGGACCGATCCCCTTGATCAGGCCGGAGCCGAGATACCTCTCGATCCCGTCGAGCGTGGCCGGCTCCACCTTTTCCCACGACTCCGCCTGGAACTGCGTGCCGTAGCGCGGATGGACCCTCCACTGGCCGTTGACCTTGATCTCTTCGCCCTCGCTTACCGGGTAGATCTCGCCGACAACGGTAACCTCCTGGCTCCTGTTCACCTCCAAGCGGGCGACGGTATAGCGCCCCTCGGGATCCTGGTAGGTGATCCTGGTAACCGTCCCCTGCAGGGTCGATGTCTCCTTTTTTGTCTCTGCCACGGCTATCCTCGCCGCCTGATCCTACTCCAAAGCGCTAGGGAGAGAAAAGTATGCCGGGAGCCGCCCGATCCAGGGCCTTTGTTGATCGGGCAAAAAACCGCTATCATTCATTTACTGCGACCGACCTCCGGATAGGGCGGCCGCAGGAGGACAGGAGGCTTATCTATGTTTATCGAGGGCTTGTGGTTTGAGGTGGCGCTGATTTTTTTCCTTATCATGGCCAATGGTTTTTTCGCCGCCTCCGAGATAGCCGTCATTGCGACCCGCAAGACCAGAATCGACTCCCTGGTGGAAAAGGGCGTGCGCTCGGCGGTCGCCGTGGCCCGGCTGAAGGAGGATCCCGACCGTTTTCTCGCCACGGTCCAGATCGGCGTCACCCTGGTGGGGACCCTCGCCTCCGCTATCGGCGGCGCCGCCGCCATAGAGTTTTTGAAGCCGATGGTCGAATCGCTCCCCCTCCCCCTGGTAGGCAGGTGGGGAGAATCCGTCGCCATCCTGCTGGTGGTCCTGCCCATCGCCTATCTCTCCCTGGTCTTAGGCGAGCTTGTCCCTAAGTCCCTGGCGCTCCGTTTTTCCGAACGGATCGCCGTCCTCGTGGCCCATCCGATCGATCTTCTTTCCCGGCTCACCTCGTTTCCGGTCAGGATTCTCACCGCCTCGAGCAACGCCGTACTCTGGCTCTTCGGCGGCAAGGACGCCGGCGGCGCGAGCTTTGTATCCGAAGAGGAGGTGAAATCGCTGATCCGCGAGGGCGCCGCCAAGGGCATCTTCGACGAGACCGAAAAGGAGCTGATCCACAGCGTCTTTGAGTTCGCCGACACCCCGGTCAAGGCGGTGATGGTGCCGCGAACCGAAATCCACGCCGTGGACGTCAAAACGCCGCGCGACGAGATTTTGAAGAGCTTCGTGGAGAGCGGCTTCTCCCGCATCCCGGTCTATGACGGAGATATGGACCGGGTCGTTGGAATTCTCTACAACAAGGATATCTTCCGGGCGCTCCAGGAAAAGGGGGAGTTTCGCGCGCAGGATCTCCTCCACCCGCCCTTCTTCGTTCCCAGCTCGCTGCCGATCAGCCAGCTGCTGAAAGAGCTTCAGAGGAAGAGGAGCGCTATGGCCATAGTGGTGAACGAGTTTGGCGAGGTCGAAGGGCTCGCCACCCTCGAGGATCTTCTGGAAGAGATCGTCGGCGAGATCCGCGATGAGTCTGATCGGGAAGAGCGCGGGCCGGTCGAGCGGCTGCCCGACGGCTCGATGGTCATCCAGGGCTCCGCGCAGCTCAAAGACTTGAAGTCGGATTACAATCTTCCCTTCGAGGAATCGCCGGATTATCTCACGCTCGCCGGCTTCGTCCTGGCCAAGCTGCGGCACATCCCGCGCGGCGGGGAGCGGGTCGAACATGAAGGCTATCGACTCACGATCGTGGATATGGAGGGACGGCGCATCGTCAAGATCAAGCTCGAAGAGGCGAAGAAACTTTGAGGACGGCTGCCGATGGCCCTCTACCTGCCCGCCCTGGCGGGCCTTCTGGTCAGCGCCTATGTGTGGCGCAGCCAGAGATTCAATAAACCGATCGCCTGCTGGACAGAGGATTGCGACCGGGTGATCCGGAGCCCTTACTCCCGCCTGCTCGGAGTCCACAACAGCGCCATCGGCTTCTGGCTGTTTCTGGCGATTTTTTTTCTCGCCCTGGTGGTCCGGCAAGGATTAGAAGCCTGGTCCGGCCCGGCGCTCAAAGCTATCGCCCTCTTGTCCCTCATCGGCACCCTGGTCTCCTGCTATCTCGCCTACGTGCAGTTTTTTGTTCTCAAGGGCATCTGCAACTGGTGCCTGACCTCGGCTCTTTTGATTCTGGCGATTTTTATCCTGACCGCGACAACCGGCTAACCCCTTCACCGCTTACAACGTAAACCGAAAGGAGATGAAGAATGA
>Ga0156296_1048_pt2 | contig 11243 bp, 8 predicted proteins | sample RifCSPlowO2_12_FD_107944 | JGI IMG/M metagenome (GOLD analysis project Ga0156296, IMG submission 107944) | Deltaproteobacteria bacterium RIFCSPLOWO2_12_FULL_60_16 | reverse complement strand
TATTGGTTAATCGTGAACTCCAAGGCCAATAACCAATATACCAATAACCAGTAACTAAACCGGGGAGCGAGGCAGGCCGCCGAACGAGGCTTACCGCCGGAGGCGTCTCTCGGCTCGACTGAGCTCGCCGAAGTCAAGATCGATGCAATAGCTCCCTCGGGGAACGCGCTCCACTTCGACAGGCTCAGTGCGGTGAGCAAAGTCGAACCGTCGGCTGCGGCCGATAGACCTCTGGTTAAACCGAAGCTTTCCAGTCGGACGTCCGCAGCCTCATTCGCGCTCCCCTCGGTCGGTCCGTAAAGCGAGGGGGCTCGCTGAGCAAGCCGAAAGCACCAGTCGTGCAGGTTCAAAGAAACCACAGGTCTATTGCTTTCGGCGCGTGAGGCGAGTCCCTGAGCTACCCCCATTGCTTTGGGCGCGCGAAGCAGGCCCCCGAGCGAGCTTTCCAGTTGAATTTTTTTCAGAGAACTACAGGCCGACTGATTTCTTTAGGGTGGTGATTTCCTGGACGGATAGCGGGCGGATCTCTCCGGGGGCGAGCAAACCGAGATGGACCGGCCCCAGACGGATCCGGATCAGCTTTTCCACGAAGTAGCCCAGCGCCTCGAACATCCGGCGCACCTCGCGGTAGCGCCCCTCGCCGATCTCGATCTCGACCCAGGCATTCTTCCTCAGCGCCTCCACGACGCGAACTTTGGCCGGCGCCGTCACGCCGTCCTCCAGCCGGATGCCCTTGCGCAGGCGGCCCAATTCCTCTTCGGAAGGACAGCCGCTCAGTTTCACGCGATAGAGCTTTTTGATTCCGTAGCGGGGATGCATGAGCCGCTGGGCCGCCTCGCCGTCGTTAGTCAGGATAAGGAGTCCTGAAGAGTTGAAATCCAATCTCCCGACGGGAAACAGACGGCCCCTTTTCCCCCAGCCCTCCAGCAATTTTCCCACGCTCGGCCGTCCCTGGGGATCGCGCATCGAGGCGATCATCCGAGCGGGCTTGTGGAACAGATAATAGAGAGGAGGCGGCCGGCGGATGAGCTTGCCGTCGACTTTGATCTTGTCCTTGACGAGATCCGCCCGAGTGCCGAGCTTCTGGACCACCGTCCCGTTTACGGTCACGCGCCCTTCCTGAATCCACTTCTCCGCCTCGCGCCGCGACGCCAGGCCGGCGCGGGCCAGGATCTTCTGGAGCCTTTCCATCCCTTCACTCCTTACTACTCGTTTCCTTGTTGGCGGCGTCCTGGTTCTCGGGGGGCAGCGTCATCTCTTCCATCTCCTTCAGCGTGGGCAGATTAGAGAGATCTTTGAGATTGAACGTCTCGAGAAACTCTTGCGTGGTGCCGTAAAGGAAGGGCCTGCCCGGGACATCCTTGCGCGCCACGATCCGCACCAGCCTGCGCTCCAGAAGGGTGGAAAGCACCCCGTCCACATCCACTCCGCGGATCACCTCGATCTCCGCCCTGGTGACGGGCTGTTTGTAGGCGATGATCGCGAGAGTCTCCAGCGTGGCCTTGCTCATACGCGCCGGGCGGCCGCGAAAGAGGTTCTTCACCCACTCGGCGTTTTCTTTCGGCGTCCTCATTTGAAAGCCACCGGCCACCTCCGCCAGCCGGAAACCCCTTCCCGATGCCTCGTACTCGGTCTTAAGCTCCTCCAACAGCCCGGCGATTTCCTGCTTGTCGGCGCCTTCCAGCACTTCGCCTATGCGGGAGACCGTCAACGGAGCCTCGGAGGCAAAAAGCAGACTCTCCAGAACCGACTTCAACTGATCACGCTCCATCGCCTTCCCCCTCTATTTTTCCCTGTGCCATCCGTTCCTGGATGTCTTCGAGCGGGGCCGCCAACTCAAGGACGATCGGCCCGTCGCGCTCCTCCTGCAGTACGCGCACCGCCCGGATCTTCACCAGCTCCAGCATGGCGAGAAAAGTGACTATGATTTCCAGCCTGGAGGCAGCGGCCTCGAAAAGCGATTGAAAAACCACCTTGCCCCGCCGATGGAGATCGTCCAGCAGAAGGCTCATCTTCTCCCGGACCGATATCCTCTCCAGCGTGACCTCATGGACCCTCTCCTCGGGAAACCGCTCCAGGACCTGGCGCAAGGCCGAGATCAGGTCGAAGAGCGACACCCCTTCGAAGCCGCCCGCTTCGATCTCGTCCGGAATCTCCGGGCGCCTGGCGAAAACGTCGCGCTTGAGGATCTCCCGCTGCTCCAGCTCTTCGGCGGCCTCTTTAAAGCGCTGATACTCCAGGAGCCGGCGCATCAACTCCTCCCTCGGGTCCCCTCCTTCCTCCTCCTCGTCCTCCTCCTCGCCCGGCGGCAGCAGCATTCTCGACTTGATATGGATCAAGGTAGCGGCCATCACCAGGAACTCGCCGGCGACATCCAGGCTCAGGCTCTGCATCAGCTCCAGAGTCGCCAGATACTGCTCCGTGATCGTCGCGATCGGGATATCGGTGATGCTGACCTCGTTCTTCTTGATGAGGTGCAGCAGCAGGTCCAGAGGACCCTCAAAGACCTCTAACTTTACGCTCGTGCTCAAAGCCCTACCGCTTTTCTCACTTCGCCCATGGTCCGGGCCGCCTGCTCCTGAGCCACGCGATTGCCCGCGGCCAGGATATCGTCCACGTCGGCCGGCCGCTTTTCAAACCCCGCCCTCTTCTCCTGAATAGGCGCCAGCTCCGCGACCACATGCTTGATCATCACCTTCTTGCACTCGAGGCAACCTATTCCCGCCGTACGACAGCCCTTCGAGACGTAGTCCACCTCATCCGGGGTGCAGTAGATTTTGTGCAGTTGAAAGGCGGGGCACTTCTCCGGCTCGCCCGGATCCTGCCGCCTCACCCGCGCCGGGTCGGTCATCATCCGGCTGAGCTTCTGGTCGACCTCCTTCGCCGGGTCGGAGAGAAAGACCGCGTTGTTGTAGCTCTTGCTCATCTTCCTCCCGTCCAGCCCTGGAAGCCTTTGCGTCTCGGTCAACAGCACCTCAGGCTCCGGGAAGATTGCGCCATAAAACTGGTTGAAGCGGCGCACGATCTCCCGCGTCAGCTCCACGTGCGGCGCCTGATCCACGCCCACCGGCACCTTGCGCGCCTTGTACATGATGATATCGGCCGCCTGCAGAACGGGATATCCCAAGAAGCCGTACGTCGACAGATCCTTTCCCTCGATCTCGCGGATCTGCTCCTTATAGGTCGGATTGCGCTCGAGCCAGGGCACCGGCGTGATCATGGACAGGAGCAGATGCAGCTCTGCGTGCTCTTTCACCTTCGACTGGCAGAAGAGGACGCATCGCTTCGGGTCGAGACCGACGCTCAGCCAGTCCATGACCATCTCGCGCGTGCTCTGCTGGATTCCCTGCGGCGAGGCGTAATCGGTAGTCAGGGCATGCCAGTCGGCGACAAAAAAATAGCAGCGGTAGTCCTTCTGCAGGCGCAGCCAGTTCGTCAACGCGCCGTGGAGATGACCTAAATGCAAGCGACCCGTAGGCCGCGCCCCGCTAACGACGGTTTCCATAGCCCTTAAATGATGACCAGCCCCCTGAGCACTCGAATCACAAAATAGACGAAGGGACCCATGAAAAAATCCAGCAGATGGGTCATCATCAAGACGATGAGGATCAGGAAGCCGTAAGGCTCTATCCGCGCCACCGTCGAGGAGTACGGCTCGGGCAGCAACCCGACCAGCACTCTGCCCCCGTCCAAAGGCGGGATCGGAAAGAGGTTAAATGCCGCGAGCATCACGTTGATATTCACGCTCCCCTGCGCCATATACGTCAAAGGGACGGTAAGAAACTGCGGCAGAGAGCCTGCCGCCGAGCTGACGAACCTCAGGAGATAAACGCTCGCGGCAGCCAGTAGAATGTTCGTCGCCGGCCCGGCCAGAGCAACCCAGACCATGTCCCTTTTCGGATGACGGAGGTTGTAGAAATTGACCGGCACCGGTTTGGCGTAGCCGAAGAGAAACGGCGCCCCCGCCACGATCAGGAGCAGCGGCAGGAGAACCGTCCCGAAAGGGTCGATATGCGAAAGCGGATTGAGCGTCAATCTCCCCATACGAGCCGCCGTGGGATCTCCGAGACGGTAGGCCACCCAGCCGTGCGCCACCTCGTGGAAGATGATCGCCGCCAGCACCGGCAGCGCCCAGATCGAAATTTGAGTCAGGGTGTCTTGAAGCATCGCGGTTTGCCGCCTCATTCATACGGCACCGACCTGAAAAAGACAAGCAAGATTCCTCGCATGTTACTTTTCGGACCCCCGCTCCCGCGGGTGAAACTTGCGGTGCACCTGCTTCAAGCGCGCGCTGTCCACGTGAGTGTAGATCTGGGTTGTGGAGATATCGGCATGGCCGAGCATCGATTGCACCGCGCGGAGATCGGCGCCCCCTTCCAGGAGATGCGTGGCGAAGGAATGGCGCATCGTATGCGGCGTCACCCGTTTTTCGATGCCGGCTGCCAGGGCGTAGCGCCGGATCAGCTTCCAAAAGGCCTGGCGCGTCAGGGCCTTGCCGGAGCGCGTGAGAAAGATAAAGGGACTGGCGCGCCCCCCGGCGAGCTTCGGTCGCGCCTCTTTGAGATAGCGAAGGACCGTCTCTCTCGCCCACTTTCCAAAAGGGACCAGGCGCACCTTGGCCCCTTTGCCCCGAACCGTCACGTAATCTCCCTCCAGATTCATCTGATGGGTCTGCAGGGAGACAATCTCGGAAACCCGCACTCCCGTGCCGTAGAGCAGCTCGATCATCGCCCGATCGCGCAGTCCCAAAGAGGTGCGCGGGTCGGGCTGGTTGAGCAGGCTCTGCACCTCTTCGCGGCCGAGCGTGTGCGGCAGCTTGCGCGCGGAGCGCTGCAGAATAAAGTCCGGCACCGGATTCTCCACGATCAGCTCTTCCTTTTCGAGAAAACGGTAGAACTGGCGCAGCGCGACGACATTGCGCGCAATGGAGCGGGCGGCGAGCCCGCGTCCCTTCAGCCAGGAGAGATAGCCGCGCAGGTGAACCGCCTGGCTCTCCTTCCACGTGCGCACCCGGCGGCTCTTCAAAAAAGTCGCCAGCCGGTTCAGGTCCCGGCTGTAGGCTTCCAGGGTGTTGCGCGCCAGCCCCTTCTCGACCGTGAGCGCGTTGAGAAAGGAGTCGAGGTGCGGACTCAATGAATCGTTCATGCCCTTCTCGGCCGCCGATAGCCTCCGCCCCGCCTAGGCGGGTATCTCTTCGACCTCTTCCGACACCAGGCTTTGATACAGGGTCTGCCGGATCATTTCCAGGCGCTGTTGGTCGCGGATCTTACCGCCCTGTTCATCGGCCACGTAAAACACATCCGCCACCTGGTCCACGTTCGTGGAGATCTTGGCGAGGTGGATGGAGATCCCGAGCTGGTGCATCCCGTAGGTAATTTGGAAGAGGACGCCGATGCGATCCTGGGTGTACACTTCGACAACCGTAAAGTCGTCCGAGGCCTCGTTGTCGATCTGAATCGCGGTGGACACCTTGGGCCCGCGCCTCTTGAACAAGGACGGGCGGCCCGACTCCTCCACGACGCGCGCCACATCGACCGCTCCGGTCAGGACCTTGTCCAAAAGCGCGCCCACGCGCTCCCATTTTTGCGGGTCCATGATGAGCGCCGCCCGCCCAGCGTGGGAGATGCGAAAGACATCGAGAATGATCCCGTCGCTCGATGTCGTGATCCGCGCATTCAGAATATCCAGCCCGGAGGCGGCAAAAACCCCGGTGATGCGGGCGAAAAGCCCGGGGCGATCCTCGGCGCAAATGGCCATCTCGCTATATTCCCGCTCCGGAAAGTGGCGCACCGAGCTGACGAAGCCCTCCCTCGTTCCTGCCCGGGATGGCGAGTTCATCGAACCATCACCGCTGAACTGATCCATGAGCTCCAGGTGAGCGGGAATCTCGTCTTCAGGGGTCGCGAGAAAATACCGGTCGGGCAAGGTCTCCAGAAAACGCTGCAGCTTCTCCGCGCCGTATTTTGCCGAGAAGCGGCGCCTGAGCCGCGCCCGAATCCGCCGGCACCGCGAACGGCGATCCTCCCTGCGAAACTCCCCCTTATCCTCCTTTTCCAGTATCCCCGACGCCTGCAGATACAGATCCTCCAGGAGAGCCGCCTTCCAGTTGTTCCACACCTGCGGCCCCACCGCCCGGATGTCGGCGTAGGTGAGCAGATAGAGCATCTTGAGATTGCTCCCGTTGCCCATGGCCCGGGCGAAATCAATAATGGTCTTGTCGTCCTCCAGATCCCTCCGGAAGGCGGTATGGGCCATCAGCAGGTGATGCCGGACCAGAAACTCAAGCTGGGCGGCGTCATCGATATTGAGCCTCATCCGGCGCGCTATGCCCCGCGCCATCTCGGCGCCGATCTCCGAATGGCCGCCCCCGTAGCCCTTGCCGATGTCGTGAAAGAGCAGGGCGAGGTAGAGAATCTCCACGTTTTCGATCTCGCGGGCGAGCTGGGTGAGCAGGGGAAAGGTTTCTCGAAAGGCCCCTTCGCGCAGCTGTTCAAGCTCTGTAACCAGCCGGAGCGAATGCTGATCCACGGTGTAAATGTGGTAGAGGTCGTGGAGGACCATGCAGAGCAGCCGGCCGAACTCGGGGATCAAGGCCCCCAGCACGCCGCAGCGATGCATTTCCACCAGCGTCTCGTAAACCCGCTCCTTCCATTTCAAAATCTCCAGGAAGGGCCCGCAGGCCGACGCCGACCGGCGCAGCTTCTCATCGATCAACCCGATGTGATCCCGGATCAGCTCGCGCGTTTCCTCGCTGATGGCCGCGTTGTGTTTCTGAACTTCGGCGAAGATGCCGATCAGGTTTTCGGGCTCCGCGGTCAAGAGCGCGGGATCGGAAATCCACAAATAGCCTCTGGCGATGGCGATCCCCTCACGGATTTTTCTCCCGGCAACCCGCCGCTTGGACGCGCCGGCGCCGGCAGGCTCCGTCAACCTGTGGATAATCAAGGAAGCCAGACGGTTGACCTGAGAGGCGTGCAGGTAATAGCTCCGCATGAACACTTCCACCGCCTTGAGCTTTCTCTCCCCCTCGAAGCCCAGCGCCCGGCTCACGCGCTCCTGCTCTTCGAAGGTAAGCTGGTCCTGGTGCTTCCCGGCGCCGAAATGGAGCTCGTTTCGCACCCGCAAGAGAAAGTCCTGCGCCGCCTTGAGCTCGGCGAGGTCCTTCGCCTGGATGACCCCGTGATCCACCAGGCCATCGAGCTCCTTGATCGGATGCTTTACTTTCGAGATCCACAGGGCGGTATGGATATCCCTCAAACCGCCCTCCCCCTCTTTCACATCCGGCTCCAGGAGATAGACCGATCCCCCGTAACGCTCTCGTCTCAGCCTGTTTTCCTCGAGTTTTTCCCTGACAAAACGATCCTCGTTTTTTTTGAGCAGCTGCTGCTCTACCGCCTTGGCGAAGTCCGCATAGAGCGCGGCATCGCCGCAGACACAGCGCGCGTCGATCAACGCCGTCTTGACCTTCATGTCCGTGTTGGCCAGGCGCATGGACTCGGCGATGCTGCGCGTGGCGTGGCCGACCTCGAGGCCCGCGTCCCAAAGAGAGTACAGCACCTTCTCAGCCACGGACTCCACGTAAGGGGTCACCTTCCAGGCGTAAAGAAAAAGCAGATCGATGTCCGAGTAGGGATTCAACTCCCCGCGGCCGTAGCCGCCCTGCGCGATCAGGGCGCAGCGGGGGTTGACGCTGGGATAGCGTTGAATGTAATCCTGGCTCGCGACTTGAAACAGGTGGCGGATCAAGTGGTCCACGACTACGGTATAGGCGAACACGATCTCGCGGCCGCCGGCGCCCGCCCGGTGGCGCTCGAGCAGGAGAGCGCGGGCCTTCTGCAGGTAGACCCTGGCCATGCGGGCAAGGTCGGCTTCGACCCCGCTCTCTTCCAGAAGAGAGCGGGAGAGTGCGGCTGCATCCATGACGATATGCGTTTAGAGGTCTTTCACCACCTGGGTGCTGTCCTGATACTTTTTGATCCCCTCGACCAAAGCCTCCACCAGAGTGTCTTGATAGGCCTGCCGGGCCAGCGCCCGGCCTTCGATCTTGTGGGTGATGAAAAACAGCTCCACCAGGACGCTCGGCATGCGCGCTCCCACCAGGACGTAAAAGAGCGCCTTTTTCACCCCGAGGTCTTTGACTGCGCCGCGCTTCTGCCCCACGTGGGAAACCACGGAGGAATGGAGACGGTGGGCCAGGGTGATGGAATCCTCAAGCTTGGAGTTTTGCGTGAGATCGCTCAAGATGAACTGGAGGTCCGAGATGCTCCTGCGAGAGGTGCTGTTCTCTCGCGCGGCGAGCCGGATAGAGGCCTCGTCCGTGGTGTTGTCCAGATAGTAGGTCTCGACCCCTTTCGCCTCCGGGTTGGGGCTGGAGTTCACGTGCAGGGAGATGAAGAGGTCCGCGTCCTCGGCATTGGCAACCGCCGTGCGGTCCTCGAGCGGGATAAAACTGTCGTCCTCGCGTGTGAGCACCACTTGGATCCCCAATTCCGCCTTGAGCCTTTTCGCCAGCTTTTTGCCGACAGCGAGAACGATATCTTTCTCCAGGATGCCATTGACTCCGACGGCGCCCGGATCCTTGCCCCCGTGACCGGGATCGAGAACGATCTTGCGCAGGCCGGGCATGACCGGCTTGAGCGCCTTGGGCGGCGCAGAGTCTCGTTTCTTTTCCACCGCGACAAGCTCCCCTCTACCCTTCTGACCCTGAATGTCGATGATCAGGCGATAGGGATCGGGCAGGAGAAAGGCCTTATGGTCGGCTAGACTGCTCATATCTAAAACCACCCGCACCACATCCTGGCTGAACTGCCCCACTCGAACTTGCTTGAGCAGGCGGTCCTCAACCACGATCGGCTGCGAGCCGCTCATTCCCAGCCGCGCGCCCAGCAGATCCACGTAGATCCTGGGCGGCAGCCCTTTAGAGGGCTCTTCTTTCAGGACGCGGGTTTCGAAGCGGATCTCCGTCGAAAGGTCCATGGTGATTCTCGTGTAGTTCTGCGAGGAGGTATAGCGGATCTGCGTCAGCAACGTTTTGCCTTTTTTCTCCCTCTCCTCATCCGCCAGCTTCATCGCCTCCAGCCGCTTGCGCGCCTTGGCCGCCCATTCTCCGCGGGGATGTTTGTCGACCAGCTCCTGATAGCGCGCGCGCGCCTCCGTCTCGTCCCCCTTTCCCTCCTCGAAGCTCAACCCCAGCCGGTATCGCGCTTCCTGCGCGAGCGGGGCGCTCGGATAGCGGGAGATGAGGGCGCGCCAGTTCTTTATGGCGAGATCGAGCGCGCTCTCCTTCTGGTTAAAACCGTACAGCTCGTAGTAGCTCTTGCCGGCGTGGAAAAAGGCGTCGTCCGCGTACCCGCTGCGGGGAAATTCCTGCGGGATTCTTTCGAAACGCTTGGCCAACCGCTCCCAGCGGCCGCTGTTCGCGCCGGTCACGGGGCTCTTTCTTAGAGTATCATATTCCTTCTTGGCTGACAGATAGAGATCCCTGTCCCGCGCCGCCGCCCAACCCGTATTCTGGCCGGCGACGAGGGCGACGGCCAGAAGGATCGCGGCGCGGAAAACCAAGCAACGATATCTAACAGTCATTCTTTTTCTTCCTTCGCCTGCTCCACCAGGGCGTTGAGGATGTTCAGGGCTTCGACAGGGGTCATGATCGACACATCGAGTTTCTTTAGCTCTTCGCTCAGCCGCCTTTCCACGGCGCTGAATAGCCCCATCTGCGCGGGCTCCTCGCCCCCGTGCCCGCGGGCCAGCCTGGGCCGGCCTTTCTCGTCCAGCTCCCCCCCCTCCAGATTCCTGAGGATCTCCTTCGCCCTCTCCACGACCGAGGGCGGCAGACCGGCGAGATGACCGACATGAATACCGTAGCTCCGGCTCGCCGCCCCCTCGACGAGCGTGCGCAAAAAGATCACCTCGCCCTGCCATTCTTTGACGGCGAAGTTAAAGTTCTTGACCCGTTCGTTGGTCAGGGCCAGATCGGTCAGCTCGTGATAATGGGTGGCGAAAAGGGTCCTCGGACGATGGGCGCTTTCGTGCAGGTATTCCGCCACCGACCAGGCGATGGAGATGCCGTCGAACGTGCTCGTCCCTCGCCCTACCTCGTCGAGGAGGATAAGGCTCCGAGCGGTGGCGTGGCGCAGGATGTGGGCCGTCTCGCGCATCTCGACCATAAAGGTCGACTCGCCCCGCGCCAGATAATCGGCGGCGCCGATGCGGGTAAAGATGCGGTCCACCAGCCCTATGCGGGCCTCGGCCGCGGGAACGAAGCTGCCCATCTGGGCGAGGATGACGATCAACGCCACCTGCCGCATATACGTGGACTTGCCGGCCATGTTCGGTCCGGTGAGCATCAGGATCTGCCGCGAGTCCGGCTCCACAGAGCAATCGTTCGGCACGAAGGCCCCCCGCCCTACTGCCGCCTCGACCACCGGGTGACGCCCTTCACGAATGGAGATGGCGAGATCGGAATCGACCCTGGGACGGACGAGGTGACGCGACGCGGCCGCTTCCGCGAGCGCGATCAGGACATCGAGAGTCGCCAGCGCCTGGCTCGTCTCTCTCATCTCGCCGTAATACGAGGCGACCTTCTCGCGCACCTCGCCGAAGAGCGAGAGCTCGAGCTTCACAATCTCTTGCTCCGAATTCAGCACCTTGGCCTCGTACTCCTTAAGCTCGGGCGTGATGTAACGCTCGCCGTTAACCAGGGTCTGTTTGCGGATGTAATCCGGCGGCACCGATTTGAGCTGGCTCTTGGTCACCTCGATGTAGTAGCCGAACACCCTGTTGTAGCGCACCTTGAGAGAGTTGATGCCCGTGCGCTTGCGCTCGCTGCCTTCAAATCGGGCGATCCACTCCTTGGCGTTTTGCCGCAGCGCGCGCAGCTCATCCAGTTCCGCGTGATAGCCCAGACGGATCACCCCGCCTTCCTTCACGGTTGCGGGCGGGTCATCGACCAGGGCCTTGCCGACGAGATCAACGACCTGGGGAAGTTCGCGCAATTTTTCCCTGACCGAAATGACCGACTGCGAGCGGTGCTCCTTCAGCTTCTCCTTAAGGGGGCCCAGCAAGCACAGGCTATCCTTCGCAGCCACCAGGTCTCTGCCGTGAGCGCTCCCCGAGACGATCCGTCCGGCCAGCCGCTCGAGGTCCTGCACGCCGCGGAGCTTTGCCCGCAGCTCCTGGCGCCCCTGGTAGTCCTCCGCCAGCTCCTCGACACCGTCGTGGCGCTGGCGAATCTCTTTCTCGTT
>Ga0156296_1070_pt1 | contig 11426 bp, 10 predicted proteins | sample RifCSPlowO2_12_FD_107944 | JGI IMG/M metagenome (GOLD analysis project Ga0156296, IMG submission 107944) | Deltaproteobacteria bacterium RIFCSPLOWO2_12_FULL_60_16 | reverse complement strand
TTGTTAAAAAGAAGTTTTATTTTGATGGCGTACAGCCTAAAGCTGTTGCTCATTATCCTCATCACGCTCCCGGTAAGTCTCGCCATCATTCTCTTAGGTCCGTTCGACCCCCTGGGCAAACGTTCTTATAGAATTTCGCGCCTCTGGACCTGGGGGATCTTAAAAGCCGGCGGCATCCGGGTGCGAGTCAAAGGTCTGGAGCGCCTCGATCCAAGCCGTCAGTACATCTTTATGGCCAATCACCAGAGCAATATTGACATTCCCGTTCTGGTCCGAAGCCTGAGCCAGTTTCAACTCAGATGGGTGGCAAAGAAGGAGCTGCTTTTCGTGCCCCTCTTCGGCTGGGCCATGTGGGCCTCAAAGCACATCGTGGTGGACCGGACGAATCGTTCCCAGGCGATGGCCAGTCTGAGAAAGGCGAAAGAGAGAATCGAGGGGGGCATCTCCGTCGTCCTCTTCCCCGAAGGCACCCGCAGCGCCGACGGGCAGCTCCTGCCCTTCAAGAGCGGCGGCTTCATTCTGGCTGTCAAGACGCAAACGCCGATAGTACCCATCGCCATCAACGGCAGTGGAGCCCTTCTGCCGCGCGGCGACTGGCGCATCCGGGGCGGGGAAGTCGAGGTCGTCGTGAGCGAGCCCATTGTTTTGGACCGGTATCGGCGGGGGGGCATCCGCAGCCTCCTAAACCGCGTGCGAGCCGTCGTGGAGTCGCAGCTGCAGCGCGGCGGCCGCGAAGCCGCCGACGGCACGGAAAAGATCCATTCCCCGAAGGCGGCGGAGGCCCGGGCAGAGAGATAATTCATGGAGCCATTGAGAATCATACCCCTGGGCGGATTGGGAGAGTTCGGGCTCAACATGATGCTCATCGAGTACGGCGAAGCCGCGCTCGCGATCGACTGCGGCTTGATGTTTCCGGGGGCGGACCTCCTGGGGATCGATCTGGTCGTCCCCGACGTAAGCTACCTGCTGGAAAACAAAAAAAAGCTTCTTGGAATCGTCCTGACACACGCCCATGAAGACCATATCGGCGCTCTCCCGTACATCCTGCGGCAGCTTCCGGTCCCTGTCTTCGGCACGCGGCTGACCCTCGGACTTCTGGGCAACAAGCTGCGCGAACACGGCCTCGACCGGTCGACCGATTTGAGAGAGATTCGGGCGGCACAGCCCTGGGAGGTCGGACCCTTTAAACTCGAGGGGATAAGCGTGACCCACAGCTTGATGGACTGCGTCGCCCTGGCCGTAGACACTCCTGTGGGAACTATCATCCATACGGGCGACTTCAAAATCGACAACACGCCGGTCAACGGAGAGCTCTTCGATTTCCAGAGGTTCGCCGCCTACGGTGAAAGAGGGGTTCTGCTGCTGTTGTCGGACTCCACCAACGTCGAGCGCGAGGGCTACACGCCGTCCGAGCGCGAGGTGGGCAGAAACCTCGAGGAGATCTTTCGCAACAGCAGGGGCAGACTTTTCGTGGCAACCTTCTCCTCCAACATTCCGCGCATCCAGCAGGTGGTGGAGCTCTCCGAGCGCATCGGCCGCACCACCGTCTTGAGCGGCCGCAGTATGATCCATAACGCGCAGATCGCCTCGGACCTCGGCTACCTGCACCTTCCGGACGGCGTCGCCTTCGAGAGCGAGCACTGGCACGGGCTGGCGCGCGACCGAATCACGTTTCTGACCACCGGGAGCCAGGGCGAGCCCCTCTCGGCCCTCCACAGAATCGCCCTGAACGACCACAAGTCGATCCGGATTGATCCGGGAGATACCGTCGTGCTCTCCTCCAAGTTCATCCCCGGCAACGAAAGGGCCATCACCAACCTGATCAATCATCTCTACCGGCGCGGCGCCGAAGTCCACTACGAGAGGGTTTCGGAGATTCACGTCTCGGGCCATGCCAGCCAGGAAGAGCTAAAGACGATGCTGCGACTCACGCGCCCGCGCTACTTCGTCCCGATCCACGGAGAATACCGCCACCTGGTGCGACACATCCGCTTGGCCGAGGCAGCCGGGGTGGAGGCTGAGAACTGCTTTCTCCTGGAGGACGGCTCGGTCCTGGAGCTGACCGCAAACGGCGCGAGAAAAGCGGCGACGGTCTCCGCCGGCAGGGTATTCGTCGACGGCAAGGGAGTGGGAGATGTGGAAGACGTGGTGATCCGGGACCGGCGCCATCTCTCGGAGGGCGGGATGGTGCTGGCCGTCATGGCGATCCACCAGCAGACCGGGGAGCTCGTGGCCGGACCGGATCTTATCTCGCGCGGCTTCATGCGCGCCGAGGACAGCGAAGAGGTCATGGAGCGGGCGAAGAAAATCGTCCTGGAGACTTTGAGGAGCATGAACCGGGAGACCCGGACCGATCCCGGCGAGCTCCAGGAGGAAGTGCGCAAGGCGCTGCGCAGGTACTTCAACAAGACCCTCGAGCGCCGTCCGGTCGTGCTTCCCTTCATCATGGAGACGTAAACGCGTTGGCCATTTTTTATACCTGTACTCATATAAAATAATCGTCTGACCAAAACAAAGGAAGGCGGTTAATATGCGTTACATTGATCAAAACTTAATGCCGGGAGAGAAGGTCGTTTATCAGACTAGACTTCATTGGATTGTTTTCCTCTGGCCAGTTCTTTTCCTGTTTATCGGCACTGCAGTGTCTGTGGTCGTGTCCGTGAATGACCCTGGAGACATCAGGCGAGAAATTGGAGTGTTTGGTCCCTGGTTTTTCTTCCTCTCGCTTGCTGTCTTGGCGGGCCTGTCACCATTCATTACCTACTATTCGTCAGAGTTTGGGGTAACAAATAAGCGAGTTGTCATTAAGGTTGGGTTGATTCGCCGACGTACTATAGAAACGTTTCTAACTAAAGTTGAAGGAATCGGTGTTGATCAAGGCATTTTGGGTAGGATTCTTGACTATGGAACCATCGTGGTAACCGGTACGGGAGACACCAAGGAGCCGTTTCATAAGATCGATGCCCCTTTGCAGTTTCGTAAACGGGTACACGAGCAAATTGCAGCTGTCCAAGAAACAAAATAATGTGGGACGATCCCTACTTTATATCTAAATTGGGCTTGCAACGTCTACACCTTCAAGAACACTCCCTGACTGAGGAAAGGTATGGAACCGGCCTCTAAACTTAACCGCGAGATTTGGGGCGTTATCATTTTTGTTATCGCCCTCCTCATCTCTTTGAGCTTATTTTCTTACACTCCGGGGCAGGAATCGGCACGTTTAAAACTCGACTATGGCGTGGGCGCTAGCCTAGCAAACATTTTACGTCAGGGGTTAGGACTCTCAGCCTTTCTCTTGCCACTTTTTCTATTCATCACCTCATACTATCTCTTTCGTGGGACTTATAAGATAGCGGCTCTCTTAAAATTCACGGGTTACGCACTTTTCCTTTTGTTAAGTACAGCCATCGTTTTGAGCCCTTCCACTACACCAGATAAGGTGTGGGAACATGGCGGGATAGTAGGAGATGTTCTAAGAACGAAGATCCTTTCAAATACTTTTGGTCGGATAGGCACGACCTTGATTAGCTTTTCCCTCCTCCTTCTTGCGCTCATGCTAATAACTAAGGTCTCGCTCGTGGTCGTGTGGAAGAAGACAACGGAAGAGAGTGAAAGGTTCCAAAAATGGAGTGCGGCCCTTATCAAAATAATCGTAAAGCGACTAAGTGAATGGAGGGAAAAAAGAAAAGCGGAAAATAGAAAAAAAGAGCAGCGGGAATACGTCCCGCCACCGATTATTCTTCAAGAGGAGGCAAAAGAGACACTAGCGGTAAGAGACCTGCCTCCAAGGAAACCAAAGAAAAAACCCGCTCCCGTGCAAGAACAATTTGCTTTTCCCGAAATCGGCCAGGCCTATACGCTTCCTTCCCCATCTCTGTTAGATCCTCCGGATAGTGGGCATGTGGAGATTGATAAGGAAACTCTCGACGCGATCGGGCTGACTCTGCAAAGGAAACTGACGGATTTGGGTGTCGAAGGACACGTGAAAAGTGTGCACCCTGGACCCGTTATCACGATGTTTAAATTCGAGCCTGCTGCGGGGGTTAAAGTAAGACGGATTGTGACCCTTGCAGATGATTTGGCGATGGCGTTGCGCGCGCTAAACGTGAGGATCTTGGCTCCGATCCCTGGAGAGTCTGTTGTGGGCATCGAAATACCCAATCCCAGACGCGAGAAAGTTTTTCTTCAGCAGGTCATTGGGAGCGATGATTACCAAAATGCCGAGTCGAAGCTCACCCTAGCATTAGGAAAGGCTATATCAGGGCTTCCCTACCTGGCGGATCTGGCGCGGATGCCCCACCTGCTCGTCGCCGGCGCCACGGGAACGGGAAAGTCTGTCTCTATCAATGCCATGATTTTGAGCATGCTTTATAAGGCGACGCCAAAGGATGTACAGTTCATCATGATCGACCCGAAGATGCTGGAGCTCAGCGTCTTCGAGGAACTGCCTCACATGCTAGTTCCGGTGGTGACGGATCCCAAGAAGGCGGCGGCGGCGCTCTTCTGGGCCATGGACGAAATGGACCGGCGCTACCTGCTGATGCGCGACAAAGGGGCCAGAAACATCGACCACTATAACCACATCTTAGAAAAAAAGATGCCTGATAAAAGCGAGGTCATTGACCTCAAGGATCCGGACGAGACCGGAGAAAACAATGAAATAACAGGGCATACCGAAGAACAGATCCCCCTGGCGCATGAACATCTCCCCCGCATCGTGATTGTCGTGGATGAGCTGGCGGATTTGATGATGTCTGTTCGCAGAGATATCGAGGAACACATTACGCGTCTGGCTCAGAAGGCCAGGGCTGCGGGAATTCATATGATCCTAGCTACACAGCGCCCGTCAGTGGATATCATCACAGGACTCATTAAGGCGAATTTTCCGGCCCGGATCTCATTTCAGGTGACCTCCCGGGTCGATTCCCGAACGATTCTTGATTCCATCGGGGCTGAACGGCTTCTAGGAGAAGGGGACATGCTCTACTTGCCCCCTGGGACGGCGCGCCTGACCCGTATCCATGGGGCTTATGTTTCGGATCAAGAGGTTCGCAAAGTTGTGGAGTTCATCAAACAACAAGCCAAACCTCGTTATCGCCCTGAGGTCTTTGAAGACAAAAAAGAGGTCGAGGCGGCAAACGGAGAGGACGATTACGATGAGATGTATGACGAGGCTGTGAAGTTGGTCACGGAGACCGAGCAGGCTTCTATTTCGATGATCCAGAGGAGACTGCGCGTGGGCTACAACCGGGCCGCCCGGATGATCGAGCAGATGGAGCGCGACGGAGTGGTCGGACCGGCGGACGGCGCCAAGCCCCGAGAGGTCTATGCGAGAAAACTGGAACCGTAAGCGCCCCGGGCCGCCGCCTCTCCTCTGGCTGCCCGTCTGGCTGCTTCTCTGCGGCGTTTCCTCCGCAGGCGCGAGCGATCCTCAAGAGGAGGCGCGCGTCATCGACGGTCTGCAGAAAAGCTACGACTCCGCTGTTGACTTCGTAACGGATTTTCGGCAAGAGACGGAGCTTAAGACCCTTGCCCGCAGCCTCAAGGCGCACGGCAAGCTCTATTTCAAGCGCCCCGGCAGGATGCTCTGGCGCTACGACGAGCCCAAGGGGCAGTTTGTCCTGGCGGACGGGAAAAACCTATACTATTACCAGCCGGAGCAAGGACAGGTCCTCAAGAGCCCGCTGAAAAGCGCTTTTCGCTCGGATATCCCTCTGTCCTTTCTGTTGGGCATCGGCAATCTGAAGAAGGAGTTTAAGGTCAGCTTGAAGGGGTTGGAACAGGGACTCTATCTGCTCAGGCTGGAGCCCAGAGGGGAGCTGGGAGGCTTTGGTGAAATCCTCCTGGGCGTCGACGCGGAGAGCTTCAACATCCATTCGAGCCGGATCCGGGACGCCGCGGGCAACGTCACCATGATTCGCTTTGCCGGTATGCGCAAGGGAACCGGACTGAAAGACTCCCTGTTTCGTCTCCAACTCCCGGAAGGGGTCGACGTGGTCGAACTGGGGGCGCCATCCCGATGAAGGAAAAAGTCAGCATTATCAGCCTCGGCTGCGCGCGCAACCTCGTCGATACGGAGGTCATGGCGGGACTCCTCCAGCAGGGCCCGTACGAGATGGTCTCGGAGCCCTGTGAGGCCGACATCGTCCTGATCAACACCTGCAGCTTCATCGACGCGGCCAAGGAGGAATCCGTCGATACTATCCTGGAGACGGCGCGCTTCAAGGAAGAAGGGAGATTAAAAACCCTGGTCGTCGCCGGCTGCCTTCCGCAACGGTACTCGGAGGAGCTCAGCCGGGAGTTGCCCGAGGTGGATCTCTTTATCGGGACGGGCGAGGTCCCGCGCATCGTCGACATCCTCAAAGGGCACCGCGAGGGCAAAAGGCAGCGGGCCTACGTGGGGATCCCGCGCTATCTTTACGATGACGCTACGCCGCGGCTTCTGACCACTCCGTCCCACACCGCATTTCTCAAGGTGTCCGAAGGCTGCGATCACAAGTGCGCCTTTTGCATCATCCCCCAGCTCCGCGGTCCCCACCGCAGCCGCCCGATCGACTCCGTCGTAAAGGAGGCGGGGGCGCTGGCCCAGGCGGGCGTCAAGGAAATAAACCTGATCGCCCAGGACCTGACCGCCTATGGCAGAGAACGGAGGGACGGCACCACGCTCTACGGGCTGCTGCGCGAGATGGTCGAGGTGCCGCGGATTCAGTGGATCCGTCTCCTGTACTCCTATCCCAATTTCCTCGACGAGCCCCTGCTGCGCCTGATCCACGAAAATGAAAAGATCTGCAAGTATGTGGATATTCCGTTCCAGCACATCAGCCCCGGGATTCTCAGGCGCATGCGCCGGGGCAAGAGCGGCAGCGCCGTCAGCGAAGCGGTGGACAAACTGCGCCGCATGATCCCGGGAGTCACGCTGCGAACCTCGCTGATTGTCGGTTTTCCCGGAGAGACCGAGGAGGACTTTCAACAGCTCCTGGATTTCGTCGAAGAGACGCAGTTCGACCGGCTGGGAGTATTCAAATACTCCGTCGAGGAGGGGACGCCGGCAGCCCTTATGGGGAATCACCTTCCCGAGCAGGAGAAAGAGATACGCTGGCAGGAGGTGATGGACCTTCAGGCGAGCATCTCACGGAAGAAAAATGAGAGCCTGATCGGAACGGTTCAGGAGGTTATGATCGACCGCTATGACGCCGAGGCGGACAGGTGGCTGGGCCGCACACAGGCCCATGCCCCCGAGGTGGACGGGCTTGTCTGCCTCCAGGGCAAGCCCATGAACCGCAGGGTGGCAAAATTCAGGCCGGGCGATTTCGCAAAGGCGAGAATCACCCGGGCCCTTGACTATGATCTTATAGGTGCCATACTAGGCGACTGATGGCCAGATCCAAACCCATAGTAGACGATAAGAAACTGCGCAAGGAGTTTCTGAAAAAGGCTCAGGAAACGCTGCAGGAGACCAAGAAACAGCTTCTGCGCGAAATCCGCGGGCGCGTCAAGGAAGAGACGGAGGGAAGCAAGGACGAGGGGCGCGATACCTACGACCTGGCCAGCGACGAGCGGGACCGGGAAATCAATTTCATCCTCAACGACCGCGAACGAGAGAAGCTGCTGGGTATCGACGAAGCCCTCCAGCGGATCAAGGACAAAACCTACGGGATCTGCGAGTGCGGTTGCGAGAACTGCGAGGGCGAGATCCAACTGGGGCGGTTGAAGGTCCTTCCCTTTACGCGGCTGTGCGTAAAATGCCAGGAAGAGACGGAGAGGGAAAGCAAGCTGCAGAAGAAGTTTGAAGACGAAAGAACCTACCGCAAGCTGGCCATCACGGACATCGAAGAAGACAACTTCTGAGTTCCACCCAACCCCAGCCCGACAACCTGACTATTTTGGATTTTGGATTGCCGATTTTGGATTCAATCTAAAATCGAAAATTATAAGAGGGGGTGACGGATTCTCTCCAACCCTAACACCCATATGATAATGAGCGAGGTCACGACCAAGGCAACGAGGGTCGTCATGGCTGCCTTGGTGGTGTCCAGCCGGTGAACTTTTTCCATGCCGAGAAATATCAGGTACAGGCTATAGACATAGGCGAGAATCCCCAAAGCAGGAATCCAGGCCAGGCCCAGGCAGGCTCCGGCATAGGCGCATAATCGTAAAGTGCCCTCGTAGTCGCCCTCCCCCTGAAAGACGAACTGAGAAGCCAGCATCAGGATGCCAGGTCCAAAAATATAGGCCAGGGCGATCAGGAATATAGTATTGATGGCATCGGGCAGACCGAACACGACGACCCTCAGAACGAAGTAAACGAAGCCGCAAACACCCAGAAAAATCAGCGGGTTTTCGAAGCCTCCAGTCGCCGGCATGTCACGATAGAAGCCGCGGGGATCCAACATCACCTTGCGCCAAACCAATGCGAAAGCCTTGGGGCCTTCCTGGGGAAGAAACTCGGAGTCGCTCATAACCCCTCCTGACAGCTCTTGAGATCCATAGCCAGGAGCAATATAGATGAAAATCGCCGAGCGGCGCAAGGTCTTCCCGGCCCCATGGAAGCGCATGCCAAAACCATCCTCAAAGCGATCTATGATGCCGCCGTCCGGGCGGTCCAGCCTTCGACCCTTTTGCCCAAGAAGCTGGCGATTTCAAACGGCGCCCTGGCGGTAGAAGGCAGGCAGGGCCGCAGCTATTTTCCGTTGACCGGCAGGGTTTACGTTATTGGAGCCGGCAAGGGTGTCGATCAGTCGGCGCCGTTCTGGGAGGCCCTCTTTCACGACCGCCTGGAGAGAGGAGCGCTGGTGAGCCGGGATCGCTCTTTTCGAGGACGATCCGAGCGAATCTCTCTGGCCATTGCGGGTCATCCCTTGCCCGACAGGCGGAGCCTGGACAGCACGGAGCGGTGTCTCCGGCTCCTGGGCGCCGCCCGGCGCGACGACTGCGTTATCTTCTTCCTTATGGGGGGCGCCTCCTCGCTGCTGGCGAAACCGGCGCCCGGCCTGACGCTGGAAGACAAACGGCGCACTACGGCTCTACTACTGAAGAGCGGCATGACCATTTTGGAGATGAACTCCATTCGCAAGCATCTCTCCGGGGTCAAGGCGGGAGGAATATTACGGCATGCTTACCCGGCGAGAGTCCTGACGCTCGCCATTTCCGATGTCCTTGGGGATGATCCAACGGTAATCGGCTCAGCCCCCAGCTTTCACGACCCCACGACCTACGCAGACGTATGGCGTCTGCTAAGAAGATACGGCCTCGTCGAACGGCTGCCGCTGAGAGTACGTGCCTATCTTAGCCGGGGGGTGCGGGGAGAGATTCCGGAGACGCTAAAGCCGGGGACCACGCTGTCAGCCGGGAGTCCTTTTGCCCTCCTGGCAAATAATAAAGACGCCCTGCTCGCCGCCAAAAAAGAGGCCGGATCGCTCGGTTTTGCGGCTACCATCCTGACGAGTGAGCTCAGCGGCGACACGACCACACGGGCGGGAGAGCTCTGCTCTTTTCTCAAACGAACAAAGGGCTATCGCCGGCCGCACTGTTTTCTCCTGGGAGGGGAGACGACAGTGCAGGTCCGTGGGAAGGGAAGAGGCGGTAGAAACCAGGAATTTGCCCTGGCCAGCGCAATAGAATTAACAGGCCATGACGGGCTTCATATGCTCAGCGCCGGCACCGACGGAAGCGACGGACCGACCCCGGCGGCCGGGGCATTCGCCGATAAAACGACCGTAGCGGCGGCCCTCCACCTTGGCCTCGACCCGCGCCGGGCGCTGCGCGACAACGATTCTTATAACTTCTTCAAAAGCCTGAAGGAGCTATTCTGCCCGGGACCAACCGGCACGAACGTCTTGGATCTCAAGGTCGTCTTAGTATATTGACTTATCACTCGCCCTTTTTCGCTTTTACCTTGACTTCGAGCGAATCCAGGATATTTTTATCCCCCTGCTTCTTGTAGCTTATCGACGCGGCATCGCCAAGATTGATGTCGCTCATCTTTGCGTTCTGGGGCACATACTGGGTCACCTTCGTCTTCTTGTCAAAATCCACGGTAACGAGCTTACCCTCCTTGGTGACAACGATCATATAGTTCTTTTCGGTGTCCAAGAGACCAATGTCGCCGGTTACCTTCAGGGGTTTAGCCTTCTTTTCCTGGGCCAATGCCGGACCTACGGCAAGAAACGCTAAGATGACGGCTGCACAGATTAGATCTCTTTTCATGTTCGTCTCCTCTTCTTCAACGATGCTATTCGCCCTTCTTTGCCTTGACGGTGTACTCAACGGACGTGGCTATGTTCTTCCCGCCTTTTTGCTGGTACGTAACCGAGGCGCCCTGTCCCAGGTTGATGTCGCTCATCTTTGCCGGTTGGGGCACGATCTTCTGGACCTTGGTCTTGTTGTTAAAATCTGCGGTGATGAGCTTCCCTTCTTTAGTGACCAAAATCAGATAGTTCTTCTCCAAGTCGAGAAGCCCCACATCCCCGGAGGCCTTCACTGGTTTTACCTTTGCCTCGGGCGCCTTTGCCGGCGGGGCCTTGGCTACGACCGCGGGAGCGGGCGCTGGAGAAGGCGTCATATCCTCCTGTACGGCACAAGAGGAGAGAGAGAAAATCATATAGATGAGCGTCAGCGCTGTCACCGAAAACAAGCTTTTCATTTTACCCTCCTGAGCTTGAGCGAACATCTCGCCCGTTCTTAGATGCTAAAAACGCTTTTGATTTAGTATTTTCGGCCATTCCTTACAATAGGACTTCAGTAGGGTTTTGATGCTACGCCGTAAGTCCTACTGACGCGCATTGTCCGACTGCAGGCTTGACCGGCGACCCCGTTAGGAGTATTTGCTGTTGGCGGATAATCCATTTTTTGTGTATCGTACTTCTGCCTTTTTCTTATACGACCAAGGGGGAAGCCATGGGTCCTATTAAAGTTGTGATCGCTGATGACCACGCGCTGTTTCGCGAGGGCTTGAAGCGGATCCTTTCTCTGGAAAAGGATGTCCTGGTGGTCGGTGAAGCCGCTCGCGGAGATGAGGTCTCCAAGGTCGTGGATCGGACCAGGCCGGACGTGCTTCTGCTGGACCTCAAAATGCCCAAAGGAGACGTGGTGCAGACGCTCCTCGAGGTGGGCGAAAAAAACAGTGCCACGAAAGTCCTTATTCTCACGGCCTTCTCCGAAGACGAAAATATTCTCAACGCCGCCAAGAGCGGGGCTAAGGGATATGTGCTGAAGGGCGTTTCCTCCGCCACGCTGGTACAGGCGATCAAAACGGTCTACGAAGGGGGGTTTTGGGTCGATAAGGAGATGTCGTCGGCGGATGCCTTCGAGGAAATCGTCCAATCGCAGTCGGGAAACTACGGCGGGGAGCCGGTCAACGAAGTGATCAAGCACCTGACGAAAAGAGAGGTGGAGATTCTGAGACTCGTTGCCGAGGGACTGACCAA
>Ga0156296_1177_pt5 | contig 11568 bp, 12 predicted proteins | sample RifCSPlowO2_12_FD_107944 | JGI IMG/M metagenome (GOLD analysis project Ga0156296, IMG submission 107944) | Deltaproteobacteria bacterium RIFCSPLOWO2_12_FULL_60_16 | reverse complement strand
ACGACGAACCAGCCGTAGTAGAAAGGACAGATGGTTAGAATGCGTTGTGACTGCGGTCCGCTTGGAGTTGAATTCATGTTAAAGAGGCGCTGGTTCCACTTCATCAGAAAGGTCTATGAAACAGACCCGCTGACCTGCCCTAAATGCCACGGAGAGATGTGGTTCGACAAGCTGCTCACCACCCTGAGGGGACCCGAAGGGCGCATCATCAGTTTTATCGATCAGCCAGAAGTAATTAAAAAAATCCTTGAACACCTAGGTCTGTGGGAAAAATCTCACGCGCCACCAAATAGAAACCCAAAAAAAAGAGATTACTTTTGACCCCTCGTATTCCCAGCTAATTTAAAAACCCCTTAGCCCAGTTGGGGGCAGATGTCCAGCCCTATCTTCGGGCTGCCAGTTGGCATTATTGGCTGGACATTGTAAAAGGTATGGATTGGACGGCGACAAGGTGTAACTTCATAAGAACATGGTTGTAGATCCTCAGACGCAGTTAGACCGTTCTGCTGACGTAAGCCCATTTAGACGGCAAATTCAACCGGTGCTTTTTTTGGCAGTCATTTTCTTCGTCAATTTTACCGCTCGAATAATCCTGGCGCCTCTTCTTCCTACCATAGAAGCTGACTTGGGTATCCGGCATAGTATGGCCGGATCGTTTTTTTTCCTAATTTCAGCCGGCTACTTTACCTCCCTATTGGGATCAGGATTTTTTTCCGTGCATTTCACGCACCGCACGGTTATTGTGGTTTCGGTTGCGTGCGTTGGTCTCGGGCTGCTGGCGATTTCACTGGCAAAGAGCATCTGGGGGATTCGCCTGGGGTTGCTCATTATGGGGGCGGCCGCGGGATTGTATATTCCGTCGGCAATTGCGACGATCACTTCTCTCACGGACAAGGATCACTGGGGCAAAGCCATGGGCGTGCATGAGTTGGCGCCGAATTTGGCGTTCTTAGTGGCGCCGGCTCTCGCGGAATTGCTGCTCAAGTGGTTTACCTGGCGCTCGGCGTTGGGAGTGCTCGGCGTAAGCGCTATTGTTATCAGCTCTGCGTTTGCGCTGTATGGACGGGGCGGCGCTTTTCATGGCGAAGCGCCCAGCTCCGGGTCTTTTGGCGTTCTGCTCCGTACCCCCTCATTCTGGTTGGTGCTATGGCTCTTTGGTTTGGGCGTAAGCTCAACTTTGGGCGTCTTTACAATGCTTCCTCTTTATCTGGTGAGCGAAAGAGGGATGGAGCAGGCGTGGGCCAACAGCTTACTCGCATTGTCGCGAGCGCCTGGGCCTGTATTGGCTCTCGCCGGCGGGTGGGCATCGGACAAGTTAGGGGCGAAACTCACGATGGCCCTAAGCCTTTTGATCAGCGGCAGCGCGACGCTGTCGCTCGGACTGGTTCCCGACGCTTGGCTTTGGGCCGTGCTATTCATTCAGCCATTGGTGGCGGTTTGTTTCTTCCCAGCAGGTTTTGCCACCCTCGCCAGGATCGCTCCAGCCGGGGGGCGCAATCTCGCCGTTTCGCTCGTGACACCCTGTGGTTTTGTTCTCGGCGGGGGCGCAGTCCCAACATTTATAGGCATGATGGGTGACGCAGGTTTGTTCAGCTGGGGGTTTGTGCTCGTAGGACTCCTGCTTTTGCTTGGAGCTGGGCTCGCCTTAACCCTGAAGGTTTCCAACAGCAGCTGACTGCCATTCTGATTGTCAAAGGTTATCGTTGTTTCATATTCCCCCAGTTGGGGGCAGATGTCCAGCCCTATCTTCGGGCCAGGCTCAGTTGTTGATATAACGCTACCTTATCGGATACTGTCCGCCCCAAAAGGCGCGGTGGCGGGTAAGACTATTCCCCCTGCTGGGCTTGAGGTTCCGAAACGGGAGTTGCCGGGCGGTCACTGAGGGCAATTTCGAGTTCCCGGCGGCTAACCCCAGAAAGGGAATTCCTATCATTTGGAAATTTTCCGGATCTTCGAATTGACACCAATCTCTTACCGGAGTAGATCTGGCGACAGACGAGTTGTAACGAAAAAAAATCGCAAGGAGGGGCTCAGTATGTTTACGAAGACGATCTTTGCTGTTTTTGCCGTTTTACTCTTTCTCTTATCCGCCGAGGCCCTTGCAGATACCGTTGGTGAGGCTAAAAAAGAGGGGAATCTTGTCTTCTACGGTACCATGTCGTCTCCCGACATGGTACGTCTCGTTAAGGCGTTCGAAAGCAAATATCCGTTTCTTAAAGTTCAGACCTTCCGCGCCAATTCCGAGCGGGTGTTGAATAAGATTTTAACGGAAGCGCGCACGGGGAGCTACTTCGTCGATGCCATCAACCTGGATGGGATCAATGGCTGGGTGCTGAAGGAAAAAGATACGCTCCAGCCCCACAAGTCGGCCGAGACGGAGGCGTACCCCGAAGAGTTTCGTGATCCCGCAGGGCTGATGCCGTGCTGCCTCTACATCGTCACCAACGTCATCGGCTACAACACGAATCTGGTGTCGAAGAAGGATGTGCCGAAAGGTTTTGCCGATCTCTTGGATCCGAAATGGAGAGGCAAGCTGGGGATGGACGCGGATGAAAGCGAATGGTTTTCCGCGCTCATTTCGGTCTGGGGCAAGGAAAAAACGGTCGATTTTTTTCGCGGTATTATGAAGCAGAAACCCTCGCTCCATAGGGGACATACCTTACTTGCGCAGTTGACCGCAGCGGGCGAATTCCCAGTGGCGGTCAACGTGTTTGGCTACCGCCCCCTGGAGATGCAGAGTCAAGGAGCTCCCATAGAGATCGTCAATGCGGATCCTGTCATGTCCCGCCCTTGGGGTGTTTTTCTTGCGAAACGCGCGCCTCATCCTAATGCCGGCCGTCTATTTATCGATTACGTCCTGTCCGTCGAAGGACAAAAGGTTTTGGCAAGCTTAGGGCGAACGGTTGTCCGTCCCGGCGTGCCCCAGAAGTTTCCCAGGCTGGTCGAGGGGGTCAAGCTGGTTCCGGTCAAGTCCGAATTGGGCAAAGACCGTGAGGAAATGAGCAAGCTCTACTACTCCATCGTAAAATGACGGTGCGAGCCTATGAAATCTCCGGCTTGATTTCCGATAAGGCCAAACAAGCGATTGGCGGCAGGCCAGGGCTCCAGCAGTTCGCAAGGAAGGAGTATCGGCCAGGGCTCGGCGCGTACAAGTTTGAAGAAAAAAAATAGAGGCGTTTCAGTGGCTAAAATGGTTCAACGTTGAACGGCTTGAACGCAGCGCAGCGGTTGAACGTGCGAAGTTCGGCTTCGGAGGATAAGGATGGACTTTAATCTGCCAGAAGAGCTCCAGATGCTGAAGGATACGGTGCGGAAGTTCGTCGAAAGTGGCGGACCGCGGGATCGTGCTTATCGAGCGAAAGCATCCGCCCCACGGTTGGGCGCTGCCCGGAGGGTTCGTCGATTATGGGGAAAGCTTGGAAAGGGCAGCAGTAAGAGAGGCCAAAGAGGAGACGTCGCTCGACGTCGAGCTGATCGAGCAGTTTTACAGCTACTCCGACCCGCGGCGCGATCCCCGCCACCACACGATCTCCACGGTTTTTATCGCCACGGCGGGCGGCGAGCCAAGAGGCGCCGACGACGCGAAAAGGACGCAGCTCTTTACGGAAAACAATCTCCCATCTCCCATAGTCTTCGACCATCCGCAGATCCTGGGAGACTATTTTCATTATAAGAAGACAGGCGAGAGGCCAAAAATTTAACCAACCGCAGGTGGGGGGGCAGATGTCGAACCTTATCTTCGGGCCGGGCTCAGATTGACATAACACTACCTTATCGAGTACTCTCCGCCCCCAAAAGGCGCGGTTGGGGGTAGTTCTTTGGTCTCGGGAAGAAAAGAGCGTGGCAAGCGCGATAACCCATCGCTAAGGAGGGGGACATGAAAAAACATCTGGTTGTGACTTCACTAATGTGGTTAACGGCGCTGGCGCTGCTGATTCCGGCGCGGGCGGAAGCGCAGTCGCCAACAGTAAAACAACTGCTCGCCCGGGTCGCGGCCCTGGAGGCGACGGTCGCGGCGCTGCAGGCAAAGCTCGCCTGTGTCAGCGTGGACGATAGCCCCATCAACGGCCTGGCCGGGCCCAATTTCATCTTCGAAGGATGCAACGTCCACGTCCGGAGCGGCTCGGGCTCTACGGACGACGGTGGCGCCCTCACCGGCCTGGGCAACCTGGTCGTGGGGTACAACGAGCCCCGCAGTAGCCGGGGCGGCTTCGATCTGACGGGACGTACTGGCTCGCACAACCTGATCGTAGGGCACTCCCATAAGTATCCCTCCTTTGGGGGGTTTGTCGCGGGCAACCGAAACACCGTCAGCGGCCCGGAGTCCAGCGTCAGCGGGGGAGGGAGTAACACAGCCAGCGGCCATTTCTCCAGCGTCAGCGGGGGCGAGAGCAACACGGCCAGCGGCGGTACCTCCAGCGTCAGCGGGGGCATGAACAACACGGCCAGCGGCGGCCAAGCCTCCAGCGTCAGCGGGGGCCTGAGCAACACGGCCAGCGGCAATTTCTCCAGCGTCAGCGGGGGAGGGAGCGATTTCTTTATGGTCGGGGGGAACGTGGCCAGCGGCGATCTCTCCAGCGTCAGCGGGGGTAATAACCGCAGCGCAACGGGCCAATTCGACTGGGCGGCCGGCACTTTGTTTGAGACCGAATAACCTAAGCTCGGGGGCTTAGCCGGGGCCGGTTCAGGGACAGACGCCCTCCCGGGTTTGCGCCGGGAAGGGCGTTCTGTTTCGCGGGGAAGAGGGCAACCGCTCATTTATCATTCGAGCTTCTTGAGCGCCGCCTCGATGCGGTCGCAGCCTTTCTCGATTTCCTTGATAGAGGTGGCGTAGCTGATGCGGATGTTCTCGGTCGAGCCGAAGTCCTCGCCCGGCACCGCGAGCACGCGCGCCTCCGTAAGAAAATAATCCACCACGTCGCTCGCAGAGGAGAGCTTTTTTCCGTTGGCGGTTTTCCCGAGCAGGGAGCGCACGTTGGGAAAAACGTAAAAGGCGCCTTGGGGTTTGAAGCAGGTTATCCCGGGCATGCCTTTGAGGCGCTTCACGATGACATCTCTTCGCTTGTGAAACTCGCCGACCATCACCGCGATCTCGTCCTGCGGCCCGGTGAGCGCCTCGAGCGCGGCCGCCTGCGCGATGGAAGTGGCGTTCGAGGTGCTCTGGCTCTGGATATTGGCGGCCGCCGAGATCATGGCGGCCGGGCCGAGCACGTAGCCGACGCGCCAGCCGGTCATCGCATAGCTCTTGGAGAGCGAGTTGAAGATAATCGTCCGCTCCCGCAGCTTCGGCTCGATGGCGAGGATGCTGTGGAAGCGAAAGCCGTCGTAGACGATCTTTTCGTAAATATCGTCCGAAAGGATGAGGCAATCGTGCCGCTCCAGGACGCGCGCGAGGGCGGCCAGCTCATCGCGGCCGTAGGCCGCGCCGGTCGGGTTGCACGGGCTATTCAAGATGAAGGCGCGCGTCTTCGAGGTCAGAGCGGCCTTGAGCTGCTCCGGGGTGATTTTGTAGCCGCTTTCCTCGCTGGTCCGGGCCAGCCTGGGCGTTCCTCCGGCAAGTAGGACCATATCGGAGTAGCTCACCCAGTAGGGCGCGGGGATGACGACCTCCTCTCCCTGGTCGATGACCGCCTGAATGGCGTTGTAGAGGGCGTGCTTGCCGCCGCAGCTCACCAGCACTTCCGTCTTCTCGTATTTGAGCCCGTAGTCCTTCCGGTACTTCTCCAGGATCGCCAGCCGCAAGGGCTCTATGCCCCGCACGTCCGTGTACTTGGTCATTCCCTTCTTGAGGGCCTCGACCGCGGCGTCCTTAATCCGCTGCGGGGTGTCGAAGTCCGGCTCCCCGGCGGTGAAGTTCACCAGATCGATGCCCTCGGCGCGCATCACCTGGGCTTTTGCCGCCAGCGCCAATGTTACCGACGGTTTAATCAGCCTGGTTCGATCGCTGAGCTTCATGAGCCTGCCACTTTCAGAATCTAGCCTTGAAACCTCTGCTTGAGCCTTCTCAAGACATTCTTCGGCACCAGGCTGGAGACATCTCCGCCCAGGCTCACCACTTCTTTGACCAGGCGGGAGCTGATGTAAAAGTAGGACTCTCCGGTCATCATAAAGAGCGTCTCGAGGTTGGGCTTGAGCCCGCGGTTCATCATGGCCATTTGAAACTCATACTCGAAATCGGAGACCGCCCTCAACCCGCGGATGATGACCTCGGCCCCGGCCCTCTCCGTGTAATCGACCAGCAGACCTTCGAAGCTGTCCGCCTGCACGCGCCTGCCGAGCCCTTTAAAGACCTCCCGTATCATCTCCAGCCGCTCCTCGACGCTGAAGAGGGAGTTGTCTTTCTCCGGGTTGGAGGCGATGGCGACGATCACCCGGTCGAAGACCCGCAAGGTGCGCTTGACCAGGTCGATGTGCCCGTTGGTGATCGGGTCGAAAGAGCCGGGATACACCGCAATCTTTGTTCGCGCCATTTTTTATCCTCGCATCATAAGATCTAGGCTGTGCCGTACTCGAAAAAAGAGAGCAGCGTCGCGCCATATCGGCGCTGATCCCGAAGACGGAGACGGCCGTACCGTTCTGCTATTTTCTCTCTTACGCTGTGCTCCGCAACCACCGTGCCCCGCGCCCGCAATAGATCCTCGTCGGCCAGGAGCCGCAGTATCTTTCCGACCCAGCCCTTTTCGTAGGGGGGATCGAGAAAAATGAGATCGAACTTTTCCCCTCTGCGCGCCAGCGCCCTGACCGCCTTGAGGACCGGGGCTATCCATACCTCGCAGCTGTTCGACAAAGCCAGCGCCCGCAGATTCTCCCGGATGGCGACTGCCGCTTTCCGGGACGCATCCACCAGGACCGCCTGGGCCGCGCCGCGACTGAGGGCCTCGATAGAAAGATTGCCGGTCCCGGCGAAGAGATCGAGCACCCGCAGTCCGGCAAGGTCATGGGGGAGGATATTGAACAGCGCCTCCTTGACTCTGCTGGCGGTAGGGCGAAGGTCATGGCCCTTCGGGACTCTCAGACGATGCCCCTTGATTTTGCCGGCAACGACTCTCATGCGTCAATCAGCTATTTGCAAAACGATCTTACCGAACTGCTTTCCATCTTCCAGTCGCTGTTGGGCGGCGGCGGCGTCTTTCAAGGGAAAGAGCTGATCGATGATCGGCCTGATCCGGGAAATCCGCATAAAATTCAGCAGCTGCCGAAAGTCTTCCCGGCTGCCCAGAGTCGAGCCGAAGATCTTCAGCTGGTTCCAAAAGATGCGCCGGATATCGGTCTGGGGAGTGGCGCCCGCGGTCGCCCCGCAGGTGACCAGACGCCCCCCCTTGGCCAGGGCCGCGAGGCTCTTTACCCAACTGTCGCCGCCTACGCAGTCCAGGACCACGTCCACCCCCCGCTTCCCGGTCAAAGTCCTGACCTCCTTGGTAAAATCACTCTTCCTATAATTGATGCCGTGATCGGCGCCCCAGTTCCGTGCCAGCGCCAGCTTTTCGTCGCTGCTGGAAGTCACAATGACGTGCGCCCCCATCTGCTTCGTTACTTGAAGGGCGGCCGTGGCCACTCCGCCTCCGATCCCCAGGATCAGCACATGCTCGCCGGGTTTGAGTTCCGCGTTCGTGACCAGCATCCGCCAAACCGTGATAAAAACCAACGGAAAGGCCGCCGCCTCCTCGAAGGATAGCCCAGGCGGAATGGGAAAACAATTTGCCGCTGGGGCTTTTACATATTCAGCGTAGGTGCCTTCCAATCTTTCTCCCAACGCGCGCAGCCGGATGCACATGAAATCCCGGTCCGTGATACAAAACTCGCACCGGCCGCAGCCGCTCGGCGGGTAGAGGCAGACCGCGTCTCCCTTGCTTACGTTGCGGACCTCGTCGCCCACCTCGACCACGATGCCCGCGCCGTCCGCCCCCAAAATGTGAGGGAAGGAAAGTTCTATTCCGGTGGATCCCTGGCGGTTCAACAAATCGATGCGATTCAGGGCCGCGCTCCTGAGTCTGACGATCGCCTCCGTAGGAGAGGCAAGGCGAGGCTCTTCGGCCTCCTCGTAGCGGAGCTTGTCGATTCCGCCATGCTCATGGATCCGAACTGCTTTCAAAGATTCCTCCGGAAAAAAATGCCTTTTCTCGTTAGCAAGATATGGGCCGAGTGTCAAAGGGAAAGAGAGCGAGGAACACCTGTTGCCGCCATGAAACCGGCCTGAAGTTGACATAAGCGCGTTGCATCGGATAGTCTCCACTCAAACAGCTTAAGAACGACCAAGCCTATTCCCGGCTTCCTTCTTTCGTAGAACAGAAGAGGTCTCATGCCGGCCATTGACGTTCATGTTCATCCGAGCACGCGGGGGCTGGACTCCGACGCCTGCGCCTATTTCAAGAGGGACTTGAATGAAGTGCCCAGGACGGAAGAAAAGTTTGCCGAGCTTTTTGCCCGGCACGAGGTGAAGGCATTGCTGATCGGCTGGCACCCCTCGACGGTGAAGGAGGGGACTCGCAACAGCAACGACCATGTTCTCGATCTTGTCACGGGGTATCCGCATGCCTTCGCGGGGGTTCTCGCCTCGCTCGACGTGGGCAGGGAAAATCCGGACCGGCTCGCTGAGCAGGCCGGCGCGCTGTTGAGAAACCCCAAAGTCAAAGGGTTCAAGTTTCATCCTCCCGATCAAGGTTTCTATCCCAACGACAAAAAATACTATAGCCTGTGGGAGATATTGGCATCCGGAGACAAGCCTGTGATGTTCCACGTCGGCTTTACCGTCCTCGGGGCCAACAGCGAGGGAGGGAAGGGTATCGGCCTGGACTATGGACGGCCGATTCATCTCGACATGCTGGCGAGAGATTTTCCAAGGATGAAGATCATCGCGGCCCATCCGGGGTGGCCGTGGCAGGAGGAGCTCATCGGGGTCGTCACGCACAAGAAGAATATATACGTGGATACTTCCGGGTATCTGGCCGAGCAATTGCCGGAGCTGTTCCAGAGCGCGATTCGAGGGCGGCTGCAGGACAAGGCCCTGTTCGGAACGGATTTCCCGTATGTGGACCTGGTTAGAGCGCTGGAAAGCTTTGACAAGCTGGGTCTCAAGGACACGGTCAAAGAAAAGATTCTTATCTCCAACGCAGCGAGGTTGTTCGGACTCTGAGCCAGAGGAGAAAGTTTACAATGAAACGAGTTGCCATGTCTCTGCTGGTTTTGTCGGCGGTTTGGATCCTCTTCGGCCCACCTCGGCTGGAAGGCGCGGAGCTGACCCGGATACGGATCGGCTACCCATCCCCCAGCGCCAGCTTTTCCCCGCTTTTTGCGGCGAAAGAGGCTGGGCTCTTCGAAAAACATGGTCTCGCGAGCGAGCTCTTGTACCTGCAGGGGGTGCAGATCACCCAGGTTCATGTCGCCAAGTATGTCGACTTCACGGTGACGGGGGCGCCGCTGCCCCTGCGCGCCGCCGTGGAGGGGGCGGACTTGATCCTGGCGGCGAGCTCCATCGACAAGTTCATCTACAAGCTGATCGTGGAGCCCGGCATCACAAAGCCGGCGGATCTCAGAGGCAAGACCATCGGGATCACCACCTTCGGCTCGCTCCCGGATGTCGCCATCCGTCTGGTTCTGAGGCAATGGGGGATGAACGCGGACAAGGATGTGAAGCTCGTCCAGGTGGGGAGAATGACCGATATGGTGGTCGCCTTGTCGGGAAAGAAAATCGCGGCGGGCGTCATCTCCGATCCGACCTCCTTTCAGGCGGAAAAACTGGGCATGAGGAGACTTCTCGATATGGCCGATGTCGATGTCGAGTTCGCCAATGTGGCCGTAGCGGTCAGCCGGGCCTACACTAAGTCGCACCGGGACGTGGTCCTCAAGTTTTTGAAGGCCTATGTGGAGGGGACGCGGCGGTTCATGGCGGACAAGGAGTTCGGGATCAAGGCGCTGCGCAAATACACGGGGAGCCAGGATCAGGAGATTCTTGGCAAGACCTACGATCTTTTCGCCTTGAAATACATCAAAAAGAATCCGGCCCTCTCCCTCAAAGGGGTAGAGACCACCCTGGCGATGATCGCGGACAGGAATCCCAAGGCCAAGGGCCGCAGGGCCGAGGAATTTGTCGATACGAGCCTTATGGACGAATTGGAGAAAACCGGTTTCATGCGGTAAGAGAGGGGGAATAGGCCATGAAAGCACTTTGCAGGCTCTGTCTGATCTTCTGGATGTTTTTGATTCTGCTTGGCCCGGCGGATACGGAGGGCGCGAGCCTTACCCGAATCCGCGCCGGCTACCCGTCTCCCAGCGCCACCTTTTACCCGTTGTTTGCGGCGAAAGAGGGGGGGGTGCTGGAAAAATATGGCTTCGATACCGAAATGATCTACGTCCAGGGCGTGCAGCTGATCCAGGTCCACGTATCGGGACAACTGGATTTTTCGACGATCTCCGCCGTGGTCTATCTCCAGGCATCGGTGGAGGGGGCGGATCTCATACAAGTGGCCAGCTCCATCGACAACCAGTTGATGAAACTGATGGTGCACCCCTCCATCTCAAAGCCGGCGGACCTCAAGGGGAAGACGATCGCGGTCACACGTTTCGGCTCGCTCACGGATCTGCTCGTCCGCCCCGTGCTCAAGAATTGGGGCCTGGAGCCCATGAAGGATGTGAACCTCATTCAAATCGGCAGGATGCCCGACATGGCGCTGGCGGTTTCTCAGAAAAGAGTGGAGGGCGGAGTCATCTCCTTTCCCACCTCGTTGAATGCCGAGAAGATGGGCGTCAAGACCCTGCTCGACTTCGCCGACTCCGGCTTCGACATTCCCGCCACCACGGTGGTGGTGAGCCGGAGGTACGCTCAGACGCATCGAGAGGCGGTGCTGAGATTTCTCAAGGCCTACATCGAGGGAACCCGCCGCCTCCTGACCGACAGGGAGCTGGGCATCAGGGCGCTCAGGAAGTACGGAGGGGTGAGCGACCGCGATCTCCTGGCCTACACGTATGACCTCTTCACCAGCCGCTATATAAAGAAGATTCCGAAAATCAATCCCAAAGGGGTGGCCAATTCGCTCAGCTTGATCGCGGAAAACAATCCCAAGGCCAAAGGGCGCAAGGCGGAAGAATTCATGGACGCAAGCTTCATGGAGGAATTGGAAAAAACCGGTTTCATAAAGTCGGTTTGGCCGTAAGGAGCGGAGCTGTGACTGTGATGGATAGAAAAAAGCTTCCACGGCTATTCGGTCGCGCCGGCATCATTGGATTCAGCTTCTTTTTCTTCGCGGTCGCTCCGCTTTTCGCTCAGCCGGGACTGGAGAAGATGCACGTCGGCTACAGCGCGCAGGCAGGGGCGTTCGCGCCGATCTGGATCACCAAGGAAGCGGGCTTGTTCAGGAAGCACGGCCTGGATGTCCATCTGGTGTTCATCCCGGGCGGACCGACGGCGGCCGCGGCGCTGATGGCCGGGGAGGTGCAGGTCGTCGCCATGGCCGGTCCCGCGATCGTGACCAGCAACCTTGCCGGCTCGGATCTGGTCATGATCGGCGGCATTGTCAACACGTTCGCCTTTCAGTTTGTAACGGTCAAATCGATCACCGCCCCCGCCCAACT
>Ga0156296_1113_pt1 | contig 11766 bp, 9 predicted proteins | sample RifCSPlowO2_12_FD_107944 | JGI IMG/M metagenome (GOLD analysis project Ga0156296, IMG submission 107944) | Deltaproteobacteria bacterium RIFCSPLOWO2_12_FULL_60_16 | reverse complement strand
GAACTCGTCGCGCACCCTCTCGGCCCTCGGGTCAAAGGCAAGCGTATAGCCGACCGTCGGGTAGGAAAGCCTCTGCGCTTGTCGCTCTTCGACCAGCGCTATTCGATAGTCTCCCGGAGCGGAAATAGGCAGCACGCTCTGGTAATGGCCTGGGGCCAGCCTGGTTAATATCCCTTCGCCCTTCCGTCCCTGGCCGCCGACAGAATAGCGAAACAGGCTGCCTTCGTGACCGTCCGCGTAGAGGTAGAGGTCGAGAACCACCCGGCTGCCCGTCAGATTGATCCGCACTTCATGCGGGGGGAGCGATTCCCCGGGCGGGCGCAGCCAGTCGAACAGATGAGCCCAGAACCTCTCCAGCGCCGCCCAGCGAATCCACTCCCCGGACCAACCGCCATGCAGATCCGTGGTAAAGGCCGCCACTCTGCCTCTGCCGTAATTCCACGACGCCAGCAGCGGAGCGCTCTTTTCCTCTCTCGAGAGGACCAAATCGAGAGCGGCCCCGCGCTTGAGCTCCGTCTCTATGTAGCCTTTGACCGGCGGATATGATTTTTCCGCGAATCCGGCCAACAGCTGCGAGCCCCTGACCGGCGCCGGCGTGAAATCTTTTTCCGCCATCGGCCCCTCTTCCGGTTTTTCCTGGATCTGCTTCAAGACGATCTGCGGCAGCGTGGCAGGATCATAGGTGTGGTGGAAAAAACCCCCGCCGTACTGGGCGATTCTCTTGAGCAGCGGGATGTTCGCCTCGTCGCCGATCGCCACCGCGGAAACGTTTATCTGCTGCTCTCGCCTCATGGCGGCAACCAGATCTATGTAGTCGCTGCCGCTGCCGCCGGTCTCGCCATCGCTCAGGATGATCACGTGCTTCCGTCCGGTTCTCTGCCGCTCGAGCTGGCGTCGCGCCTCCACGACCGCCGGATAGAGGTAAGTCTTACCCTGCGCCTTCAAACGATCGATCTGCGCCGAGACGCTGCCGCGAATCTTTTCCAGGGGGCTCAAAGGCAAGACGACGAACGGCTCGACGTCAAATCCTACGACGCCGAGAAGGTCGTTATCTTTGAGCTGTCCCGCCACCGCCTTGGCGGCCTCTTTGGCGTAGAGCAGCCGGCTGCCCTCGCGCATGCTGCCCGACTTGTCGATCACCAGCACAACGGCGCGATTTTTTTCTTCTCTCTTCGACTCCTTGAGCTCGACCGGGAGCAGACTCTCGACCGGAGTCTTCCGGTAGCCGCCGGGGGCGAAGCTCCCCTCCGCCCCCAACATCATGAAGCCGTTCCCCTCGGCGACATGGCGCTCCAGGGCCGCGAGATAAGCGGCGGAAAATCTCGCCCGCTCCACGTTGTTGAAAACCACCGTGTGATACCCCGTGGGAACGGGCGGCGTCGAGCCCGCAACGACCGAGGTCACCTCGAAGCCGCGCCGCTTGAGGATCTCTTCCAGGTACCGCCCCTCGCCGCTGCGGCCGTTGAGGAGGAGAATTTTCGCCTTGGTGCGCACCGCGACCCAGGCCGCCGCCCGGTTGTCCTGGGAGAAGCGATCCGATTGGGGATCGCGCGGCTGAAAATCCGCCTGAAATGAGACCATCGGCTCTTCGGGCAATGCGCTCTGATAGCTGAAGATCTGAGTCCCCGGCTCGACTTTTACCGCCTCGCTCTTCAAGAGCCGGCCGCCGCGCTTCAACATCAGATTCCCCTCGACTGCCCGAACGCTTTGATTCTCCAGCATGACCTTCAGGCTGATCGCCTCCCCGCTCGTGCCCTGGTGCGGGGCAACGATCCGCCGCACCGCCACGTTGGCCGCCACCGGGCGGTCCTGGGGCAGCACAGGAAAGACCCTCATCCCCGATAATCCCAGAGAAGGGAGCAGCCGCTCCGCGTTGCCCTGAGTCTCCCAGCCGTCGGTGAAAAGGAAAACCGAGCGCGGCCCCGGCGGCAGGGACAGCAGCGTCGAGAAAAGCCCTTCCAGGTTTGTCTGCTCGGGCATGACCGGGGCGACGGAGAGCTCGCCGCGCAGCCACGGTTTCCACTCTGTCACCTCCCTTAAGTCGCCGGCGAAGACGAAGGCGCGGTCTCCCGCCTGGGGAGTCAGACCCTGCTGCGCCATCCAATGGCGCATCTGCTGCGGGATGCTGCGCGAGAGATCGAAGGCAAAAATACGCTCCCGCGGGCGCCCGGCCCGGTCGAGCCGCTCGAGGCCGGCAAGCGCGAGCACGAGCAGCGCCAGGACCACGGTGCGCCACAGGACCACGGCCAAAGAGCGCCCGCTGAGCCGCAGCCACAGCAACGGGACAAGCAAAAGGAGCAGCAGGTACAGCGGCTGAGCGAGCGAGAGGTGAGAAAAAAATTCTTTCACGCCTGCGCCGCCGGCCGGCCCCAAAACCACTCCAGAAATAACAGCAGGATGGAGGCCAGCAGAAAATAGGGCCAGAAGGCGAAAAGGGAAAAACCGCTGCCGGAAGCCGCCGGCTCTCCCTTTAGCTCGATCGGCGCCGGATCGCCCAGGTCTGACTCTTTCGCGTCCTGGAGATTCACGGCGACGATTTCCTTGCGCTGGCCCCGCGCCAATTCGTAGAAGCCCTGGAAAAAGGTCCGGGAGAAGAGAGCGGCGCTCTCGCCGACGATCAATTTTTCTCCTCCGGGAGATATCACAGTTTCTCCCGCGCGGGCGCCTAGATCGAGCGGCTCGCCGGTAGCGGCGCCGGGGCCGCGCAGCGCCTCGTTGAACCATTCCAGGAGATTGAGCGTAAAGATCGACATCGGGAGATTCTCCCGCCCGAGATAGGGGAAGGGGTCAAAGCCGAGAGCCAGGTAGCGAAACCCCTGGCGCTCCAGCCCGACGGCTACGGCCCCGTCCGGGCTCTCGACTACCGATTCGCCAAACGAGAGCGGTTTAAGAGGGCGCGCGTAGGGCGGGCGCAAGAGGGCAAAATTGACGTAGCGCGTGAGCGGGTGGGGCTCGCGCCAGCCCGATATCGTGGGCCGGGAGATCGGTCTGCCCACGGCAACCAGGGGGTTTTCGACGGGGGGAAGGACAAAGAGCGCATGCTTCCGCGGCAAGAGTGACGGCGCGGAGAAATGAAATATCTCCAGGGAATGGCCCTCGCTCCCGATCCGCTCATACGCTTCCGGCGAAATCACCTGCAAGCTCAGCCCGGGAATGGAACGGAGGCTGTAAAGCGCCTGCGGGCGGGGAGATATGGCGAGGATCTCCAATGCCCCGGATGGAGGCGCAACAGCGAAGCGGCGATTGTCGAGCGCCAGGGCGTCGTCGACCTCGATCTCGGCCTCGTAGGCCGGATATGCGGGGAAGTCCTGGAAAGATGTCGCGACGCTCTTTCGCGCCCCCACCGTCAGCGCCCGGCTGGCGAGAATCCTGCCGCCCCCTTTTAATGTTACCTTGACCTTCTCTTCTTTCGCGGAGAAGCTCGTGACCTCGATCCTCGCCTCCTGCTGCTTCGAGGCGAATGAGAGGCGCGCGATGCGAAACGAAGTGACGGCGAGGTTATCCCTGGGGCGCCCTATGGTAACGAGCCGAATCGCGCCGCCGCCGCGGCCCGGATGATCGGTGAAGAAGAAGAGCCGCTCGTAGCCCTTTTCCTGCACCAGGCGGGAAAGCTCCTCGCCGTAATCAACCATCCGATCGCCGAGATCATAAGGCGCCAGCGTGCCCATCAACGCCGGGGCCGCGCCCGGCGCGAGCCCTTTGTCGCCGATCTGCGCCAGCGCCGGCACCGTGAGATAGAGATCCACCCGGGCGTTCGCCGACAATCCCCTGAGGAGATCGCGCGCCCGCTCCCGGGCCAGCTCAAAGCGGCTTTTTTCTTCCTCGAGGGCCTGCATGCTGGCGGAGTTGTCCAGCACAATAGCTATCCTTAACGGCCGAATGGAAAGGACCGGCTCTCCCAGCGCCAATATCAATAGGAGCAGCAAGAGGAGCTGCAGGAAGAAAATCGGCGGCAGATGGGGCTTCCCCCAGGGTCGCCCCAACGAGCGCGCGGCAAGCTCGCGCAGGAAGAGCAGGCTGGAAAAGACCAGGCGGCGCGGCGCTCTCCTGACAAGGTAGGGAACCAGGAGGAGCGGCAGGAGAAAAATACCAAAGAGCGCCGTCGGATTTAAAAACTCCATAGGGATTACTTGAAGAGACCGATCGTCGGCAGAGTCTCGAGGACAAATTCATCCAACTCTCCGTCGGTGACGAAAAGCGAATAGTGGATGCCGCTCTGGTGACAGAAGCTCTTGAGCTCCCGGTTATGCCGTTCGAGCCTCTCCCCATACTCTCTCCGAAGCTCACCGCCCCATTGGATTTGAAGCTCCGCCCGGCTCTCGCTGTCCACCAGCGCCAGGCCGCCGCGCGGAAAAGGCGGGCTTAGCTCCGGCCGGGCGAGCACCTGGATCACGGAGATATCCAGGTTCAGGGCGCGCAGCAGATTGAGCCCCTGCTGATAGGAGGCGGGCGCCATGAGAAAATCGGAGAGCAAGATCGCCTTGCCCGGACGGCGCAGCCGCTGTAAGTGCTCCGCCAAGGCGGGCGCCATCTCGACCGGCCCTGACGGAGTCGAGGAAGAGACGAAGTCGATGCAGTCCATGATCCGGTGGCGGCCGCGGTAAAAAGGCGAGGCCACGGGAGCGCCGCCCTGCTGCAAGAGATGGAGCTTCACATGGTCGTGATTGGCCAGCACCACGTAGGCGAGGGCGAGGGCCACGTGGCAGGCGCGGGAGAACTTCGCCGCGGGCGAGGGAAAGCCCATCGAGCCGCTGGCGTCGATGAAGAGATAGGCGAACAGATCGACCTCCTCGCGGAAGAGTTTGACGTAGAGCCGGTCGCTGCGGGCGAAGATCCCCCAGTCGAGATAGCGGATGTCGTCGCCCGGGGAGTACCTCCGGTAATCGGCGAACTCGAGGCTCGTTCCCCGCCGCGGCGAGGAGTAGCTCCCCGGCCGGCTGCCCAAAAACTGCTTGCGCGTTTTGAGCCTCAGGGCCTCCAGGCGGCTGATAAAATCTGCGGTAAAGGGGGCGGGGAGCATAGGTCAGGTATCAGTCAAGTTATGAGTCCAGTTGGTCCCGGAAAAGATCGGCGGATCATTTAAAGCTCAGCCGCAGCACCCGGTCGTCGTCGGGCGCGGGCCGGCCGCGGCCGTCGCGGTTGCTGGTGAGCATGTAGATCTTCCGGTCCGGCCCCTCGACGACGTCGCGCAGCCGGCCGAACTGGCGGGAAAACAAGCGCTCGAAGGAGACCACCTTGCGGGGATCTTTGGGATCCAGGACGAGGCGGTAAAGAGATTGCCCGCGCAGCCCGGTAAAGAGAAGCGACCCGGCCCATGCTCCGCGCGTGACGAAGGCGGCGCCGCCCGGCGCCCAGGTCTCGCTGTCGCCGCTGTGGCCAACCGGCGTGACCATTCCCTGTTTGGTTTCATCGCCTTTGATAACCGGCCAGCCGTAGTTTTTGCCCGGCTCGATCAGATTCACCTCATCCTTGCAGCAGTCCAGCAGGCCGCTCGGGCCATGTTCCGTAGAGTAGAGCCGGCCGCTCGCCGGCTGCCAAGCCAGTCCTTGAGGATTTCGGTGACCGTAAGAATAGACCGGGGAGCCGGCAAAGGGATTGTCCGCCGGGACCGTCCCGTCCGGATTGAGACGGAGGATCTTGCCGTTGAGGGAGGATAGCTCTTGAGAAAAACGCGTATACTGCGCATCCCCCATCGTCCAGTAGAGTCTCCCGTCAGGTCCGAACTTCACCCGCCCGCCGTTATGGTTGCCGCTCCCGGCAACCTCGTCGACCAGCACCCTCTCCCTCTCGCCCCGGCCCGTGGCCGGATCCTCGCGCAGCCGCACCAGGCGATTCTTGAGCGCCCCGCCCGGGTCGCGATAGCTGTAGGCCACGTAGACAAAACGGTTGCGTGAAAACTCCGGATCCAAGGCCAAGCCCATGAGTCCCGCCTCGCCCGTATCATAGGCGTCCATGACCATCCATGGCTCTTTCTGCAATTTTCCGTCTTTGATGATCCGGATACGGCCGGCTCTTTCGGTGAGGAATATGCGGCCGTCCGGGGCAAACGCGATCGCCCAGGGCGTCTCCAGTCCTGAGGCCACGACCTCGACCCCGGGGGTCGCCGCGGACTCTGAGAGCGCCGGCGGCGGCAGGCAGAGGAGGCTCGCGCCGGCCAAGAGCAGAAAAAGGACTATTCTCAAGATGGCGCGATCTCCCTCAGTCCCGCGGGACCTTCTTCACCAGAGTCGCCAGGATCTGATCGGCATTGATATTTTCCGCTTCGGCCTGGAAATTGAGGATCAGGCGATGGCGCAGCGCCGGATAGATCACCGTTTCGATATCCTCATAACTCACGTGCACCCTGCCCTCGACCAGGGCGTTCCCCTTGGCTCCCAGGATGATCGCCTGGGCGCCGCGCGGGCTCGAGCCGAAGCGCAGATACTCATGGACCGCGGCGATCGTATTCCCTTTTCCTGCCGCCGGCTGGGTCGCATGGACAAGCCGCACCACGTAGTCTTCGAGCGGCGGCGCGATGATCACCTGGCGCAGCAACTGCTGCATCTGAGCGACGGCCGCCGCGCCGTCGTGAGCAAAAACCCGACTCGCCTCGCGCAGCCCGGCGCCTGTGGTCCGCTGCAAGATCTCTCCCAAATCCCGCGGGGAAGGGGGGGAGACCAGGAGCTTGAAGAAAAAGCGATCGAGCTGCGCTTCCGGCAGGGGATAGGTCCCCTCCAGCTCTATGGGGTTCTGTGTCGCCAGCACCATAAACGGAGAGTCGAGCGGGTAGCTCTCGCCGAAAACGGTCACCTGTTTTTCCTCCATCGCCTCCAAAACAGCCGATTGGGTTTTCGGCGTGGCGCGGTTGATCTCATCCGCCAGGATGACCTGGGCAAAAATCGGCCCCTTCTTGAATTGAAACTCCCTGCGGCCGTCGCTCTCCGCGAGCACCTGGGTGCCGATGATATCCGAGGGCATGAGATCGGGCGTGAATTGCACCCGCTTGAAGGAAAGCCCCAAGGCCCGGCTTAAGGATTTGATCAGCAGGGTCTTGCCCAGGCCCGGCACTCCCTCCAGCAGCACGTGGCCGCCGGCAAAAAATGCCACGAGCACTTTGCGGATCACATCCGCATGGCCGACGATGACTTTCCGTACCTCGGCCTCCAGTTGCAAGAACAGCTCGCGATACTTTTCCGGCTCCATAATTTTCCTCGGCTAACGAATCAACCCGCGGTATTCCAGGGGCAGCGGCTGTTTTTCGGCGGCGGCCTCCGGGTTGTCGGGCCGGCGCAGAGGAACATTACTGACCGCCGTCTTGGGGCGGATCTGCCTCCCCTGGCCTCGAGCGCTGTCGCCGCCCTCCCTCGCCGCTTCCTGTTCAGGCAACTGAACGGTAACGAAGCGCGCGCCTTTCATTCCCTTTTCCACCTGTTCTCCGGGCTTAAGAAACCTTTCGGCCGATTTGCCCGTCGGGATCTCTTCCCCGAGGTTCCTGCCGCCTGTGCCGCCGCCTTGCTCTTTTCCCGCCCCTTTCATCTCTCTGCTTTTATCTTTCCCCTCCCCTTCTCCTTTACCCGGACCCGTCTCCGGCCGCTTTTTCTCCGGCTGCTGCTTTTCTCCGGGACCGGGCTCCTTCCCCGCCAGCTCCCTGTTCGCCAGGCCGCCCGCTTCCCCGCGCCCTTCCTTGCCTTCGCCCTGTCCCGACTCGCCGCCGCGCTCTTCCCCGCGCTCCAACCCCTGCGCCAATCTGCGCAGGGCGTCTCCCGCCTGATCCAGCAGCTCGCCGCCCGCTCCCCCCGGCTGCTGTTCGGCGGCGCGCTGCCTTGCCAATTGAGCCAGCATCTCGCGCACCAGGGCGCGCCTTGCCGCATCGGTCAGGGCAGGCTCCTGAAGGCGGGCCGCCAACGCCTCGAGCTTGCGGGCGAGCTCCGAGAAGCCGGGTATCCGCGCTAACTGCTCGGCGGAGCGCATCAACTCACCACCGGGTCTCTCTGAAGTCAGCACGGGGGCGATCTGTGGGAGCAAAAGAAATAACAGGATCATGGATAGCGAAAGGATCAACGATTGAAAGAAGGACGGTTTGATCCGGTAAGGGAAATCCCTTTCCAGCTTCAGGCGAGGCGCGAGACCGGCCGCCTCATCACGCAAACGGGCCGTCAAGAAGGGCGGGCAAGCCGACGGGTCCATCGTCGCTAAGGTAACAAAGCGCTCCTGTCCCGCCACTTTCCGGTCGATCAACCGGGCGGCCTGCCGGACCGAGGCGGCCGCGCCGCGCGCCCGCCAAAGCCCGATGAGGAAAGCCGATGCCGCGAGCAGTGCGCCGACGCCGATCCATGCCACCCCCGGTCTCCAGGCCGCGCCATAGGGTAAAAATCCCAGCGAGGTGACGGCAAAAAGAGGCGGAAACAACACCAGTAAAGTGTCCCACCACAGATGCCGTTTAAGACGGCCGGCCAGGCGCCCCGCGATCCTTTCAGGCGATCCCAACTTTTCAGGCATCTCCATCTCTCCCTATTAGACGTACAAATATAGCATGTCCGAACGCGGGCTAAAACGCAGCAGCACCTAACCTCCGGCGCGCCCGCGCTTGCCGCTCTGGTACATTCTAACCGCGCGGTTGTGCTCCGCCAGGCTGACGGAAAAGACGTTGGAGCCGTCATTCCTGGAGACAAAGTAGAGGTAAGGAACCCGGGCGGGCTGGAGAGCGGCGCGAAGAGAGGCAAGGCCCGGGCTGCAGATGGGCCCGGGCGGAAGTCCGGGGATGCGATAGGTGTTGTAAGGGGTCGGATTTCGCAGATCCTTGCGGGTCAGGGTTCCGCTGAAGCGCTTCATGCCGTAAATCACCGTGGGATCGCTTTGCAGGGGTATCCTCGCCCTCAAGCGATTGTGAAACACCGCGGAGATCAGGGGGCGCTCCTCATCGATGCCGGTCTCCTTTTCGATCAAGGAGGCCAGCGTCACCGCCTGGTGCACGTCGAGCCCCATCTCTCTAGCCCGCTCCTCGAGCCGCGAATTGAAACTTGCCCGAAATTGCTCGACCATGGCGATGACGATATCCCTCTCGGTCGCGAAAGGGGTGAAATAATAGGTGTTCGGAAAGAGGTAGCCTTCGATTCCTCTCGCCTCCAGGCCAACGACAGAGAGGAGCTCGGACTTTGCCGCCTCGGCCAGGAACCGTTCTTTATTCGCGAGCGCGACCTTTTCCAGGAGTTCGGCGGTCTCTCTGACCGTCAGCCCTTCGGGCACGGTAACCCGGTGAAACACCCCCTTTCCCAACTGCATCTGGTCCAGCACCTGCCGCGGCGGCAGGGGGAGCTCGAAGCGATACAGACCCCAGTGGATCTTCTTATCCAAACCCCACAACCGGGCCCAGAAGGAAAAAAGCCTCTCGTTGGAGATCACCCCATGATCCTTGAGCCTCTGGACAATGGCGGAGAGGGGCTCGCCCCGCTCCACTTTCACCTCCACCCTCTGCGGCTCCTGTAACGGCGGACGAAAAAGGAAAGCCAGGAGGAAAGCGCCGAAAAGGAGGGCCGAGAGAGCGGCAAAGTAGAAGGTAAAGAGAAGATACTTGACGGCCACAAAGGGTTCCAGCGTTGGCGGGAAAACACGGAGGAGCGCGGCGCGAGCTAATTTTCTTTCAAATTAACTTCGATCCAGCCCTCGACCTGCTTCAGGAATCCGGCGAACGGATCTTCCCCGGGCTCCGGGGCGAAATAGGCCTTGCGCATGTAATCCAGGGCGCCCGAATAGTATTCGAACTTTTTGGAGAGCTCCTGAAAGAGGAAGAAGCCTGTGCGGTAAAGCGACAGGTCCAGCTCCGAAACCGTCCAGTAGGAGCGTCTGCCCTCTTCCAGATAGTAGTCGAGAAAGCCCTTGCCCTCCACGTAGGAGCGGAAGATGCCGCTCATGAAGAGGGTATAATCTCCCAGATACTTGCGCATCGCCCTCTCCCTGAGGATGCCGCTCTCGCGCTGCGCCGCCGGGCGCCGCTCGGCCAGCACCTCCACCACGCTGTCCAATTTCCTGCCGGCACGCGAACGGACGCGATAGAGACTGTCGCTGCTCGCGAAATCGGTCAGCACGTCAGCCACGTATCGCGCCACCGTAGCGTCGTTGATGCCCAACTGCCCGAAGCTCTGGCGCGTCAGGTCGAGAAAAAACCCCTGCAGCCGATCTGTTGGCAGCTTCTTTTCCATAACGCGGCCTCAATCATAGCAAACTCCGACCGGTTTGAAAATATTTTTCAGGCGATATATTTGCCCTGGCCATTTTATAGAGCGGAGCTATAATAAGGCGATTTTTTCGACCAAGGGCCTCTTCTTCCTCACAGGAGGTATCTTATGGAGAAGGAACTCAAGGAGATTTTCTTTCGCTTGGATGGGGCTTGGGCTTCTTTCGAGCTCATGGCGATCCGCAAGCGGGAGGATTATCTGAAGCCGTTTCGGGTCCTGCGCTGCAAGATCGACGATCAGGTGGACTTCGACGCGCCGGAAGGGTTGAGAAGCGCCACCGAGGCCTCCGTTTTGATCGAGATCTTCGGCGCCCAGGAGCTGGTGGCCGCCAGCGGCCGCGGCGCGGTCCACGCGGTGGACAACGCCATGCGCAAGGTCCTGGAAAGGCACTACCCCCAGCTCTCCGAGGTGCGCCTGGAGGAGTTTGACGTGCGCCTGCTCCACCACGGCGAGATATCCGACGACGACGAGGAAAGAGGGGCCGGGGCCCCCGTGCGGGTGCTGGGCATCTTTTCCGACGGCAAGGAGCGATGGGGAACCGTAGGCGTAGCCGAGGACATATTGCAGGCGAGCGTCGAGTGCATCATCGACGGACTGGAGTGGAAGCTGAGGGAAGAGCACAAACACTGAGGGGCCAGGAGAGCCGCCGGCTGCGCCGCCCGGCACGAAGCCCCGCCTTTCACAGAAATGACTTGATGTGAAAAAGGCTCTTTCCTTTCTGCTATTGCTCTTCCCTATCCTGTCTTGGGGCTGCCCGATGGAAGAAAGATTCATTTTTTTCCCGGACTCCACGGTCGACGTGACACCGAGGGACGCCGGGCTCTCGTTTGAGGATGTCTTCTTTACCACCGGCGACGGGGTCCGCCTCAACGGCTGGTTCGTGCCCTACCAGGGCTCGAAGATCACCCTGCTCTGGGCCCACGGCAACGCCGGCAACATCAGCCATCGCGTGGAGAACCTCAAGCTGCTGCACCAGCAGGTGAACATCAGCGTCTTCATCTTCGACTACCGGGGCTACGGCCGCAGCGGAGGAAAAGTCTCCGAGGAGGGGACCTACAAAGACGCAACAGCCGCGCTTCAGTACCTGCGCTCCAGAGCTGACGTGGAGCCCAAACGGATCATTTTCTTCGGCCGCTCTCTGGGGGCGGCCGTGGCGGCCGACCTTGCCGCCCGCGAAGACTGCCTCGCCCTCATCCTCGAGACCCCTTTCGTATCCATCCGTGAGATGGCCAGGGCGGCGTTCCCGCTCCTGCCCATCGGTCCTCTCCTGCGCACCCGCTACGACGTGGTCGAGAAGATCGCCAAGGTCAGAGCCCCGCTGCTGGTGCTGCACGGTGATCAGGACGAGGTGGTGCCCTACGAGCAGGGAAAAAAAGTCTTTGCCGCCGCGGTCGGGCCGAAGGAGTTCTACACTATCCGTGGCGCCCATCATAACGATACTTACATCGTCGGCGGCGCGGCCTATTTCAGGGCCTTAAGAAATTTCATCGAGCGCGCCGCCTCCCGACTCCCGACCGGCTAGTCGACGCGTTAAGAGTCTCGGGGGAGAGAG
>Ga0156296_1027_pt1 | contig 11808 bp, 11 predicted proteins | sample RifCSPlowO2_12_FD_107944 | JGI IMG/M metagenome (GOLD analysis project Ga0156296, IMG submission 107944) | Deltaproteobacteria bacterium RIFCSPLOWO2_12_FULL_60_16 | reverse complement strand
ATCTCGGCCACAGTCCAATAGCAGCCTGCTGAAAAAGGCCTATCTGCCGTCAGCCGGCCCGAGAAGCTCTCTCAGGTCCGATGCGATAGACCTGTGGTACGCTGTACCGAACATACGCTTGAAACTCCTCGACTGACGCATCGGACCCTCGATAGCCCCCCGGGCCGGCGGTTATGATAGTGGCGCTCGACCGAATTGTTTACTTGTTTGGAAGGAAACCGAGCTGGGTTACTCGATGACGTTTTTCTCGATCGGCTCGACCATGACGCCCTTTTCTTTGAGCCAGTGAACCGCCCTGTCCACTTCCCCGCGCTCGCCGTCGATTTCCAGCGCCACTAGGGCCATCTCCGGGGTGACCGTCGATCCCCGGATGTTGAAGACGATGTCGAATTTTTTCGCCAGCAAGCAGACGATCGGCTCCTTGACCAGCTCCTTCGGAAAGGTCAGATAGATTCTCTCACAGACTTTTTCTTTTTGGCGTTTCATCGCTGGGCGGTTCAAATGGAAAAGTTGAGATTCCCGACCGACATCTTGTCACGCCATCCCACCCAAAGATTGGTGGTCAGATACTTGTCGCCGAAATCGGGAAAAACCGTCACCAAGGTGCCGGACCTGAGTTTCCTGGCAATCCGCAGAGTGGCATGCATGGCAGCGCCGGAAGACTGCCCGACCAGAAGCCCCTCCTCCTGGGCCAGCCGGTAGACCATGGCATAGGCGTCTTCGGTGGAGATGGCGATTTTTTCGTCCAGCGCTTTTTCATCGTAGATCCCCGGAACGATGGAACTCGCCATGTGCTTTAGCCCTTCGAGCCCGTGCAGCGCATCGTCCGGCTCGACCGCGATGACCCGGATCCTCGGGTTTTTCTCTTTCAGGTATCGGCCGGCGCCCATGATCGTGCCGCCGGTGCCGATCCCGGCGATAAAGTGGGTGATCTCCCCGCCCGTCTGGCGGTAGATCTCCGGACCGGTGGTTTCGTAGTGGACCTGCGGGTTCATCGGGTTGAAATATTGATCGGGCTTGAAGTATTTGTCGGCGTTTTCTTCCAGGACCTTGCGGCACAGGCGGATCGCGCCGTCCGATCCCTCCAGCGGATCGCTGAAGATGATTTTCGCCCCGAGCGCCGCGATGATGCGCTTCCGCTCGGTGCTCACGTTGGAGGGCATAACCAGCTCCACCGGATAGCCCAGGACCCTGCCGATCAGCGCCAGGGCGATGCCCGTGTTTCCCGAAGTCGAGTCGATGATGCTTTTTCCCGCCGCGAGTTTTCCTGAGCGGATCCCTTCCTGGACCATCTTCAGGGCCGGACGGTCTTTCACCGAGCCGCCCGGATTGAATCCCTCCAGCTTGGCGAAGATTCGTACCGCCGGGGATAGCCCCTGGGCGATCCTGCCGATCTGAAGCACGGGGGTGTTGCCCACCAGATCGAGAACGGAATTGGCGATCCTCGGCTCCACGGCGGCTTCACGGGCCAGTGCGCGGGCGGTGATGGACGTAATCATGAATGGATCTCGACCAAATCTCAGGCCCCGCCTGCTATGGCAGGGACAATCGAGATGGCGTCCCCCTCTTTGAGAGAGGTTTCCAAGTTCTGCAAGAATCGAATGTCATCGCCGTTGACATAGACATTCACAAAGCGGCGGACCTTTCCCGTTTCATCACAGATTCTCTCTTTGATTCCTGGAAACTGCCGGTCCAAGTCTTCCACCAGGGCGCGGACATTGCCGCCCTGGCCATTCACTTCATCGGCCCCGTTGGTGAATTTGCGAAGGGGCGTTGGCACACGAACACGCACCGTCATAGTCAGCCTCCTTAAAGACCCTATGGATACTTTTTTATAAACCTTCCTTGGGAACCTTTCAAGGCACGCTTTTCAGCCTTCGCCTGCCAGCGCCTTTCCCTGGGCCGGCTGGGCAAGCTGGAGGTAAAGCTCATCGAAGCTTGAGAGACTCGCCTGGATCTTGAAGGGCTGCTCCACGCTCCGCGCTACCACCTCGAGGGTCTTGTAGCCGTTGCCCGTGATGCTGATGACGATGGATTCGTCGCGCGGTATCCTTCCCTGCTGGATCAGCTTTTTTGTCACCGCCACCTCGGTCCCGCCCGCCGGCTCGGTGAAAATTCCCTCGGTGCGAGCGAGGAGCTTGATGCCATCGAGGATCTCTTCGTCGGTGACCGCCTCGCCCCATCCGCCGGACTCCCGCACCGCCTGAAGCACGTAGTAGCCGTCCGCCGGATTGCCGATGGCGATGGAGCTCGCAATGGTGTTCGGCTTCACCGGACTGATAAGATCCGTGCCTTTCTTTAAGGCCTGGACGATGGGGGCGCAGCCGCTCGCCTGGGCAGAATAGATCTTACAATTGCCGCCGTCGATCAGCCCGACCTGCTTGAGCTCCTTGAAGGCCTTGGCGAGCTTGGGGAGGATGGTCCCTCCCGCCGAAGCGACCACCACATGGCGCGGCAGCTTCCAGCCGAGCTGTTCGGCGATCTCGAAGGCGTGCGTCTTCGCCCCCTCGGCATAGTAGGGCCTCAAGTTGACGTTGACGAAGGCCCAGCCGTACTTGTCCGCGATCTCGCTGCACAGCCGGTTGACATCGTCGTAATTCCCCTTGATCGAGATGGTGCGTGGCCCGTAGATGGCCGAGCCGATGATCTTTCCCTGTTCCAGGCCGTCGGGAATAAAGACGTAGCAGTTCAGGCCGGCCTTGGCCGCGTGCGCGGCGACCGAGTTGGCAAGGTTGCCCGTGGAGGCGCACGAAACCGTATCGAATCCGAACTCGATGGCCTTGGAGATGGCCACCGACACCACCCGGTCCTTGTACGAGAACGTGGGGTGGTTCACCGAGTCGTCTTTGATATAGAGCTCTTTCACGCCCAGGGCCTCTCCCAGCCTGTGGGCGCGCACGAGCGGCGTGAAGCCTGAATAGAGTCCGGCCTGGGGCTCTCCGTCGATCGGTAAAAGCTCCCGGTAGCGCCACAGGCTCTTCGGGCGCGAGAGGATTTTTTCCCGGCTGATCGCCTTCTTGATTCCGTCGTAGTCATAGACGATCTCCAGGGGACCGAAGCAGGTTTCACAAACATGCAGCGGTTCCTTGGGATACCCTTGGCCGCATTCTCTGCATTGAAGCCCTCTGACGAAACTCATGGTCCTTCCTTTCTGCTCAAGCCATCGAACGGAGCTTCCGCTCGCCCCTTGCGTTGTCGCCGCAGGCGCCGCACCGGGGATCTCTTCGCACCTCGATGGTATGGAACCTCATAGCTGTGGCATCGTAGGTCAGCAGACGATCCACCAGCAGCTCTTCTTCCATGCCGATCAGGTATTTGATCGCTTCCGTGGCCTGGATCGAGCCTATAGTCCCGGCAATCGCCCCGAGGATGCCCGCCTGCTGGCAGTTGAGGATCTCGCCCGGAGCGGGCGGGTCCTTGAACAGGCAGCGGTAACAGGCGCCCTTGCCGGGAATCACGGTCATGGTCTGGCCCTGCAGGCGCACGATCCCGGCGTGGGAAAACGCTTTGCCGAGAGCCACAGCGGCGTCGTTGACCAAGAACTTCGTGGCAAAATTATCGCTGCCGTCGACGATAAAATCATAGCCGGCAATGAGATCCGCCGCGTTTTTTTCGTCCAGGCGCACGGGAAAGGCGAGGATCTCTACCTCCGGGTTTAGCCGGGCGAGTTTGTCCTTGGCGGAGGCGACCTTTTCCCGGCCCAGGTCCGCCGTCGAATGCAGAATCTGCCGTTGGAGGTTGGAGAGATCGACGCGATCGCTGTCCACCAGCCCCAGCGTGCCGACTCCGGCTGCGGCCAGATAAAAGGCCGCCGGCGATCCCAGCCCTCCGGCCCCGATGATCAAGACCCGGCCCTGACGGAGGCGGATCTGTCCTTTGCCGCCGACGTCGGGAATCATGATTTGGCGGCTGTAGCGCTCGATCTGCTCAGGTGTAAGACGAACACTCATGATCTACGGCCAAAAAAAAACCTCTTCCCATTGATAAGAAGAGGTTTGCACCTCACCTTATCTTCCCCCGCCCTAGGCGAGGTGGGAATTAGCACCAGCACCCCACCTTAACGATGGGACCGGTTGCTGTGGCTTCGAAGGGCCAATCCCTCCACCACTCTGGATAAGGTGTCCAGACTTATTAAGCAGCGAGGTTAACGTAGTCCGGAGGGTGTGTCAAGGGCCGCTCCTCGTTGCGCGAGGAGGCAGGTTTTTCGATAGCGAGCCGGGCTGGAAAAAGGCGATCAATAATGCTATCGCTCTTTGCTCCATATTCACCGAGTGCCTTCCTAAGGAGAACACGATGGGACTAACGCAAGAAGTTGTCAATTTTGTTGTCGAAACGCGTTACCGGGATATCCCCCCGGAGGTCATCCGCCTGGCGCAGGGCTTTATCCTGGACGGGCTGGGTGTCACCCTGGCCGGCTGCACGGAAAAAGGCTCTCGCATCCTGCAAGGGTTGATCCGCCAATCCGGCGGTAAGAAGGAGGCGACGGTCGTGGGGACGGGAACCATGGTCCCGTCGATGATGGCCGCTCTGGCCAACGGCGCGGCCGGCCATGCCATGGATTACGACGACACTCAGCTCTCCACCTCCAAGGAGGCGGTCTACGGATTGCTCACCCACCCCACGGTGCCGGTGCTTTCGGCGATCTTAGCCGTGGGGGAGGGGGAAAAGATTTCCGGCCAGGAATTTCTTTTGGCTTATATCCTGGGAGTGGAGGTAGAGTGTCGCATCGCGGACGCCATCAACCCGCGCCACTACCAATCCGGATTTCACTCGACGGCGACCATCGCGGGTCTGGGGGCGGCCGCGGCGGTGGGTACGATCTTGAACCTGAGAGAGGAAGCCTGCGCCCGCGCCCTGGGGATCGCCGCCAGCATGTCGTCCGGGCTGCGCGAGAACTTCGGGACCATGACCAAACCTTTGCATGCCGGACGGGCCGCGCAGAACGGGGTGACCGCCGCGCTATTGGCCGAGAAGGGCTTTACCTCGGCCCACAACATCCTCGAGGCCAAAAGGGGATTTTTCAACGCGATGGCCGGCGGCTACGACGAGAAGAAAATCAGCGGCCGGCTGGGCAAGCCCTACTTCATGCAGGATCCCGGGATTTCCATCAAGCCCTATCCGTCCGGCTCGCTCTCCCATCCGGCGCAGGATTGTATTCTGGATCTGGTCAAGACGCACAACCTCCATGCGGAGCAGATCGAATCCATCGAAGTGGGGACCAATTCCAACGTTCCCAACGCTTTGATCTATCCCATGCCCAAGACCGCCCTCGAGGGAAAATTCAGTATCCCGTTCTGCATGGCGATAGGCGTCTTGGAGCGCAAGGCGGGCATCGCCCAGTTCACGGACAGAAAGGTCCGCGACCCCAAGGTGGTGGAGCTGATGAAGCGGGTCACGCTTTACGTGGATCAGGAGCTCGAGGCCTTGGGATACGATCAGGTGCGCTCGCGTGTCCGCATCAAGCTGAAGGACGGGAAGTCCATCGAGGGGAGGGCGGACGTCGCGCGCGGCCATCCGCTCAAGCCCATGAGCTGGGCCGAGATCGGCGAGAAATTCCGCGATTGCGCCAGTCTGGTTCTTTCCCGCGGCAACACGGAGGCGGCTGTCGAGCTGGTGGCCAACCTGGACCGGCAGAGAAGCATCCTGCCGCTGGTTCGAGCGCTTTCCGCGGGAAAGTCAACGGGCGCCATGGCGAAGCTGAAGAGAAGGGCGAAGCGGAAGCGCCCCGGGAGCAAAAGGTGGAGCGGTATTCGGAAAAGGTAGGAGCCTTTGTGCGGGGCCTGCGCCTTGAAGAAGTCCCTCCCGGGGCGGTGGACAAGGCGAAGCTGGTGGTTCTCGACACCCTGGGGATCGCTCTGGTCTCTTCGACGATGGAGTTCGGGCGGATGGCGCTCGACGTGGCCTCCGACCTTGGCGGCGCTCGGGAGAGCCGGCTGATCGGCACGCGGCGCAAGGCAGCCGCTGCCAATGCCGTGCTGGCCAACGGCACCCTCGCCCATGGCCTGGACTACGACGACACCTTGGAAGGGGCGATCGTCCACACCGGCTGTTGCGGGGTCATCACGGCGCTGGCGGTGGGCGAGGCGCTCGGCGCCAGCGGGAAGAGGGTGTTGGAGGCGGCGGTGGCCGGGATGGAGGTGATGTGCAAGGTGGGACTGGTGGCCCCCGGAAAGTTCCACGCGCGGGGCTTTCACCCTACCGCCCTGTGCGCCACTTTCGGCGCGGCGGCGGCCGCCGGCAAGCTCTATAAGCTCGAATCGTCTCGGTGGACGGACGCCTTCGGCATCTGCGGCAGCCAGAGCTCCGGAATCATCGAATATCTGGCGGACGGGAGCTGGACCAAGAGACTCCATCCGGGCTGGTCGGCTCACGGCGGGATTATCGCCGTGCTCCTGGCCCGGCGCGGCTTTCGCGGCCCCGCCTCCGTGTTCGAAGGGCGCCATGGTTTTTATCGCGCCTTCGGCGCCGGCGAGGAAGGCGCTAATCTCGACAGACTGGCCGAGCTCGGCAAGAGCTGGGAGATTCCCCGGCTCGCCTTCAAGTCCTATCCCTGCGGCTCGATCTCTCATCCCTACATGGACTGCGCGCTCAAGCTGAGAGAAAAATATTCCTTCCGGCCGGAGCAGATAGAGGAGATCACCTGCCGGGTGGCCGAAGGAACGGTGCACCGCCTCTGGGAGCCTATTCAGGAGAAGCAAAAACCTTCGAGCTCCTATGGGGCGAAGTTCAGCCTGCCCTACAGCATCGCCGTCATGCTGGTGCGGGGCAAGGCCGGTCTTGAAGAGTTCTCGGATAAGGCGATCCGGGATTTGGAGGTTCTGGCTGTGGCTGAGAAGGTACGGTACCAGCTGGACCCCACGATCGACTATCCGCGCCATTTCTCGGGTCATGTGCGCATCCGGCTCAAGGACGGGACAGTACGGGAGGAAAGCCAGCCCCACCCGAGGGGCGGGCTGGAATCTCCGCTTCCGCCCGAGGAGATCGAAGCAAAGTTTCGCGCCAATGCCGGGTTTGCCTTGCCTGAAAGAAAAGTTGAAAAGATCGTCTCTGCCGTGCGGAAGTTGGAGAGGCTCAGGTCCGTTAGAGAACTGGCAAAACTCTTATATTGAGTATTGCAGGCGAGGCAGGGTAGTGATAAAGGGGCATACGGCGTTGTTTGGATGACCACGCCAAGGAAAGGGGGAAACATAATGGAAAAGAGATTTGGCATTTTTAGACACCTGGCCGTGCTGGCGCTTGTCGCCTGGGGTTCCGTCGCCTCCGCCCAGGACGCGGCCCTCGTCGCAGCGGCAAAAAGGGAGGGGAAGGTAGCTTGGTATACCTCACTCGCTCTCCCGTCATCGACCGCGTTGGCGCACCTTTTTATGAACAAGTATAAGGGGATCGAAGTTGAGGTCCACCGTTCGGGGTCGCAGAGGGTTCTGCAAAGAGTGATGCAGGAGGTGTCGGCGGGAATCAAGAATGCCGATATTATCCATACCTCGGACGGCGGTCATTTTGTTCTCCTAAAAGGTAAAGGGCTGCTCATGAAATATGTCCCTCAGGGATTGGAAAGCTTTCCCGAAGGTTTCAAGGACAAGGAAGGGTTTTACTACGGCATGCGGGCCACCCTCTCCGTCCTTGCTTACAATCCCAAGATCGTTTCTGAAAAGGATGCGCCAAAGACGTGGAAGGAGATTTTGAATGCCAAGTGGAGAGGGAAGATGGTCACGGCACATCCCGGATATAGCGGCATCATTATGACCCATGTGCTGGCGCTGCTGAACTTGCACGGCTGGGATTACTTTAAGGAATTGGCGAAGAACAAACTGCATGTGGTCCAGTCAGCGAACGATCCGGCTGGTGTGATCGCATCAGGGGAACGAGCCGTTGGGGCCAATGGCGCCGAGTATTTTTATTATAAGACTATGAAGCAGGGGAACCCTATAAAGATCATCTATCCTAAGGAGGGGGTCCCGCTTATTGTTTCGCCGACAGCGATAGCCAAGGATGCGCCGCACCCGAATGCCTCCAAGCTGTTTACCGATTTTATCTTTAGCAAAGAGGCGCAGCAGATGTTAGCCGATCAACAAGGGCTGTACACAGGGCATCCTCAGGTGACGTATCCCAAGGATAAGCCCCAGCTTAAGGATCTTAAGCTTTTAGCCGCGGATCCAGCGGAGTTAGAAAAGAAAAACGCCGAGATCAAGAAAAAATTCGTTGAGTTCTTCGGCGCCTAGGGCGGGAGCGGCAGGCGGCGGAAATCCGGCGTGGAAGCGGTAGGGCGACTGAGAGTATCAGGCTGGCAGGGCATCAGAAATCTGGACCGAACGCTTCCGGTCTGGATCGGCGCCTCGCTGTTTCTGGTCTTCTTGATGCTCCTGCCGCTGGGCTGGATCTTTGTTGCCAGCCTGCAAACGGAAGCGGGCTGGAGCGCAAGCGGCTATGCCCAGGTCTTCACCGAGAAGGCCTATCTCAAGGCTATCTGGAACACCCTGATTATCTCCTTCTGGGTGGGCGGGATCGCGGTCGTGATCGGCTCCCTGCTGGCCTGGCTGGTGACCCGGACCGATCTGCCGCTGAAGCGAACGATCCGCGCCCTGGTCATGGCCTCCTTCGTCACTCCTCCTTTTCTCGGGGCCTTCGCCTGGACGCTCCTGGCCGGCCCGAACGCCGGTCTGCTCAACAAGATCTACCGCTCCCTCACGGGCTCGGAGGAGGCCCTCTTCAACATCTTCAGCATGGAAGGGCTCATTTTCGTGATGGCCCTGTACAGCTTTCCCTACGTCTTCTCCATGATCGCCAACGTCTGCGAGCTGATCTCCTCGGATCTCGAAGACGCGGCGAACATCCTGGGGGCGAACAAGCTGCGGGTGGCCTTGACCGTGACCTTGCCGCTTGCGGCCCCGGCCCTGCTGGGAGGATTCATCCTGGCCTTTCTGCACTCGCTCTCGCTGTTCGGGGCGCCGGCCATCCTCGGCCTGCCGGCGAGCCTGCACACGATCACCACCCAGATTTGGGCGCTCTTTCAGTACCCACCCCGCCTGGATCTCGCGGCGGCCTTTTCCGTTCCACTGCTGCTGGCGACCATGCTGCTGATCGCCCTGCAGAAGAAGATCCTGGGACGGCGCGGCTACAGCACCGTCGGCGGAAAGGGCGGGGAGCGCCGGCTGCTGCGTCTCGGGATATTCCGCATCCCGGCTCTATTGCTGGTGCTGGGGATTATTGCCCTTTCCGTTTTTCTCCCCTACTGGATTCTGCTGAAAGCGGCCCTGGCGAAGGCCTGGGCCCAGCCTCTCACCTGGGACAATTTCACGCTCGAGAACTTCAGCTTCGCCTTTTTTCAATACGGCGACACCCAGGACGCGATCCTCAATACCTTCAAGCTCGGGATTGCGACCGCCAGCGCGGGCACGGTCATCGCGGCATTGATCGCCTACATCACCAACCGCCAGCTTTTCTGGGGCGCGCGCTATCTCACGTTCTTCGCCCTGGCGCCGTTGGTCGTGCCGGGAATCGTTCTGGCGGTCGGCCTGTTCCTGGCCTATGCCCGGCCGCCCATCGTTTTGTACGGCACGATCTGGATCTTGTTCGTCGCCTATCTCACCAAGGAGATGCCGATCGGCTTCTCGCAGGCGGAGACGACTTTCAAGAGCATCCATCCGGAGCTTGAGGATGCGAGCCGCATCCTCGGGGCCAACCGGCTGGGCGCCTTGAGGGACGTGACCGCCCCGCTGGCCCGCACCGGCCTGATCGCGACCTGGTGTTTTATCTTCATCGGCGTGATCCGGGAGCTCAGCGCCTCGATCCTGCTCTTTACTCCCAAGTCGAAGGTCGTCTCGGTGGTGATCTTCGACCTCAAAGAGGAGGGGCAGATCGGGGTGATCGCCGTGCTCGGCATCCTGTTATTGCTGGTATCTTTCATGGTCATTCTCGCGGTTCAGCGGCTGGTGAAGAGAGAGGTTCTGGCCACGAGGGAATAATGGCTACGGTCACGCTGGAGGGATTGACCAAGAGGTTCGCCGAGGCGGCCGCCGTGCATGATCTCCATCTGGAGATCGGCGACGGGGAATTCGTCTCCCTCCTCGGTCCTTCGGGCTGCGGCAAAACCACCACGCTGAGGCTGATCGCCGGCTTTTTGCAACCGGAGGAGGGCGAGATCCGGGTCAACCAACAGGTAGTTTCGTCCCGCTCGGTTCTGGTCCCTCCGGAGCGCCGCAACATGTCGATGATCTTCCAGAGCTACGCGGTGTGGCCGCACATGACGGTGTTTCAGAATGTCGCCTACGGGCTGAAATTCAAGAAACTCCCGGGCGACGATCCCGGGACAAGAGTGGAAAAATTGCTGCGGCTGGTCCATCTCGACGCGTTGAAGGATCGTTATCCCGCGGAGCTGTCGGGCGGCCAGCAGCAGAGAGTGGCGCTGGCCCGCGCCCTGGTGGTGCAGCCGCAGATCTTGCTGCTCGACGAGCCGCTCAGCAATCTCGACGCCAACCTGCGCGAGGAGATGCGCTTTGAGATCCGCCGCCTGCACGAAGAGTTTCGCATCACCACGATTTACGTCACCCACGATCAGGCGGAGGCGATGGTGACCTCCGACCGGATCGCGGTCATGCACCTGGGAAAGGTCATTCAAGTCGGCACGCCGCAGGAGATCTTCGAGCGGCCCAAGACCACTTTCGTGGCGGAGTTTATCGGCAGGACCAATATCCTCAGCGGGAAGTGGCGGGAGGGAGGGAAGGTGGACCTTGGGGAAGGCATCCTCGTGCAGGTGAGCGCGAGGGAGCGCTACGCTCAGGGGGAGTCGGTCTCTTTCTGTCTCCGGCCACACAACGTCGCCCTGTCAGGCAGCGAAGCCGAGGCCGAGCAGCGCCGGCGCAGCGGCTATAATCTCTTTCCCGGCGTCATCCAGAGGCGCATCTACTTCGGCGACGCCTTTGACTATATGGTCGAGCTTCCGGCCCACCGTATGGCGCTTCGCGTCGTCGCGCCCCCGTCGCAGCGCTACGAAACGGGGCAGAAGGTTTTCGCCCTGGCGCATCCGGATCACTGCGTCATCGTCGGGGAGAGCTGATCGCCCGCTTCCATGATCCGGTTCCTTGGGCCCCTCCTGCTAACCGGCTTCCTGGCCTCGGGTTGCGAGCGCGGCGGGAGCTTCAGCGACATCCGCAATCTTCAATCTCGCGGTGAGACGGTGATCTGCTTCGGCGACAGTTTGACCGAAGGGGTGGGCGCCGGCAGCGGCGAGGACTATCCGTCGCTGCTGGAACGGCAGCTCAAGCTTCCGATCGTGAACGCGGGGCGGCGCGGGGATACCGCGGCGGACGCTCTTTCCCGCGTGGAGCAGGAGGTGCTGGCCCGCAACCCCCGTTTGGTTATCGTGCTTTTCGGCGGCAACGATTTTCTGCGCCAGGTGCCCCTCGCCGAGACCAGAAAAAACCTCGAAGAGATAGTCCGGCGCATTCAGGAGCGCGGTGCGATGGTGGTGCTGGTCGGCTTGAGGCTCGGCCTCTTCACCGACGAATACAGCCCGGTCTACGAGGAGATCGCGGGGAAACACGGGGCGTTGTACATTCCGCAGGTCCTCAAAGGGGTACTCTCCGATCCCAAGCTGAAAAGCGATTCCATCCACCCCAACGGCGCGGGCTATCGGATCATGGCCGAGCGCATCCTGGAACAAGTAAAGCCGCTGTTGGAGGAGGCGGACCGCAGGAGGTAGGGGAGAGGAACCTCACCATCCCTGGAGCGGCGCTCACCGCCGAAGGCGTCTCTCAAGATCGATGCAATAGCTCCCTCGGGGAACGCGCTCTCGGCTGCGGCCGATAGACC
>Ga0156296_1023_pt1 | contig 12370 bp, 9 predicted proteins | sample RifCSPlowO2_12_FD_107944 | JGI IMG/M metagenome (GOLD analysis project Ga0156296, IMG submission 107944) | Deltaproteobacteria bacterium RIFCSPLOWO2_12_FULL_60_16 | reverse complement strand
GTTCCCCGAGGGAGCTATTGCATCGATCTTGAGAGACGCCTGCGGCCGGAAGGTTCTCTAAAAAATTGTCAAACTTTGTTTTTTGTGTTAGCGTGATTTTATTCCAATGGAGCATTCCCGTTTCGTCCACCTTCACTGCCATACCCAGTACAGCCTCCTGGACGGTGCCAATAAGGTCGACGCGCTGTTAGAGCGCGTCAAGCAGCTCAAACAGCCGGCCGTCGCCATGACCGACCACGGCAACATGTTCGGCGCGATCGAGTTTTACCGGGAGGCGATGCGGCAGGGCATCAAGCCCATCATCGGTTGCGAGATCTACGTCGCGCCTGCCAGCCGGTTCGAGCGCAAAGGGGTGGATAAGGGAAACAGGGAGTACAACAACCACCTCATCCTCCTGGCCATGAACCTGGAGGGCTACCGCAACCTCTGCAAGCTCGTCACCGCCGGCTACCTGGAGGGATTCTACTACAAGCCGCGGGTCGATAAGGAGCTGCTCCGGGAGCATAACCGGGGACTCATCGCGCTCAGCGCCTGCCTGCAGGGAGAAGTGGCGCAGGCGCTCTCCGCGGGCCAGATCGAGAAGGCGAAGAGCGCGGCCGAGAGCTACGCCGCCATCTTCGGGGAGCGCTATTACCTCGAGGTCCAGGACAACAAGCTCCCCCAGCAGGAGAAGGTCAACCGGTTGATCCTCGAGATCGGGAAAGATCTGTCGATTCCCGTGGCGGCGACGAACGACTGTCACTACGGCGAAAGGGACGATGCCGAGGCCCATGACGTGCTCCTCTGCGTCCAAACCGGAAAGACCGTGCAGGAAGAGAACCGGCTGAAGATGGAGACGGATGAGCTGTTCGTCAAGTCCGCCGAGCAGATGAAAAAGGGTTTTGATTATTGCCCGGAGGCGGTCGAGCGCACCCTGGAGATTGCCGAGCGGTGCAATCTGGAGCTGGAATTCGGCAACTACCATTTTCCCCCTTTCCAGCCGCCCAAGGCGATGACCCTGGATGATTATCTCGACGAGCTTGCCCGCCAGGGGTTGGGGGAGAGGCTGCAAAGCCAGGGGAATGCGGACGGCGGATTGCGGACTGCGGAATCGAGTAAGATTTATGAGGAGCGCCTCAAGTTCGAGCTCGGCGTGATCAAGGGGATGCAGTTTTCCGGCTACTTCTTGATCGTCGCCGATTTCATCAACTATGCCAAGGACCATGGCATCCCGGTCGGGCCGGGAAGGGGCTCCGCCGCCGGCAGTCTGGTGGCCTATGTCCTCAAGATCACCGATCTGGACCCGATTCGCCACGGCCTCCTCTTCGAGCGTTTTCTCAACCCCGAGCGGCGCTCCATGCCGGACATCGACGTCGACTTTTGCATCCGAGGCAGGGATCAGGTGATCCGTTATGTAAAGGAGAAGTACGGCTCGGACAAGGTGGCGCAGATCGCAACCTTCGGGACGCTCAAGGCCAAGGCGGCGATCAAGGACGTTGGGCGGGCGCTGGGCTTTTCTTTTGCCGAGACCGACGCCATCGCCAAACTCGTTCCCGCGCCCAAGCAGGGCTTCGACTACGCTCTGGCGGACGCCATCAAGATGGAGCCCCGGCTGCAGGAACTGATGAAGAGCGATCCGCGGGTGCAAAACCTGATCCAGCACGCCCTGCGCTTGGAGGGGCTCACCCGCCATGCCTCGACCCACGCCGCCGGCGTGGTGCTGTCCAATCTTCCGCTGGTCGACTACCTCCCGCTCTATGTGGACAAGGAGGGCGGGATCGTCACCCAGTTCGACATGGCGAGCGTGGAAAAGATCGGACTCATCAAGTTCGATTTTCTCGGTCTTAAGACCCTCACCTTGATCCACGACTGTCTCAAGCTCATTCGCGCCAGCCGGGGTGTCGAGATCGACATCAACAATCTCCCGCTGGACGATAAAAAAACCTACCGGCTGCTGTGCTCGGGGAACACCACCGGTGTTTTCCAGCTCGAGAGCACGGGCATCCGGGAGATGACGGTAAAGATCCGCCCCAACTGTTTTGAAGATTTAGTGGCGATCCTGGCCCTGTTTCGGCCCGGTCCGCTCGACAGCGGCATGGCCGAGGAGTACATCAAGCGCAAGCATGGGAAAGAGCAGATCCGCTATCTCCACCCGTTGCTCGAGCCCACCCTCAAAGACACCTACGGGGTCATCGTCTACCAGGAGCAGGTCATGCAGATCGCCCAGAAGCTCGCCCAGTACAGCATGGGAGAGGCGGATATCCTCAGGCGCGCCATGGGCAAAAAAGACCCGGAGGAGATGGCCAGCCAGAGGGAGCGTTTTGTCCAGGGCGCGCGCAAGAACAAGATCGATCCCAAGAGAGCCGCCGAGATATTCGACCAGATGGAGACTTTCGCCCGCTACGGCTTCAACAAGTCCCATTCGGCCGCCTACGCGTTGATCTCTTATCAGACCGCCTATCTTAAAACGCACTACCCGGTGGAGTTCATGGCCGCGCTGCTGAGCTCGGAGATGGGCGACACCGACAAGGTGATCAAGAACCTCGCGGAATGCCGCGAGCGGGGCATTGAAGTCCTTCCTCCGGATATCAACGAAAGCCGCGCCGATTTCACCGTAGGAGGAGACAAGATCCGTTTCGGCCTGGCGGCGGTGAAGAATGTCGGGGAGAAGGCGGTAGAGGTCATCCTGGAGAGCCGCGAGGGCGAGGGGGCATTCCGATCGCTCTTTGATTTTTGCCGGCGGGTCGATCTCGGCGCGGTGAACCGGAGAGTCGTGGAGAGCCTGGTCAAATGCGGCGCCTTCGATTCCACCGGGGTATCACGGGCGCGCATGATCGCCGCGCTGGACGAGGCGATGAAGGCAGGCCAGTCCTACCAGAAGGGGCGGCAGAGCAATCAGATAGATATCTTCGACACCCTGGGGGCCGGCGCGGGAAACGGGGGCGAAAGGAACGGAGAGCACTACCCCCAAGCCGAGGAGTGGTCGGCGCAGCAGCAGCTCGCCTTCGAAAAGGAGTCGCTCGGCTTTTACATCACCGGCCATCCGTTGGACAAGTATGAAGGCGCATTGAAAAAATGGACCACGGGGGCGATCGTCGACATCCGGGAGAGGTCGAGCGGCGGCGAGGTGAAGGTCGGCGGGGTGGTGACCGCCCTGAGATTGAGAAACACTAAAAAGGGCGAGCGCTACGCGAGCTTTCAGCTGGAAGACCGGACCGGGTTCGTCGAGATCCTGGTCTGGCCCGACGTCTACCGGCGCTGCATGGAGACGCTGGTTCTGGACGACCCCATACTCGTGCATGGGAGGCTGGAGGTCGGGGAGGAGAGGGTCCAGATCATCGCCAATGAGGTGACCCCGATGGCTCAGGCCTCGCAGCGGGCCGCCGTCCCTGCGCGGAAGCAGCCGGAGAGAGACCAGAACGGTGAGCGCGTCCATTTCTATGTCCGCGGCGAAGAGGTCACCTCCGAGGAGCTGGGCCGGCTGCACGAGACCCTGCTCCGGTATCCCGGGCCCTGCACGGTCTTCCTCCATCTCGCCCTGCCGGATAAGGGCGAGACTGTCATCGAGCTGCCGGTCCACCTCAAGGTTGCCCGGACGCGGGAGCTGCTTGAGACGGTGGAGAGTTTGTTCGGCAACCGCATCTCCCCGCTCAGAAGCCCTTGAAGCGCGCCCCATCCCAGCGGTACCGGCCCCAAGAGCAAGCCATTCTGGTGGGGGTGGATCTGCCTTCGCCGTCCCGCCAGATTCCTCTCGAATACAATTTGGACGAGCTCGAAAAGTTGACCCGCAGCGCCGGGGCGGCGGTGGCGGGAAGATTCGCCCAGCGCTTGAAGCGGGTGAGCCCGGCTACTCTGATAGGCCGGGGAAAAGTGGAGGAGATCCGCGGACAGATCCGGGAGAAAAAACCGGACCTGGTAATTTTTGACGAAGATCTGAGTCCGGCACAGCAGCGTAATCTGGAGGCGGAGTTCCAGCTTCGAGTGATCGACCGGAGCCAGTTGATCCTCGATATCTTCGCCCAGCGGGCGAGGAGCAACGAAGGCAAGCTTCAGGTCGAGCTGGCCCAGCTCCAATATCTCCTGCCGCGCCTGACCCGGCGCTGGAGCCATCTCTCCCGCCTCGGCGGCGGGATCGGGACGCGCGGTCCCGGGGAAACCCAGCTGGAAGTCGACCGCAGAAGGGTGCGCGAGAGGATCGGGACGCTGAAACGGCGTCTCGTTACGGTCGAGCGCACGCGCTCCCTGCAGCGGCGAGAGCGGGTCGAGTTTCCCTTCGCGACCGTCGCGCTGGTCGGCTATACCAACTCCGGCAAGTCCACGCTGATGAACCATCTTACCCGGGCCGGCGTGCTCGTCGAAGACAAGCTGTTTGCGACTCTGGATTCCACCATTCGTTGTCTCAGGCTGCCCAACGGAGACCGGGCGATGGTGGCGGACACGGTGGGTTTTATCAGTAAGATCCCCCACTCGCTCATCGAGGCGTTCAAGAGCACGCTGGAAGAGGTCCGCAGCGCCGATCTCCTGCTGCACATCGTGGACATGACCCATCCTCTTTTCGAGGAGCAGATCCAGGTGGTCGAGGAAGTTCTGCGGGAGATCGGAGCGGGAGATACCCCGTATCTCATGGTGCCGAACAAGATCGACGTCGCCAGCGCGTCCGGTCGCAGACTTGTGGGCAACGGCGCCCGGGAGGTTTGCCCGATCTCGGCGCTGACCGGCCAGGGAGTCGACCGTTTGCTGCATGCGATCGGCAGTCTCCTGGAGCTCGGCAAAGAGCGGCGCGAGTATTGCTTTTCTCCCGCCCAGGGCGCCCTGCTCTCCGTGCTGCGCCGGCAGGCGCGGATTCTCGACGAGCGCTGGGACGGCGAAAGCACCCACGTGACGGCGCTGCTGACTCCCAAGCTGGCCGGCCAGATGGCAAAGTGGTTAAGAGAGCCATGCTGAACCTGCCCAACTTCCTCACTTTGATCCGCATCGTCGCGATTCCTTTTTTTCTGGTCCTGCTTTCTTCGGAACTCTATCTGGAGGCGCTGATCGTCTTCGTCGTCAGCGGGCTCACCGATGCCCTGGACGGCGCGCTGGCCCGCATGATGCGCCAGCAGACCGCGTTGGGGAGCTATCTCGACCCGGTGGCGGACAAACTATTGGTCATGAGTTCGTTCGTCATGCTCGGGTTCATTCAAGCCGTCCCGCCCTGGTTGGTGGTGCTCGTAGTCAGCCGGGATATCATTATTTTGCTCGGCTACGGCGTGATTTATTTCATGGTGGAAGAACGGCTGGTAGTCCAGCCCAGTTTCATCGGCAAACTCAACACGGTCTTTCAGCTGGTTACCGTCGGCGTGGTATTGCTTTTTCTGCACGACTCCGGGCTCGCCGTTGCCTGGCTTGATGACCTGCTGATTTATGTCACGGCCCTGACTACGGTGGTCTCCGGCTTCCACTACGTGTATCGAGCATTGGTCTGGCTGCAGCACCGGGCTCCTTCGCTAAACCGCCCAAGTTGACAGGGCGACTAAAAATTGATAGTAAAATCAGAGGCTTGCAATAGTTGTGGGTGGGTGCCGTTTACAGGCATGTAGCTCAGTGGGAGAGCGCTTCCTTGACACGGAAGAGGTCGGCGGTTCAATCCCGCCCATGCCTACCATCTCATATAAAGGGTTAAAAGGTTAACGGGCTTAAGGGATAAAGAGAGAAAGAATTGGGATGGAGAAGATTCAGGTTAAACTACCCGAGGGAAAGATAATTGAGGTCGCCTCTGGGCAAAAAATTCAGGAGGTCGCTTCGTCTCAGGGGATCAACAGCAATGTCATCGCGGCGAAATTGGACGGGGCCCCGGTGGATCTGGATCGAGCCTTGAGCCGGGATTGCAGCCTGGATTGGATCTCGATGAACAGCCCCGAGGGTGTCGACATTCTGCGCCACTCGACCGCGCATCTGATGGCCCAGGCGGTGCAGAGTCTCTTTCCGGGCACCCAGGTCACCATCGGCCCTACCATCGAGGACGGCTTCTATTACGATTTCAGGCGGGAGAAGTCCTTTGCTCCGGAGGAGATCGAGAAAATCGAGGCCCGGATGCGCGAGCTGGCGACGCTCGACCTCAAGGTTACCCGCGAGGACATGCCGCGCGAGAAGGCCATCGGGCTGTTTCGCGGTCTGGGCGAGGAATATAAGGTCGAGATTTTGCGGGAGATCCCGGAGGAGACGGTTTCCCTGTACCGTCAGGGCGACTGGCTCGACCTCTGCCGCGGCCCCCATGTTTCTTCCACGGGAGTCATCCGCGCCTTCAAGCTCACCGGGGTTGCCGGCGCCTACTGGCGGGGAGACGAAAAAAACGAGATGCTCCAGCGCATCTACGGGACCTCCTGGCCGACCGAGGAGGCCCTGCGCGAGCATCTCAGGCTGCTGGAAGAGGCCAAGAAAAGAGACCATCGCCGCCTGGGGAAAGAGCTGGGACTCTTTATGGTCTCGGATGCGATCGGTCCGGGACTTCCTCTATGGCTCCCGAAGGGAGCGATTGTTCGGTCGATCCTTGAGCGCTATATTGTGGATCTTGAGCGGAGCCTTGGTTACCAGCATGTGTATACACCGCAACTGGCGCGGGTCGAGCTTTACCAAAGATCCGGGCATTGGGATCATTTTAAAGACAATATGTACCCTCCGATGCTTTTCGAGGATAAAGAAGAGCTTGTCCTCCGCCCGATGAACTGCCCGCATCATATTATGATGTATCAGCACGAGCTTCACAGCTATAGAGACTTACCGTTGCGCATCGCCGAATTAGGCACTATGTACCGGTATGAGCGCTCGGGCGTGCTTTCCGGTCTTTCCCGGGTCAGAGCGATGACCCTTAACGACGCCCATATCTTCTGCACCCCTGAGCAAATCCAATCAGAGGCTGTCGGCGTTCTTCGGCTTATCGAACAGGTTTATAGAGATTTTGGCTTCACCGATTATTGGCATCGCCTTTCGTTGCGCGATCCGAAGGACCGGGCAAAGTTTGTCGACAGCGATGCGATGTGGGACAACGCCGAGAGCTGCCTGCGCCACGCTCTGAGCGAGGTGGGTGTTGTTTATAAAGAGGCCCTCGGCGAAGCAGCCTACTATGGCCCGAAGATTGATGTTCAGCTCAATGACGTGCTAGGCCATGGTGAGACCGTTTCGACCGTGCAGCTCGATTTCTATCTTCCCGAGCGCTTCGGATTGGAATATGTTGACACAGATGGGCAGCGCAAGCGTCCCGTGATGATCCATCGTGGAGTTGTCAGCACGATGGAACGGATGATGGCTTTTCTTATCGAGCATTATGCGGGCAATTTTCCACTTTGGCTCGCTCCCGTTCAGGTCAAGGTCATGACTGTAACGGACCAGCAGAAGGAGTATGCTCAAAAGGTCTTTGAGGATCTAACAAGAGGGGGCTGGCGGGCACAGCTGGATGATCGAAACGAAAAACTTGGGTATAAGATCCGCCAGGTTCAAGGGGAAAGGGTCCCCTATGCAGTCGTCATCGGTGACAGAGAGGTGCGGGATCAAACCGTCTCTCCCCGCCGGCGCGGCGGCGAGCAGCTCAAACCCATGTCTTTAAAAGAGTTTAATGACTTGCTACGGCTGGAGGTTGCAAATAAGATCAGCCATCAGCAGTCAGCCGGGAGCTGATGGCTTTAAAAAAGGAGGTGGCCTATAGCTGCTAAGGAAGCGAGAATCAACCATCAAATTCGTGCCCGTGAGGTGAGGGTCATAGGTCCGGAGGGCGATCAATTAGGGGTGATGCCGCTGCATGAGGCCCTCAAGATGGTGGAGGTGCAGGAGCTGGACCTGGTCGAGGTGGCGCCGGAAGCTCAGCCTCCGGTCTGCCGCATGATGGATTACGGAAAGTTCCGCTATGAACAGAGAAAAAAATCGCACGGGGCCAAGAAAAAACAGACTTTTGTAGCCGTCAAGGAGGTCAAGATGGGGTCCAGGACGGACCGTCATGACCTCGTTTATAAGGTCCGCAATATCCGAAAGTTTATCGAAAGGGGCCAGAGGGTCAAAGTCTCGGTTTTCTTCCGTGGCAGAGAAATCACCCATCCACAGCTTGGAAAGCAGATGCTGGACGGGGTCTTCGGTCAGGTCCAGGATATCGCCAAGCTCGATATCTCGCCCCGGTTGGAGGGTAGGAACATGTCGATGTTGTTGACGCCGAAGTAAAGAAGAAGGCATTAGGCAATAGGCAATAGGAAGAGAAAAATTAAGAAGGCGTAGTAAATTCAAGGACGAAACTAATGCCTATTAACTATTGCCTGTTTCAAAAAAGGAGAAAAACGTGCCGAAGATAAAAAGCAGAAGAGGGGCGGTGAAAAGGTTCCGGGTCACTGCGACCGGGAAGATCAAGCGAGCCAAAGGTTTTAAAGGCCATCTCCTCTCCGGCAAAGGAAAGAAGCGGAAGCGGAGACTCAGGCAGGCCGGAACCGTATCGGCCGGTGAGGCGAGAAATATCCATAAGTTGATACCGTATTTGTAGCCATCAGCAATCAGCTGTCAGCCATCAGCGAAAGGCTCAACGGTGTTCGCTGAGAGCTGAATGCTGACCGCTGAAAGCTATTAATAAAGGAAGGAGTTTAACGTGCCAAGAGCCAAGGGAGGAAGTAAGTCCAGGCAGCGGAGAAAGAAGATCATGAAACTGGCCAAGGGCTATACCGGGGGCCGGGGAAGACTCTATCGCTCCGCGCGCGAGACGGTGGAGCGCTCGCTGGCCTTTGCCTACAGGGACCGGCGGGTCAGACGGCGGCAGTTCCGCGGGCTGTGGATCACCCGGATCAATGCCGCAGCCCAGCTCAGCGGGCTCTCCTACAGCCGGTTCATCAAGGGCCTCAAGCAGGCCGGCGTGGAGCTGGATCGGAAGATCCTCGCGGATCTGGCCGTCTCGGATATGCCCGCCTTCGGCCAGATAGCCCAGTTCGCGAAAGCCCACCTGTCGGCATAATTTGTCATCCTGACCGCATGGCAGAATCTCTGGAGACACTCCGGGAAGAGGTCCTGGATCGCATCGCGCGCTGCGCAACGGAGCCTGAGATCGAGGATTTGCGGGTGGAGTACCTCGGCCGCAAAGGCAGGCTCACGCTGCTGCTGCGCGGTCTTAAGGATCTCCCGCCGGAGGAGCGGCCCCAGGCGGGGGAGAGGCTGAACCAGCTCAGGCGTCTCGCCGAGGAGAAGCTGGCGGCCCGGCTTGCGCAGGTGAAGGCGCGTGAGAAAGAGAGAATCCTGCGCGAGGAAACGGTCGACATCACGCTGCCCGGCAGCCGCTGGGAGCGGGGCCGGATGCATCCGCTCACCCTGGTGATGGATGAGATCATAGACGTCTTCCTGGGCATGGGCTTCGAAGTCGCCCGCGGACCCGACATCGAAGACGACTACCATAACTTCGAAGCCCTCAATATGCCCAAGGATCACCCCGCGCGGGACATGCAGGATACTTTCTTTGTCTCTCAGGATCGCTTGCTTCGGACGCATACCTCTCCGGTGCAGATCCGGGTCATGGAGAGCCGCAGGCCGCCGCTGCAGATCATCGCTCCGGGCGCGGTCTACCGGCACGACGATGATGCCACCCACTCGCCCATGTTCCACCAGGTGGAAGGGTTTATGGTGGACGGCCATATCTCCTTCGCCGACCTCAAAGGGGTGCTGACGCATTTCATACGCCGGATCTTTCGCCCGGAAACGAAGCTCCGATTCCGGCCGAGTTTTTTTCCCTTCACGGAGCCGAGCGCGGAGATCGACATGCAGTGCGTGCTGTGCGGCGGGGAGGGAGGGAAGAGAGAGGGATCGGCATGCCGGGTGTGCAAAGGATCGGGCTGGCTCGAGATCTTGGGCGCCGGCATGATCGACCCCCAGGTCTTCAAATTCGTCGGTTACGACCCGGAACGGGTTTCCGGATTCGCCTTCGGCATGGGCGTCGAGCGCATCGCCATGCTGAAGTTCGGCATCGAGGATATCCGTCTCTTCTTCCAGAACGATCTGAGATTTCTTCGGCAGTTCGTGTAATTGAGTTCATTGGGTTTATTGGGTTCATTGGGTTTTTTGAGTTTATTGGGTTCATTGAGTTTGTTGCGTCCTGGGGTTTCTCAATCAACTCAAGAAACTCAATCGACCCAACCAACGGCGGTTTTATGAAGTTTACCTTCAATTGGCTTAAAGAGTTCGTCGGCCTGAGAGCGAGTCCGCAGAAAATAGCCGAGGCGCTGACGATGGCGGGTTTGGAGGTCGAGTCGCTTGTTCCTCTGGATCCGGGGTACGCGACGAGGCATCCGGGAGAGCGCGACTGGCTGATGGAGGTGAATGTCACGCCGAACCGCGGCGACTGCCTGGGTATTCTCGGGATCGCACGGGAAGTGACCGTTCTTACCGGCGGGCGTCTCAAGCCTCCTCGGGTGGATCCCCATACGGGCGATGCGAGCGCCCGGAGAGCGGTGGATGTCAGAATAGCCAGCCCGCGACTCTGCCCGCGCTACTCTGCCAGAGTGGTCCACGGCATCCGGGTGGCGCGCTCGCCCTCCTGGATGCAGTCGCGGCTGGAGGCCTGCGGCGTCCGCCCGGTCAACAACGTGGTGGATGTCACCAATTGGGTGATGCTGGAAACGGGACAGCCCCTTCATGCCTTTGACCTCGAGCGCCTGAGCTCGAAGCGGATCGTTGTCCAGCGGGCCGGGGCGATAAAAAAGTTCGTCACCCTGGACGGCATCGAGCGCGAGCTTGAGCCGGAAGATCTGCTCATTTGCGACGGGGAGGTCCCGATCGCCCTGGCGGGAATCATGGGGGGCAGAGACTCGGAAGTCCGGCCGGAAACCGGCTCGCTGCTGCTCGAAAGCGCCAACTTCGATCCCCTGACCATTCGCCGCACGGCGAAGCGGCTGGCCCTTCATAGCGAGGCCTCGCACCGGTTCGAAAGGGGAGTGGACCCGGAAGGAACGCTCTACGCCCTGGATCGCGCGGTCTGGCTATTAAAGGAGATCGCGTCGGGCTCGCCTCTCGGAGGAGTCGCGGACCGCTACGCCCGGCGCAGGAAAAGCGCGGCCCTTTGGCTGCGGCATCAGCGGGTGAAGGCGCTTCTTGGAATAGAGCTCGCCTCCGGAGAGGTGGAGAAGATCACGCGGGCGCTCGGGTTGAAAATCCGGCGCCGCTCCAAGACGGGGCTTCAGGTGATCCCTCCTTCCTACCGTCCCGATCTCGCCCGTGAGGCCGACGTGATCGAGGAGCTCGCCCGGGTTCACGGTTACGACAAGATGCCCGCGACGCTGCCGCTGGTCCGGGCGGCCGGCGGCATGGCCGATGGCCATCTGCGCCGGGAGCGCGCGATGCGCTCGTTTTTGGCGGGCGAGGGCCTTACGGAGATGATCCATCTGCCCTTTACCTCGAGGGAGATGAACCGCCGTTTTCCCGGCCTGTGGCGCGGGCCGCGGCCGGCGGTCGAGGTTCTCAATCCGCTGACCCAGGAGAATGCCGAGATGCGCTTGAGCCTCATCCCGGGCCTGGTGGAAAGCCTGCGCGCGCAGGTCTCGCAGAAGTCCAAGGGGTTTTACGGCTTCGATCTCGGCAAGGTCTTTTCCCTCGGCTTCACGGGGGCTCCCGAGGAGCGGCAGTGTCTGGCCGGCGCTATCTTCGGCTACCGGGAGCGCAGGGGCTTGCGAGTGAAGGAACAGTCGCCTGCGGCTTTCCTCGACATCAAAGGGCTGGTGGAAGGGATCCTGGAGCTGGTCGGCGTGGCGCCGCAGGTGATTTGGACGGGCGAGAGCCTTCCCCCCATTCTCCACCCGGGAAAGGGCGCGTCGCTCGAGATCGCGGGTTCCCGCGTAGGCTGCCTGGGCGAGCTCCACCCGGATCTCTGCGAGGAGCTTCGCCTGCCGTCCTTTTTCATATTTGAAGTTGACTTTGAGAAGTTGCTTCAGTATGCTCCGCGGGAGTTTAAGGTTCGCTCCCTTCGAAGATTTCCGTCTGTTGAGCGGGATCTGGCTGTCGTGCTGGACGACGGCTTTCCGGCGCAGCGACTGGTTAACTGGATCAAAGAACAATTCAACCATTCTCTTATTGAAGAGGTGCAGGTATTCGATGAGTACAAGGGGGCTCCGGTGCCGCAGGGAAAGAAGAGTCTGGCCTACACGATTTCTTATCGAGCGGAGGACCGGACGCTGACCGATACGGAGGTCAACGCCTTGCACGGAGAGTTGGTCTCCCGGATCGGTCAGGTGTTTGGCGCGCAGCTGAGAGAATGACGGGAGGTTGGAGATGACCAAGGCTGAAATCATCGCCCGCATCTACGAGAAGGGGGGCTTCTCCAAGAAGGAAGCCACTGATGTCGTGGAGGCTACTTTCGAGATCATCAAAGGCCGTCTGGAAAAGGGGGAGAAGGTCAAGGTAT
>Ga0156296_1038_pt2 | contig 13289 bp, 12 predicted proteins | sample RifCSPlowO2_12_FD_107944 | JGI IMG/M metagenome (GOLD analysis project Ga0156296, IMG submission 107944) | Deltaproteobacteria bacterium RIFCSPLOWO2_12_FULL_60_16 | reverse complement strand
GAAAAGATCATTCCGGAGATCGACAGAGAGGTCTACAGCAAGGCCCAATATGGCAAGAAGCAGACGCTGGGCCGGAATCCTGCACTGCTGGTCGTGGATGTCGTCACCTCGTTCACGGGCAGCAAGCCGCAGGATACCTTGTCTGCGATTGACGAGTTTCAGACCAGCTGCGGCGAGCAGGGCTGGCAGGCCCTGCCCCACATCAAAAGGCTCATCGACGCCTGCCGCGCGGCGCAGATACCGGTCATCTACACCAAAGGGGATCCCGAATATAAGGTCAGCTGCGGCGGCTCGACCAAGAGCCAGCTCGGCATCAGCGAAGCGGCGGTGCGGGCCATCTTCAATGAGGGAATCCCCGAGCTGATCGCGCCCAAGGAGGAGGATTTCGTCATCCGGAAGACCAAGGCGAGCGCCTTCTTTATGACTCCCCTGCCGATCTTTCTCAACAACCACGGCGTCGATTCCCTCATCATCTGCGGCACGACCACTTGCGGCTGCGTGCGCGCCAGCGTGGTCGATTCCTTCTCCTACGGCTACCCGACTTTCGTGGTGGAGGAGTGCTGCTTCGACCGCTCCAACTTCTCGCACCTGGTCAACCTCTACGAGATGAATCAGAAATACGCGGACGTGCTGACGTTGGCAGAGACATCGGGGTTGATCGACAAGCTGCGAGGGTTGCGAACGGCTACGCGCAAGGTTTCTTAGCTAAAAACGGCTAACCCTACGCGGTCCAGGAGGGCGGGCCATGCCGGAGCTGCGCCAGAACATCATCACACGCCACTGGGTGATCATCGCCACCGAAAGGGCGCGCCGGCCCGACGACTTCAGCCGCAAGGAGCAGCGCGCCTCGCTTCCCAGTCACGTGCCCACCTGCCCCTTCTGTCCCGGCAACGAGGAGAAGACACCGGCGGAGACCCTCAGGCTTCCAGGCCAGGGGACATGGCGCGTGCGGGTCTTCCCGAACAGGTTTCCCGCCCTCGCGCCGACCGGCGCGATCGTGCGCACGCACGCCGGCATCAAGCGCTCGATGACCGGCGTAGGCATTCACGAGGTCATTGTCGAGACTCCCGACCATGGGCAGACCCTCGCGACGATGAGCAACGAAGAAGTGGAGCGGGTGGTCGAGGCCTACTTGCAGAGACACGGGGCCGCGCTTTCCGCGCCGGCCGTCGAGCACGTGACGATCTTCAAAAACCACGGCGCGGCGGCCGGTACTTCCCTGGAGCACCCCCACTCACAGCTCATCGCCACGCCGATCATCCCCAGCGAGGTGCGCGAGCGGCTCGAAGGCGCGCTGCAATTTTACGACGACAATGGACGCTGCATCTTCTGCTTCACGCTGGAGCAGGAGGCTTTGGACGGGGTGAGAGTCGTTGAGGAAAATCCTCACTTCATCGCCTTCGTGCCCTACGCCGCCCTCTCACCCTACCACCTGTGGATTTTTCCCAAGCGCCACTGCGCCTCCTTTGGCTGTATCGGCGAGGCGGAAAAGAGCGCGCTGGCGCAGATCCTGCGGCGTCTCCTGGCCAGACTGGACAGGGGCCTCAACAACCCCAACTACAATTTCGTCATCCGCAGCGCCCCCAAGGAGTCGGAGGCGGTGCGCTACTACCACTGGTATGTCGCCGTGGTGCCGCGCGTGAGCCAGACGGCTGGATTCGAGCTGGGCTCCGGGATGTTCATCAACGCGGCGCTGCCCGAGGAATCGGCCCGCTTCCTGCGCGAGGTGAAGGTGGATTGAGGAGCGGTCGGCGCGCGAGCTCGGTTTTTTAGAGCTTTTTTCTCGTGCGCGAGACGTAGTCGACCAACAGGTATTCGCCGAGCCGGTCGGGACGGGTATAAAAGGCGCGCCCGCGGTTGATGCGCGTCATCTCATCGACAAAGCCCCTGAGGACCGGGCTGTCGTCGAGCATGAAAGTATTGATGGTGATGCCTTTGCGGGTCACTCGCTCGGCCTCCCGCAGCGTCTCCTCCGCCGCCCGCTGGCTGATTCCTCCGAAGCTCAGCGGCCACTCGCAATAGAGGCGGCCCTGGCGGCAGTAGGCGGTGGGTTGGCCGTCGGTGATGACGATCATCTGCTGGTTCCGGCTCGGCCGCCGCTCCAAGAGGTCGGAGGCCAGGTGCAGCCCGTCCTGCAGGTTGGTGAAAGGGTCCCCCATATTCCAGGTCGCCTCCGGGAGATCCTTCGCCTTGAGCTCCACCGCGCGGGTAAAGAAACCCACGATGCCGAAATAGTCGCGCGGGTGCAGCGAGCGAACCAGACTCTCCATGGCGAGCGCGACCTTCTTGGCCGCGGCGAAACGCCCCTCCCAGCTCATGGACCAGCTCATATCGAGGAGGAGCACGGTCGCCGCCCGAGTCGCGTGCTCGGAATCATAGACGACAAAATCACCGGGCCGGATTCGCAACGGCACCCCGCCCTCGCCCAGCAGGGCGTTCTTCAAAGTCTGGATCATGTTCAAATGGAGCGCATCGCCCTGGACGTAAGGGCGGCTCTCTTCGGTCACGAGCTCCTGCGCGCCGCGGTTGCGTACCGGATGGCGCCCCACCGCATCGCGTTTCAACTGCCGGTAGATATCGCGCAGGGCGAGCTGGCCGATCCGCCTTACCCCGCGGGGCGTCAGCTCGAAGTGGTCCCCCTGATTGACCACGTACCCGCTTTCTTCCAGCAAGGACTCCATGCGCACGATCCCGTCAAAGTCTTGCAGCAGCTCCTGCCCCAACAGCTCCCGGAGGAGATCGCGGTCGACGTCTTCCAGCCGCATGCTCGAAAGCTGTCCTTCCAGCCGGCGCAACGCCTCGACCTGATCCATAACCTCCTGCGCCTTCTGAAAGTCCAGGGAGGTAGAGCCGCGGAAGAGATTGCCCTCTCTTCGAATCGCGCTTTCCAGGCGCCGAATCTGATCCAACCGGGACAACAGTTTCTGAAATTCTTCCGCCGCCCCCTGATCCTCGAAACTGTAGGAGGCGAGCTTCTCGATCGCCTCGCTCGATCTGCTCGGGAGCCGGTCTAAGAACTCCTTCTTCGCCTGCAGGTCCGGCCTGCCCTCAGCGCTCTCCTCCAGCGTCCTCCGCTCCTGCTCCACGATCGACTCCAGCTTCTCTTCGATCTCATCCAGCGCGGACTGCATCTGGTAGCGCTCGTAGAGCTTTCTCATCTCGCGCGCGACCTGGGACAACAGGTCATCGAGGCCGCCCATTTGCTTGTCGTCCTGCTTCAAGCCGCGCTGCTTGAGCCGCCGCATAGCCTGCTGCAGGTCGCCGGTATCGTTCATGTAGTCGTTGAGCTGGTCGAAGACGCTCTCCGCCCCGAGCGACTCGGCGGCGCTGTTACTCCATCGACTGTAGCGAATGCGACGCATAGTCAAAACAAGGCAACGGGCAAAATTAAAAAGGTGAAACTTTTTACTTTTCCCTTTTTACTTGCCGTAAGTAATGCGGCCTCCCTCGACCTCTTTGTTGAGCTTTTGATGCAGGTGCAGTCCTTCCAGGATAAACTCCGTCGCCGAGGCCATCAGGGCGGGAGATTCGAGCGTGCCCAGCGCGCCAATCGCCTCTTTCAGCCCGGGAATCTCCTTGATCCCTTCGAGATAGTCCTGCGAAGGCATGACATCCGACACCTCCACGCCCCAGCCGGAGTTGAAATAATCTACCACCTTTTGCAGCGAGTTGACACTAAAATACTGGTCGAAGACCTTTATAATGGCCCGATTGACGAGTTTGTCGACAAGCTCATCGTCCTTTTTTTCCTCTCCGACGTATTCCATTTCTATCTTCCCGCTCGTCGAGGCCAGGACGCAGTGGAAATCGCTGACGCGCGGCACCACCTCTCCTTCTTTGAGCCTCAGCGCCCTCTTCTCCGCGTTGCTGATGATGCTCTCGTAGTTATTGATGGTCACGCGTACGCTCACGCCCGAGGCCTGGTTGATCTCGCTCGATTTTCTGGCCTCGAACGTCATATGCGCCAGGACCTCCTTCAGGAACTGCGGAACCTGGACCGGTTGGCTCCGCTGGCTCACCGGGGCGGCCTCCTGCTCCATGATGGCGATCTCGTCCTGGATCGTGCGCGGATAGTGGGTGCGGATCTGGACGTCGAACCGATCCTTCAAGGGAGTGATGATCCGCCCTCGGCTGGTATAGTCCTCGGGGTTCGCGCTCGCCACGATCACGACGTCCAGCGGGAGCCGGATCTTGTAACCTTTGATCTGGACATCCTTCTCTTCCATGAGATTGAAAAGCCCCACTTGAACCTTTTCCGTAAGGTCGGGCAGCTCGTTGATGGCGAAGACGCCCCGATTGGTGCGGGGAATCAGGCCGTAATGAATGGTCTCTTCGTCCGCCAGGTAGCGCCCCTCCGCCACCTTGATCGGATCGATCTCTCCGATCAGGTCGGCGATCGAGACGTCCGGGGTGGCCAGTTTTTCTCCGTATCTCTGCTCCCGGTCGATCCACTCGATCAGCAGCGCCTCCCCCTCCTTTTCCACGCGCCGCTTGCACGAGCGGCAGATCGGGACGAACGGATTATCGTTGATCTCGCACCCCTGGACGATCGCGATACGTTTGTCGAGCAGGGAGACCAGTCCGCGGATGATACGCGACTTCGCCTGTCCCCGCTCCCCCAGGAAAACCATGTGGTGCCCCGAGAGGATCGCGTTCTCTATATCCGGAACGACCGTGTCGTCGTAGCCGACGATGCCCGGCAAAATCCGCTCTTCCGTCTCCAAGCAATGGACCAGGTTCTTGCGCATCTCCTCGCGCACCGTGAGCACCGGACGGCCGCTTTTTTTCAGTTCTCCAACAGTCTTTGCCTCTTTCACGCCTGTCTGCCTCCCTTATGTCGAGATTCTACCCTTTTGTTGCGTTCCCCGCCATAGCGCGCTCCCGTTCCCGGTGGGGTTGGAGCTCCTTTTGCAACGCTGCGATTTCCCGTTCTCTTTCCCGCAGGGCCCTTCTCAAAGACCATTCGTCGACGACAAACCCCACCCCCGCCAGGAGAACGCCGAAAAGCACCGAAAACAGCACGAGGAGAAAGACCGGCACCGGCGGAGTCTCCAGCCCGAAATAGTACCTGAGGACGACCCACCCGGTATTCTCCATGGCGAAGGTGATGCCCAGGATGAAAAGCAGAGTGAGGAAAATCGTCTTGGCGACCTTAACCATGCCCGGGAACCGCAAAATCTTTGAAAAAAGGGCTCAGCCGATCATAGCTGTCCAGCAGATGCTGGGAAATGACTTTCGTCTCGCCGACCACCGGCATGAAGTTCGTGTCTCCCTCCCAGCGCGGCACCACGTGCCAGTGGAGATGATCCTCCACCCCGGCCCCGGCGCAACGGCCGAGGTTCATCCCCAGATTGACGCCCCCGGGCTTCAGCGCCTCAAGAACAACGGCCACCGAGGAGCGCAAGGCGGCACAGAGGTCCTGGTATTCCTCCCGGGAGAGGGCCGACACTTCGTTCGTATGCCGTTTCGGCGCCAGCAACAGATGGCCCGAGTTGTAGGGATATTTGTTCAGCATGATGAGGGAATGGTCCGTTTGAGTGAGAAGCAGGCTGGCGCGGGCATCCGCGGATTTCAGCTTATCGCAGAAGATACACCCCGGTTCCTTCGCCCCGCCCTCGATGTAGGCCATCCGCCACGGCGCCCAGATGGGTTTCATCGATGCCTCTACTCGGAAGAGCCCTTGCCGTCCACTCTCAGCCTGAGCTCCTTGCCGACCTTGAAAAACGGCACTTTCTTGGCCGCTACGGACACCACGGCCCCGCTCTTCGGATTCCTCCCCTCGCGCGCGCGGCGGTGCTTGATGACGAAGCTCCCAAACCCGCGAATCTCGATTCTCTCTCCATGGCCCATCGCGTCGACCATCGAATCGAAGATCGAGTTGATAATGACCTCGGCATCCCGCCGTGAAAGATGAGGAAACTTTTTATTGACCTCTTCGATCAAGTCTCTCTTCGTCATAATACCCCCTGAACAAAGCTGTTGGTTTTATGACATCCAACAACTAAGGACTGTGCGTCATTGAACCCAAGAGGGAGACCACTCATATCTCAATCCCCGGCTCTCGCCTGCGCTCCACCCCTTGCCTAGGAAAGAAAACAACAGATCCTCCAGCCAACCCTTGTCCCGGCGCCGGGCCTGAATCACCTGAGGCGCGCCGTCGATGCCTCCGCGCTTGGCGGCAAGATTGATCGCGGCCTCCATGTTGCCCAGGATGTCCACCAGGCCCAATGCCTTTGCCTGCTCCCCGGAGTAAACCCTGCCATCGGCAATCTCCCTGACTTTTTCCTCGGGCAGGCGCCTCCCCTGAGCCACCGCGGCCACGAATTGGCCGTGCACGTTATCTACCAACGACTGGAGAATAGCCTTTTCCTCGGCCGAGAGCGGCCGCAGCGGCGAACCGATATCCTTGTGCGGGCCGCTTTTGATGGCGTACCCTTTGAGCCCGATCTTCCGCAGCAGTTCCTCGACGTTGCCGAGTTCCATGATGACGCCGATGGAACCCGTAAGAGTCCCGGCGTTGGCAACCACCTGATCGCAGGCGCTGGCGATATAATAACCGCCGGAGGTCGCCATGCTGCCGAGCGAGGCGATCACCGGCTTCTTTTTCTTCAGTTTTCCTATCTCCTCGGAGATCTCTTGGGTCGGGGCCACTCCCCCGCCGGGGGAATCGATCCGGACTACCACCGCCTTGATCCCTCGAGCCTCCCCAAACTGCTTCAGATTGCGGATGGTCTCGTCGGAGCCGTCGATCGCGCCCGTGATCTCCACCACGCCGACGCTGTCACCCCCGAAGAGCGAAAGGACCTCGAGCTCGCCTCCCGTCAGGTAAGCATAGAAAAAAACCGCGACAAAAAAAACCAGAATCGAAAGGCAGAGGATGCCGAGCCCCTTAAACAACGAATGTCTAGCCATTGCCGCTGCTCTTGCCCTTTTCCGGAGGCAGGGCCCCCTCGGCCTGAGCTCGGGACGAAGGCTCTTCGTCCCGATCGAGCCGGAGCTCCTCGTTCAAAATGCTCTCGAAGGAAAAACGCCCCCCCTCCTTTTCCTTCTTCAGATACTTTTCCATCTCCTGGCGTTCCTCGGTTTTCTTCAACGCCCGGATGCTGAGCCCGATTTTCCTTTCCTGGGGATCCACATGGATCACTTCCGCCTCCACGGAGTCCCCCGCCTTGAACAGGCTCGACGGTTTCTCCACGCGCTCCGTGCTCAACTGCGAGACGTGGATGAGCCCTTCGACCCCTTCCTCCAGCCGCACAAAAACACCGAAATCGGGAACGCTGGTGACTTCTCCCCTGACCTTAGAGCCCACCGGATACCGCTCCGCGATCACCTTCCACGGATCGGCTGTGAGCTGCTTGATCCCGAGCGAAAAACGCTCGTTCTGCACATCCACGCCGAGGACCTTGGCCTCTACCATGTCGCCTTTCTTGTACAGCTCCGAAGGGTGCTTGACCTTCTTCGTCCAGTGCAGATCGGAAACATGGACCAGGCCGTCGATCCCTTCCTCAACCCCGACGAAGACACCGAAGTCGGTAACGTTCCGCACCGGTCCTTGAATAACACTGCCGACCGCGTACTTTTCTTTTACCTGATCCCACGGATTCGGCAAGACCTGTTTGAGGCCTAGAGAAATACGGCGGTGATTCGGATCCACGTTGAGGATCATCACTTCCACGGTCTCTCCGACCTGGACCACCTTCGAAGGGTGCGAGATCTTTTTAGTCCAAGACATCTCCGAAATATGGATCAATCCCTCTACGCCCTTCTCCAGCTCCACGAAGGCGCCGTAGTCCATCAGGCTCAAGACCTTGCCCTGGACCCGAGCCCCCACGGCGTATTTTTCCGCCACGGAGCCCCACGGGTCCGGACTGATCTGCTTCATACCCAGCGAGATCCGCTCCCGCTCGGCATCGAACCTGAGAACGGCAACCTTGATGCGGTCTCCGACCTTCACCACCTCCGAAGGGTGGTTGATGCGGCCCCACGACATGTCGCTGATGTGCAGGATTCCGTCGATCCCCCCCAGATCCACGAAGGCGCCGTAGCTGGTGATGTTTTTTACCGTCCCTTCCAGGATCACCCCCTCTTCCAGCACTTTGAGAATTTCCTTCTTCAGCACCTCTCGCTCTTTTTCAAGGAGGACGCGGCGGGAAACGACCACGTTGCCGCGCGGGCGATTGTACTTGAGAACGGCGAATCTGTCCCTTGCGCCGACAAATTTATCGAGATTGCGCGTCGGCCGGACATCCACATGCGAGCCGGGAAGAAATCCCGGCACCCCGACATCGACCTTGAATCCGCCCTTGACCTTGGCGAGAATGACGCCTTCCACCCCCGAGCCTTCCCGATAGGCCTTTTCGATATCTTCCCAAACCTTGATATTTTCCGCCCGCTGCCGTGACAGGACGATGCCGCCGTTCTCCCCTTCCGAGGAATCAAAGAAAACGTCCACCTCGTCCCCTACCTTGACCTGGACGTTCCCGCCGCGGTCCAAGAATTCCTGCAGGGGGATTTGGCCCTCCGATTTGTACCCGACGTCGATCATGACATGGGTGGCGGTAACCCCCACGACCCTCCCTTTGACCACCTCGCCGGGCTTGACCGAGCGCATGCTCTCTTCAAAGAGAGTCTCAAAATCGTCGCCGCCAGCCGCGGCCCCGGGCACTTTGCCTGTTTCTTTTTGGTCCATGAACTATCGTTTCCCTTCTCAGTGAATTAGCGAAATTTTCCTTTTGATCTCTTCCATAATACGCTCGACGACGCTATCGACGTCAACCACTGTCGAATCGATCACCAGCGCGTCCTCGGCGGGGCGCAGCGGGGCCACGTCTCGCTCCCGGTCCCGCCGGTCCCTTTCTTCCATCTCCCCACGGGTCCCAGCCATGTCGACCCGGTCTCCCCGGCTCCTGAGCTCCTCGAAGCGCCGCCGGGCGCGCTCTGGAGAGGAGGCGTCCAAATAAATTTTGACCTCGGCGTTCGGGAAGACAACCGTGCCGATGTCCCTCCCCTCGGCTACCACCCCGCCCTTGGAGCCCATCTCCCTCTGCAGCTCGACCATCCGCTCCCGCACGATCTTGCTGGTCGAGACTCGCGATGCCATCTGGCTGAGCTCGGGAGTGCGAATCCATTCGCTGACATCGGTCCCGTTGAGCAACACTTGCGCCCGTCCGTCCCTCTCCGCCAGCTCGATGCGGGTATCGCGGAGCGCCTTCCGGAGCGCCCCGTCGTTCTTGAGGTCCAGTCCCTCTTTCATGACCCTCCAGGCGAAAGCGCGGTACATCGCGCCGGTGTCCATATACGTATATCCCATCTCTTTTGCCACCCGCTTGGCAACCGTGCTCTTGCCGGCGCCGGCCGGACCGTCAATCGCAACGATAAGCTTTCTCACCTGTTCGGCGCGCACTACGAAGCGCGAATCCCTTCCAGGAGATCAAAAAAGCCGGGAAACGAGATATCCGCGCAAGCGCTGTCGTCGATTTCTACTCCCCCTTCCGCGCAAAGGCCGGCGACGGCCAGGGCCATCGCTATCCGATGGTCCCCGTAGCTACGGACGCCGGCCCCTTGCAGCCGGCTCCTGCCCTCGATCTTCATGCCGTCTTCCCGCTCCTCCACCCTCACCCCCAGCTTGCGCAACTCACTGGTCATGGCGGCGATCCGGTCCGATTCCTTATACCTCAATTCCTTCGCGCCGGATATGGTCGTCACCCCTTGGGCGAGCGCCGCCGCGACGCACAAAACAGGATACTCATCTATCGTCCGCGCCGCCATCTCAGGGCCGATATCGACGCCGCTCAGCTCTCTCCCCGAGATGCGCAGATCCGCGACCGGCTCCCGCGCCTCATCTCGGCTATGAATCAACTCTATCGCCGCGCCCATGCGCCTGAGAATATCGATAATCCCGCTCCTGGTGGGATTGCACCCGACCTCGCGGATCACGAGCTCAGAGCCCGGGATCGCCGCGGCGGCCGCCATAAAGAACGCCGCCGAGGAGAGATCGCCGGGGACCCGCACGTCTCTTGCCACGAGGCACTGAGGCCCCTCCAGGGCAACGGAGCGGCCATCGACCTTTAACCGCGCGCCGAAGGCCTGAGCCATGATCTCCGTATGGTCTCTCGACTGCTGCGGCTCTTCCACCGAGGTCACACCTCCCGCCTGAAGTCCCGCCAGGAGGATCGCCGATTTTACCTGCGCGCTGGCGATCGGCAGGGTGTAATGAATCCCCTGAAGGCTGCCGCCGCGGATCTCCAGAGGGGCGAGCCCCTTGCCGTTCCGGCTCAAGATCTGAGCCCCCATGCGGCCGAGCGGCTCGATCACCCTTTGCATCGGCCTCAACCTGAGAGAGGCATCTCCATCCAACCGGGCGACAAATGGGCGTCCCGCCAGGACGCCTGAGAGCAGGCGCATGGTCGTCCCGGAATTGCCGCAATCGATGACTTTAGCGGGCGCAGAGAGTCCGTCCCAGCCCCTTCCTTCGACGCACAGCGCTTCGCCGTCCCGCCAGATTTTTACGCCCAGATCCTTGAAGGCCTGCACCGTGCGCAGGTTATCCTCCCCGCCGGAGAGATTCCATATCCGGCTCCTGCCCCGGGCGATGCTCGTGAATATCACCGCCCTGTGGCCGATGGACTTGTCTCCGGGAACCGTCAACTCCCCCCGCAGCGGGCGTTTTGTTTCCTCGATCCTTTTCATCTGTCGCGCTTACGCCATCTGCCGCCTTACCTCATTGGCGCGGGTAAATTCCCGCTCCAGCAAATCCCCTTTGCCCTCGCGAATCAGCCTTCTCAAGCGCTCCAGATTCCTGATGTAGTCGCTCAAGCCCTTGTCGATGGCCCGGCGGTTGAGCAGGCAGATATCGCGCCAGAGCTCCGGCCGGCTCGAGGCGATACGGGTGAAATCCTTGAAGCCCCCGCCGCAGTAGCTCTTCAGGTCCACAGAGCCCGCCTTGGTCCGGCTCAGGGTATTCACCAGCGCATAGACGAGAACATGCGGCAGGTGGCTCACCACTCCCAGGATCCGGTCGTGGAGCCGGGCGTCCATGATCTCGACCCGGGCGCCGACCCGCCGCCAAAAGCTATCCATTTGCCTGAGCGCGCCGGGATCGGTCCGCCGCGTCGGCGTGAGGATGCATCTCTGTCCGACAAAGAGATCCGTGACCGCCGCCTCTGCGCCCCAGCGCTCGCCGCCCGCTATCGGATGAGCGCCGACAAAAGGGATCGCACGGGGCAGGAGCTTCTCCATCTCCCGGACGATCTTCGCCTTGACGCTCCCCACGTCGCTCACCAGGCAGCCCGGCTTCAGCCCGCGCAGAAATGAAGCCGCCAGCGGCGCCGTCGCCTGAACCGGCGTAGCCAGAATCAGCAGATCCACCCCGCTCGGAATGTCACCGGGGCTCGAGAAATAGCGGTCGATGATGCCCCGCTCCCGGGCCAGACGGAGATTCTCCTCTCCCCGACCGTAGCCGATGACCTCTCCGACCAGACCGCGCTTGCGCGCCGCCAGAGCCAGCGATCCGCCGATCAAACCCACTCCCGCAACGACCATCTTGCGGAACATCATGGTTCGACTCCGCTCACCATGACCCTGAGCATGTCGAAGGGTCAAGGCCACTAGATCTCCCTCCCGATCGCTTCCGCCACCTTCCTGGCCTCTCTCATCAGGGCGGCAAATTTGTTCGGCTTGAGCGATTGGGGACCGTCGCTCAAAGCCAGCTCCGGATGGGAGTGGACCTCGATCAGCAGCCCGTCCGCGCCGGCCGCGATCCCGGCCAGCGCCATCGGCGTCACCAGATCCCACCTTCCCGTTCCATGGCTCGGATCCACGAACACCGGCAAGTGCGAAAGCTGTTTCAGCACGGGAACCGCGCTCAAGTCCAGGGTGTTCCTGGTCTCGCTCTCGTAGGTGCGGATGCCGCGCTCGCAGAGAATGATCTTTCGATTTCCCTCCGCGGCGATATACTCGGCCGAGAGGAGAAATTCCTGAATGGTGGCGCTCATGCCGCGCTTGAGCATGACCGGCTTATTGAGCTTGCCCACCTCGGTCAGCAGCTTGAAGTTCTGCATGTTGCGCGCCCCGATCTGCAGGATATCCGTGTAGCGGCACACCACGTCCAAATCGCGCGGATCGAGCACTTCGGTAATGACCGGAAGGCCCGTCACCTCACGGGCATGCGCCAGATAACCCAGCCCCTCCTCGGCCAGACCCTGAAAGCTGTACGGCGAAGTCCGGGGCTTGAAAGCGCCGCCACGCAGAAAAGTTCCCCCCGCCTCTTTGACCGGGATAGCCGCCTCCAGGACCTGATCCCTGGACTCGACGGAGCAGGGACCGGCCATCACGTGAATCCTCTTCCCGCCAATCCTGTGGTTGTTCACTTCGATAATCGTGTTGGTCTTCTGAAACTCCCGGCTCACGAGCTTGTAGGGCTTCAGTATCGGGAGCACCTTTTCCACGCCGGGAAAGGACTCCAGGGTCTGATCGACGAGCAGCCGCTCGTCTCCGATCGCGCCGATAATGGTCCTCTCCTTGCCCTCGGAGAGATGGGCCCGCAAGCCGAAGCTTTCGATTCGCTCCACTACCCTGTGGATCTCCTCGGCTGTCAATCCAGGCTTTAAAACGACTATCATCAGGCCCCCGCAGATCCCCTATTTTGCGTTAACTATAGCTTTTAACTCATCGATAAATCTGTGATTTTCTTTCTCTGTACCAATCGTCACTCGAATGTGGTCGGGGAGATCGTAGGGCCCCATGGGCCGCACGATGACGCCGCGTCGAAGCAGGCGGTTGAAAACGGCCCGGCCGTCGCCGACGCGGACGAGAATAAAATTCGCCTGGCTCGGCACCTGCTCCAACCCCAGCCTGGCGAGCTCATCTCCGAGGTAATCCATTCCCTGCCGGTTGACCTTGAGACTGCGCTCCACGTGGTCGCCGTCGCCCAGCGCGGCCAGGGCCGCCCACTGCGCCGCCGCGTTGACGTTAAACGGCTGACGCACCCGGTGCATGAGATCGACGATGCCCTTCGGGCCGATGCCATAGCCGATCCTCAAACCGGCCAGGCCGTAGAGCTTCGAAAAAGTCCGTAGCGTCAGCAGCGCCCTCTCTTCTCCATGATAGCGGAGCGAATCGGGATATTCCGGATCGGCGGCATACTCGAAGTACGCCTCATCGACTATCAGCAGAACCTCCGAGCTGATCCGCTTGAGAAAGCTTTCCCACTCCTTGCGCCGGTAAATCGTCCCGGTCGGATTGTTGGGATTGGCAAGAAAGACGATGCGCGTCCTGGGGCTGACCGCCCG
>Ga0156296_1022_pt1 | contig 13293 bp, 9 predicted proteins | sample RifCSPlowO2_12_FD_107944 | JGI IMG/M metagenome (GOLD analysis project Ga0156296, IMG submission 107944) | Deltaproteobacteria bacterium RIFCSPLOWO2_12_FULL_60_16 | reverse complement strand
GGACAAGCGCTTGTCAAATAGGGCCTTCGACTGTTGACACGGTCCGGAAGCGGGCGATAACTATGGTGTCGCTATCGTTTCTAATTCCGGGAGGAAGGCTATGACGTTGCTATTGAATAACGAGGAGATCGCACAGCTGATTTCGACCAGGGAATGCGTCGAAATTCTGGAAGAAGGCTATCGCGAGTGCGGGCTGGGGCGGGCCGCGCACCGGCGCCGGAGCAATATCATCGTCCCGACCGGCGAGGGAAAGACCTTTGTCTTCGCCAATTTCGAAGGGACGGTGATTCAGAGCGGTTATCACGCGATCCGGCTCCGCTCGGACGTGAACGAATGGCTCGGTGAGAAAGGCGGCCGGACGACGAAGTGGGCGTCGCGGCCGGGGCTCTACTGCGGCTTGGCCCTGCTGTACAATATTCATACGGGGGAGCTGGACGGCATCCTCAACGACGGCTTTCTCCAGGTCATGCGGGTCGGGGCCACCAGCGCGGTGGCGGCGAAATATCTAAGCCGTGAAGATTCTTCGGTTCTGGGCGTCATCGGCGCCGGCAATCAGGCGCGCAGCCACGCCGAGGCGATGTGCGCGGTCCGTCCGATCAAAAAGATCAAGGTGCACAGCCTGAGGCGCGAGAGCCGCTCGGCGTTTGCGCGCGAGATGCAAGCCAGGCTCGGCATCGAAGTCGAGCCTGTGCAAACGATGGAGGAGACTTTCACGGGAAGCGACATGGTTTGCGCCTGCACGGACTCCTCGCGCCCCTTCGTCAAGAGCGCCCTGCTGGAGCCGGGTATATTTCTCAGCAGCGCCCGGCCTTTTGGAGAGGTAGGCGGGGAGCCGCTCGCGACATTCGACGTCGCCGTGGTCCACGAGCGCGGCTTTGGGCCGAGGTTCCGGCCGCTCGACGCCGAACGGCGCAACCCGGGCGCCCCGATGGCGCTGGGAGGGAAGGACGAAAAAGACCTCCCGTCGCAGATCACGCTATCCGAGCTGTGCGCGGGATTGGCGCAGGGGAGAACCGGCCGTGAACAGAAGACTTACTTTGCCAACAACGAGGGGCACGGGGTGCAGTTTTCGGTGGCGGGGGCTTTTGTGCTCAAGCGGGCGAGAGAACGGGGAGCCGGCCGGGAGCTCCCCACGAAGTGGTTTCTCCAGGACATCTCCACCTGAGATTGGCAGGCCGGGTTAGGGATCTCTCTTTTGCCCCCTGATCTCCTGCTTTCCGGCAGGCGGCCCTTTCTCTTCTTCTCTTTTCTTCCTGTCCCCCTCCGGGATGATCAGAAGCCGCCGGTAGGCGCCTCTGCCGAGACTCTTGGTGGTCAGCCAGGGGTCGTCCCCAAGGACGCGCTCGACGACCCGGCGGTCGGGCGCGCTCAGGGGGTCGAGCGTCACCGCCCTTCTCTCTCTCTTGGCCTTCTCGCCCAGACGCAAGGCCATATCTTCCAGCCCCTTGCGCCGCCGCTCGCCGTACTTCTCCGTGTCGACGATGATCTCGGGGCCTTCCCGCCCCTGTCTCTCCCCGACGATACGCGTGAGCAGATATTGGAGCGCCTCAAGGGTCTGGCCTCGCCGGCCGATGAGAAGGCCTCCGCTGTCCCCCTGAATGTCGAGAATAATCTCTTCTTCGACCTCGCCCGGCTTGACCTCGATGGCGGCGTTGATGCCCATCAGTCTCAGGATTTCGGCCAGGGCCCCTTGCCCTTTTCGGCCGACCGCCGCGATCTCCTCCGCAGAAAACTTTTGCTCCTCGCCCGGGCGCTCCTCCTCTTCCCGCTCCTTTTCTACGAACAGAGACTTTCTCAACGACGCCCGCACCCGGGCCTTTCTTGCCCCGAAACCCAGGATGCCCCGCTTGCCCTCCGCCAGGATATCCACGGTGACCTTGTCCCGCTCTACTCCCAGCATTTTGAGCGCGTTGGCTATCGCCTCGTCGATGGTGTTGCCTTCGGCCTCCACTTGCTCCATGGGTTACCTCAAATGGAATTTGTCCTATCGGTCCATGCGGTTGATCAAGTACTGCTGCGCGATGCTCAAGATGTTGTTCACCAGCCAGTAAATGGTCAATCCGGAGGGGAAGTTAATGAACATCACGGTGAAGATCAGCGGCATGAACATCATCATGCGCTTCTGATTGGGATCCCCGGCGCTCGGGGTCATCCACTGTTGGATCAGCATGCTCGCGCCCATGAACAGCGTGAGCACGGGTATGCCCAGGTGCCATCCCGCCAGCTCCAACGGCAGCGATTCCCAATCGGGCCGGGAGAGATCTTTAATCCACAGAAAGGGGGCGTGGCGGAGCTCGATCGGCGTGAGCAGGGCGTTGTAGAGTCCGATAAAGACCGGAAACTGAAGCAGCATCGGCAGGCAGCCCCCGAGGGGGTTGACCTTGTTGCGCCGGTAGAGCTCCATGATCTCCTTGTTCATCTTCTCCTTATCGTCCTTGAACTTTTCCTTGATGCGCTCCATCTGCGGCTGGAGCTTCTGCATCTGTTTCATGGAGACGAAACTCTTGTGCGTCAACGGCGCCATGAGGAGCTTGAGCAAAATCGTCAGCAGGATGATATCGATGCCGTAGCTTCCGGTGAAACGGTGGGAGAAATGCAGGACGTAAAGAAAGGGCACGGCAACGAAGCCGAAATAGCCGAAGTCGATCGACCGCTCCAGTCCCTTTTCCATCGTCTTCAAGGTGTTGAGCTCTTTGGGGCCGATGAAAAGCGTATACCGGCTCCCGTCAGCCGCGCCGCTCTGAGCCGGCGTTGAAAGCTCCATCACCAGGGCCGGAGCAGCCTCCTTCGTGGCGAGTCTCTGTTGCCCCTCCATTTCCGGCAGCAAAGCGAAGAGAAAATAGGTATAGCCGAAACCCGCCCAAGAGACCGTGCCGCTGATCTCTGTGCCTTTTTTAATTTCGTCGCTTTGTTCCCGCTTGATTTTGCTGTCGACAACGGCCAGAAGACCTTCAAAAACCGCGTCCTGCGTAAGACCCTTGTGGCTTTCGTCGGTAGTCAGGAGCAGCGTCGGGGAGAGGCTTCCGTTGGCTCCTTGCGCCGCAAGCTGCAGTTGGATCGTGTAGCCCGAGCCGGTGAAGGTGAACTGCTTGAGGAGCCTCACTCCCGAAGGGCTCTGGCCTTCAAAAACCAGACTCTCTTTGGACTCTCCCGTGAGCTTCAGATTGCCTCCCCGAACGGAGTAGACCACCGTCTCGTCGGTCACCGGCGGGCTGCCTGGAAGCTGGATTCCCAACGGATAGGGCACTCCGGGAGTGGAGGAGATCATCTCGAAGGGGGGACTCTTTTCATCAACGGCGGCTCGGTAATGCTTGAGGGTAAAACTTTTAAGACGGGCTCCCTGACTGGTAAAGAGGGCGACATAATGGTCGGTTTCCACCCGGAGCTCCCGGGCCTTCTCGGCTCGCGGCTGGGCCGCGGGCTTAGCCCGTTGAGGCGCCGGTTGGGGCTTGGGGGAGGGCTCGACGATCTTCTCCACCTTGTCTCGTAGTGTCTCCTTTTCCACTTGCGCCGGCGGTGGCGGGGCGCCGTACTGACGGGCTATCCATTCCTGGTAGACGATGAGTATCAGGAGCGAGAGAACGACGGCTATCAGCGCGCGTTTTTCCATGAGCGACGGCTAGGGGACGGGATCGTAGCCCCCGGGGTTCCAGGACTGGCAGTGAAGCAGGCGAGCCAGCCCGAGCCGGACCCCTTTGCTCGCGCCATGGCGCTCGAGCGCCTCAAGAGCGTAAGTCGAGCAGCTCGGATAGAAGCGGCAGGAACGAGGCAATGCGGGGGATAGGAAGCGCCGATATCCTGCAAGAAGGAAAATTAATCCTTTAGTACACAACCCAGCCACTACCTTTGGCGACTCCTCTGCGTGGTAAATGCCTCCCGGAGTTCTCTCGCCGCCTCCGCCAAAGAGAGCTCGCCCGCTCCCTTTCTGGCGATGATGACAATGTCCTGCGGAGAGGCCAACTCCCCGGAATGGCGCCGGAAAAATTCTCTCACCAGCCTTTTGATTCGGTTGCGAGTGACCGCGTTACCAACCTTTGTGCTGACCGTGATGCCGAGCCGGGTTTCCCCCTTGTCGTTGGTCTTCCTGAGGACGACAAAATGCGCGGTCTGGCTCTTTCTCCCGGCTCGCGACAGGCGCAAGAAATCGGACCGTTTGAGAAGGCGGGCCCTTTTAGAAAATCCCTCCCCGGCCACAGGCACAACCCCTTCCTTGCTCGTGTATTCGTTACTCGTATATTCGTTAATTCGTTTCGGGGAGTGGAGGGGGCGAATAACAAATCACCAATAACGTATAACGACCCTAGGTGCGGGGGCGCTTCGGCGGGACTGTGACGGTCAGCCTTTTCCGTCCCTTCGCCCTTCTCCGTCTAAGGACGTTGCGTCCGCCCGGCGTTGCCATGCGCGCTAAGAAGCCGTGGGTCCTCTTGCGTCTGACGTTGCTCGGTTGATAAGTCCTCTTCATATTGTGATCCTTCCAGTCAAATCAGCGGCCAACTTTTTACTTCAATCATAGCAATGCGTTTTTGTCAAACTTTAAAGCTTTTTAGCTTTCAGCGATCAGCTTTCAGCCTTTGCCTTGATGCTGACAGCCGAGCGCTGAGGGCTGAAGGCTACTTATCCGATTTCAGCCTTGAGCGACCGCTGCATGAGGTCCCGTACCGCCTCGCGCGGCTTTTTCTGCTGGTATAAGACCAGGTACATCTGCCCCACTATCGGCATCTCGACGCCCAATCGCTCCGCCAGCTGATAGATCGAGCGGGTATTGCGGACCCCCTCGGCGATCATTCGTGTGCCCGACAGGATCTCTTCAAGCCTTTTCCCGCGGGCGATCTCGATGCCGACCCGGCGATTACGGCTCAACTCTCCAGTGCAGGTGAGAATCAGATCCCCCAAGCCCGGCAACCCGGCAAGCGTCGGCGGCTCTGCCCCCATCTTCACCGCGAGGCGGGTCATCTCCGCCAACCCGCGGGTCATGAGCGCGGCGCGCGCGTTGTGCCCCAATCCCAGGCCGTCGCAGATGCCCGCGGCTATGGCGATCACATTTTTGACCACCCCGCCCATCTGCACGCCGATCGTGTCCCTCGAGGTGTAGACTCTGAGCTGTCGGGTGCTGAGGACGTCCTGAATTTCCAGGGATACGGATTCTACAACGGCTGCGACCGTGACCGCGGTCGGGAGCCCTTGGGCCACCTCCTGCGCGAAGGTCGGTCCCGAGAGGAATGCCAAACGCTCGCTGCCGGACGCGCCAAGAATCGTCCCCAGCACCTCTCCCATGGTCATCAGACTCCCTTCCTCAATCCCCTTGGTGCCGCATACCAGGATCGCTCGGGATCCGACATGGGAGGCGGCTCCGCTCATGACCTCGCGCACGCCATGGGAAGGGACAACGCAAAAGAGCGCCTCTTTTCCGACGACGGCTTCTTCCAGCGAGCGGGTTGACTTAAGAGAGTCGGGCAGGAGGATTCCCGGCAGATAGGCGGTGTTTTGCTTTTTTTCTCGGATCTCCCGGTAGCTGTTTTCTCCCCGGCACCAGAGCGTGACCTCGTGGCCCCTGTCGCACAGCACTTTGGCCAGGGCGGTCCCCCAACCTCCGGCCCCTATGACGCCAATGGCCCTTCCCATCGCCCCTGATTTTGGATTTTAGATTTTGGATTTTGGATTCAATCGGAAATCGGCAATCTAAAATCTAAAATAAAACTACTCCTCCTCTTCCTTCTCCGCCAGTCGCGCCAGTGAGACCACCCGCTCGCTGTCTTCCAGGTCGATGAGACGCACCCCCTGGGTATTGCGTCCGATGACGCGGATATCTTTAACCCTCAAGCGAATGATCTTGCCATTGTTGGTGACCAGCATGAGCTGATCCTCTTCGGTCACCTGTTGGGCCCCGACGACCCGGCCGGTCTTGTCGGTCGTCTTCATGGTGATGATACCCTTGCCGCCGCGCGACTGCAGGCGGTACTCCTCCATGTCGGTTCGTTTGCCGTAACCGTTTTCGGCTACGGTCAAAATATTCGCCCCGAGGCTCAGAATCTCCATGCTGACGACCTCGTCCCCTTTGTCCAGGCGCATCCCTACGACCCCGTAGGTGCCGCGGCCGGTGGGCCGGACCTGCTCTTCCTTAAAGCGGATGGACTGGCCGTCCAGGGTGGAAAGGATGATCTCCTGTTGCCCGTCGGTCAGGCGCACGCCGATCACCTCGTCTCCCTGCTCCAGGGCGATGGCGCGAATCCCGTTGGCGCGGGGATTCGCGTAGGCCATGAGCTCGGTTTTCTTGATAAGCCCTTTCTTGGTCGCGAAAACGACGCAACGGCCTTCCTGGAATTCGCGGACTGAAAGAAAAGCCGAGACCTTTTCCCCCTCCTCCAGATGCAGCAGGTTGACGATCGGCTTTCCCCTGGCGGCCCTGCCCGCCTGGGGCAGCTCGTGCACTTTGATCCAGTAGACTTTCCCTACCGTGGTGAAAAAAAGGATGAAGGAGTGAGTGGAAGCGACAAATAAATATTCGACGAAGTCCTCCTCCCGTGTGGTCGTGCCGATTTTCCCTTTTCCCCCGCGGTGCTGGGCCCGGTAGAGGGTCGCCGGGTTGCGCTTGATATATCCTTCGTGGGAGATGGTCACGACCATGTCCTCGTCGACGATCAGGTCTTCGATAGAGATCTCCTCGCTATGGTCGACGATCTGGGTCCGTCTCTCATCGCCGTATTTCTCTTTGATCTCTTTCAGCTCTTCGACGATGATGCGATAGATCTCCCTCTCGTCGGCCAGGATCGCTCTCAGTTTGACGATCAGCTCTACAGTCTCCTTATGCTCCTGCAGGATCTTTTCCCGCTCCAGGCCGGTGAGACGCTGCAGCCGCATATCGAGGATCGCCTGGGCCTGGATCTCGGTCAGGCCGAAGTTCTGCATCAGTCCCTCTTTGGCCACCTTGGGGTCCTGGGAGCCGCGGATCAGGGCGATCACGGCGTCGAGACGATCGAGGGCGATCCTCAAACCCTCTAAGATATGCAGCCGCTCCTCCGCCTTGCGCAGATCGTAGGCGGTGCGCCGCGTGACCACCTCTTTGCGGTGGTCGAGGAACGCCTTCAAGGCGTCTCTCAGGCTCAAGAGTTTGGGCTTGCCCTCGGCGATGGCGAGCATATTGACGCCGAAGGATTCCTGCAGGCCCGTATGCTTGTAAAGCTGGTTGATCACGACTTCGGCGATGGTGTCGCGCTTGAGCTCGATCACGATGCGCATACCCTCGCGATCCGATTCGTCGCGCAGATCGCTGATCCCCTCGATTTTCTTCTCCTGGACCAGCCCGGCGATCTGCTCGATCAGGCGCGCCTTGTTGATCATGTAGGGAATCTCGCTGATGATAATCTGCTCTTTTCCGGTCCGCTTGACCGTCTCCGTAAAGGTCTTTCCCCGCATCTGGATGATTCCCCGGCCTTCCGCGTAGGCCTGGACGATGGCCTCTTTGCCATGGATAAATCCGGCCGTGGGGAAGTCCGGCCCCGGGATATATTTCATCAGCTCTTTGACGGAGATATCCGGCTTCTCCACCATCGCCACAAGGCCGTCCACGACCTCTCCCAAGTTGTGAGGAGGGATATTCGTGGCCATGCCGACAGCGATGCCCGAAGAGCCGTTGACCAACAGGTTGGGGATGCGTGACGGGAGGACAGTCGGCTCCTTGAGGGAGTCGTCGTAATTGGGGATGAAGTCGACGGTTTCCTTGTCCAGATCGGCCAGGATCTCGCCGGCCAGTTGGTCCATGCGGATCTCGGTGTATCTCATGGCCGCGGGCGGATCGCCGTCAACGGAGCCAAAGTTTCCCTGGCCGTCCACCAGGGGGTAGCGCATGGAGAAGTCCTGGGCCATGCGCACGATCGTATCGTAGACCGCCACGTCGCCGTGGGGATGGTATTTCCCGATGACGTCTCCAACTACCCGGGCGGACTTCTTATAGGGGCTGTTCCAGGCGTTTCCCATGTCATACATCGCGTAAAGAACGCGCCGGTGCACCGGCTTCAGCCCATCGCGCACATCCGGCAGCGCCCGGCCGATGATGACGCTCATGGCGTAGTCCATGTAGGACTGACGCATCTCGTCTTCAATGTAGACCGGAATCTTTTGCTGTTTTAGCGTGGCTTCCATGTTCGTTACTAGTTATTGGTTATTAGTTATTGGGGGAGCGAAGGCGATAGCCTGGTGAGTTGCTAGTAACGAGTAACTAATAACTATTAACCAATCGTTAGATATCCAGGTTCTTGACCGTGAGGGCATGTTCCTCAATGAACTTGCGCCGTGGCTCTACCTCATCACCCATTAAAGTGGAGAAGATATCGTTGGCCTCTACGGCGTCCTCGACCCTGACCTGGAGCAGGACTCGGGTCTCTGGATTCATGGTCGTCTCCCAGAGCTGTTCGGGGTTCATCTCGCCGAGCCCCTTATAGCGCTGAATGTATTGACCTTTCTTGCCCCCTTCCATGATGTATTCCAGCAGATCCTTGAGAGAAGGGAGCCTGGTCTGATGGTCCCCATTTTCCACCGAAAAGGGCGGGTAACCCAATCCCGTTAAGTCGGAGAACAGGCGCCTTAGCTCCTTGTACTCGGCGCTTACCAGGAAGTCGCGGTCCAGGATCGTTTGCAACCCGGTGCCGTTGGACCTGGTGGCGCAGATGAGCTTGAAGCAATTGTGCTCGGGATCTTCCTCGAGCGTGGAAGAGAGCGGCGCCTGATCCGGCGCCAGCAGGTTGATGTACGAGGCGATCTGCGATTGGATCTTCTTGAGCGCCTGCGAATCCTTTAGAGTCTCTTCGCTGAAGTCTTTCTCGAGCAGGACGGCTTCGAGAATCGCCCGGCTCTTCCTCTTGCGCGTCACCGCGCCCATGAGCCTTTCCCAACGCAGCACCTTCTTGATAAAGGCCTGTAGCGGCTGGCCCGCCATCCCGTTGCCGTCGTTCAAGGCGCGGACCCGGACATTTTCCGTGCCGATCTCGATCAGGTAATCTTCGAGGCTGTTCTCATCCTTCAGGTAGCGCTCCTGTTTGCCCCGCTTGATCTTGTACAGAGGGGGCTGGGCGATCAGGAGATGGCCTTTCTCCACTAGATCGGGCATCTGACGGTAGAAGAAGGTGAGGAGCAGGGTCCGGATATGAGAGCCGTCCACATCCGCGTCGGTCATGATGATGATCGAGTGGTAACGGAGCTTCGCCGGATCATAGTCTTCCTTTACCCCTGCGCCCAAGGCGGTGATGAGCAGGCGAATCTCCTGAGAAGAAAGCATCTTGTCGAGGCGGGCCTTCTCAACGTTGAGTATCTTTCCCTTTAGGGGCAGTACCGCCTGATTGCGCCGGTCCCTGCCCTGCTTGGCCGATCCCCCGGCCGAGTCTCCCTCGACAAGATAGATTTCGCTCAGCGCCGGGTCCTGCTCCTGACAGTCCGCCAGCTTGCCGGGAAGGGAGCCGGAGTCTAAAGCTCCCTTGCGCCGGGCCAGATCCTTGGCCTTGCGCGTTGCCTCGCGGACGCGGGCCGCCTCGGTCCCCTTCATTACGATCTTCTTGGCGTCGCCCGGATGCTCCGCGAAGTGACTGGCGAGCTTCTCGTTGATCAAGGCCTCTACTATCCCTTTCACCTCGCTGTTGCCCAGCTTGGTCTTGGTTTGACCTTCGAACTGGGGCTCCGGGACCTTGACGCTGATCACCGCTGTCAATCCCTCGCGGACATCTTCTCCCTGGAGATTCTCCTCGTCCTTCTTAAGGACGCCGCTGTCCATCGCATAGCTGTTGATGGTTCGGGTGAGGGCGGATTTAAAACCGATCAGGTGCGTGCCGCCTTCGATGGTGTTGATGTTGTTGGCAAAGGAGAAGGTGTTCTCGGTGTAGCCATCGTTCCACTGCATGGCGATCTCGATGTCGACGCCCTCTTTCTCTCCATGGAGATAGATCACGTTGGAGTGAATGGGGCTCTTGGCGCGGTTCAAGTGCTCGACAAAGGAGACGATCCCGCCCTTGTACAGGAGCTCGTGTTTTTTCTGGCTCCTCTCGTCCTCAATCGTGATGCGCACTCCCTTGTTTAAAAAGGCCAGCTCGCGCAGACGTTGGGAAAGAATATCGAAGCTGAAATCGAGGCTCTCGAAGATTTTCGAATCGGGTCGAAAAGTAATCCGTGTCCCTTTTTCTTTCGACCTCCCGACCTCCTTGAGCGGCCCCAGGGGATCACCCCGTTTGTAGCGCTGCTGGTAGACCTTGCCGTCGCGCTTAATCTCCACCTCCAGAGACTCCGCCAAGGCGTTGACCACGGATAACCCAACGCCGTGGAGCCCGCCCGAGACCTTGTACGACGCCTTGTCGAACTTGCCGCCGGCGTGGAGCTTGGTGAGGACTACCTCCGCGGCCGATTTTTTTTCCGTGGGATGCAGGTCCACGGGAATGCCCCGCCCGTTGTCGACAACAGTTACGCTGTTGTCTATATGAATCGTGACCTCGATCTGGTCGCAGAAGCCGGCTAGGGCCTCATCTATGGAGTTGTCCACAACCTCATAGACCAGGTGGTGGAGCCCCCGTTCCCCGGTGTCTCCGACGTACATTCCAGGTCTTTTTCTGACCGCCTCCAGGCCCTCTAGGACCTTGATTTTGTCTGCCTTATACTCGGAGTGCGATGGAGATTCTATTTTAGCCATATTTTGACTGCCCGGCGACTTAAATTTTGCTTGAAAAGTCCTAGGGTTAGATTCATTCGTGCGTAAGGAAAATTCTATCGAAAATAGGCTCAAAAGTAAAGCAGAAAATTAAACCTGGAAAAACACAATTTTAGAATTGATCGTGGGTATGTCGGCCGACAAAAAATGACGCCGCCCGACCTCCTATGTTGACAGGAAAGCGATCCTGAGGGAAAAGAAGAAACCATGCGATCTCTTGTAGTGGCGCTCAGGTTTCTAACGCTTTTTCCCTGGCCCCGAAAGCCGCTGCTCTCTGACGCGATTGGCCGGTCCAGCCCGTTTTTTCCCGTTGTAGGATTCTTTGTGGGCCTGATTCTAGTCCTGTTGAATCGACTGTTAGAGCCCTACTTGGAATCTGAGATCCTAGGGATCGTGTTGGTAGCCGTTCTGGTGGCGGTGACCCGGGCGCAGCATTTGCAAGGGCTCAAAGTGACCTTCGATGAGATAGGCTTCCGGGTCGGAAGGGAGCCGGGGAGAAGCGGGGCGCCTGAGGTTTTTGGCTTCCTGGCGGTGGCGGTGGCGTTCCTGCTCGAGTCCCGCGCGATCGAGGTGATGGGAGAGGTGCGCAGCCAGGGGCTTCTGCTTGCTCCGGTGCTCGGTTTTTGGTCTGTGGTTATCTTGGCCTATAGCTCGCCGTCGAAGGCGGAGCAAAAAATCGCAGCGCTGCTGGACGGGGTGAGAGGAGTTCATCTCTTTTGGGCGACTGCGGTGACCCTGCCCTTGGTGATTGCTTTTTCGGGCGGAGTCGGATTATGGATCACTCTCTGGGTCTCGCTGCTCGTCCTTGCAGCCGGTTCGTACCTCCGCCGGCACCAGGGCGGGGTGACAGGAAACAGCTTCGGCGCCATCGCGCAGCTCAGCGAGGCTTTGGCCATGGTTCTCTATGCGTCGCTTTATTAACATCCAGCCGAGGTTGTGAAAAAATCTTGACAAATCTTTTTCGTCGTTGTAATTGTCGCTTTGTCACATTGCTCTAAGGCTTCATAGGGAAGTCCGGTGTAATTCCGGCGCGGTCCCGCCACTGTGATGGCCACGAAAGCCGCAAGAAGCCACTGTCCCGAGTTGTGTCGAGGGGCGGGAAGGCGCGGCGAGTAGGTTAAAGCCTAAGCCAGGAGACCTGCCTTAGAGCCTCTGAACCGGCCTCTCCGAAGGAGAGAGAAAGGTGCGCGTCTTTTCCCCTTCTGTTGACAGAGGCCTGATGGGGTTGTCTTATATGAGGCTGGTCTGGTCTCTGCTGATATCGCTTTCGATTCACGCGGTGCTCGTGTCTTTCGCAGTATCCCTTTTTTTGCGCGCGGAACGGGAGCCCACGGTTTTCCCCGTAGTAGTCCTCAGCGGCAGCGGGGAAGGCGCAGAAGGGTTGGCGGAAAAGGGGGCGCAGGGGGGGAGGCAGGGCCGAGGGGGCCGGCCTCGCGCGGTCGCGGACGAACCACAAGAGCGAGGTATCTCCGACAACCGTAGGCAGGAAATGGCCGCAAAAAGTATCGCTCAAGAGCCGTTCGCAACTCAAGCTTCCATTGAGACCGGGCCGGTCCTGACGGGGTTCAGGCGCGGCGGCGAAGAGCCGGGCGAATCTTCCGGGGAAGCAGGAATAGGCGGAGGTGGAGGAAAATCCGGCGGCCGCGGCGCTGCTCAGGCCGGGGGCGGCTTGGCGGGATCGGGTGGAGGGAGCGGCGCGGGTGGATCCGGCTTCGGCCGAGTCGGCTACGCTTATAACCCCAGGCCGAGGTATCCGGAAGCGGCACGCCGAGAAGGTTGGGAGGGGACCGTTATCCTGCGGGTCCTGGTGGATCAGGAAGGGAAATCGAGATTGGTCGAAGTCGGTCGAAGCTCAGGATTTGACGCTCTCGATCGGGCTGCCTCGGACGCAGTCAAGTCGTGGCGTTTTCATCCCGCTCACTCTGGACAAAGAAAAGTAGAGAGCTGGGTCAGGATTCCCGTTGTGTTCAGTTTGGCTGATGTAAGAGAGTAAACATCAACAATAGGAGGACAGAAGGAAAATCTCGTCAACCGCAGTCGGATGCAAGGGAATGGGGTGTAAATCCCCTGCTGCCCCGCAACTGTGATGGCCACGAAAGCCGCAGGAAGCCACTGTCCTGAGCCAAGTCGAAGGGTGGGAAGGCGCGGCGAGTAGGACAAAGCCTAAGCCAGGAGACCTATCCGATCTGCCTTCAATCATCCCCTTTCGCGGGAAAAGGAGGCTCTATGAAGTTTTTCTGGCTGCTTATCTTAGTGATTTTTCTCCCCATGCTCCTGTCGGCGGCGGAGCCGAAGCAGGAAGAGACCCTCGCCCCCGTAGTGGTCACCGCAACCAGTGTCGAAACGCCCCAGGAAGAGGTTAGCACTTCGGTCACAGTGATCACCGAGAAAGAAATTCAAGAAAAGAAAGCCGAAACGGTCTTGGAGGTCCTGCGCAACGTGCCCGGATTGGATGTGGTTCAGTCAGGTTCCCGGGGAACTACGACATCCGTGTTCATTCGCGGCGCCGAATCCGATCAGGTTTTGGTCCTAATTGATGGCATGGAAGCTAACAGCACAACCACAGGTGCCTTTGATTTCGCGCACCTCACTACGGAAAGTATCGAGCG
>Ga0156296_1168_pt2 | contig 13441 bp, 6 predicted proteins | sample RifCSPlowO2_12_FD_107944 | JGI IMG/M metagenome (GOLD analysis project Ga0156296, IMG submission 107944) | Deltaproteobacteria bacterium RIFCSPLOWO2_12_FULL_60_16 | reverse complement strand
CTATCTGTTTGAGTTCTCGACGACTAAGCATATATCTTTGGCGCTCGCATGTGCCAGCGGCCTAACCCCGACGGCCCTGTTATCCGTTTAAAGCTGAACTGCACGCAATGTCCCCCATTTACGAAAACTCTGTCAAGAATCATTTTGCCAGCATACGCGGGCAATCTGGGAGCCTATTTCTGTGCAGTTGAAGGGAAGGGGAGTTATCTTTCTTCGAACAGTGCCTTGACGAAGTCGGTGGGATCGAAGGGCTGGAGGTCGTCGATCTCTTCGCCGACGCCTATAAATAAACAGGTCAGCTCAAGGTGACCACTTCTGCCGCCTTTTTGCGCTCAGTGGCGGCGCATGTTTCGCCGTCGCCTGGAGCGGTTTGTTAGGCGTCGTGCCGAACCCGCTGGTGCCGGTGCACCGCGCAATAAACCCTCCGTGCTGAGATCCTCGTCGAGGTCTGGCCAGTGAATGCCGTAACCGGCAGCGCACACCTTCCAATTCGACCGCTGTTTCGTTGTTCCGCCCAAAAGTCTCGGATACCAAACTAAGGGCACGGAGATAGTCCGACCATCCATCAAATCGACCGTCAACGTGTCTTCCGAGACACGCACATCCCGTACCCGCTCGTCAGCGCTTAGTGCCAATATGCCCATGCCATGCCTCCAACAGTTTTTCTCGGTTCTCTTCGATCAGGGCTCTGATTCTGCCCAGTTCCCTCGGTGCAAAACCGAAATTCCGCGCCAGTGCTAACGGCTGAAGCCAGAACTTCGCTGACAGATCATCTCGGTCCACGTGGACGTGAGGTGGCTCGTTCGGTTCGTGGCTGAAGAAATACATGCGGTACGGACCACTCCTTAACACCGTTGGCACGGTAATATCCTACCACATGCGTCGTATATCGCCTATACGAAAACCCTGTCAAAAACCGTTTCGCCAGCAAACTCTGTCAATCCAGCAGCCTATTTCTGCGCAATTAGAGCGGAGGGGAGTTATCTATCTTCGAACAGCGCCTTATAGCTCAGCCTGCGCCGAAGATCCGCGAACAGAATGGTTAGGTTCCGATAATCTCGTTCAATCCTTCAATAACCTGAGCCAATTCCTCTGGAGACGCCCGACCGATCACCTTCCCTATCCTTTCGACCGCTAGCGTTCGGATCTGGCTGATTTTGACCCATGACTTTTTTTTAAGCCCCCTCGCATGAAGTTCGAGCGTTAAAGGAAAGCCCGCCCGTTTCGGCAAAAGCCTTTTCAAACGCAGGATCGAGTTTGGCGCACTCTCGGGCAAGGCGGTTCTTCTCGATCCGCGCGAGTTTCTCCACGACAGCCTCCTCGATAGCCTTGCTGCGGTTGGGAAAGACCTGTTTCTTGACCAATTGATCGAGACGGTCCAGGGTGGATTCATCAAAAAAAATTGCAACTTTGGATCTTGCCATAACTCACCAACGATCTGCCTCAAACAGCGCCTTGACGAAGTCCGCGGGATCGAAGGGCTGGAGGTCGTCGATTTCTTCGCCGACGCCGATGTACTGAACCGGCACGCCCAGCTCCTCCTGGATGCCGATGATCACGCCGCCCTTGGCGGTCCCGTCGAGCTTGGTCAGCGCGATTCCGGTGATGTCCATCGCCTCCTTGAAGACCCGCGCCTGCTGCAGGGCGTTCTGGCCGGTAGTGGCGTCGAGAACCAAAAGGGTCTCGTGTGGCGCCCCTTCCTGTTCCTTGGCGGTGACGCGGCGGATTTTCTTCAGCTCCTCGACCAAATGGACTTTGGTATGGAGTCTTCCTGCGGTGTCGATCAATACGACGTCCGCTTGACGTTTCTTGGCCGCATGGAGAGCGTCGAAGACGACCGCGGATGGGTCCGCCCCCGGTTTATGCTTTACCACCTCGGCTCCGGCCCTCTGCCCCCACACCTCCAATTGCTCTATGGCGGCGGCGCGGAAGGTATCCGCGGCGGCGAGCAGGACCTTTTTGCCTGATTGCCGGTACTGCGCGGCCAGTTTGCCGATGGTCGTGGTTTTCCCGACCCCGTTGACGCCGAGGAAGATGACCACCCAGGGGGATGCCGGGAGCGCGGCCGGCGCGCTCGTTTTGGCGGATGCCGTGAGCAGGCTTACAATCTCCTGCTGCAAACAGGCGGAGAGACTCCTGGCGGCCTCATCGCTTCCCTTGGGAGCCTGCCGCCTGACCGCCTCGATCAGCCTCTCGGTCCCTTTGACTCCCACGTCGGCCGACAGCAGGATCTCTTCCACGGAGGCGAGCGCCTCCTCGTCCCAGGGCCGGCCCTGAAAAACCTGCTCCAATCTTTGCACCCAGCCTTGACGGGTTTTTGCCAGGCCAGTTTTTAAGCGCTGAAAAAAAGAACTACTCTCCATAGAACAAACCCTTACCATTTCTCAGCCCGGTCAAAAAGAGTCGCTCGGGGACTCGCCTCGCTCATCGAAAGCAATATAGTTGTGGTTAATCCGAACCTGCACGACTGGTGCTTTCGACTCGCTCGGCAAGCCCCCTCGCTTTTGGGGGTGGAACGCCTCGCTCCTTTTCAGCCCGGTCAAAAAGGTCCCAGATACGAGGCGCGCGAAGAGTCGGCGAGCGGAGGCGTACTTAAGTAGTACGTTGGAGGGAGACGATCGAGCGCAACGAAGTAGATGGGCCTTTTTCAGCGGGCTGCTAGGACATTCGCACGGAGACGACCTTGGACACCCCCGGCTCCGCCATGGTGATGCCGTAGAGCACCTCGGCCGCCTGCATGGTCCTCTTGTTGTGAGTGATGAGGATGAACTGGGAGGTCTGGCTCATCTCTTTGATCATCTCGTTGAAGCGGTCGAGGTTGGCGTCGTCGAGGGGAGCGTCCACTTCGTCGAGGAAGCAGAAGGGGCTCGGCTTGGTGAGAAAGATGGCGAAGAGCAGGCTCACGGCGGTCAGAGCCTTTTCTCCGCCTGAGAGCAGCGTGATCGACTGCAGCTTCTTGCCCGGCGGCTGGGCGATGATGTCGACCCCGGTCTCGAGGTAGTCGTTCTCGTCGGTCAGGACCAGGCGCGCCTTGCCGCCGCGGAACAGGCGCGGGAAGATCTCTTCGAAGCGCCTGTTGATTTCCTCGAAGCTCTCCTTGAAGCGGAGCCGGCAGATGCGGTTGAGCTTGACGATGGTGCGCTGGAGATCGGCCATCGACTGCTCCAGATCCTGCTTTTGCTGGCTCAAGAACTGGTAGCGGCTGTTGAGCTCTTCGAATTCGCCGATGGCGGCGAGATTGACCTCGCCCATCCGCTCCAGCCGTTCTCTCAGCTCCTCGATCTCGGCCGAAAGCTCCTCCTCGGAAGCTCCAGCCGGCTCCTCGCCGACCGTCTCCCTGAGATCGAGATCGTATTTTTCCCTGATATTTTCAAACAGGTGCTGCAGGTTGAGCCTTTTTTCCGACAGCAGCAGCTGGAACTGGTTTTTCTCCTCCTGGGACTCCTGCACCGAGGGGCGGATCCCCTTTACCGCCTCGTCAAGCTCGGACAGCCGCCGCGAGACCTCGCGGTATTTCCGGCGCTCGCCTTCCAGCCTTTCTTCCAGAGCCGCCAGCGCCTTCGTGCCTTCCGCCACCGACGTCTCGGCTGAGCGGGACGCCTCCGCCAGCTGCTCGATCTTTTGACGCATCTGGGCGATCTCGGTTTCGCGGGCGCCTATTTGCTCGGAGAGCTCGCGCTGGAGTCGCAGCCGGTTTTCCAGGTTGAGGTGAGCGTTTTCCTTTCTTTCGCCCAACGCCGCGCCGCGGATCCTCGACTCGGTGACCTCTCTTTCCAGCTGCTCGGAGCCCTTCGCCAGCCGGACCGACAGCTCCTGTCTTTCAGCGAGATTTTTCTGCCGCCCGGTTTGTCTCTGGAGCAGCGCGGCCATTTCCGCCTGACATTGTTCGATCTCTCGCCCTAACGAGCGCGCGGCTGCCGATAACTCGTCCTCCTCCTGCTGCAGCATGCGGAGAGCGGCCTCCAGCCGCTCCACTTCCTGGTCCGACTGGGCCAGCTCGTGCTCCGAGCGGATTTTATCCACGGCGAGACGGTGGCCTTCCTCTATGAGGGCGGCCCGCCGCGCCTCGGTCCGTTCCATCTCGCCCCTCAGCTCCTCCGCCTTTTTCTGTTCGCCGGCCAGCTCCACTTCCAGCCCCGCCAGGACCGCTTCCAGTTCTTTCATGAGCCGTCTCTGGGCAAGCAGACTGCCTTCGAGGCCGTTCAGGCTGCCGCCGCTCACCACCCCCATGGAGTCGATCACCTCGCCCTCCGGGGTGACCAGGGTGCAGACGAAGCCGTTGCGGTTCCACAGCCTCAGACCGGACTTGAGATCCCGGACCATGACCACGTCCCCCAACAGGTATTCGGCGACTTCCTTGTAGCCGTCTTTCACAGCGACGACGTTCAGCAGCGGCGCGACCACCTCCGGCTCGGTCAACGGGAGAGGACGGCGCTCCATCCTCGACAACTGGCGCGGGATGAAGCTCCCCCGGCCGGAAGATTCGCGCTTCAAATACTCGATGGCCTCGATGCCCTCGTCGTGGCCCCGTACGATGACGTACTGGAGCCGGTCTCCCAACACCGCCGTCAACGCCTTCTCGTAGCTCTCCGGCGCCTCGATCACCTCGGCGACGAGCCCATGGACCCCTTCGAAGGCGGCCTCCCTCTGCCGCTTGAGCATAATGGTCCGCACGCCCTCGTGGTAGCCTTCGTAATTTTTCTGCAATGCCTCGAGCGAGACGAGACGGGAGCGGGTGTCGTTCAGCCGTTCCTTCAAGGCCGCTATCTTGAGATCCTGTCCTTCCTGGATCTTGCTCCACTTCTCCAGGGCGCCCGCCGCCTCGCCGGCTTCGCGCTCGATCTCACCGGCGCGCCGCACGGCGCCTTCGAGGGCGGATTTTCGTTCCCCCTGCTTTTCCCGCCAGCCCTCCAGGGCGCGGGCCGCTTGAGATTTCTCGTTGCGGTTTCTGGCGCGCTCCCGCTCGGTTTCGCCGCGCTGTTTTTCTTTCAGCACGGCTTCGTTCTTCAGGTGGGATCCCTGGTTCGCGGCGCCGATGAGGGCTTCTTTTTCCCGCTCCACCTCGCTCTGGAGATCGCGCATCCGGAGCTTGATTTTTTCCAGCTCCTTTTCCTTGTCCTTGAGATAGGTCTCCTCGAAGAGGGAGAGCTGGACGAACTCCTCCTGGGCCTTCTGCAGCCCTTCTATCTCAACGGCGAGCGAGCGGAGCTTCTCGCGCAGTTGGAGCAGCTCGGACTCGCCCTTTTGCATGGCGTCGTCCAGTCCGGCGCGGTCCCTCTTGTAGAATTCGATGCGCTGCTGCACCCCCTGGAGCCGGACCTTGTTTTGATAAACCGCTTCCTGTTGCAGGCCGATCTCCTTCTCGGCTTCCAGAAGGGCGAGCTTGGTCCTTTCTACTTCCGCCTCCTTGGAGTGGAGCGAAGCTGCGAGCTCGGCCAGGCGGTCCTCCACCGCCTTTAGCTTGGCCTCATGCGCGGCGATCCCCTCCTCGAGCCCTTTGCGCTGCCGGGCCGCCCAGACCAGCTCTTTTTCCTTGAGATCTTTCTTTAAGCTCCGGTATCGCTCCGCCTTCTTCGCCTGCAGCTCCATGCTGCGGATCTGTCTCTCGATCTCGCGCACGATATCGCTGACGCGCAGGAGATTTTGCTGCGTCCGCTCAAGTTTTCGCTCCGCGACCAGCTTGCGGCTCTTGTACTTGCTCGTGCCGGCGGCCTCCTCGATGATGGATCTGCGCTCTTCGGGCTTGGCGTTGACCAGCTCGTCGACCCGGCCCTGCTCCACGATGGAGTAGGCCTTGTTGCCGACCCCGGTGCCGAGGAAGAGCTCGATGACATCTTTGAGGCGGCAGGTGATCTTGTTGATGGAATATTCCGACTCGCCCGAGCGGAAGAGCCTGCGCGTGACCATGATCTCGCTGAAGCCGTTGTACTCCGCGGGCCCCCGCCCATCCTCGTTGTCGAAGACCAGGGAGGCCTCGGCCATGCCGGTCGGCGGGAGGCTTTCGCTGCCGTTGAAGATCACGTCCTCCATGAGGTGGCCGCGCAGATGGCGCGCGCTTTGCTCTCCCATGACCCATCTGAGAGCGTCGACGACGTTCGACTTGCCGCAGCCATTGGGGCCGACGATGGAGGTGATTCCGGGGGTGAAGTCTAAAAGCGTCCTTTGGGCAAAGGACTTAAACCCCACCAGTTCAAGGCGTTTCAGGCGCATGCCAAGAGCAGATCTCTAGAAAAGCGTGATTTATACAACACTATTTCACAAGCGCGGCGGGGAGTCAAGGAGAAATTACAATATGAGGGATGTCCGGCGGAACCTACCACAATATGTTGGGTGCCGGGCAGGAATAGAACTATTTTTCTAAAAGCTCCGTATTCCAATAGGATACGTCCACTGTATTCAGAAAGGGGAGCCACTCGCGATAGCGGGAGAGGTTGAATGTCTCCTGCATGAAAGGGGTCCATTTCGGCTTATACGGTCTCCTGAGAAGGTTTATGCCCGCCTCGTGCGGCGTCCGTCCGCCTTTTTGGCGGTTGCATTCCTGGCAGGAGCAGACCACGTTTTCCCAGATGGAAGTTCCCCCCTTGGAGCGAGGTATGACATGGTCCAGATTCAGGTCGTGGCGCGGCAGTCTTCTGCCGCAGTACTGGCAGGTGCATTTGTCTCTGGCGTAGATATTGTAACGGCTGAAACGGACCTGACGCTTGGGCACGCGGTCATAGCCTACCAGCAGGATCACTCTGGGGACCCTTATCACCCGGTTGACCAATCCCACCGATTCATCGCGCATGGACACGGAGAGGTCGCTCCAGCTGTCGAAGTCGAAAGTTTGATATTGGTCGTTTACCGCCCTGGCGATTCCCTGGTAGAGCAGGGTGAAGGCCCGGCGAACCGACGTGACATGTATGGGAAGGTAGGAGCGATTGAGGATCAGGACCTTGGTGTTCAGGATCGAGTAGGTCGGGACTGTAGCAGTGTAGTTCATAGCATCCCTTGCAGAACTATAACGGCTTTTTATTGCAGCCAGAAAAACTACTCTAACATATCGTTGCAGTTAGGCAAAGTCAACCCGATTCGGGACCGGAAAATCTCTTTTAAAGCCCTTGATATAGTCATGGAATTAGACTATAAATAGTCTGCTTTTGTATTCGGTTTGCGACCCTGACGGATCTCCAATGCTGAGGAGAGATCCCCCCCTGGCCCCCCTAAACGAACCCAGATTTCAGAAACAGAGATCATGAAGCAGGATATCTTTATCAACTGCACGCCTCAAGAAAGCCGCATCGCCATCGTCGAAGACGGCTCTCTGGCCGACTTCCTGGTCGAGAGAAAGCAGGAAAGAGGGGTGGCCGGGAACGTTTACAAGGGCAAAGTCGCCCGCGTCCTTCCCGGAATGCAGGCCGCTTTCGTCGACATCGGCCTGGACAAAGCGGCCTTCATCCATGTTTCGGATTTCTCCACGGTGCCCGAGGCAAGCCCGTCGACGACCGAGGACGAGATCATTTTCGAGCGGCCCAAGCCGGTCCAGCATCGGCGTCTCCCGATAGAGCGGCAGCTCAGCCGCGGGCAGGAGATACTGGTGCAGGTCGCCAAGGATCCCATCGGCATGAAAGGGGCGCGGCTGACATCCCACATTTCACTGCCGGGACGCTACCTGGTTTTTATGCCGACGACGAACCACGTCGGGATCTCGCGCCGGATCGAGGACGACAAGGAGCGCAAGCGGCTGAAGGAGATCGCGCTTTCTCTCCTGACCGACGAGGGGGGGTTCATACTGCGCACGGCGAGCGAAGAGCGCAGCAAGCGGGAGATTCAAAACGATCTGGGATTTCTCACCAAGCTGTGGGGCAGGATTCAAAACAAGGCCGAGGGGGCGGCTGCCCCCGTGCCCATCCACCAGGATCTCGATCTCATCGCCCGCACCATACGGGACTTTTTCACCACGGAAACCCACCAGGTCGTGATCGATCAGATGAAGGAATACCGGCGCATTCTCGATTTCGTCGGGCACTTTATGCCTCGCTTGAAGTCGAAGATCGCGCTCTACACGCAGGCAGAGCCGATCATGGACTACTATGGGGTCGAGGAAAAAATCACCAAGGCCCTGGAGCGCAAAGTATGGCTCCACTCCGGGGGTTACATCACCATAGAGCGGACCGAGGCGTTGACGGCGATCGACGTGAATACCGGCCGCTTCGTGGGCAAGAGGAATCAGGAGGAGACCATCCTCAAGACCAATCTCGAAGCGGCGCCGGAGATCGTCCGCCAGCTGCGTCTGAGGAATGTCGGCGGCATCATCATCATCGACTTCATCGATATGGAGAAAGAGGGCAACCGGAAAAAGGTCTACGAGGCCTTGAAAGAGGCGATCAAGAAGGACAAGGCCCGGACGAATATTCTCAAGATATCCGAGCTGGGCCTGGTGGAGATGACGCGCCAGAGGACTAGGGAGAGCCTGGAAAACATGCTGCTGGGCCCCTGTCCCTACTGCGAAGGGCGGGGCCGGATCAAATCCCATATCACCGTGGCCTACGAGATTCTCAGGGCGATCAAGAGGGAAAAGACTCACCTGGAAGACGGCAAGAGAATCGTGGTGCGTCTCCATCCGGAGGTCGCGAACTTCCTCTACGACGAGGAAAGCCGCGGCCTGGACCACCTGGAGCGGGAGATCAATCACAAGATCATCATCAAGGCCGCTGAGAACCTGCACCATGACCAGTACGAGATCTCGACGATCTAGTCGGCTGGTCGCCATCAGCACCTCTTAGCACCTGCGGCGTGGAAGCGCGCGGTGCTTTCTAAGGCGATAGCCATGGGCGACGCTGGAAAACAATTTCATCAGCTCCTTGGGCGGAGAATTCTCCTCATGGACGGGGCTATGGGGACGATGATTCAGGCCCTGAAGTGCGACGAGAAGGATTTCCGCGGCGCGCGCTTCGCAGACCACCACCGGCCGCTCAAGGGGTGCAATGACCTCCTCTCGATGACGCAGCCCGAGGCCGTGGCGGAGATACACGAGAAGTATCTGGAGGCGGGCGCGGATATCATCGAGACCAACACCTTCAACGCCAACGCTATCTCCCTGTCCGACTATGGTCTGGAGGAAGAGGCCTACGGCATCAACGTCGCTGCCGCCGGGCTGGCCCGGCGCGCCGTGGAGCGCATCCAGAGGAAGACGCCCGAACGGCCCCGCTTCGTCGCGGGCTCGATGGGACCGACCAATCGAACCGCCTCTCTCTCCCCCGACGTCAGCAACCCGGCCTACCGGGCCGTGACCTTCGACCGGCTCGTCCAGGCCTATTACGACCAGGCGCGGGGGCTGGTGGACGGGGGAGTCGATCTGCTCCTGCCCGAGACCACCTTCGACACGCTGAATCTGAAGGCCTGCCTCTTTGCCCTCACGAAGCTGTTCGAGGAGCGCGGAGTTCGCCTGCCGATTCTGGCCTCGGTGACGATTACCGACCGGAGCGGACGCACCCTTTCGGGCCAGACGCTGGAGGCCTTTCTCACCTCGATCGCGCATGCGCCGCTGGCGGCCGTGGGAATCAATTGCGCCTTCGGGCCGCACCAGATGACGCCTTTTGTCGAGGAGCTTGCCCGGCTTTCCCACCTTCCTACGTTCGCTTATCCCAATGCCGGTCTGCCCAACGAGTTCGGCGCCTACGACATGACGCCTGACGAGATGGCCGGGGCGCTCGGCGAGTGGACGAAAGAAGGCTGGCTCAACTCGGTCGGCGGCTGCTGCGGCACGACCCCGGAGCACATCCGGGCCATCGCCGAGGCGGTCGGCCAGGCGCGCCCGCGCGCGCCCGGCGAGCGCGACGGCTTTACCCACTTGAGCGGGCTGGAGAGGCTCACGATCCGTCCGGATTCCAATTTCATTATGATCGGGGAGCGCACCAACGTGGCGGGCTCGCGCAAGTTCGCGCGGCTCGTCCGGGAGGAAAAGTACGAGGAGGCCCTGGTGGTGGCCCGGGAGCAGATCGAGGGCGGCGCCAATATCATCGACGTGAACATGGACGAGGCGATGCTGGATTCGGCCCAGGCGATGGCGACGTTTCTCAACTACATCGCGGCCGAGCCGGAGATCGCCCGCGTCCCGATCATGATCGACAGCTCGAACTTCGACGTCATCGAGGCGGGGCTCAAATGCGTGCAGGGGAGGTCCGTCGTGAACTCCATCTCGCTCAAGGAGGGCGAGGAGGAATTCAGGCGGCGCGCCCGCCTGATCCAGCGTTACGGGGCGGCCGTGGTGGTCATGGCCTTCGACGAGGAGGGGCAGGCGACCTCGATCGAGCGCCGGCTGGCGATCTGCGAGAGGGCGCACCGGATCCTCACCGGGGAGATCGGCTTTGACGAGAGCGACATCATCTTCGACACCAACATCCTCATCGTGGCCACCGGGATCGAGGAGCACAACGACTACGGGGTCAACTTTATAGAGGCGGCGAGGCGGCTCAAGACCCTCTTCCCGCGCTGTCACATCTCCGGCGGGGTCAGCAATATCTCGTTTTCCTTTCGCGGCAATGACGCGGTCCGCGAGGCGATGCACGCCGCCTTTCTTTACCACGCGATTCAGGCCGGCATGGATATGGGAATCGTCAACGCGGGGCAGCTGGCCGTCTACGAGGAGATCCCGCAGGATCTCCTGGATCGGGTCGAAGATGTACTTTTCAACCGCCGTCCCGACGCCACCGAGCGGCTGCTCGAGTTCGCCGAACAGGTGAAGGGGAGTAAAAGGGCGGTGGAACAAGAGGCGGCCTGGCGTGAGGAAGGCGTCGAGCATCGGCTCTCTCACGCGCTCATCAGGGGGATAGTGGATTACATCGAGCGGGATCTGGATGAGGCGCTTCAGAAGTACTCTCGTCCGCTTGAGATTATCGAGGGACCGCTCATGGACGGCATGAACGTGGTCGGCGACCTGTTCGGTGAAGGCAAGATGTTTCTCCCCCAGGTGGTCAAGAGCGCCCGGGTGATGAAAAAGGCGGTGGCCTACCTTACGCCTCTCCTGGAGGCCGAGAAGCGGGCAGCCAAGCAGAGCGAGCGGCGAGTCAGGCTGGTGTTCGCCACGGTGAAGGGCGACGTGCACGATATCGGCAAGAACATCGTCGGCGTGGTGCTCGGCTGCAACAACTACGAAGTTATCGACCTCGGCGTCATGGTGCCGGCGGACAAAATCATCGAGACCGCGATCCGGGAGAAGGCGGACATCATCGGCCTGAGCGGGCTGATCACGCCGTCGCTGGACGAGATGGTGCACGTGGCCAAGGAGATGGACCGCCGGGGGCTCAAGCTGCCGCTGCTCATCGGCGGCGCCACCACCAGCAAGAGGCATACGGCGGTGAAGATCGCCCCGGCTTACCGGCGCGAGACCGTGCACGTGATCGACGCCTCGCGCGCCGTCCCCGTGGTGGGGAGCTTGAGCGCCCCGGGCAGCCGGGAGGCCCTCGACCGGAAGAATCGTGCCGAGCAGGAGGAGATGCGCCGGCAGTACGAAAGCAGGATGGTTGCGGAGATCCTCACTTACGAAGAGGCGGGGCGGCGCAAGCTGCACGTCGAGTGGGATGAGTCCCATGTCTCCGTCCCGGCATTCACCGGCCGCCGGGTGCTCAAGGACTTTCCTCTGTCGGAGCTTGCCGCCTATATCGACTGGTCTCCCTTTTTCCACACCTGGGAGATGCGGGGCCGCTACCCGGACTTGCTTCAGGACCCGGTTCGGGGCCCGGCAGCGAGGGAGCTGTTCGCCAACGCCCAGGAGCTGCTCAACGAGATCGTGGAGAAGCGGCTGCTCAAGGCGCACGCGGTTTACGGCTTTTATCCGGCCAACAGCGTCGGCGACGATATCGTTCTCTACGTCGATGCCGGACGCGGCGGCGAGCTCGCCCGCTTCCACACGCTGCGCCAGCAGAAGGAGAGCCAGCGCGGCAAGCCCCAGTTCGCCCTGGCCGATTTCATCGCCCCGCTGGACTCCGGCATCGTGGACTACATCGGCGCCTTCGCCGTGACCGCCGGCTACGGCGTCCAGGAGCTCGTCCAGCGCTTCGAGAGCGAGCACGATCAGTACAACTCGATCATGGCCAAGGCGCTGGCGGATCGGTTGGCCGAGGCCTTCGCCGAGTATCTTCACAAGCGGGCGCGAGCGGAATGGGGCTACGGTAAGGACGAGAACTTGAGCCACGAGGATCTCATCGCCGAGGCCTACCGGGGCATCCGGCCGGCGCCCGGCTATCCGGCCTGTCCGGATCACACGGAAAAGCGGATTCTCTTTAACCTGCTCGAGGCGGAAAAAGCGACGGGCATTACGCTCACGGAGAGTTTTGCCATGCTGCCGGCCGCTTCCGTCAGCGGGCTCTACTTCGCGCACAGAGAAGCGCGCTATTTCGCCGTGAGCGCCATCGGCAGGGACCAGGTGGAGGCCTACGCCGCGCGCAAGGGGATGACGGTTTCCGAGGTCGAGCGCTGGCTCTCCCCGGTGCTTGCCTACGACCCGGCGCGACTCTCGAAAGGGGCATCCTCCTAGGAAAACTCTGTTCGGGGACTTACCTCATGCAGACCGGAAGCGCCTGTCTGTGAGCGGCGCTCATCGCCGAAGGCGTCTCTCAAGATCGATGCAATAGCTCCCTCGGGGAACGCGCTCTCGGCTGCGGCCGATAGACCTCTGCTTAGACCGAAGCTTTCGGGTCGGACGTCCGCAGCCTCGCTCGCGCTCCCCTCGGTCGCTCCGTAAAGCGAGGGGGTTTGCTGAGCAAGCCCAAAGCATCGAGCGTAAACGGTTCAAAGAACCCACTGGCCCATTGCTTTGGGCGGGCGAAGCAGACCTCCGAGCGACTCCTCTTGCTTTCGGGAAGCGAGGTAAGTCCCCGAACGAACCTTCCGACCTGCACTGCACGTTGGTCTGCGTTGCGCAGGCTTGACTTAGGAGAAGCGGGTCGGGTATGCAGCGTAAGAAACCTATGCAGAAAGATCTGAGAAGTTTCATCAAGCAGCTGGAGCTTCAGGGTCCTGGCGAGTGGATCAGGATTAAGAAAAAAGTAAGCCCGAAGTACGAGGCTACGGCGATTCTTTTCAAGCTCGAAGAACAGGCGAGATACCCCGCCGTCTATTTCGAGCAGCTCGAAGGCTACTCCATTCCGGCCGTCACCAACGTTCACGCCACGCGCAAGAGACTGGCGCTCGCCCTGGAGGTGGAAGAGGGCGGGCTGGTCGAAGAATACAAGAGAAGAGAAAGCAACCGAATCCAGCCCGAGCCGGTCCGCGGCGCTCCTGTCAAAGAGGTCGTTCATGCCGGCGCCGATGTGGACCTGAATAGCCTGCCCCTGTTCACCCACTTCGACATCAACACGGCGCCCTACATCACAGCCGGGATCGTCGTTGCCAGAGATCCGCTTTCGCAGGTGCGAAACTTGAGTTTCAACCGCGGCATGCTGGTGGGCAGGAATCGCCT
>Ga0156296_1109_pt1 | contig 13493 bp, 13 predicted proteins | sample RifCSPlowO2_12_FD_107944 | JGI IMG/M metagenome (GOLD analysis project Ga0156296, IMG submission 107944) | Deltaproteobacteria bacterium RIFCSPLOWO2_12_FULL_60_16 | reverse complement strand
AGCGATCTTTCGGGACCACGACGCGCCGGATTCCCGCCCCTTCCGCGCTGCGCAGCAACGCCCCGAGATTGCGCGGATCGGTAATCCCATCCAGGCACAAGATGCTGTCGGCACCCGGCTCCGCGCCAGCCTCCTGCTCGAGGTTCGAAAGTGAGCGGTACGGATAGGACAACACCCTGGCCGCAACCCCTTGGTGCTTGCCGTTTTGCGCCAGACGATCGAGGATTTCGGCGTCGACGTAACGAAGCGGCAGCCCGTGGCGCCGCGCTTGTTCCTCAATGGCACGCAAAACCGCGCGGTGCTGGCCTTTCTTTGCCATTATAATCTCAAAGATTTCGCTCGGCGCGCTGCGCAACTTTTCCGCGACCGGATTCACGCCGAAACAAAACAGGGATTTTTCTTCTCTCTCAACCGGACCAGCCATTTCATTCAGACCATTTTACAACAAGGGGCACACCGGATAACATGGGTTTGCCGTGAAACGCACCTTAACCACCTATGTGGTCCTTGAGATTCTGCCTCCCTTTCTGCTCGGGTTGGCCGCCTTCACAATGATCCTCCTGATCGCCCGCATTCTCAAGCTGGTCGAGCTGGTGGTAACCCGCGGCGTTCCTTTCCTCGAGATCGCCAAGCTCTTCGCGCTAATTCTGCCCACCTTTCTAGAGATGACCGTACCCATGGCCCTCTTGCTGGCGATCTTCCTGGGACTGGGCAGGCTGTCAGGCGACCACGAACTGCTCGCCCTGAAGGCCTCAGGAATTAGCCCGACTCAAGTCCTGCTCCCCATCGTCGCGGTTGCGCTTGCCGTTTCTTTGATCACTCTCTTGCTGACCACTCTGGTCCGGCCCGCAGCAAATCTGGCCTTAAAGAAAGAGCTCTACACTATTGCCAAGAACCGCGTTGGGACCGCGTTGAAAGAAAACGTCTTCAACGACGATTTTCCCCAGGTCCTCATCTACGTCGACGAACTTGTCCCCCCCGGCGATACGTCCCAGGGGGTACTTATCGTCGACCGGCGCAACCCGGCGCGGGAAAATATCATCTTTAGCAAGGTGGCTCTTATCGTGAGCGACGAGGAGTCTAACACGATCGACCTCAAGCTCTTCGACGGCGCTCTCTACGAGCGGGAAAAACAACGGCCGAGTTTCAGCCAGACCCGTTTTAACACGTACGACCTCAAACTGGAATTCGACGAGGCGTTCAGTCCTATTCGCAAGAAAGAGCGTGGCCCCAAAGAAATGTCGCTGCGCCGGCTGGGAAAGAGCATCCAGCTCAAGGAGAGCAAGGGACTGAGACCCACGGCCGAGCTCATCGAACTCCACCAGAGATTTTCCTTCGCCTTCGCCCCTCTGGTCCTGAGCCTTCTCGCTGTGTCGCTGGTCATGGTCCCGACGCGCTCGCGGGCCAGCCGCTCCTGGGGATTCGCCCTGTGCCTCACCTGGCTTCTCGTTTATTACGGCCTGCTTTCGATGGGAAAGGCGCTGGGGGAACGGGAAATCCTTCCGCCCGCCGTCGCGCTCTGGCTTCCCAATATTGTCGTCGGGCTCGTCGGCATCCGTCTCTTCCAAAAGGCGCTGAAGGAATCTCCTTTCCTGATCCAAAGCAAGTTGGAAGACTTCTCCCTATACCTGAATCGCAAACTCGCCCACTATATGCAAGGAGACTAGCAGCGACATCATGGAACGGACCCATCGCGTAGCCTTGCTGTCGATCGGCGGCATTCTGGACCGTTATATTGCCCGCGGCTTTATCAAGATCTTCGTCATCAGCCTCGCGTGCACCACGGTTCTCTATCTCATCGTGGACTTCTTCGACAGGATTGACAACCTCCTGCAGGCGGGCGCGAGCCTGGGGACGTCGGCGAGATACTTCTTTTTCAAGGCGCCTCTTTTGATCTCCCGCGTGTTCGCCTTCGCGGCCCTCTTCTCTACCCTGTTTTCCCTGGGCATGATGTGCCGGACCCAGGAGATCACCGCGATGCGCGCGAACGGCCTGAGCCTCCGCCGCATGTCGCTGCCTCTTTTTCTGCTCTCCTTCCTCCTCTGCATCTTCACGTTTTTCTGGAACGAGGCCCTGCTTCCCATATTCGCCCGCAAGGCTCAACATATTTACAAGGTGGAAGTCAAAAAGAGCCAACCCAGGAATATCGTTGGCACCAAAGATATCTGGATTCGCGGGCAGGGCACTTTTATCAGCATCGACCATTTCGATCCGAGGAAGATGGTCCTCGAGGGGGTCTCGATCTATTTTTTGGATCGGGACTCCACGCTGAGAGGACTGATCGAGGTGCCGTGGGCCCGCTGGGACGGCGCGCGGTGGGAGACCAAGGGAGGAAGCGAATGGATATTTTCCCCGAGCGGTCAGATGAGCCGGCGCGACCTCGACGCCCCGCTCCCCGTGACGGAGACGCCGGAGGACTTCAAGCTCCTGGCCCGAGAGCCGGAGGAGCTCAGCTTCTTCGACCTGCGAAAACAAATCGTGGATCTTAAAGCCAAGGGTTTTGACACAACGCCGGACGAGGTCGATCTCCAAGTCAAGCTGGCGCTCCCTCTCGTTTCTCCCCTCATGGTCCTCCTCGGCATCCCCTTCGCGCTGAAACAACGCTCGGGAGGGGGAATGGCTCTGAGCTTCGGGGTCACGATGCTGATCGGCTTCGGCTATTGGCTGGTCCTGGCATTCAGCGTCTCGCTCGGTCACAGCGGGGCTTTGCCCCCGTTGGTCGCCGCCTGGCTTCCGAACTTGACCCTGGCTTTGGTCGGGCTGTTCTTCTCTACCGAAGAGGAATAGCACGAGACGTTCAAAACGTTTTAGCAGTTCAATACGTTTAACGATTTGAACAACTTGAACGACTTGAACGATTTGTACCCTGGCGCTTTAAGGGACTAAAGCGGCCCCTGTCAATCCCTCGGCTTCCGGCCACCCGCACATCAAATTCATATTCTGCACGGCCTGGCCCGAAGCGCCCTTGACTAAGTTGTCAATCGCCGTAATCACCGCTAACCGACGGGTGCGCGCGTCGTAGCAAAACCCGATAGCGCAGTCATTGGAACCGCGCACGTCCTTGGTCTGGGGAAAGGAGCCCGCCGGAAGAATACGAATAAAAGGTTCGCTCCGATAAAAGTCCCCGTATAGCTTGGCGAGCTGCTTGTTGTCCAGGGGTTTTTTGAGCTCGACGTAAATGGTCGACAGGATGCCCCGGCTCATGGGCACCAGATGGGGCGCAAAAAAAACCGTAACCCGCCGCCCGGCGATCTCGCCCAATTCCTGCTCGATTTCAGGGGTATGCCGGTGGACACCGACGTTGTAGGCTTTGAAGTTTTCATTGACCTCGCTAAAGGAGAGCTCCACCGCGCTGCTCCTCCCGGCCCCTGTGACACCGGACTTGGCGTCGATCAACACGGTGCCCTGAACCGCTTTCTCGGCGAAGAGCGGAGCCAGACCAAGCACCGCCCCCGTCGGGTAGCAACCCGGATTGGCGACGAGCCGAGCCCTACGGATCTCTTTGCGGTGGATTTCCGTGAGCCCATAGATCGCCTCCCGCAAAAGGTGCGGCGCTTTATGGGCCCGGTACCACCGGCGGTACACCTCTGGATCGTGCAGGCGAAAATCGGCGCTCAGATCGATGACCCGGCGACCGCGCTCCACCAGGCCGGCAACCACGTCCATAGAGGTCTCATGGGGAAGCGCTGCAAAGGCAAGGTCTGCTTGAGAGGCTATCTTGTCCGCGCGGATTTCTTCTAGAACGAGATCGCACCGGCCGGCCAGCGACGGATAAATGTCGCCGATGCGTTTTCCCGCGTGCTGCTGCGATGTGATGGTTTCCAGCCGCACGCGCGGATGGCGCAGCAGGATGCGCAGCAGCTCCACCCCCGCGTAGCCGGTGGCGCCAAGAACGGCCACGCGCAGGGTTGCCCCTTTCCCCCTGGAAGCCTTATGAGACGACAATTTCAACGTTTCGAGTATTGCGGGCGCTTGCGTGCCTTGTGCCGGCCGTACTTCTTGCGCTCCACCGCGCGAGGGTCACGCGTGATAAAGCCGGCCTTCTTGAGCGGCGAGCGGAAATCTGGGCTTACCTGCAGGAGGGCGTGTGTGATTCCGTGACGAATGGCGCCTGCCTGACCGGAGATCCCGCCGCCCTGGACATTCACTTCGGCATCAAAATTCCCCACGGTATGGGTAACCTGGAACGGCTGGAGGACGATCATCCTGGCGGTTTCGCGGCCAAAATAATTCTCCAACGTTTGCTCGTTGACCACGACGCTGCCTTTGCCTTGTTTCAAGTAAACCCGGGCCACGGATGTCTTCCGTCTCCCGGTCGCGTAGAATACCTTCTCTGCCATGCTAATGACTCCTATGCCTTGAGCACCAAGGGCTGCGGTTTTTGCGCCTCATGCGGATGTTCCGACCCGGCGTAGACCTTTAGCTTGGTGCAGAGCCTCCGCCCCAACCGGCTCTTGGGAAGCATGCCCTTGACCGCCAGTCGGATCAGCGCCTCAGGCTTGTCCGTCAACATTTTCTGCGCGCTGGCGGTACGCATGCCTCCCGGATATTCGGAATGCCGATAATAAACTTTGTCCTCTTCTTTTTTCCCAGTGAGCCGGACGCCCCGGGCGTTGACCACGATCACAAAGTCCCCCACATCCTCGTGAGGCGTGAAATTAGGCTTATGTTTCCCCCTCAACACTCTGGCCACTTGACTGGCCAATCGGCCGAGCACCTTTCCCTCAGCATCCACGACATACCACTGACGCTGGGCCAGCGCATCTTGCCTTTTCATCTGATACGTTCCCATAGTGCCTCTTGCTTCAAAAACCGCATTTAAAAATGGCGGGGCCGACGAGACTCGAACTCGCGACCTCCGGCGTGACAGGCCGGCGTTCTAGCCAACTGAACTACGACCCCGCATTTCGTTAATAGTTACTGGTTAATCGTTAATCGTCAAGTCTCCAGTACCAGAATCGTATAGTTGATCAAAACCAGTAACGAATCAACGAATAACTAGTAACGCACTGGTGGGCGGTACAGGATTTGAACCTGTGGCCCCCGGCTTGTAAGGCCGATGCTCTCCCGCTGAGCTAACCGCCCCCTCGGCCGAAAACACCAGCCTCCTACCTTAGACTGGAAACAGCCGATGCCCGGTTACTCGTTCCAAGGCCTTTCCCAGTCTCAAACGACGCGGTGTGATTTAGCTGAGGGAATCTTTTAAGGTCTTACCGGCCTTAAACTTGGCGGCTCGAGAGGAGGCAATCTGAATGGTCTCCCCGGTCTTTGGGTTTCTTCCCGTCCTCGCTTTGCGCTGGGAGACGGAGAAAGTTCCAAAACCCGAGATGTTCACTTTATCCCCGTTCTTCAAAGCGGCAACGATGCCGTCAAAGACCCCGTTGACGATCTCTTCTGCCTTCTGTTTGGGAAGATCCGCCTTGCTCGCAACTGAATCAATCAAGTCCGCCTTTGTCATTTTCCCCCCACCATCCCGCGGCCCCTGCCCGCGGGACATCGCATTTTATAACCACACCAGGGCGCCGGTGTCAATCCGTCTCTTCCAGCGGACCTGAATTTTGCCCGATCTATTGCGGCAAAATGTCCGCCCTCGGGTGTTCTTCATCCTTTTCGTCAAAGGCGGGCGATTCCTCCTTGGTTTCAGCCGGTTCCCGCTTGCGCTTGAAGAGGCTGTCCGGATCGTCCATTAGAAGCGCTTTCTTCAGCACCTCATCCATATGGGAAACCGGCACGATCTCCACCGTCTTTAAGATGGTCGCCGGTATTTCCTCGATATCCTTCTGGTTCTCCTCGGGCACCAGGACCGTCTTGATCCCCCCTCTATGCGCAGCCAGAATCTTCTCCTTCAATCCACCGATAGGGAGGATCCTGCCCCTCAGCGTGATCTCCCCGGTCATGGCCAGGTCGTGCCGGACGGCAATGCGTGTCAGGGCCGAAACCAGAGACGTTGCCATGGTAATCCCGGCAGAGGGACCGTCCTTGGGGATGGAACCCTCCGGCACGTGGATATGCACGTCCACCTTCTGGTAAAAATCCCTCTCCAATCCCAGCTCTTCGGCCCGCGAACGGACATAGCTCATGGCGGCCTGCGCGGACTCCTGCATGACATCCCCCAGCTTGCCCGTGGTGATGAGCTGGCCCTTGCCGGGCATGATCGTCACTTCGGTGGCGAGCAACTCGCCGCCCAGCTCGGTCCAGGCCAACCCGGTCGTCACCCCGATCCTCTGTTCGGCATCGACTTTGCCGTAGCGGTACTTGGGCGGGCCCAGGTACTTGTGGAGGCTCTTGCCTCCAACCTGGATCTTGGAGCTCTTATCGTTCTTGACCACCTCCACCGCCACCTTGCGGCAGATCGAAGCGAGCTCGCGATCGAGATTCCGGACACCCGCCTCCTTGGTATAGTAGCGCACCAGCCCGAGAATCGCGTTATCCGTAAACGCGATATTCTCCGGGGTAAGGCCGTTGGCCCCGCGCTGCTTTTCCACCAGGTACTTCTTGGCGATATTGAGCTTCTCCATTTCCGTGTACCCCGCGATCCGGATGATCTCCATGCGGTCCTGAAGGGGCCGCGGAATGCGGTCCAGGGTATTCGCGGTAGTAATGAACATGACCTTGGAAAGGTCGTAGTCCAGATCCAGGTAGTGATCATTGAAAGCAAAGTTCTGCTCGGGATCCAGCACCTCGAGCAGCGCCGAAGAAGGATCGCCGCGAAAATCCGTGGACATCTTATCGACCTCATCCATCAGAAAGACAGGATTGCTGGAGCCCGCCTTCTTCATCGACTGGATGATCTTTCCCGGCAGCGCCCCGATGTAGGTGCGCCGATGGCCCCGGACCTCCGCCTCATCCCGCACTCCCCCTAGAGAGACACGGACGAATTTTCGCCCGGTCGCTCGGGCAATGGAGCGCCCGAGGGAGGTCTTACCCACGCCGGGAGGGCCTACCAGGCAAAGGATCGGACCCTTCATCTTGCCCACGAGGCTCTGCACGGCCAGGTACTCCAGGATGCGCTGCTTCACCTTCTCCAACCCGTAATGGTCATCTTCCAATACCTTCTCGGCTTCCTTGATATCGAGCTTGTCATCGGTAAACTCGTTCCACGGCAGGCTCAGGATCCAGTCGACGTAATTGCGCACGACCGTTGCCTCCGCCGACATCGGGGACATCATCTTGAGCTTTTTTAACTCCTTTTCGACCTTGTCCCGAGCTTCGGCCGAGAGTTTTTTCTGCTTGATCTTCTCTTCGATCTCCTGAATCTCGTTTTTAAACTCGTCTTTTTCCCCGAGCTCTTTCTGAATGGCGCGCATCTGCTCGTTCAGATAGTACTCCTTTTGCGAGCGCTCCATCTGCTTCTTGACACGGGAGCGGATACGACGCTCCACCTCCAGGATTTCGATCTCCGCGCGCATGTGGCCCAAGACCTTCTCCAGCCGCTCCGCGGCGTTCAGGGCCTCCAAGAGATTCTGCCGATCCTCGAGCTTGATGCCTAAATGGGCGACGATGGTATCCGCGAGCCGCGCCGGGTCGTCGATCGAGGACACCGACATGACCATCTCGGGCGGGATCTTCTTCTTGAGCTTCACGTAGTTTTCAAACGTGCTGTGCACCTCCCGGATCAGCGCCTCTACCTCCGTGTTCCTTTCCACCACCTCTGCGACCTCTTCCACCTCGACAAGGAAGAAATCCGGATGGCTCACAAAGCGCGCGACCTTAGCGCGCTTTTTCCCCTCGATGAGCACCTTGACGGTGCCGTCGGGGAGCTTCAGCATCTGCACGATGTTTCCCAGCACCCCGATGCGATAGATATCGTTTTCCGTGGGCTCGTTGGTCTTCGCATCTTTTTGGGACGAGAGAAAGATCGGCCCCTGCTTCTGGGTGGCCTCCTCTAACGCCCTGATGGACCGCTGCCGACCCACGAAGAGCGGCACGACCATGTGGGGAAACACAATGATATCCCGGAGGGGTAGCAGAGGCACCGTGGCAAGACCGCCGGCCTCTTTGTCCTTGTCGTCTTTTCTATCGTTGCGAAACAACATAACTGTCCCCCTATGCGCTCTCGGCCGCCTTGCTGTAAACGATAAGCGGAGGCTCGTTGCGGGTCACCACCTCTTCCGAGACGATCACTTCCTTAATATTGGGTTGAGAGGGCATCTCATACATGACATCGAGCATGATGTTTTCCATAATCGCCCTGAGACCCCGGGCCCCGGACTTGCGTTTCATGGCCTCTCTGGCGATCGCCCGGAGCGCCTCTTCCGTGAACTTGAGGTGCACGCTCTCCATCTCGAACAGCTTCGAATACTGCTTGGTCAGCGCGTTCTTCGGCTCCTTCAGAATGCGCACCAGCGCGCCCTCGTCGAGCTCATCGAGGGTCGCCAAAACCGGCAGGCGGCCGATGAACTCCGGAATGAGTCCGAACTTTAGCAGGTCTTCGGGTTGCACCTCGTGGAGCAACTCGCTCGCCCGTCGGCCGTCTCGCTCCTCCAGCTCTCCCCCGAAGCCCATGCGCTTGCGCCCGGTCCGCTTCCTTATAATGTCTTCCAACCCGACGAATGCCCCGCCGCAGAGAAAGAGGATATTGGTTGTGTCCACCTGCAGAAATTCCTGCTGCGGGTGCTTTCTTCCCCCCTTGGGCGGCACGCTGGCCATAGTCCCCTCAATGATTTTCAGCAGGGCCTGCTGCACGCCCTCCCCTGAGACATCCCTGGTGATCGACGGGTTGTCCGACTTGCGCGAGATCTTATCGATCTCGTCGATGTAAACGATCCCCCGCTGGGCCTTCTCCACGTCGTAGTCCGCAGCCTGGAGCAGGTTGAGAATAATATTCTCCACGTCTTCTCCAACGTAACCGGCTTCCGTCAAACTCGTCGCATCGGCGATGGTAAAAGGGACCTGCAGAAAACGCGCCAGCGTCTGGGCCAAAAGCGTCTTTCCCGAGCCCGTCGGCCCGAGCAGGAGAATATTGCTCTTCTGCAACTCGACGTCCCCGGTCACCATCTGGTTGTCGATTCTCTTATAATGGTTGTGGACCGCCACGGCCAGGATCTTCTTCGCCCTTTCCTGGCCGATGACGTACTGATCCAGGACGCGCTTGATCTCCGCCGGCTTAGGAACGCTGGAGGACGAGGCGAGGGCCTCCTCGTGATCGCACTCCTCGGCGATGATGTCGTTGCACAGATCGATACACTCGTCACAGATGTATACGGTCGGGCCCGCGATCAACTTGCGGACCTCATCCTGGCTCTTGCCGCAAAACGAGCAAACCAGATTTCCCGAGCGGTCATCACCGTGCTTTGGCATAGAATTCTCGCCTCACTTCTTGCTGTCCGGTCGCGATACTATGACGTCGTCGACCAGTCCGTACTCCTGAGCCTGCTTCCCCGTCATGAACAGATCCCGGTCGGTGTCCTTTTCGATTTTCTTCAGGCTCTGCCCCGTGTGCTTCATCAGGATGTTGTTGAGCTCTTCCCTCATGCGCAGCATCTCCCGCGCCTGGATATCGACATCCGAGGCGGTCCCTTGGAATCCTCCCAGGGGCTGATGGATCATAATCCGCGAATGGGGCAGGGCGTACCGCTTCCCCTTGGTCCCGGCGGCCAGCAGCACCGCCCCCATGCTCGCCGCCTGTCCTACGCACACGGTGGAGATCTGCGGCTTCACGTATTGCATGGTGTCGTATATCGCAAGTCCCGCCGTGACCGAGCCGCCCGGCGTGTTGATGTAGAAGTACACATCCCGCTCCGGATCCTCTGACTCCAAAAAGAGCAGTTGCGCGGTGACCAGGTTCGCGACGTCGTCCGTGATTACAGTGCCGAGAAAAACAATCCGATCTTTGAGCAGGCGGGAATAAATATCATAGGCCCTTTCGCCCCTACCCGTTTGCTCCACCACGATCGGGATGAAGTTCATATCCCCACGGACTCCTTCCACAACATAGCCATTCTAGCTTTTTTTGTCCTTTGCATCAATGGGTGGAGCCACTTCTTTCACCTTGGCGCGCGCCAGCAAGAAATCCACAGTCCGATCGAACGCCATCTGCGAGCGGAGATCCTCTCGGGCATCCTCGCGACGGTAGATTTCTCGAATCGTCGGCCCGCGCTCGCCGGCCGCCCTGGCCGCCTCTTCGACCTTTTCCTGGATCTCCTGGTCCGAGACCTCGATTTTCTCCCGGGCGGCGATTTTCTCGACCAGCAGCGTCGTCTTTACCTGCCGCAGCGCGTGAGGCTCGATCTCCTTGCGCATCTGCTCCACGGAAGGCTCCGCCCCGGACGCACCGGCGCCCCGGCTCGCAAGACGACTCTGATTCCGCTCTATGAGGAAACGGATCTGACGCTCCACCATGGCGGGTGGAACTTCAAAAGGGTGGGCTTCGATCAGGCGACTGAGAAGCTTTTCCTTGAGGTCTCTCTCCTGAATTTCCCGAACCTCGCTCTCCAACCGAGCCCGCAATTTCTGTTTCAGCTCTTCGAGCGAGGCGCACTCCCCGTGATCCTTGGCAAAATCATCATCGAGAAGAGGCAGGACCTTTCTCTTGATCTCCCGGACCGTCACGGAAAACGTAGCCACCTTCCCCGCCAGCTCTCGGTTGAAGTGATCTTCGGGGTACGCGACACTAATAGTATGTTCGCCGTTCTTTTTCAACCCGACGAGCGCTGCTTCGAACTCCGGCAGGGCATTTGCCCGGCCCAATTCGAGAAAGGTGTTCTCGCTTTTTCCGCCGGGAAGGGCCTTGCCGTCTACCGAGCCGGCAAAATCGAGCACCACGCAGTCGCCTCGCTCCACTGTGTCACGATCCTCCACGGGCTCAAGCTGCGCATGGGTCTCCCGGAGACGGCCCAAGGCAGCCTCCACTTGCGCATCGTCAACCGGAAGCTTCACCTTCTCTACTTCCAGCCCTGAATAATTGCCGACGTCGATTTCCGGCTTGACCTGGAGCAGCACGGAAAAGGCAAAGGCCTTCCCCTCCTCCAAATCGTTAGCCTCGACTTCCGGACGGGAAACCACATGCAGGCCCCGCTCGCGGATCACTTCTCCCAAGGCCTGCTCCACCAAACGTGTGAGCACCTGCCCCCTCACCTCATCCCCGTAAAAGCCTTTCAAGACGGAACGAGGAACCTTTCCCGGGCGAAACCCTTTGATTCTGGCGCGCTGGCTTACACTTTCGTAGGCGCGGACAAATTCCTCGTTGACAGACTCCGCAGGAAGCTCCACCCGAAGCTTGCGCTCCACTGTGCTCACCGTATCGATGTCGACTTTCATAGACTGGAAAATTCAAACTTGGATTTGTGGTGCGAGAGGGGGGATTCGAACCCCCATGGTTGCCCGCTAGATCCTAAGTCTAGTGCGTCTGCCAATTCCGCCACTCTCGCACCCTCAAAAATTTGGTGGGCCGCCGGAGACTCGAACTCCGGACCCGCTGATTAAGAGTCAGCTGCTCTACCAACTGAGCTAGCGGCCCGCGCAATAACAAGGATGAAAGCGGAAGGCGAAAGTATAAAATTTATCCTTCATCCCTCATCCTTTAGCCTTTTTAAAACTGGGGTGAGTGAAGGGATTTGAACCCTCAACCCCTGGAGCCACAGTCCAGTGCTCTAACCAGTTGAGCTACACTCACCGCATCCTGAGCCATGCTGGCGCGCCAGAAGGGATTCGAACCCCTGACCTACGGCTTAGAAGGCCGTTGCTCTATCCAGCTGAGCTACTGGCGCGGAATCAGTAGGCAGAAGGCAGTATGCAGTCGGCGGAAAACAAAAAAGACGATTTGAACTGCCTGCTGCCCACTGCCGACCGCCCACTGAACTTTTGGTCGGGGCGAGACGATTTGAACGTCCGACCCCCTGCGCCCAAGGCAGGTGCGCTACCAGGCTGCGCTACGCCCCGTTGAAAACAGGAAACCATTTTACACATGCATGGGGTGAAATCAAGGATTGGGGAGGTTCTGTAGCACGAAGGGCAGGGCCTGCGTGAGCTTTGCCAGAGCCTTGCCCCGATGACTGTAGCGTCCCTTGATCGCCCGATCGACCTCCCCAAAGGTCTTGCCCAGAGGAGGATAAAAAAAGAGCGGATCATAGCCGAACCCACGGGGTCCCCTCAGCTCAAAGGCGATCGATCCTTCGCATACGCCGTGAAAAATCCATTCCAGACGCCTGCCCGAAGCGGGGCAACAGAGCGCCATCACGCAGACAAAGCGGGCCCCTCTTTTTTCCCACGGCAGATCGCCCAGGGCCCGGAGCAGCTTCTCGTTGTTTCTCGCATCATCTGCGTCCGCGCCGCTAAAGCGCGCCGACTGGATGCCCGGGGCGCCGTCGAGGGCGTCCACCTCCAGACCCGAATCATCAGCCAAGGTGAGATACCCGGAAAACTCGGCCAACGTCCGGGCTTTTTTCCGGGCGTTTTCCTCGTAGCTCGTTCCGTCCTCGACTACCTCGGGATAGTCCTTAAGAGCGCTCAGAGAAAGCACCTGGATGGGGAGATATTTCAGGACCGCCTCGATCTCCGCGAGTTTACCCGTATTCGTCGTAGCCACCAGGAGTTCCACAACCAAGCAGGCTAGGGTGTCGCGGCCAGCACCTTCTTTTGGACTTTGAGCAGCTCCCGGATCCCCTGCTCGGCGGTCTCGGCCATGCGATCCAGCCGGCTCTTGGTGAAAGGGGCGCTCTCCGCAGTCCCCTGCACCTCGACGAATTTTCCCGACCCGGTCATGACGAAGTTCATATCGACCTCGGCGCCGCTATCTTCTTCGTAAGTCAGATCCAGAAGGACTTTCCCGCCGACGACGCCGACGCTCACCGCGGCCACTGAGTCTTTGATGGGATCCTTCCCGATCGCGCCCTGCTTCAACCAGCGGCGGGAGGCATGGACGAGCGCGACATAGGCGCCGGTAATCGAGGCCGTCCGGGTCCCGCCGTCCGCCTGAATGACGTCGCAATCGATCCACACCGTTTTCTCGCCGAGCTGCTTCAGATCCGCGATCGCCCGAAGGCTCCGGCCGATCAGTCTCTGGATCTCGTGCGTTCTTCCCCCGATTCTCCCCCGCGCCGCCTCGCGGGAAATGCGCACCTGGGAAGAGGAAGGCAGCATCCCGTATTCCGCGGTGATCCAGCCCTTGCCGCTGTTGCGCAAAAAGGGCGGAACCTTTTCCTCCAGCTTGGCCGTGCAGATCACGCGCGTGTCTCCCACCTCGATCAACACCGAGCCGTCGGCGTGCTTGATGTAGCCCGGGGTGATGACGATGGGCCGCAGCTGCCGTTCTTTTCTTCCGTCCGCGCGCATGGCTAACTGTTAAGGTGAAACACGACCATTTTGAGCTCGGTCATTTCCTCGACCGCGTAGCGCGGCCCCTCTTTGCCGAAGCCCGAGTCTTTGAGGCCGCCGTAAGGCATCAGGTCCACGCGCCACTGTGATCCCCAGTTGACGTGAAGGTTTCCCGCCTCCGCTTCGCGGGCGAACTTCATCGCCCATTCGACATTTTCGGTGAAAATGCCGGCGGCCAG
>Ga0156296_1002_pt1 | contig 14063 bp, 16 predicted proteins | sample RifCSPlowO2_12_FD_107944 | JGI IMG/M metagenome (GOLD analysis project Ga0156296, IMG submission 107944) | Deltaproteobacteria bacterium RIFCSPLOWO2_12_FULL_60_16 | reverse complement strand
GGATGGGCGCGATCGTACACCGCCGTGAGCTGGTCCAGGTTCACGTGGGTATAGCGCTGCGTGGTGGAAAGACTGGCATGGCCCAGCAGTTCCTGAATCGCCCGCAGATCGGCGCCGCTGTTCAGCAGGTGCGTGGCGAAGGTGTGGCGCAGCCCATGCGGCCCTATCCTCACTGTAATCCCCGTGGCGCGCAGGTATTTCTCCACGATCCGCGCCACGCTCCGGGTCGTGATCCTTCCTCCCAGTCGGTTGAGAAAGACCGGCGTCTCTCCCCTGGCTGCCCGGCTGCCCTTTTTTCCCTGCTCGGCGCCGTAGTCCCGCAGCGCCTGCAGGGCCACCTCTCCGACGGGGACGATCCGTTCCTTGGATCCCTTGCCCAGCACCTTGAGGATGCCCAGGCGGAAATCTATGTCTTCCCAGTCGAGACCCACCAGCTCGCTCACCCGAATCCCGGTCGAGTAGAGCACCTCCAGGATGGCGCGATCTCGAATCTCCAGCGAGCCGGCCGCCGGCACGCCGCCGAGCAGGCGGAATACGTCGTCCACCGAGAGAAAGACCGGCAGCGGCTTCTCCTGCTTCGGCGCCGCCAGCCCCGACAGGGGATCCTTCGAAATCCGGCGCTCCCTGATCAGATAGCGAAAAAATCCCTTAAGGGCGGCGAGTTTTCTGCCGATGGAGCTCTTGCGGCAGACTTTGGCGAGCGCTCCGAGATAGGCCCGCACGACGTGGCGATCCACCTCCTCGAGCGCGATCTTCTTTTGTTCGCCTTGGCACAATCCCTGTTGCCGCAGGAATTGCTGAAACTGCTTGAGATCGCTCAAGTAGTTTCTCAGAGTATGAGGAGAGAGATTCCGCTCAAGCCGCAGATGGGCGGCGTATTGTTCAATCAGATCCTCCACGCTAAACCTCTGAAAAACTTTTTGATATTAGCATAACACGCGCTGGTTGAAAACAAAATCAGCCCGCTGAGACCCTTTTAGCCCCTGATAAAATGTGTTAAGGCTCTCCCTGCGTCCCGGACTGCGATAACCCCAGATGAACCGTGAAGAGCGAGTCTCTTTCCGCAACGGCCGGGGACAAACCCTCAAAGGGATCCTGCATCACCCGGCGGCCGGCTCTCTCAGCGCGGCGGCGATCCTCTGCCACGGCATGGAATCCAACAAAGAGAGCGAGAAGCTCGTCGCCTTGAGCCGGCGGCTGGCGGAGAAAGGAATCCTGGCTTTGCGGTTTGATTTCGCGTGCGCCGGAGAGTCCGGCGGCAAATTCGAGGAGATCACCTACAGCGGCGAGGTCGAGGATCTACGGGCCGCCTTCGACCTGATACTCAAATACCGGGTCGGCAAAATCGCCATCCTGGGCTCCAGCATGGGAGGAACGGTGGCGGTCTTGTTCGCCGCCGAGGAGCCGAGGGTGGCCGCCCTGGTCACCATCGCGGCGCCCTGCCACCCGGAAAGAATCACGCAGAAGCTGCTGATGCCCGAGCAGGTGGAAAACTGGCGCCGCTCGGGATTCGTCATGTATCACGGCCGCAGGATCAATGTCTCGCTCCTGGATGACCTGCAAGAGATCCACGTTCCCGTGGCCGCGGGAAAAGTCTCTTGCCCGGCGCTGGTCATCCACGGCGACGCCGACGATACCGTCCCCGTCGAAGAGGCCGGCGAGCTCTTCACCGGGCTTCGGGGCCTGAAGAAGATACGCATCCTAAAGGGCGCCGACCACCGGCTGTCGGACCCCGCTCTGCTGGAAGCGGCTCTGGGTGAATCTCTCGCCTGGATGACTCAACACCTGCGGTAGAAGAGGGATGAAAAGGCCGCTTGCGTCGTTTGCTCTGCTGCTGCGGCTGTGGATTCTGTTCCTCGGCGGCTGCCGGAGAGATCTGCATACCGCTCGCGGGGTCGCCGAGGAGTTTGTCGACCAGCACTACGTCCGGATCAACCTGCAAAAAGCCCAAGAGCACTCGGTGGGGCTGGCCTTGCAAAAAGTCAACGAGGAGATCCGCTTGACCTCCGGCCAGGCGATCGACGCCTCGACGCGCAAACCCAGGGTCCATTACCGCATCGTGGAAAAGAAGGAAGCGGAGAGACAAGCCTCGTTCCTGTTCGAAGGCAGGATCGAGGTGGAGGACGCGCCGGAGTTCACCCGCCGCTGGCTCATCGTGACGCGCAAGGAGGGAGACAGGTGGCGGGTCTCGAACTTTACGGAGTATGACTAGGTCTCGAAGATCGCCCGGTCAGCTCCCCGCCACTCCCGGCGCTACACCTTGCAGGGCAACCTCTTTACGACTCGGCTTAATTCCCAGCGCCAGGCCCGCGGCGACCATCGCGATGCTCCCGCCGGCCAGGAAGGCAAACTGATAGTCCCCCAGCCAGACGCGGATGGCGCCCGCGCCGCTGGCCATGAGCGCGGCCCCGATTTGATGGGACAGAAAAATCCAGCCGTAAATCCTCCCGACGGACTGTCTGCCGAAGGTATCGGCCGTGATGGCGATCGTCGGCGGCACGGTGGCGAACCAGTCCAGTCCGTAGATAACGGCGAAGATAAACAGGCCCGAGAAGTCGGTGACGAACGGCAAGATGAAGAGCGAAACACCCCGCAACGCGAAGATAAGAGACAACCACTTGCGGGGCTGGACGCGGTCGATCATCCAGCCGGAAAGGATAGTCCCGACAAAGTTCAGGCCGCCCATCACGCCCACCGTAGCCGCGGCCGTGACTTGCGGAATCCCGTGATCGATGGAATGCGGGATCAGGTGAGTGCCGATCAGCCCGTTGGCCGTGCCGCCGCAAATAAAAAAACTGCCCGCCAGCAGCCAGAAGGTCGACGAGGAGAACGCTTCCCGAAGCGAAACGCCTTCTGAAGAGCGCGCCGCGCCGCGCAGAGCGGCAAGCCCTCCGCCAGGGGAGACTCCCGGCTTTCCGGAACCATACGGCTCCAGTCCCAGATCAGCCGGGTCGTTGCACATCCACAGGAAAACCATGGGTATCAGGATGAGGCACACGACCGCCAGAATGAAAGAGCCCGTGCGCCATCCGGAGAAAACGATGAGCGCCATGAAGAGCGGAATGAAAATCAACTGCCCCGTGGAGCTCGCGCTGTTGAGGATGCCCAGGGCGAGCCCGCGGCGCGCCACGAACCAGCGGTTGGCCACCGTCGCCGACAGGACAGAGCCCACCCCGCCGGCGCCCAGCCCGACGACAATTCCCCATAGGAGAAAGAGCTGCCACAGTTCCCGCATGACCATCGTCGCGCTGACGCCGACCAGCAACAGAGACAAACTCCCGAGCATGACCCGTCTCGCCCCGAAACGATCGAGCAGCCATCCGCTGATCGGCGCCGCCACGCCGAAGAGCAGGAGGTTGAGGCTGATGGCGGAGGCGATCGCCGCCCGGCTCCAGCCGAACTCCATCTCCAGCGGATGGATCAGCACGGTCGGCGATGAACGGATACCCGCGCCCGTCAGCGTCGTCAAAAAGCTCAAGGCGAGAACAAGCCAGCCGTAGTAAAAGGGAACAGGAAGGGGAAGGCGCGATTGGGGTCTCATCTCGTTGCCTTGCATGTTTTTATATAACTCTATTTCTGCCGAAGCACAAACTGTCATTCGGTCCTCTTTTTTATCTCCGCCGGTCTTGCTTTCACCGGGTTGTTGTATAAGAAAGAATTGCCTATGGAGAGCCTGAGACAGGCGGCGGGCCTGGTCCTGGCGGGGCTGCTAGCCGTCGCCCACGCCCAGCCGGCGGACTCGATTCTCGACGAAATCCCCTTCGTCCCCACCCCCATGGAGGTGGTCGACCGGATGCTGGAGATGGCGGAGGTGAGTCGAGGAGACGTGGTTTACGACTTGGGGAGCGGGGACGGCAGGATTGTGATCCGGGCGGCAAAAAAGTACGGCGCGAGAGGCGTGGGCATCGAGATGGACGCTCAGCTAGTAAAACTTTCTCGGGAAAAAGCCCGTGAAGAAGGCGTGAGCCATTTGGTGGAGTTTCGAGTCGAGGACGCGCTGAAAACTGATGTCTCGTCTGCGACGGTAGTGACCCTTTACATGCTGCCGTGGTTCAATGCCCAGCTGAGGCCCGCCTTCGAGCGGCAGCTAAGACCGGGCGCGCGCGTGGTGGCGCACGATTACGACATCGAAGGCTGGATCCCGGCGCGGGTGGACAAGCTCTCCACGATCGAGAACAAGGTCGGCGGCGCGCGCCACCAGCACATCATTTATTTGTGGAGGATGAAATAAGCGCGCGACGTCTCTTATTTTATCTCAAAGGGGATGCCGGTCTTGCGCGAGATATCCAGCAGGTCATCCACGACGGCCTTTAGCAGAGGGATGCCCTCCTTGCTCCGGATCGCCTCGGCTTCTCTTTCAGGATCGCCGGGGATGAGGGGTCCGTTCGTGCCGGGAGCGGGCCTGGTGCTTCGGAATACGTGAATCCATTCATCGATCTGCTTCTTAAACTCGTGTTTGTCGATCAAGCCGTCGATCTCAATCGCCCCGAAGAAATGGCCGATGCCCTTGCCTACGCTGCGCGTCGGGACTTCCTGTCTCAGAGCGAAGGGCGGCGCAAAGGGCCCCCAATTGGCGCCGCTTAAGACGGCGCACAAGATGTCGACCATTGCGGCGAGCGCGTAGCCTTTGTGTCCTCCCAATTCCCTTTCAGAGCCGAGGGGCAGCTGCGCCCCGCCGTCGATCATGTCCCGCGGATCGGTCGTCATGCGGCCCTCTTTATCGGCAATCCAGCCTCTCGGAATCTCCGTCTTCTTCCGCAGCGCGATCTCTATCTTGCCGTAGGCGACCGCGCTGGTGGCCATGTCTATGACGATAGGGGGCTCTTTGCAGGCAGGGAAGGCTATCGCGATGGGATTCGTGCCAAGCATCCTCTCCGTTCCCCACAGAGGGGCAACCAGCTTCGTGGAGTTGGTCATGGCCCAGCCTATGAGATCTCTCTCCAGCGCCTTCAAGGGATAATAGCCGGCGATGCCGAAGTGATTGGTATGGCAGACGCTCACCCAGCCCGAGCCGTATTTTTCCGCTTTTTCCATGGCGATCTCATTCGCCTTCGGCCCTACCACCAGGCCCAAGCCGTTATCTCCATCGACGGTCGCCACGCTCGCTTTTTCCCGGACAATTTTTATATTGGGCCTGGAATTGATTCTCCCGAGCGAGAGCATGTCAAAATAGCTATGAAGCCGCGCCACGCCGTGGGAGTCGATGCCTCTCAAATCGCTCCTGGCCAACACATCCGCGGCCTGTCCGGCATCGGCCGCCGGCACACCGAAATGCACGAACACTTTGGCGCAGAAATCCTTGAGGTAATCAACCGGGAAAACGTAGAATTCCTGATCGTCGGTCATGGCCGTCAAGTCGCCGCCCCAACCGCTATCGCCTCCTTGAGAGTGAACGCGCCGCTGTAAAGGGCGCGGCCGACGATGACTCCCTCTACGCCGTCTCTCTCTAACCCCTTCAGACGGCGGATATCTACCAAGGAGGAGACGCCTCCGGAAGCGATCATGGGGATCTTCACCGCACTGGCGACGCGAAAGGTATCCTTAATATTGACTCCGGAACTCGTCCCATCACGGCCGATATCCGTATAGATGATCCGTGAGGCCCCGTCCCTTTCGCACCGCCTTGCCAGCTCCACGGCATCCATCGCGGTGCCTTCCTTCCACCCCTTGACGGCGACGTGTCCCTCACGGGCATCGATGCCGGCGACGATCTTTCCGGGGAATTTGCCGCAAACCGCGCGGAGAAAATCTGGATCTTCATACGCTGCCGTCCCCAGGACGACACGTGCGACACCCAGCGCTAACGACTCCTCAATGGCCTCCAAAGAGCGCAGGCCGCCGCCTAATTCTACCGGCACGCCGAACCCCATGCAGATGGCTGCCACCTCCTGCTTATGCACCGGCCGGCCTTCGACGGCGCCGTTGAGGTCCACCACGTGGAGCAGCTCCGCCCCCTGCTCTACCCAGTGCTTGGCCGCCTCCACGGGACTCTCGTAATAGACAGTGTCCTTGTCCATGTCTCCCTGGTAAAGGCGCACGCACCTGCCATCCTTGATGTCGATGGCCGGGATGATCAGCATGGAATCACCTCGTTTCTACGAAGCGAGCGAAATTGGCCAATATACGGAGCCCGATCTGCTGGCTCTTTTCCGGGTGAAACTGGCAGGCGAAAAGATGATCCGTGGCGATGCTGGAGACGAAGCAGGTTCCGTACTCCGTCGTGGTGGCGATCACGGATTCGTCTTTCGGCGCGACATAATAGGAGTGAACGAAATAGACAAAGGCTCCATCCGCGATCCCCTCCAGGAACGGAGATTCTTTTCGCTTCTCTATGCGGTTCCAGCCCATGTGGGGGACCTTGAGCCCGTTCTCCGGGCGGAAACCCACCACTCTGCCGGGCAAAAGATCCAGCCCCTTCTGCGGTCCGAACTCCTCGCTTTCGCTAAACAGCAGCTGAAAGCCCAGACAGATTCCCAGAAACGGCTTCTTATCCAGCACCACCCGGCGCATGGGCTCTAGCAGCCCAAAGCGCGTGAGATTTTCCATGCAGGCGCTGAACGCGCCCACCCCGGGGAGCACGACCCCATCGGCGCAGAGGATCCGCGCGGCGTAGCGCGTCACCTCGACTCTACAACCGACGCGCTCCAGTCCTTTCTGCACGCTGCGCAGGTTTCCCATGCCGTAATCCACGATCGCGATCATAGGCTCCCTTTGGTGGATAATACCCCCTTGATCCGCGGGTCGACACGCGTGGCTTTTTCCATAGCCCGGGCCAGGGCCTTGAAGCAGGCCTCGATGATGTGATGCGGGTTCTCCCCCTGCGAGACGTTGATGTGGAGGTTCATCCCGAGCTGGTTGGCAAAGGCCTGGAAAAACTCGTGCGGCAGATCGGTGTCGAAGTTCCCCACGCGCCCCGGGCGGACCCTGACGTTGTAAGAGAGATAGGGCCGTCCGCTCAGGTCCACGACCACATGCGCCAGGGTTTCATCCAGCGGAACGCTCGCCTCGCCGAAGCGGCCGATACCCTGCTTGTCTCCGAGACTCTCTTTGAAGGCCTGGCCCAGAGCCAGGCCGACATCCTCCACCGTGTGGTGAAAGTCCACGTCGATATCCCCCTTCGCCCTCACCTTGAGGTCAAAGAGCCCGTGGCGGGTAAAGATCTCGAGCATGTGATTGAAAAAAGGTATGCCGGTCTCGATCTCCGCCGCGCCGCCGCCGTCGAGATCGATCTCGACAGTGATCTCTGTCTCCTTGGTCTTGCGGCTCGCTCTAGCCTTTCTTGCCATAGTCCCTCCCTTTGCTGAACCGTACCTCCACGGCGCGGGCATGATCGTACAGCCCCTCGAGCCGCGCCAGATGAACGATCTCGGGCGCCAATGCGCGCAGCCCCTTCCGGCCCGCCTGGATCAGGCTCGTTCGCTTGACGAAGTCGTAGGTCCCGAGCGGCGAAAAGAAACGGGCGCTTCCTCCGGTCGGCAAAACATGATTCGGGCCCGCCATGTAATCCCCCAGGGGCGGGGTCGAATACGGGCCAAGAAAAATAGCCCCGGCATTGCGAATGGCGCGGGCCCACCTGTGAGGCCGCCGCACCAGCAGCTCGACATGCTCCGGGGCGATCTCGTTGGCGATCTCCACCGCCTCTGCCAGTCCCCGGCAGATGATGATCGCGCCGTATCTCTCGAGCGCCTTCACCGTAATCGCGCGACGCCTGGTCTTCCGGAGCTGCCCTGCCAGCGCAGCTTCGACCCTGCGCGCGAGCAACGACGACGGCGTGACGCAAAGCGCCGCTGCCATCTCATCATGCTCGGCCTGCGAAAGCATGTCCGCGGCCACGTGAGACGGGTCCGCATGGGCGTCGGCCAAGAGCAGAATTTCACTGGGGCCGGCGATGGAGTCGATATCGACCTCGCCGAAGACCATTCTCTTAGCGGCCGCAACATAAATATTTCCGGGTCCCACGATCTTGTCGACTTTAGGGACGCTCTCCGTCCCGAAGGCTAACGCCGAAATCGCCTGGGCGCCGCCGACCCGAAAGATCCGATCCACGCCCGCGATCCGGGCCGCCGCCAAAACAGCCGCCCCGTCATTTCTCAGGCCGAGCGGAGAGGCCATGATGATTTCCTTCACCCCGGCGACCTTGGCCGGTATTACATTCATCAGGACCGTGGAGGGATAGGACGCCTTGCCCCCCGGCACATAGACTCCCACCCGCGCCAGCGGAGTTATCTTCTGGCCGAGGAACAATCCCAGCGCGTCCCGGTAGCCCCAGCTCTTCTCAAGTTGGCGCCGGTGAAAAGCCGCGATCCTCCCGGCGGCCAGGCGCAAGACGCGGAGATCCTCTCGGGAGATCCTGTTTGCCGCCCGGTCGATCTCCACCTGCGGGACCTCCAGCGTCGATTCGCGCAGACGGATTCCGTCGAAGCGACGGGTGAAACGGATGAGCGCGCGATCCCCGCCATTTTTTACCGCCCGGATAATCTGCGCCACCCGCTTCTCGACCTGCGCTTCCTTCGCTCCTCGTCGTCCGATGATTCTTCGGAGCGTAGGCTTGAATGCCGGATCGCTCGTCTTGATGACCCTAATCCTCATCCTCTTAACCCTTGAACCTTTGAAATCATCAACCTTTAATCCTCTGGATGTCCGCCCCCAGGCGAGAGAGCTTCCTCTCGATATGCTCGTATCCGCGGTCCAGGTGATAGACCCTGGAGATCTCGGTCTGGCCCTTGGCCACGAGGCCCGCCAGCACAAGCGACACGCTGGCTCGGAGATCGGTCGCCATCACCGGCGCCCCCGACAGGCTCCCCACCCCTTTGACAACGGCGCGATTTCCCTCGAGACGGATATCCGCTCCCATGCGGCTCAATTCCAGGGCGTGCATAAAGCGATTTTCAAAAATCGTCTCCGTGATGACGCTCACCCCGGCGGATACCGACATCAGAACCATCATCTGGGCCTGCAGATCGGTGGGAAATCCCGGATAGGGAAGCGTGGTAATGTCCACGCTCTTCGGCTTGATTGCTCCCTTCACCCGGATCTCATCCGCTGCCACAGCCACTCCGACCCCGGCCTCCTGGAGCTTGAGCACGAAGGCATCGAGATGATCGGACCGGGCCCCGCGCACCGCAATATCCCCCCCGGTCAGGGCCGCCGCAACCATGAAAGTCCCGGCTTCGATGCGGTCGGGAACGACCCGGTGCGATACGCCATGCAGCCCGCCCACGCCCTCGATCGTGACCATGCCGCGGCCCGCTCCGCCGATCCTGGCACCCATCTTATTCAACACGGTAGCCAGCTCTTCTATCTCGGGCTCTTTGGCCGCGTTCTCGATTATGGTCGTCCCTTCCGCCAAGGTCCCCGCCATCATCAAATTCTCCGTCGCGCCGACCGACGGCAGGTCCAGATGGATCCTTGCGCCTCTCAGCTTCTTAGCCTTGGCCTCGACGTATCCGTGGACCAGATCGATCTCCGCTCCCATCTCGGCCAAGCCCTTTAGATGGAGATTGACCGGTCGCATGCCGATCGCGCATCCGCCCGGCGTCGAGACTCGCGCCTGGCCGAAGCGCGCCAGCAGCGGCCCCAAGACCAGAAACGAGGCGCGCATGGTCTTGACCAGATCATAGGGCGCCTCCATTCCGCTCAGGCCTCCGGCCTGGAGCGCAACCTGGCCGACGCCGCCAGCCTGTCGCCCGTCTTTTTCAACGGTCACTCCCAGGCGCGAGAGAAGCTTCAAGGTAGTGTGGATGTCCATCAGGTCGGGGATCCCCTGATAGAGGCACTTTTCCGGGGTGAGCAGGGAAGAAATCAACAGCGGCAGCGCGGCATTCTTCGAACCGCTGACCGACACTTCCCCCTCCAGCCTCCGCCCTCCCTGGATCAGGATCTTATCCATTAGGATGGCGCCGCATCAGAGAGAAGCTTTTGCGCGACCACGACCCGATCCTTCCCGGCGTAGTCCTGATAGACGGACGGCGCATCGTAATAGCCAGTGCCGGCAAATAGACGGCAGACTTCCGCGCCCATGTCCGCGCCGATCTCGAGCGCCACGAATCCTCCTTCCGCCAGATAAAGATGAGCCTCCTGCGAGATCCGGCGGTAAAAATCGAGTCCATCCGCGCCTCCATCCAGGGCCAACCTGGGCTCCCAGTCACGAACCTCCGGGGTCAAGCGCGGCAATTCCGCCCGGCGCACATAAGGGGGATTCGAAACGACGAGGTCGAAAATTCGCTCCCGATCTTTCACGGGCTCCAAGGTGTCCCCCTGGAGAAAGCGGATTTTGTCGCACACCTCGTGGCGCGCGGCGTTGGTCCGGGCGACCTCGAGGGCGCGGGCAGAGAGATCCGTCGCCCACACCTCGGCCGCGCCCAACTCTCCGGCCAAGGCCACGGCAATCGCGCCGCTCCCGGTTCCGAGATCCAGAATCCTGATCGTGTGACGCGGAGCCATTTTTTTCGCCAGCTCAAGGGTTACTTCGATCAGGATTTCCGTCTCGGGCCGCGGCACGAGAACCTCGGAAGTCACGTAAAACGGCAGCGACCAAAACTCCCGCTCCCCGGAGATATAAGCGAGCGGCTCACCCCTTGCGCGCCGCTCCAGCAGAGAGTCATAGACCCGCTGCTCTCCGGCGCCCAGGATCACCTGATAATCGCGGTAGAGAGCCTCGCGCGCGCGCCCAACGGCCTTACCCAGAAGCAGCTCCGCGTCGAGGCGCGCGCTTTCTATCCCCGCCCGGGACAGAAACTCCGCTCCTTCCTGGAGGGCGCGGCGAACGGTGATGTCCTCCTCCCTCATCCCTTTCTCCATTTTGGATTTTAGTTTTGCGATTTTAGATTCAATCCAAAATCTAAAATTATCTATTATGTTCACCCCGTTGCCTGCAGCGCTTCCGCCTGGTAGTGCGTGGTCAACGCATCGAGCAGCTCGTCCAGCGACCCCTCCATGACACGGTCGAGCTTATAAAGGGTGAAATTGATTCTGTGATCCGTCACCCTTCCCTGCGGAAAGTTATAGGTGCGGATACGCTCACTGCGATCCCCGCTGCCGACCATAAGTTTCCGGGTCGCCGCGATCTCGGACCTCCGCTCTTCTTCCCTCTTCTCCAGCAGGCGCGCCCTGAGGACCTTGAGCGCCTTCGCCCTGTTCTTGTGCTGCGACTTCTCGTCCTGACAGGAGACCACCAAGCCCGTAGGAATATGGGTCACCCGGACCGCCGAGTCCGTAGTGTTGACGCTTTGCCCGCCGGGCCCGGAGGAGCGGAATACATCGATGCGCAGTTCCTTGGGATCGATCTCGACCTCTACTTCATCGGCCTCCGCCAATACGGCCACGGTTACCGCCGAGGTATGAATTCTTCCGGACCCTTCCGTCGCGGGAACCCGCTGGACTCGATGGACGCCACCTTCGAACTTCATCCGACTGTACACTCCTCTCCCTTCGATAAGCGCGATGATTTCCTTGAACCCGCCCAAGCCTGTAGGATTGGAGTTCATCACCTCGACCCGCCAGCCTCGAGACTCGGCGTAGCGGCTGTACATGCGGAACAGAGAAGCCGCGAAAAGAGCCGCCTCCTCTCCTCCGGTCCCCGCTCTGATCTCCAGGATCACGTTCTTGCTGTCGTTGGGATCTTTCGGAAGAATGAGAAATTTGAGCCGCTCCTCGAGTTCGTCTTTCCGTCCCCGAAGAACCGACAATTCCTCCTTTGCCAGCTCTCTTATCCCCTCGTCCCTTTCGTCGAGCAGCTCGCGGTTGCCCTGAATCTCCTGTTCGTTCTTCTTCCACTCCCGGTAGCAGGCGACGATCTCCTCAAGCTCGGCACGCTCCTTCGCCACCTTGGAGTACTCCCTCTGCCTACCCACAAGTTGGGGATCGCTCAGCAGGTTTTCCAATTGCTGGTATCGCTTCTCGACCTCTGCCAGTTTGTCCAACATACTCTTACCGCCATGTTCCATAAATAAAAAAGGGCAAAGGGTGTCCACTGCCCTTTGCCCTTTCTCTCATCCGAGACCTAATGGATCACATCCAGCCTCAAACCCTCCGGTGAGATCAATTCTTGATCCCGTATTTCCTCTTGAACTTCTCTACCCGGCCCGCTGAATCGACAAGCTTCTGCTTGCCGGTAAAGAAAGGGTGGCACTGGGAGCAAATCTCCACGTGGATACTCTGAACCGTCGACCGCGTCTCAACCACATGACCGCAGGCACAGGTAATCGTGGCCTTTTTGTATTCCGGATGGATGGCTTCTTTCATAGCGTTTTCCTTTAAATACTATCAAATTCTATAGCATAAACGGGGTGGCTCTTCAAACCCCTCCCACAGCCCCCAGCCGAAACCCGCAATGCTCGAGCTTTAATAGCCGCAAGCAGTGGATGACAAATATTGGCATGGAACTTGCTGCAACCTTAAAAATTACAGGAGTGTCAAAAAAAGTGTCGAGAAACCAACTATTCTACTGCCGCCATTTGGTACTTTTTTGTCACACTGACAAACTTTGCCAAGGAAAAAGGGGAAGGATATGGAGCAGGCGACCTCTCGAATTTTGATTGTTGAGAGCTTTGGCAGCAACGTGAGATCCCTTTCGGGCCATTTATCGAGCTTCCCCTTCCCCCTGGAGATCGTCGCGGCGGCTGATGCGGTATCGGCCTTGAACCGGCTGCAACGCGAGGCGATCGACCTGGCCATCCTGGACAGCTGCCTAAAGGGGAAGACAGACGGCTTCGAGCTTTGCCGTATCTTGAGGGAATCCCCGTCACAGAACAACGATATCCCGACCATACTTATTTTATCCGGCTATTTGTCTTTAGAACGCGTCAAAGGCATTTCGGCGGGAGCGGATCTGCTTCTCCACAGGCCCGTGGTCAAGGAAGAGCTGCTGAGAATGATGCAGTTACTGCTCGGATGGAGATTCGAGCACATGGCAAATTTACCGTCACCTCGATTTGAGAACCGCGGACTTCGCAGGCTGCACTCCGCGAGCCAGTTAAGGGGGGCATAGTGGTGGCGACCAGAGTCCTTATCGTTGAAGACCACCTAGATTCCCTGGAGGTCCTCACCATCCAGTTGAAGGCGATGGGCTATGACGTTATTGAGGCGACCACCGGAGAAGAGGGGATAGAGAAGGCCGAGGTGCATCATCCCGAGGTGATTGTCATGGACCTCGGGCTCCCCGGGATCAACGGCATCGAAGCGACCCAAAAATTGAAACAAAATCCCTCGACCGCGAGCATCCCCGTCATCGCTCACACCGCGTGGTCCGAAGACACCTTTAGAGACGAGGGAGAAAAGGCCGGCATATCCGATTTCCTAACCAAACCCGCTACCCCCTACCGTTTTAAGACGACGATTGAAAAGCACCTCAAATTGAAAACCTGTTGATTTTCGTCAACGGCATCGTTCTCGCCCCGGGCCTTTCTGACTTGCAGGCAGATGACCCCGAAAGGTCATCTTGGCTGATTATTTTCTTGCTTTGTCAGCAGTCGGCTTCGGAAAATTCCTGAAGAACTCCGGAGCTATCAAAAGTCAAAGTGTACTGACGGCAGCCGCCAGGGGTCCCCGGGATCAACTCGGGCTGGTTGCTTCTCGGAAAGGCCCCGGGCTGCCCGCCCCCGTAGGTGCTCACCGGCGGCGGCGGAAGGCTCACCATGGGAGGGGCGCCTTTCATCACAACCTTGTAGACCCAAAGGTGCCTGCCGTCGTCGAGCACGCTGGCGGAGGTGGGAAGACCCATAGCCTCCTTGATCCCTTCCTGGCTGATTTTATGGACGTTCTCGGAAAGAAAGGCGGAACGAGTGACCTGAGGCGCGCAGGATGAAAAAAGGATAACTGCAATGATATACCCGAAGAGCCTCATGGGTGTGAACGAACGCGAGCAGTAAAACAATAGATCAGTAGACCGCATTGTCGCATTCTCCATTGTTCGAATGTCTAATGCTCCAATGCTCTAAATTTTTGCAAAACAAAAATTTGGTGGAGCCGATGGGAGTCGAACCCACGACCTCTTGAATGCCATTCAAGCGCTCTCCCAACTGAGCTACGGCCCCACTAAAGACTAAAGATGAGAGATGAAAGAT
>Ga0156296_1094_pt2 | contig 17074 bp, 16 predicted proteins | sample RifCSPlowO2_12_FD_107944 | JGI IMG/M metagenome (GOLD analysis project Ga0156296, IMG submission 107944) | Deltaproteobacteria bacterium RIFCSPLOWO2_12_FULL_60_16 | reverse complement strand
TTCATTCAAGCACCCTTCCCGGCTTTCGTAGTCCGAATCAGGACGATCGGCTCCCCGCCATCGGGACCCGCCCCCTGACTTCTCATCTCCACCGTAAGGCCCGGCCCTCCCGGGGCCTCCAGCTTTTTCCACTCCCGCTCGCCCATAATATAATATCCGCCGGCTTCTCGCATCTTTTCTTTTAGCACGGCGAGATCACCTCCCTGCACGGCGACGCGCCCGCCACGGTAGAATATCGCCGAGCTCAAGTCCCAACCCTCGCCGTAGAGAGTCAGCGATTCGCAGCATCCCACTCTCCGATTCACTTCCTCCATAAACGGCCGATAACTTCTCGCCTCGGCCAGCGACGCCATGACCACACCCTGCACCACCAGCCCCACGAGCAACGACAGCACTGCCAGACAACCGGCTGCCGTTCGCCGATCCATGGCCAACAGCCGGAGACCCGCCGCGATCCAGAGAACAGAGGAGAGGAGGAAAAGCGGCAGGAAAATCCAACCCTTCCGAGCCAGGGCGTCCCGCACGATCACCAGAGCAGCCTGGTCCTTGGCCTTGACCATCGTCTCCACATAGGAAAAAAGCAACGACACGTTTTCTCCGGCAAAGAGGCCGGCGATAAAGGCAACAAGCGCGCCGGCGCCGAGGAGAAGGCACAGCCCTCCCACGGACTTGAGCCCCCACTCCCGGATCCCGCCTCCGTCGCTCCCTTTCAACCACACCGCGGTCAGTAAGGCGAGCGCCGGATACAGCGGAAGAATATAGACCGAACGCTTCCCGGCTGAAAGCGAAAAGAAGACAAAAATCAGCCCCGCCCACAGCATCAGGAACAGCAGATGCTCTTCGGCATAAGCCCTGCGCCGGAAGCAGTCCGCCACGACAAACGGCAGAAACAGGCTCCAGGGCAGCCCCTCCAGCATGAGGTATGGGATATAGTAATAGATAGGCTTCTGGTGTCCTGAGCCGCCTTCTCCGGAGAGAAAAAAGCGGGCCAGATTTTCATGGATTACCTGACGGGCGACAAATTCGTCCCCGCCTCTGGCGATGGCGAGGCCGTACCACGCCGGCCCGACCAGCAAAGTCAGAATCACTCCCTTGTGAAAACAGAGCCGAGATAAGAAATCCCACCTCTTCCGCGCGATCAAGAAGCAGGATATTACCATCGCCGGCAGAATCAGGCCAACCGGCCCTTTGGCGAGCACCCCCAGCCCAAGCAGAAGATAGAAGCCGTAGAGCCAGTTTTCCTTCAGGAACCCCTGGTACACCAGGTAGAAAATGACGAGGACAACGGTCACGAAAAAAGCCAGGGTCATATCCACTCTGGCGGCGACCGCCTCGCTCTGAAAGGCCACCGTGGTCGCGAGCATCAACCCGCCCAGGAAGGCCGTCTCTTCGTCGAACATCCTCCGTCCCAACCCGTACAAGAGCAACACGGCCACCGTGGCCAGCAGCGCCGAAGGAAAGCGCACCGTCATCTCGCTTACCCCGCCCCCCATCATCGACGTCAATGCCGCGAGCCAGTGGAAGAGCGGAGGCTTGGACGGCACCTCCTCGCCCCGCTTCAACGGGAACAGCCAGTTTCCCTGCTGAGCGATCTCCTGCACCACCAGCGCCTCTCTCGGCTCCCCTTTGTTGAAAAAAGGCAACCTGCCGAGATAGGGAAAATAGAGCAGAGCGCACAACGCCAGGAGCGCCGCGCGGTGCCAAAAAGGGCTTTTTTCTAAATTAATGCTAAACATTATATTTAAATGTTAATTATCTAATATTATTGCTGAATGGTCCATCCCATCTCATCAGCTCTCTGAAGCTGACCCGGGCGGCGATTTGCTCGCACTCCCGTCTTCTCTGGCGCGTCTTGCGCTCCAGCCACCGGAGCAGCCGGCGCGGATCTTTCGCCAGCGAAGCCTGCCCGAGATAGGCGCGCAAAAAACGCATCCGGTCCTGGAGCGAAATTCCCGGCAGCACGAAGCGATTGAGCTGAACCAGGTTTCTCTTCCACAGCCTGTGCGGAAACCACGGCGGATAGAGCCGGGTCCGGTCGTTATCCATGTAGAAAAATTGAATCCCCTCCTGCTCGACTCGAAGCAAGATGTTCGAAGGGACCAGATCGCCGTGAACGAATCCCAGCCGATGCATGCGGCGGATCTCCCGCGCGAGCTGCTCGATCTGCCTCCGTTTGCGGCGCAACGCTTCAGCGTTTAAGCCGGCGGCAAAGCGTTCGCGCAGAAACTGGTCTAACGGCAAACCCGGCACGCCCGCGGTCAGCAGAAAGGCCCTTTTCAGCAGTCCCAGGCGCCTCTCCTCACCGGCCGCGATTGCCGGAGGGGCATGAAAGCCATACCCTGTCAGGGCGAGGCCCTGCCTCAAGGCACGAAAGGCTCTGGAATCGCGAAACAGATCCTTGATGCATCCGAAGAGCTCCCAGCGATAGTAGACTTTGAGAAAGAGCTCTTCCCGCGCCGCTCCCCGAGAGTAATGAAACCTCCTGGTGCCCGGATGGCGGGACGGCGCCTGCTCCGCCAAATGGCGCAGGATCTCCGGCCAGAGACCCTGATCCCATCTCTCGCTGTGCAGCCACAGCCTCCAGCCCCCTTCGAGGACGAGCCTATAGTCAGAGCCGAGCGTCATCATGCTTTCGCTTAGACCGTTAACATCGGAGGCGCTCATCGCCGAAGGCGTCTCTCAAGATCGATGCAATAGAGTCCGGATACGCTGTACCGTTGATACGCTTGAACCTCCACGTCTGGTGCATCGATCTTTCGATCCACCCCCGGCGGTTCACCTCCAGAGCGAGGGGGCCCGCCGAACAAGCCGAAGGCACCGAGACTGAACGGTTCGCATAAGCAGAGTTCTATTGCCTTCGGCGCGAGAGGCGGGTCCCCGAGCGAACCCTATTGCTTTCGGGAAGCGAGTCGGGTCCCGAGCGAACCTTCTTGACCGCCCTGCAATCAAGGTTTTAACACCTTGTTTCCTTCCGCGATAATGCCGCGCCCACCTTGGCCGTTACCTCCTCGATAGCTATGGAGCGCATACAAACCCGGCCGATGGGGCAGCGCCTGAGGTAACAGGGAGAGCAGGCGGCTCTTCCCTGAACCACTAAATCCGCGTAACCGTAGGGCCCGGTCCGCGCCGGGCTGGTAGCGCCCCACAGGGAAACGACCGGGGTCCCGACGGCGGCCGAGAGATGCATCAACCCGGTATCCGGGCCTACGGCGACCTGAGCGCGCTGCAGAATGCCCACCGCCTGGCGCAACGAAGTCTTTCCCACCCAATTTCTGAACTGCGGCAGACCGGGGGCGCACACCTGCTCGGCAAAAACAATATCGTCGCTTCCGCCCAAAAGGATAATTTCCAGACCGTAAGCCTTTTGGACCGCCGCCGCGCACCTGGCGGTCTCCGCGGGAAACCATTTCTTGCTATCCCAGCGGCTCCCGACGAAAAACACCGCATAGCCGCCCCCGACATCCCGCAACATCTCCTCGACGGCCGACTCCTCGTGGGGGAGCAGACTAAGACGCCACTCCACGGGGTGAGGCTCGATGCCGAGCCATTGGGCGAACTTGAGGTAGTGGTCCAACTTGGAGATCCCGTTGCCTACCGGAGAAATATGGTGATTGTTAAACAGCCAGTTGCATTCCTTGGCGTCGCGGCGGTGAAAACCCAATCGGTGCGGCGCCCGGCTCCACCAGCTGATCAATCCGCTCTTGAGCAATCTCTGCAGGTCTAATGCGAGATCAAATCGCCCCGCGCGGATCCGCTTCAGGAACGGCCCTAACCCCACCCACCACCGACTGCGGTCGAACAGGATGACGTCGTCCACCGCAGGATGATGCTCCACTAAAGGAGCCGCCGCCGGCTCGACGGACCAGGAGAGCCGCGCCTCCGGGTAGCGCCGCCGGATCAGGTTGGCCAGCGGCAGCGCGCGCGTCACATCTCCGACGGAGCCGTGAAGGATAACGAGGATGCGGCGCGGCGCGGCGATCATTTCGACGCGGCCTCCCGGTATGAACGGACGAAGAGATCCCATGCCTGCGGGGAAAAGCGCCGCCCTTCAGGATCCAGCTTGCGAACCGATCGCAACAACCGTCCGAGATTGCGCCCGCTTCGGTGCGCCGAGATTTCCCCGGAAAACAACTTCGCCTTGTCGAGATCGATGATGTAGCCCGCGATCCGATCGCCCTCCCGCCGGACCACGATATTCTTGAGATTCAGGTCTTCGTGATAGACACCCTTTTGATGCATCCGTCTCACGCTGCGCGCCGCAGCTTCCAGCAATAGCTTCCGCTCGCCCGCCGAAAAGAGCTCTCCGCGCAAAGCGTCCCATAAATCCAGGGCCCCTTTGAGCTCGCCCGTAATGAACCAGCCGCGGTAAAAGGGCCCTCCGACCCGTTCCACCCAGGCCCCCAGCGCCTCCACGGTCGGCACGCCCCTGCGACGGGCTTCCAGGGTCACCGCCAACTCCCTGAAGGGGCGCGGCGGCCAGGTGAAGAAAATATCTCCCGTGAACTTCCGGAAAAACCCGCCATGGCGGTAACGCCGCACCAGCGCGGTCTCGCCGCCGCCCAGATGCAGGAGGCAAAGTCTTTCCCTGCCGCGGAACGGGCTGTCGCCTGCACCGATTTGCGCGCCGGCAAAAAATCTCGCCGGGTCCAGGCGACTCTCGAGCCCCTCGCGCACCAGGGCTATTTGCTTCGGGTTCGGCGAGAGCCGCTTGAAGCCGGCCGGCACCTCTCCCCACAGCGAAGTCGAGGTCATCCCGGGGCACCTGGATCCGCGCCGCCGCTGCCCCGAACATTTCTCGCTTCCCACACCTTCGCGCCCGTTAAAAGAGCAGCGTAAGCGGCCATCGCCGACAAAGTCAAGCCGGAAATCCCGCCCGCGAAAATCCCGTTTTTCACCAATGTTCTGATGAAGATCGCGAGCGGACGAAGCACGCAGCTGGTCACGCTCAGCGCCGCTCCCCTAGCTCCAATATCCTCCGCCCAAAGCCCGCTGATGAGCTCGATGCGCCGCACGCCGTTTTCCAGCGCGGCCGCGCCATAGTCTCCGATCCAGCCCCGTTCCATCGCCGGGAATTGGCCCAACGCGATCCGGCTCGAGTCCCACCAGCCGGAGGCGATCTCCTGAATGCCCCGGCTCAGGCGCAACGCCGGGCTCGGCCCTAAGAGGCTTCCTTCGGCCCAACGGCCCAGGATGCGGGAGCGAATAGCGATCCGGTAGGCGAAAGGCTCCTCGGCCAGTTCTTTCCGGCAAACCACACGCAGCTCCTGCCGCAGCTCCGCCTCCACCACCTCTTCTCCCCAGAGATGCAAAATCCAGTCCGTGCGCAGGTCCCTGCACGACTCTCCGATCTCGTGCAGGGAGGCAAGCTTGCGCAGCACCAGCGCAGGATGAGAATCCAATCGGATCGAAGGGGCTTCAGCACCGAGGTGCAGCAGAAAAACAGCCTCCGCCCATTTGACGCTCTCCAGGCACGCCTCCAGATGCTTCATCCCTGGAACGCTCAAGACCACGACACCGAGAGTTGACATTCAGGACAACTAGAGAGTGATAAACTGGGGCAGGCGCCCGTCCGGGCTTGCACCAGCCGCGCGCCCTTTTTCGGCGAGCAGAGGCTCCGCGCCGCGCAAGACATCTTCCGCCTTAATCAAACGCATGCAGTCTTCCGTTCCCAGCGGGCAGCGGCGCCCGCCGTGCGAACTGCACGGCCGGCAAGACAGCGCCTTCTCCACCACCGCCGCCCTGGAGGTGTAAGGATAAAAGCCCAAGGAAGGCGTCGTGGCGCAAAAGATCGCCACCACCGGAATGCCGCGCGCGACCGCGACGTGCATCGGCCCGCTGTCGTTCGTGATGAAAAGATCGCACCAGTCCAGAGCGCAGGCCAGCTGCTGAAGATCCATCTTCCCCGCCAGACTGACGCCGATGTTGCCGCTGAGCTCCTGGATCTTCGCTACGATGGGCTCATCGTCAGGCCCGCCGAAAATGAGGATCTGGCAGCGGTATTTTTCCCTGAGCCGGACGAGCACCTCCGCGTAACCCTCCACTGTCCACCTCTTGGTAGGCCAGACAGAGCCCGGATTGACTCCTACGATCAAGCCGTCCCGCCGAACCCCTAGAGAACGGAAAAGCCGTTCCACGCTCTCCGCGACGCCGGCCGGGCTCTCCACGCGCAGGCGCCCCGCGCCCCCGTTGGCGCGCCCGCCGAGCGCCTCGAGCAGGGAAAGATTTCTCTCCGCGTCATGGCGCGCCGGATCCCGATCGACCCTTCGATGATAGAGAAACCAGCCGGCGCTCTGGCGAAATCCGACGCGTAGGGGGATTCCGGCCAGAACCAGCAGCAGGGCCGTGCGCAGCGACTTGTGAGGCGAAATGGCTATCGTAAAGCCGCGACCCCTCAAATCCCGCGCCGCGCGCCAGACACCCAGCGGTCCCCTTCCCGCCCCTTTCTTGTCGTCGGTCAGGAGCTCGTCGATATCCGGATTCCCCTCAAAGAGATGCCGGGCCTGGGGCGTGCAAAGAACCGCCGTTCTTGCCTGCGGAAAGAGCCCTCGGATCTCCGACAGAAGCGGGGTGGTCAGCACCGCATCTCCCAGAAAGCTCGTTTGAACCACCAGTATCTTTTCCATGAGCTACCGGCCCTCAGCTATCAGCTATGAGAGATTTCTTGATCTTTTCCTGATCGCTGATGGCTGACTGCTGACCGCTTATTACAATTTCACCGCCCCGTCTATCAGCATGATCGGGATATCGTCTTTGATCGGGTACATCAGCCGGCACGCCTCGCAAATGAGACCGTCCCCGGCCGAGTTCAAGTGGATTTCCCCTTTGCATTTCGGGCACGCCAGAATATTCAGCAGATCCTGACTTATCGCCATCGCTTTTTCCCCCTCGACGGAAGCAGCGCACCCTCCGGCACGCCGCCGTCGCATTACCAGTAGCCGATCCGAGAGAACTTATCAATCTTTGAACGCCGATCTCTTCATTGCGCACCAAGATCCCCCACCACCCACCGGGACGCCTCCCAGAGATCCCTGCAGGCCGGGAATCCCGACACGGCCCCATCGGGCCGGTTCCCCTCCGGGTCGCCGCAGAGAAAAATTCCCTTGGCCCCGATCCGCGCGGCCATCTCCATATCCACGGCCTGATCACCGATCACGTAAGAGCGCCCGATATCCAGATCCAGGTCGGCGGCGGCGCGCCTGGCCATACCCGCGTTCGGTTTGCGGCAATCGCAGGCGATCCGATAGCGATCGAGCCCCTCGGTCGGGTGGTGCGGGCAATAATAAATTCCGTCGACAAAAGCCCCATGACCGGCCAATTGTCGCTCGAGCTCGCGGTGAATCTTCCGGAGTTCTCCTTCGGTAATAAAACCGCGCGCCACCGCCGACTGGTTGGTGACCACCGCCACCTTGAAGCGGCTCCGGCGCAGCAGCTCGATCGCCTCCGGCACTCCCGGGAGGATCTCGATCTGTTCGACGCGGCTCAGGTAGCCGACCTCCCGAATCAACGTCCCATCCCGATCCACAAAAACCGCCGGTGATCCACTCATCGCCACTTCCTAACCAAACAGAAACACGAAAGGTTTGAACGATTTAAACGTTTTGAACCATTCAATCCGTTCGAGTCGCTCAATTCGCTTTTCGTCTATTCTCAATAGCCCTCTCAACAGCCTTCACCAGAGAGGCCCCGTTTTCCACGACCATCTCCACCCGCAGGGCGAGCAGTTTCTCCCTGGCGAAGGGGAAGCGCACCAGTTTTAAAATATCCTTTTCCGTGGTGACGATCAGGTCTGCGTTTCGCGCCGCCCGGTTGATCCTTTGCCAATCATTGGTCGAGTAGAGGTGATGATCGGGAAATTCCATACTGTCTACGATTTCGCCCTCCCAGTCGTGGATCATCCGATAAAAGGGCGCGGGATTGGCGATCGCCGACACGGTCAGGATCTTGCTCCGGCCCAGCATGCTCAATGGGTAATCTTTCCAATGCTCCCCTTCCAAGCCAAAAAGGGCCCCGGCCGCGAGGGAGCCGAAGAAGACCGTCTCCGCCGGCCGCCGCCGCAGCAGCCTCGCCCATTGTTCCCGCGCGCCGGTCACGAGACAATAATCGGCCCGGCGCAGCGCGCTCATGGGCTCCCGAAAGGGCCCTGCCGGGAGAAGCCATCCGCTGGAATCGGCGCCGAGAAGCAGGAGATCGACATCCCTCCTCAGCTGGCGATGCTGAAAGCCGTCGTCCAGCAGCACGACATCGGCCTCGCCGTCTCGCAGCAATTGCTCCCCCACGTGGCGCCGCCTGCGCCCCACCCCCACCCTTTGACCGAACAGCCGCGCCATCATCACCGGCTCATCGCCCGCATTGAAAGGCTCTTCCTGAGACAGGAATGATTTCGTGAAACCCGGTTGAAGGATGACCGGACCCTTGCCGCTTCGCTTATAACCCCGGCTCAGTATTCCTACCCGATAGCCAGCTTTCGCCAGCTCTTGCGCCAGCCACAAGGTGGTCGGAGTCTTGCCCGTGCCCCCGACTGTCAAATTGCCTATGCTCACCACGGCGCATGGGAGGCCTGTGCCGGAAGCCCATCCGAGAAAGTAGAAAAAATTACGGACCCTGACCGCCAGCCCATAGATCATCGAGAGCGGCAGGAGCAGCAGCCAGGCGACATAACCCAGCGGACCCCTACGACCCCACACCTTTCGAATCCATGTCTCATTCATCAATTTCCCGGCTGCGCTACTTATGGATGCAGATAACGGGACAGCAGCCCCATAGTACGCTCCATCACTCCTCGATCCCCCTGCACGAGTCGACACGCGATTTTGCCCATATTCTCCGCCCTGCCCGGATCGGTCAACAGTCCGGATATTTCCCGCACCAAGTCCTCCCGCCCGCGCACCTCGACAGCGCCCCCCTTCTGCTTCATTTCTCCGGCGATGGCGGCGAAGTTGGTCATGTAAGGGCCGAAAAGCACCGGTTTTTGAAGGCGAGCCGCCTCCATGAGGTTGTGGCCGCCGGCATCGACCAGGCTGCCGCCGATGAACGCGACATCGGCCAAGGCATAAAAGGCGGGAAGCTCGCCGATCGTATCCAAAAAAATGACGTCCGCGACCCCGCTGCCCTGGCCGTTGATTTCACTCTTTTTCCTATACGCGACTCGCTTCTGCTGGAGCAGCCTTTCGACCTCGTCAAAACGCTGCGGATGCCGCGGCGCCAGCACCATCGACAGCTTGGGGAAGGAAGCCTTGAGAAAGAGGAAAGCCTCCAACAGCACCTCTTCCTCTCCTCTGTGGGTGCTCCCAGCGACCAATACCTGCCTGCCGTTGTCTTTCACCATCGGCAAACCCATTTCCCCTTGGGCTTTCTTTGCTTCGCCCGCATCCTCACTCGCATGCTTGAGACTCCCGGTTATCCAGGTCCGCCCGGAATCCAATCCGAGCGCCGCCATGCGTTCCGCGTCGCCTTCACTCTGCATCCCAACGGCGCTGAAGCGGCGCACCGCAGCAGCGAAAAAAAACCGAAACACCCGGTACCAGCGAAACGCGGCCGGGGAGAGGCGGCCGCTCAGCAGCAGCGTCGGGATTCCCCTGGCGTGGGCGAGACGCAGGAAGTTCGGCCAGATTTCCGTCTCCAGGATCACCACCAGGGAAGGATCAAAGGTCGCCAACGCCCGGCGCACGATCCACGGGTGGTCCAACGGAAAAAAAATCACCGCATCCCCCGCCCCGCTCTGCCGGGCAATCTGGTTTCCCGTGGCGGTAAAAGTGGAGAGCAGGATTTTTCGCCCCGGAAAGCGCTCTTTGATCTCGCCGGCCAGCCGCCTGAGAGACAAAACCTCGCCGACAGACACCGCATGAATCCAAATCGGGCGCGACCCCAACACCGGCTCGATCACCGCTCGCGGATAGAAGCCGAGCCGCTGCAAGACTCCCTTCCTGAATCGCTCGCCGGAGAGCATTAAAACGGCAAGGACCGGCAAGAACAGCACGGAAAAGAGCGTGAGGAGCAGATTATAAAACCAGTAGGCCATCGACGCTAATGCAGGGTCTTGCCATGGGAAGTTCTTGCGTCTTCCAAAAGCTGCAGGGTGTAGAGCCGGTTGTACTCGGACTCCCGGCCCAGCAACTCCTCGTGCGTCCCTTGCTCCACGATCGATCCATCCACCAGAACCACGATCCGGGTGGCCTTGCGGATGGTGGAGAGCCGATGGGCGATCACCAGGGTCGTGCGCCGCACCATCAGGTTTTCCAGCGCCTCCTGCACCAGTCGCTCGGAGTCCGTGTCCAGAGAGGACGTCGCCTCGTCGAGGATGAGGATGGGGGCGTCTTTGAGCAGGGCGCGCGCAATCGCCAGCCGCTGCCGCTGCCCGCCCGACAGCTTCACGCCCATCTCGCCGACGACGGTGTCGTAACCCTGCGGCATGCCGATGATGAAGTCATGCGCGTGCGCCGCCTTCGCCGCCGCCACGATGTGATCCATATCTTTCGAGTGATCCCCGTACGCGATATTGTTCTTGACCGTGTCGTTAAAAAGGAACGTGTGCTGGGAGACGATACCGATCTGGGAACGTAGCGATTCAACAGTCACCTCCCGGATATCGACCCCGTCGATGGTGATTTTGCCCGAGCTCACGTCATAAAACCTCGGTATCAGATCCGCCAGGGTGCTCTTTCCCACGCCGCTCACCCCGACGAGAGCCACCATCTCCCCGGCCCGGATCGTCAGATTGATATCCTGCAGCACCGGCTTCCGCCCGTAGCCGAAGCCGACGTCGTGAAACTCGACCAAGCGGGAAAATGGCGGCGCCGGCCGGGCAGCCGGTTGATCTTTGATCTCCGGCTCGATGTCCATGATCTCGAAGATCCGTTCGGCGCCGGCCACGCCCTGCTGAATCGTCGTAAAGGTCCGCGTCAGATGCTTGAACGGCTGGTACATGAGGAACATCGCGGTCATGAAGGCCATAAATTCTCCGGGAGTGCGGCCTCCTTGAATCACGCTCGAGCCCCCGTACCAGACGACCGAGCCGATCGCAAAAGAGGCCAAAAGCTCCATCGCGGGGGCGACCACGGCCTGGGTGCGGCAGCCGCGGATCGACTGTTTGAATACCCGGCGGTTCTCTTCCTCGAAGCGCTTGATCTCGTACTCTTCCATTCCAAAGGCCTTCACGATGCGGTTGCCCTGGATACTCTCCTGGAGCAAGTTCGTGAGGTTGCCCTTGGCCACCTGTCCGCGCTTGGTAAAACGCTTTATCTTCCTGCTCATCCGGCTGACGGGCAAAACCGACGCGGGGAAGACCACGAACGCGATCGTCGCCAAAACCCAGTCTTTGAGGAAGGCGACAACGATCAACACCAGCAACGAGGTGCTGTCCCGAATGAGCGAGGCGACCGAATCCGTCAACGCCGAGCGCACCAGCGCCACGTCGTTGGTTACCCGCGAGATGAGGGTCCCGGTCGGATGGCGGGGAAAAAAGGCCAGGGAGAGAGACTGAATATGGCTATTGAGGGCGGAGCGGACGTCATTGATGATACGCAGTCCGACATAGTCGGTAAGGTAGCTTTGGCCGAAATTCAGCAGGCCTCGAACGGCAAAAATCCCGATGATCACGAAGGGGATGTAGGATAGAACCGCCTGATCCTTGCGGACAAAGACGTCGTCAAAAACGGTTTGCGCGAGATACGGGACCGCCCCGCTCGTCGCGCTGTAACCGGCCATGCAAATCATGGCCATCGTGAAGTAGGGCCAGACATACGGCCTGAGAAATTTTAATAAGCGCAGATAAATCGTCATAACGCTCCAGACGCCTCGCTCCTCACTTTATTTCGCCATCATGGAAAGCGCGATATCCGCAACCCGGCCGGAAGCGCCGGGCGCGCCGAGCTTTTCCCGAACCTGCGCGAGTTTACCGACGATCCGTTCCTGTAATGCCGGGTCCCCCAAGATGTGCCGGCTGGCATCGAGGATCCTCTCCGCCGTGACCTCGCCCTGAATCAATTCCGGCACCACCGCTTCCCCGGCCAGGATATTGACCATGCCGATATGCCTGACGCTTACGAGCAATCGGGCCAGGCCGTAGGTCAACCACGCCAGCCGGTAGACGATAATCATAGGCCTCAGCATCAATGCGGTTTCCAAAGTAGCGGTCCCCGAGGCGGTCCATACGAGGTCGCAGAGCTGCAATATATTATAGGTGTTCCCGTCGGCAATAGAAACCCGCACCGGTTGCCGGGCCAGGATCCCGTCAAAAATCCGCCTATCGACCGTGCTGGCGCGCACCAGGATGAACTGGACTTCCATCTCTTCATTCAAGCGCCGGGCCGCCTCCAGCATGGGCGGAAGGTGATAGGCAACCTCCCGCCTCCGGCTTCCCGGCAAAAGGGCGATGGTCTTTCTCGACGGGTCCAATCCGTACTGCCTCACGATCCTTTCGCGAGGCTCGGTAGCGCGGGCGAGATCCAACAGCGGGTGGCCGACAAAAGTTACCGGGACTCCCTGTTCTTCATAGAGCGCCACTTCGAAGGGAAAGACCACCGCCATTCTATCCACGCATTGCGCGATCTTTCGGATGCGGCGTCGCCGCCACGCCCAAACCTGCGGGCTGACGTAGTAGAGGACCGGTATCCGCAACTTCTTTGCCGCCCGGGCCAGCCGCAGGTTGAATTCGGGAAAATCAATCAGCACCAGCAGGCTCGGCCTTTGCTCCCGCAGAGCGCCGCGCAAGCGCCGATATGCCCGCCACAGGGTTCCCAGGTTGCCGGCCAGCTCCGCAAACCCCATTCCCGTCAGCTCGCCCACGTCAAAGAGGACCTTCACCCCCTGCCGCTTCAGCCCCTCCCCCGCCACGGCAAGAATTTCCAGACTCGGATCGCGCCGGTAAAGGGCCTCGACCAAGTAAGAGCCGTGGAGGTCGCCTGAAGCCTCCCCCACGACGAGCATGATCTTCTTCCCCGGTCCTCCCATTGGCCCCAATCGGCCCTCAACCGTCCGAAGCCGAAGGCTGACCGCTGAATGCCGGCTGCTTATCTATCTGTTCACTGATCATCGTCGCGATCTCCAGGGCCCGCAGTCCCTCTTCGCCGCTCACCAACGGGAGGCCGCGGCTCCGGACCGTGTCGAGAAAAGAGTCGATCTCGTCCGCCATGGCGTCTCCTTCTTTGATCTCGATCGTTTCCGCCCGGATATCGCGCCACCCTGCGCCCTTCCCCGGCCTCCGATAGATCTGCGCCCGCTTCTGGTCGTAATCGATGGAGATGTAGGCGTCCGGCTGGAAAAAACGGATTTTTCTCTCGCGCTTGAGGGACACCCTGCTGGAGGTCACGTTGGCGATGCAGCCGCCGGCAAAGGTGATGCGCGCATTGGCGATGTCCGGCTTGTCAGTCAAGACCGCGACGCCGACGGCCTCCACCCGCTCGACGGGCGAGCGCACCAGACTGGCGATCACGTCGATGTCGTGGATCATCAAGTCAAAGACGACATTCACGTCGGTGCCGCGCTCCACAAAAGGCGCAAGACGATGACACTCCACGAACCTGGGGTCTCGGATCACCCCCTCCAGCCGGCGGATCGCCGGATTGAATCGTTCCAGATGCCCCACCTGCAGGACAAGCCCCTTCTCTTTGGCCAGCGCCACCAGATCCCTCCCCTCATCCAAAGAGGCGGCCAACGGCTTCTCCACCAGGACATCGATCCCGCCCGCCAGAAAGTCCCGGCTTACCTGGTGATGGAGACGCGTCGGAACAGCGACGCTGACGCAGCGCACACGGTCGAACAATTCGCGGTAATCGGTCACATAAGCCGCGCCCAATTTTCGCCCGACCTCCGCGGCGCGCTCCGGAACCACGTCCGCCACGGCGACCAGCGTAGCCTTCTTGGAGGCGGCATACTTCTCCGCATGAAAACGCCCCGCGTAGCCGACGCCGACAACCCCGACCGCGATCTTTGACTCAGCATCCATCTCGCCGCACATCCCATGGTTCAAAACATTCCAACCGTTTAAACATCTTGAGCCGCCTGAACATCGCAAACCTACTTTTTTTCGCCACTGACGGCGACGACCACGATCCCCCGCCGATTCGCCTCTTTGAGGAGATCTTCTTTTTCCAGGAGGATCGTCTTGCCCGCCTCCACCGCCAAGACCGCTCCTTTGAGCTCATGCAGCAGCTCGACTGTGTCCACCCCGACCGCCGGCACGTCGAAACGCAGGTCCTGCTGGGGCTTGCTCACCTTGACCACGACGAAACCCCCTTTGCCCAGGCTGCCGCCTCTGCGGATCGCAGCGTCCGTTCCTTCAACCGCCTCGACAGCCAGAACCACCCGGTTTTTAACCACCACGGTCTGTCCGATGCCCAGCCGGCCCAGCTCCTTAGCGGTTTCCAATCCTATGCGGATATCTTCCCACTGCTCCGTGGTAGGGGGGCGCCTTGTGAGCACGCCCTCGGACGGCAGGAGCTCAGAGAGAAACAGGGTGGATTCCAAAATGCGAATGCCTTCTCTTTCGAGCTCTTCGGCGACCGCCCGCAAGAGCTGATCGTCTTCCCGGCTGCGCACCCGGGCCAGAAACGCCGCCCCGCGCAGGTCCGGCCGGAAATTCGAGAAAAGCCTGACCTTCTGAATGCCGCCTGCCATGACGGCTTCCCGGATTCCAGCGTGATGAAAGGCGCGGATCACTTTCCCCAGCTCCCCCACGTAGACCCAGGTAAGCGCATCCACCATCCCCTCGATGGCCTTGGGCGTCTCTCCCCGATGGGCCACTGCCACCACCGAGACGCCGGCCCGCTTCGCCTGCTCGGCGAAGATAAGAGGGAACTTGCCGTTACCGGCGATCAGGCCAAGCTTCTTCACACAAAAATCAGGTTTAAATCGTTCAAACCGTTTAAGACGTTCAACGTTGAACCCATTGAACATTTTGAACGACTTGAACTCTTAAATACTAGCGGCAGGTCCCGCGTTTGGCCTGCTCGATAAAACTCGCCATCTGCTCCACCTCAGGGGATTCCGGAAACTGCCGCCGGACTTCCTTCAAGGCCTCACCGGTCCTCAAGCCGGACTGAAAAATGGTGCGGTACGCTTTCCTCAGGGCCTCTATCTGCTCCCTGCTGAACCCCCGGCGTTTGAGTCCCTCGATGTTGAGCCCCCTGAGCTTGGCCCGATCCCCGGTCGCATTGCAGTAGGGCGGAATATCCTTCGACACCATGGAGCCCGCCCCGAGGATCGCCCCGCTCCCGACCTTGACGAACTGATGGACGCCGACCAGCCCGCCCACGATGACATAGTCCTCGATCACCACATGGCCGCCGAGCGTCGCCCCATTGGCGATGATGTTATAGCTGCCGAGGACGCAATCGTGCGCTATGTGGCAATACATCATCAAAAGGTTGCGGTCGCCGATGCGGGTCACCATTCCGCCGCCGGTGGTGCCGGGATTGATCGAAACGAATTCCCGGATCGTGTTGTGATGACCGATCACGAGCTGGCTGTCCTCTCCTTTGTACTTGAGATCCTGGGGAATGGAGCCGACGGATGCGAACTGAAAAACGGTATTGCCCTCGCCTACCGTCGTGTTGCCCTCCAAGACCGCGTGGGGCCTGATCCTCGTGCCCTTGCCGACGCGCACCCGGGGGCCGATGATCGAATAGGCCCCGACCTCTACATCCCCATCCAATTCCGCCCGCGGGTCGACCAACGCCGTTTGATGGATCTTAGCCATTTCCGCCTTCGGCGCGCCGCTATTCCAACGGGACCTCCATAGCCGATATCTCCGCCTGGGCCACGATATTTCCGTCCACCATCGCGACGCCCCACAATTTCCAAAAAGAGCCGCGCCGCTTGAGCGATGTCAGCTCCAGGCGCAGCTGGTCTCCCGGCTCCACCGGCCGTTTGAACTTAACCCGATCCAGTCCGGTCAAAACGAACACCTTGTCATGGTCACTGCCGCCCCTGGCCGCGTACGCGAAGATCGCCCCCACCTGGGCCATCGCCTCACAAATGAGCACTCCCGGCATGACCGGCCGATGGGGAAAGTGGCCCTGAAAAAACCCCTCATTGAACGTGACGTTTTTGATCCCCACGATTTTCTGATCCCCTTCGATTTCCAGGATCCGGTCCACCAGGAGAAAAGGATAACGGTGCGGAATCCGCTTAAATATCTCCTTAACGTCGAGCATCTTTTTTGACTCCTTTTCCGCGTCTCTGCGCCAGCCGGGAGAGTTTCCGCTCAAGGCCGCGCACCGTGCTCCACAACCGGGGCAGCTGAGGCAGGAGTGTCATGACCTTCAACCACTGCGGATGGGGCGCAGCCGCTAAGCCGCCGGAAAGGACCGCGCCCGGAGGCACGGAGCGCGGAATCCCGGATTGCGGTCCGATTCTCGCCTTGTCACCGATGTCGACGTGATTCACCACGCCTACCTGCCCGGCCAGGATGACCTCGTTTCCGATGCGGGTGCTTCCGGCGACGCCGGCCTGAGCTGCAATGATCGCGTCCTCGCCCACAACCACGTTGTGCGCGATCTGCACCAGGTTGTCGATCTTGGCCCCTCTCCGGATGAGGGTCCGGCCCAGCGTCGCGCGATCTACCGTCGTGTTGGCTCCGATCTCCACGTCATCTTCGATTTCCACGATCCCGACCTGCGGTATCTTGATCCTCTCTTTCCCTTCCCCGGCGTAACCGAAGCCGTCCGCGCCGATCACCACTCCTGCGTGCAGGATCACCCGATTGCCGACACGGCATCTTTCCCGAATCGTCACTTGCGGATGGATGAAGCAATCCGCGCCGACCACGACCCCGGCCCCCAAAAACACCCCGGGGAACAGAACCGTACCCCTCCCCACCCTCACTTCCCTTCCCACGTAGACGTACGGGAAGACGGTTACCTTCTCCCCGACTATCGCCGTAGGATCGATCGTGGCGTGGTCGCTGATACCGCCATCGTATGGCTGGAGTGGATTGAAGACATGCAGGATCTTGGCGAAGGCGATATAGGGATCGCGGACTTCGAGGAACGCCTTTTCCGCTTTCCCGAACGAGGGCGGCGACGCGCCACCGCCCACGATGACGGCGCTGGCGCGGGAAGTTGCCAGGTAAGACCGA
>Ga0156296_1182_pt1 | contig 17632 bp, 18 predicted proteins | sample RifCSPlowO2_12_FD_107944 | JGI IMG/M metagenome (GOLD analysis project Ga0156296, IMG submission 107944) | Deltaproteobacteria bacterium RIFCSPLOWO2_12_FULL_60_16 | reverse complement strand
CTTAGCCATGTTTGAACATACCTCGCAATTCAAAATGCAAAGTGCAAACCGGAAAATGAAAACATCGGCTTTCCACGTTTGGTAATTTAAATTTTGCCCTGATGGGATTCGGTCAGGCCTTGGCGGCAGCCTTCTTCAGGTCTTCGACCCGGTCGGTCCTTTCCCAGGTGAAATGGCCGTCGCCGGGAGTGCGTCCGAAATGACCATAGGCGGCCGTAGCGCGATAGATGGGTCGCTTCAAATCCAAAGTCTGAATGATGCTCTTGGGTCTGAGGTCAAAAAGCTCCTGTACGATCCGGGCCAGTTTCTTTTCCGGGACCAAGCCGGTATCAAAGGTATCCACCGCCACGGAAACGGGTAGCGCGACGCCGATGACGTAGGCCAGCTGAACTTCACACCTTTGGGCCAGCTCCGCAGCGACGATATTTTTTGCGATGTAGCGCGCCATGTAAGCCGCGCTGCGGTCCACCTTTGAGGGGTCTTTTCCGGAGAAAGCGCCGCCGCCGTGGCGTCCCATGCCGCCGTAAGTATCGACAATGATTTTGCGGCCCGTAAGGCCGGTGTCCCCTTGGGGTCCGCCGACGACGAAACGGCCCGTGGGGTTGACATGGTAGACAGTGCTCTTGTCCAGGTACTCCTGCGGTATGACGGCGCGAATAACGCCGTCGATAATCGTCTCTCTGAGTTTTTCATACTCCGCGTCCGCTGCATGCTGCGTCGATATCACTACGCTCTGCACTCGCACCGGCCTTCCGCCCCGATACTCCACCGTCACCTGAGATTTGCTGTCCGGCCGAAGAAAATAGGCCTCGCCGCCTTTACGAATCTTCGCCAGATACTTAACCAGGCTGTGGGCCATTTGGATGGGGAAGGGCATGAGTTCGGGCGTTTCGTTACAGGCGTAGCCGAACATCATGCCTTGATCGCCGGCCCCCTGTTCCTTGTGCAGCCCTTCGCCCTCGGTGACCCCCTGAGAGATATCCGGCGATTGGCGCTCGACGGCGGTGAGGATCGCGCAGGTGTTGGCGTCAAACCCCATGGCCGAATCCGTGTAACCGATTTCCCGCACCACCTCACGCGCGATCTCGCCGTAGCTCACCCTCGCCCTGCTCGTGATCTCTCCCGCGACGATGATCATGCCCGTCTTCGTGAGCGCCTCGCAGGCAACCCTGCTTTCAGAATCCTCGGCCAGGTGGGCGTCCAGGATGGCGTCGGAGATCTGATCGCACATCTTGTCCGGATGCCCTTCGGAAACAGACTCTGAGGTAAAGAGAAAATCCTTAGCTGCCATTCGACAAACCTCCTAGGCAAAACCTGAAAAACGGAATCTTTTTTGTATATCGGATAAGGGAGAGGGAATCAAGATCACTCGCTCTCGTGGAATTTTTTGTCCACCAGCTTCTCAACGGCGCGCACGGCCTCCTCGGCGTCCTCCCCCTTCGCCTCCACGTGGATATGGCTCCCGCGCGTGGCCGCCAGGGTCAGCACCCCCATGATGCTCCTGCCGTCGACGACTTGGCCGTCTTTGGAGATTTTCACCTCGGCGGAGAATCGGTTTACGGTCTGGACCAAAAGAGCGGCAGCTCGGGCATGGAGGCCGAGCTTGTTCTTGATCTCGAGGTTTCTAACTGCTTTTGCCATTCATCTACTTGTCGATATCCCTGTGTTTCACGTGAATCCGAAACCGCCCCTGGTCGAGCCTCTTTTTCAGATCCTCGACCAGGACCACGGAGCGGTGTTTTCCCCCGGTGCAGCCGAGCGCCAGCGTGAGGCTCGACTTTCCCTCCCGTTCGTATTGAGGCAGGGCGAATTCCAGCAGGGAGTAAAGCCGGTCCAGAAAGGTATGGGTCTCCTCGCGCTTGAGGACGAATTGCTCCACCTCGGTTTCCAGGCCGCTCTTGCCTCTCAGCTCATCGACGAAGAACGGGTTGGGGAGGAAGCGCACGTCCAAAACCATGTCGGCGTCGTGCGGGACGCCGTACTTATAGCCGAAGGAGGTGAGAAAGAGGCTCATCTTGCGCGGACTCGGCTGCTCGCTGTAATACCTCTCGACCTCTTTCTTGAGCTCGTGGACGTTGAAGTCGCTGGTGTCGAGGACTCTGTCGGCCAGCTCCCGCATGCCCTCCAGGGCCTTTCTCTCCCGGGAGATTCCCTCTTCGGTCGAGCCCTCGCCCGCCAGCGGGTGGGGGCGGCGCGTTTCGCTGAAGCGGCGCAGGAGCACTTCGTCGGCCGCATCCAGAAAAAGCACCTCGACCCGATGGCGCGCCGCGCGCAACTCGGCCAGGACCTCCGGCCAGGATTGCAGGAAAAGTCCCTCCCGGAGATCGATTCCCAAAGCGATCCGCTTGACCTCCTCCCGGTAGCCCTGGCACAGGTCGATGAACTTGGGAATCAGGGCCACCGGCAGATTGTCGATGCAGAAAAAGCCGCTGTCCTCGAGCGCACGGATCACGACGCTCTTGCCGGAACCGGAAAGTCCGGTGACCACGATAATGTCTAGGCCGTCAGCCATAAATAGCAAAGAAGCGCTCAGCTATCAGCTCAGATTCTGTCCGGCTGACCGCTGACCGCTGAGAGCTCCTTTAGAACTTTCCGTCCTCCTCTTTGATGACTGCGAAAATCTCTGCGCCGCTTTTTTCCTTCATGAGCCGGAGCCGAAAGTCGCTATCTTTGAGCAGGCGGGAGATTCTTGCCAGGGCCTTCAAATGGTCCGCGGCGGAGTCTTCCGGCGCTACCAGCACGAAGAAGAGATGGGTCAGGCCGCCGTCGAGAGAATCGAAATCGACCCCCTGCGAGCTTCGGGCCAGAAGCCCGCGCACCTGTTTCACCCCGGGCGCCTTGCCGTGGGGAATCGCCACCCCCTCGCCGATCGCGGTGGTGCTGATCTTTTCCCTCTCGAGCAGGGTGTCGAACAGCCGCCGGGCGTCCAGGGCCGGATCCTCCCGCGCCATCCAATCCGCCATCTCCTTGAGGGCGCCCTTTTTGTCCGCGGCCTTGAGGCTGGGGATGATCCTCGAAGCAGTCAACAAATCCGCGATCTTCAATCCTTCACCTTTCTTCGCCGCAGCCTGGCCTTGGTCTTGTGCTTCCTCACCTGCTGCTCCACCTTGTCCATGACCAGGTCTATGGCCGAGTAGAGATCCGCCGTTTCTTCCCGTCCATGGATGGTCAGCCGACGCGCCTGCAGCGTCACCTCCGCGACCTGTCGGTCCCTGGAGTCTACGGACAGCACCACGTGGGCATCCAGCGGACTATAGAAGTACTTGCCGATTTTATGCACCTTCTCTTCGGCGTACTGCTTGAGAGGTGCGGTCGGTTGGGTGTGACGGAAGGTCACGGAAACTTTCACGTCTGCCATGGCTGTCCTCCCGTTGCCGCTCGCTATTTCCTGGAATAGGGTTGTCGCCTCTTGGAAGAGGGGAGGATTCCCATGGCCTCGCGGTACTTGGCCACGGTGCGCCGGGCGATGTCGATGGACTCCTGGCTGAGGAGCCCGGCAATGTACTGGTCGCTGTGGGGCCTTTTGGGATCCTCAGTCGAGATGATGCTCCGGATCTTGTCCTTGACGCTCTCGGAGGCCACGTCTTCGCCGTTCCCCGACTTGAGACCGCTTTGAAAAAAATATTTGAGCTCGAAGAGCCCCTGCGGGGTGTGAACGTATTTGTTGGCGGTGGCCCGGCTCACCGTCGACTCGTGCATGCCGATGTCTTCGGCCACGTCCTTGAGCACCATCGGCTTTAAATGGCGCACCCCAAGGTCGAGAAAATCTCTCTGGAACTTGAAGATGCTCTGGGTTACCCGGTAGAGGGTCTGTTGCCGCTGCTGGATGCTCTTGATCAGCCAGGTTGCCGCCCGCACCTTTTCCTGCAGGTACTGCCTGGCGCTCGCCTCCTCCTCGCCCTCCTGCCCGGCGAGACGGCGGTACAGCGAGCTCACGCGCAGACGGGGAATCCCCTCGTCGTTCAGAAAAACCACATATTCCCCGGTGATCTTCTCCACCGATACGTCTGGAATGATCGTACGGATCTCCTCTTCTTCGAAGCCGCGCGCCGGGCGCGGCTCCAGCGAGGCGATCAGGTGAGCGGCGTCGACGATATCCTCTACCGAGACGCCGAGATCCCGCGCCAGCCGGTCATAGCGCTTGTTCTCCAACTGGTGCAGATGGGCCGAGACGATGCGCGCCGCCAGGCTGTCGCCGAGGCCGAGATTTTCCAGCTGAACCAGGAGGCACTCCCTGAGATCGCGCGCGGCAACCCCGACGGGATCGAAAAACTGAATTTGCTTCAGCACCCGTTCCGTCTCTTCGGCCGCGGCCTCCGTCGCCTGGCAGACCTCTTCCAGGGAAATGCCGAGGTAGCCGTGCTCGTCGAGGTTGCCGATCATATAGGAGCCGATAGCCTCCTCGCGCTCGGTGAGCCGCGACATGCGCAGTTGCCAGACCAGATGGTCTTCGAGGGAGGTCTTCTTGGTCAGAGTGTTTTCCCAGGAAGGAGGCCCGTCATCGTCGTCGCGGGAGGCCTCCGCGGTGAGCGAGCCGTGGACGGAATTGGAATGGGTATCGATGTACTCTTGCCAGTCCAGGGTGCCGATCTTATCCGCGGTCGAAAGCTCGCGCTTGACCTCCGGCAAGGCCGTCTCCGAGATCTCCGCCTCGCCGGCCACCGCGGTCTCCTGACCTCCCTCCTTCTCTTCCGGCGGGCCCTCCTCCAGAGTCGGATTCTCCTGCAGCTCCTGGGAGATGAGCTCCTCCAGCTCGACGCGCGAGAGCTGCAGCAGCTTGATCGCCTGCTGCAGCTGGGGCGTCATGACCAGCTGCTGGGCGAGCCTTTGTACCTGTCGGATCTCCAGTGCCATGGCTACATCTTAAAGCCTTCGCCGAGATAGACCTTGCGCACTTTCGGGCTGGCCGCAATGCTGTGGGGCGTCCCTTCTTCCAGGACCAGCCCTTCGTTCAGGATGTATGCCCGATCGCAGATTCCCAGAGTCTCGCGCACGTTGTGGTCCGTGATGAGAAGCCCGATGCCGCTGGTCGTGAGCTTGCGGATGATTTTTTGGATTTCCGCGACCGCGATCGGATCCACTCCGGTAAAAGGCTCATCGAGAAGAACAAAGAACGGCGAGAGTACCAGGGCGCGGGCAATCTCCACCCTGCGGCGCTCCCCGCCCGAGAGGGTATAGGCCTTATTCCTGGCGAGCTGGGAGATCCCGAGCATGCGCAACAATCCCTTGCAGCGCTCTTTCTGCTCCTCCTCGCTGATGTCCAATGTCTCCATGATCGCCAGAAGATTCTCCTCCACGGTAAGGCGGCGGAAGACGGAAGACTCCTGAGGCAGATAGCTGATCCCGGCGCGCGCCCGCTGATAGATCGGCGCCTGGGTCAGGTCCTCGCCGTTCAAAAATACCTGTCCGTGATCCGGACGCACGAGCCCCACCATCATATGAAACGTCGTGGTCTTTCCAGCCCCGTTGGGACCGAGGAGCCCGACCACTTCGCCTCCTTGGACTTCCAGATTGACTCCATGGACCACGCGGCGACCATTATAGGACTTTGTCACCTCTTCGGCTTTCAGAACGCTCATCGCCCTTTGCCCGGACCCCCCGCCCCTTTTTCCCGGTCCTGGAACTCCTCGGGAAAGATGATGGCCTTGACCCGCTCGTTGCCTCCCTCCACCACGGCGCGGTCCTCTTCGATGAAAAAGGTGATGCGGCTGCCGGAAACCTCGCTGTTTCCCTGGCGCACCACGGGGCTGCCCGTAAGCGTCACGGTCTTGGTCTTGCCGTTGAAGATCGCTTTGGCTCCCCGGGCGTTTTTGTCTCCTTGGACCACTTGCACCTTGCCCTCGGCGATCGCCTCTTTGAGCTGCTTCATCGCCGGATCGTAATAGGCGGTCAGGGTCTCGCTTCTCATCGTCATATCCGCCTGAACGGCGACGACCTGGCCTTTGTAGGTGATGGTGTTTTTCTTGCGGTCCGCCTCCATCCAGTTGGAAGTGATAAAGATGGGGTCTTTTCTGCTCGCCTGAAAGGCGGTTCCTCCAGACTTTTTCTTGGGCTCCTGGTTCGCTTTCCGGCCGGCCTCTGCCGCCCACGCGCCGGAAGGAAAAAGGGTTGCCAGGCAGGCCAGGACGCACCACGCATGCCACCGGCGCGATAAGCTATAGCTTGCTCTTCTTCTGTCCATCGGTTCGCGCCTTTCGCTTCTCCAGCTTTTGCGGCTCTATCCTGGTCCTTACTTTGTGGAGCAATCTCATCTTCTCGTCGTCCAGGGCGATCTCCATTCCCACCCCCTCGAGCTCCATACCGTCGCTCTTCACCGCCACTTTTCCCGGCAGGACCACTTGGTTCTTGCCCTTGAGATAGTGGATTTCATCGGTGCTCAGAACGTATCCCCGGTACTGGACCTGGACCTCGCCCGAGAGCTGGGCCCGCTCCATCTCACCGTCTTCGCCGGCGAGCCACATTTGGCCGGCGTTTGCCGTCGACTCCACAGTGGAGCCGTCTTTTTGATATAGGATCATGCGCGGCTTCTTGATGAGCAGCTGTTTTTCGGCCTTGAGATAGCGCGCCTCCTCACCGAAAAGTTCCCAGACCTTTTTCCCCCCCTCGAACTTGGCGCGGCGGAAATCCTTGATCCGGAGCGCCGCCTCAGGGAGATAATCCAAGGCCTTGGCCGGGTTTTTTCTTATTTCCCGGCTCTTCATCAGCCAATAGTTCTCGGTCACTTTGTAGGCCACCCCGCCCAGAGAGGCAAAGATGCCGATAAGAAGGATGGTCCCGAAGGTTTTTCGCCTCATAACAAGCCTGAATCCAGCGCGAAAATACCACCTTTCAAACAGGCTGTAAAGGAGTTAGGCACGAATCTTGCTTTAAGTAGGGAAGGGTTGGACAGGCGCCCGGGAAGAGATCAATTGCGGTAGTATTTGCGGCTGACCTCTTCCCATCTGCCCTGGGCCTTGAGGAGGAGCTCGACGATCTCCCGGACCGCGCCGTGTCCGCCTTTACCGGCGGAAATGTAATCCACTCGATTTTTGAGCGGCGCCCAGCAGTCCCTGACCGTCATGGCGAGGCCTGCCCTTCTGAGGACCGGAAGATCCACGATGTCATCCCCCACATAGGCGATCTCCTCGTCCGCGAGCCGGCTCTTATGCTTGATTTGCTCGTAGACTTCGAGCTTGTCGTAGGCCCGCTGATAGACCATGCGGATACCCAGGTCCCTGGCGCGGTGGCTGACGACCCTGGACTTTCTTCCAGTGATGAGCGCGACCTGAACGCCGGCGCGCAGCAGCAGGCGGATGCCGTGGCCGTCACGGACGTCGAAGCGTTTGATTTCCTCTCCCCGGTTGTCCATGACGATGCCGCCGTCGGTCAGCACGCCGTCGACGTCGAGCAATAGGAGTTTGATCTTCGCTGCTTTTTTCCGGAGGGAGGGCGGGATGCGTTTCACGGAAGAGGTCTTAAACGACGCCGGCCTTCAGGAGATCGTGCAGGTGCACGATCCCCACAGGCTTGCGGTTTCCATTCTTGAGAATAAACAGCGAGGTAATCGAGTGCTGCTCCATGATGGCGACGGCTCGGGCGGCGAGGGCATCGGCGGGTATGGTCTTGGGATTACGGCTCATCAGCTCCTGTGCCTTGAGGCGGAAGATGTCTCCCTTGCTCTCCAGCCCCCTTCTCAAGTCTCCATCGGTGATCACTCCGACCAGCCCGCCTTTCCCATCGACCACTCCTGTCACCCCAAGGCGCTTGGAGGTGATTTCGAGAAGAGTCTCTTTCATCAGGGTACCCTCATGAACCAGAGGCAGCTCTTTGTCCCGATGCATCACATCCTCCACCCTTAGAAGAAGCTTGCGTCCCAAAGTTCCGCCCGGATGGCGCAGCGCAAAGTCCTCTTCCTTAAATCCCTTTTTCTCCAGCAGGACGACCGCCAGGGCGTCTCCCATGGCGAGGGCCGCAGTTGTGCTGGCCGTGGGCGAGAGGCCCATCGGGCAGGCCTCCTCTTTGACCGCCGCGTTTAAGATTACATCCGCCGCGCGCGACAGGCTCGAGCTGGGGTTGCCGGTCATCACGATGATCTTGAGGCCTAGCCGTCTAATAATGGAAAGGATCTTCAAGAGCTCATCGGTCTCCCCGCTGTTGGAGACGGCCAGGACGACGTCGCCTTTCATAATTATTCCGAGATCGCCATGGATGCCTTCGCTGGCATGGAGGAAGAGAGAAGGGGTCCCCGTGCTCGACAATGTGGCGGCGATCTTCCGGCCGATCAGCCCCGATTTTCCCAGCCCGGTGACCACGACTTTTCCCTTACAGTTCAAGAGCAGATCCACCGCGCGAACAAAGTGCTCGTCGAGACGGTCGATTAGCGAAAGAATCCCCTGGGCCTCGATATCGAGCACGTCTCGGGCGCGCTTTAGAATCTTAGCAGCGTCCATTTATGATTTGCCTTTCAACAGGCCGTCGATCTCTTTGACCATTGTAAGCAACCCCTCCAGCTCTTTTAGCGGCAGGGAGTTGGGCCCGTCGCTCAGCGCCCGGTCCGGATCCTCATGAACCTCCATGAAAAGCGCGTCCACTCCCGCGGCCACTCCGGCCCGGGCCAGGGCCGGGATAAACTTCCGCTCCCCTCCCGAGGCCTTGCCGAGTCCTCCCGGGAGCTGGAGGCTGTGGGTCGCGTCAAACACCACAGGGTAACCCAGCTCCCGCAGCACTACCAGGGAGCGCATATCAGCCACCAGGTTGTTGTATCCGAATGAGACGCCGCGCTCCGTCAACATAATCTGCTCATTGCCCGTGGAGAGTATCTTCTCTATCACATTGCGGAGGTCCCAGGGCGCCAGGAATTGTCCCTTCTTGACGTTGACGATCCGTCCCGATCCGGCCACGGCAACCACGAAGTCGGTCTGCCGGCAGAGAAAGGCGGGAATCTGCAGCACGTCCGCAACCTCTTTGACCAACGCCACCTGCCGCTGCTCGTGCACGTCGGTAAGAACCGGGACGCCTATCTCTTTCTTCACCTGAGCCAGGATCTCAAGCCCTTTGTCGATGCCGGGGCCGCGATAGGATTTCAGAGAAGTGCGGTTGGCCTTGTCGTAGGAGGATTTGAATATGAATGGAACGCCGACCCGATCGGCCACCCCCTTGAGATGGGAGGCGTGTCTCAGGGCGGACTCCTTGCTCTCGATCACGCACGGGCCGGCGATCAGCGCGACAGGCCTGCCCGCGCCGATCTCGAAGCCTCCCACTTTTACTGTTTTGGCTGCCATGCGTACGGATCAGTAAATCAAGGCCAAATAGAGAATGCAAATATCACATTTTTCATTTTTACTTTTGCCTTGGCTAGGTCCGCGCCACTTTGATTCGCGGGACTTCTTTCTGCGCCAGGCGATTTTGCAGGGCCGCTTTGATGAAACCCTTAAAGAGGGGATGGCAATCCATGGGGCGGGATTTAAACTCGGGATGGAACTGGCAGCCCAGGAACCACGGGTGGTCTTTAAGCTCGACGATCTCGACCAGATTGCCGTCGGGCGAGAGTCCGCTGAGGATCATCCCCTGGCTGCCGAAGAGGTCCCGGTAGCCGTTGTTGAATTCGTAGCGGTGGCGGTGGCGCTCGGAAATCTTCTTCTTGCCATAGACTTTTACGGCCAGTGTTTCGTCTTGCAGGAGGCAGGGGTAAGCCCCGAGCCTCATGGTAGCCCCTTTGGCGTCGATCCCTTTCTGCGTTTCCATGAGATGGATGACCGGGTGGGGGCTCTGTTCGTCGAACTCGCTCGAATTGGCGCCGGCCAGCTCGCAGACGTTGCGGGCGAACTCCACGACCGCCATCTGCATGCCCAGGCAGATGCCGAAGAAGGGGATGCGGTTCTCGCGCGCGTAGCGCACCGCGGCGATTTTCCCCTCGCTCCCCCGGTCTCCGAAGCCTCCCGGGACCAGGATCCCGTCGGCTCGATCCAGGAGCCCCTTCACCCCCGCCTCTTCGATCTGCTCCGCCTCTATGCAATCCAACTCCACTCTGGCGTCGTTGGCGATACCGCCGTGGACCAGCGCCTCCATCAGGCTCTTGTATGATTCCTTGAGGGTCATGTATTTTCCCACGACCGCGATGCGCGCCGTGTCCTTGGGGCTTTTCAGCACTTGGATGATCTTCTGCCACTTTCTGAGATTCGGCGCCCCCGTCCATATGTGGAGCTTCTCGACGATCTTCTCATCGAGCCCTTCCTGGTGGAAGATCAGCGGCACCTCGTAGATCCACTCCACGTCCTTGGCGGTGACGACCGCGCTTTCCTCAACGTTGCAGAAATGGGCGATCTTGGCCTTGAGCTTCTTGTCCAGGATCCGGTCGGTCCGGCAGAGGAGGATGTCGGGCTGGATGCCCACGCCGGTGAGCTCTTTAACGCTGTGCTGCGTGGGCTTGGTCTTGAGCTCTCCGCCGGCGGCGATGTAAGGGACCAGCGTGAGGTGGACATAGAGCACGTTTTCCTTGCCCCAGTCCCAGCCGAACTGCCGCACCGCCTCCAGGAAGGGCAGCCCCTCGATATCTCCCACCGTGCCGCCGACCTCGCAGATCAGGATGTCGTAGCCTTCGGCGGCGGCGCGGATGCGCCGCTTGATCTCGTCGGTGATGTGGGGGATGACCTGAACCGTCCCGCCGAGATAATCACCGCGGCGTTCTTTGGCGATCACGGTCTCGTAGATCTGGCCGGTCGTGCAATTGTTCTTGCGGCTCATAGGCGTGGAGACAAAGCGCTCGTAGTGTCCCAGGTCGAGGTCGGCCTCCGCGCCGTCGTCGGTGACGTAGACCTCGCCGTGCTGGTAGGGACTCATCGTTCCCGGGTCGACATTGATATAGGGATCCATCTTGAGCACCGAGACCTTGAGGCCCCGGCTTTCCAGCAGCGCCCCGATGGAGGCGGAGGCCAGCCCTTTGCCCAGCGAGGAAACAACCCCTCCGGTAACGAAGATGAATTTGGTTTTTACGCTAGCCATCTTATCCTCTCATCCCTTCCCCCGGGCGCTTTCCCCAGCAAGTACTCTTCCGCCCTCGTTAAATCTTCCGGCGTGTCTACCTCGACGCCGGGCTCTTCCACGTCGGTCACTCGAATGCGGTAGCCGTAAGCCAAGGCGCGGAGCTGCTCGAGCCCTTCCGTTCGCTCCAGCGGGGTCGGACGAAGGCGGGAAAACTTGAGCAGGAAATCGCGCCGGTAAACATAAATCCCTATATGGCGGTATCCCCAAACTCCTTTTCCCCGCGGCTCCATCTTAAGCGCGGAGGCGCCGGCATTTCCCGCATGCTCTCGGAGGTACGGTATGGGGGCGCGCGAGAAATACAGCGCGAAGCCCCGCGCGTCGGTAACCACCTTGACGACATTCGGATTGATCCACTCTTCTTTCTTATAGATCGGCGTTCTGGCCGTGCCCATCGAGACGGAGCGGTCGCGCCGCAGCGGCGCCAGGGTTCGGCTGATGGTCTTGGGCTGGACAAACGGCAGGTCGCCCTGGATGTTGATGATCCATTCGGCCTTGAGCTTCTTGGCCACCTCCGCCAGCCGGTCGGTTCCGCTGACGTGATGCTTCGACGTGAGGACCGCCTCGCCGCCGAAATCTCTTACTGCCTCCAGGATTCGAGGATCGTCCGTGGCGACCAGGAGCCGGTCCAGGCCGCCGGCCCGGGAGGCGCTTTCGTAAACGCGCTGGATCATCGGCTTGCCGCCGATCTTGGCTAATGGCTTTCCCGGGAAGCGTGTGGAGCCGTAACGGGCTGGGATGATTGCAACGACGGCCATGTCAAATGCCCCCCGCCGCGCCACCGGGCCGTGCGGCCGACGCCGCAATTCTTTCGCGGAAAATAAAAAACCGCAATGGCCTTTGCGAAAAGCGCATCACGGAATTAAAATATACGCTTACCGATGGGTGGTGTCAATGAGATTCTTCGCCTTCGGCGATAAAATATTTTTTTTACGGTTTTAATTCTTCGAAGGGCCGATCATTCCCTCCTACAAATAAGAAAACGGGTGTGATATTTCTTGCTTTAGAGAGGTTTTTCGCTGTCTTCGGCCTGAGGAAATGACAGGAGGATTTGTTTATGGATTTTAGTCTACAAGCGGATCCCCCGGGGATCGGCGCGTTCAGGAAGGAAGTCCGAGGCTGGCTCCAAGAGAACATGCGCGGCTCGGAAGGCTTAAGGTGGTCAGCCACCTGGTCTACCCGGGAGAACGAGGAGGAGTACCGGTTCCGGCGCCATCTGGCCGGCAGGCTGGGAAGAAAAGGCTGGCTGTTTCCTATGTTCCCCGCGGAGTACGGGGGCGCGGGGCTCACGATCCATCACCAGACGGTGCTTGAGACCGAGCTTGCCGAGTACGGTCTCGGCCTCAACCATGTCTTCTACACGATCGCGCGCATTGTCGCGCCGGTCATCCTGAAGTGGGGCAGCGAAGAGCAAAAGCGGGAATTTCTCCCTCCTATGGTGCGCGGGGAGATATCGGTCTGGCAGGTGCTCACCGAGCCGCAGGGCGGAAGTGACGTGGCCAACTGCCAGACTAGGGCGATCCGAGACGGGGACCATTATGTCGTCAGCGGCCAGAAGGTCATGGTCGGGCACCACAAGCCGCCTGATTTTCTCTGGACGCTGGTCTGCACCGACCCGTCGCGCCCGCGCCACGAAAATCTGGGCTGGCTGCACATTCCGGCGAATCTGCCCGGAATAACTATCCAGCCCATGTACATGATGATGGGATTGAAGAATTCGGTCTTTTTCGACGGCGTGCGCGTGCCGGTAAAATACCTGGTGGGCGGCGAGAACAACGGCTGGAGGGTAGCCAACACCCACCTCGAGCTGGAGCACGGCGGCGAAGGAAGGGTCGGCGTCGATCCCCTGATTGAGCGGGTCGTGGAGTACTGCCAGAAAACCAAAATCGCCGGCGGGCCGCTCATGGAAGACGAGCGAGTGCGGGACACCATCGCCGACATGATGATCGAGCTGAACACGCTGAGGCGTTTCAACCAGCGCAACTACTGGCACCGCTTTACCCGAGACCCCCATCCCTACGGCGGCGCCCAGCAGAGATACTTCCAACGCATGATGCGTCTGCGCAACGGCGAGCGGTTGCAGCGCATTATGGGATGTGACGCTCTCGTGCAGGATCTGGCGGTCCACGAGGTCGTGGATTTTGAGTACGCGGTGCGCACCGGACCCGGGCAGCTGCACGGCGGAGGGACACTCGATACAGACCGGCTGATTTTTGCCCGCCGCCTCGGCCTCGGTCGGCCGACAAAAGAGCAAGCGCCGGAGACGATCTAGCAAAATAGGCAATAGGCAGTTAGGCAACAGGCAAGCAGGAGATAGTTATGGACTTAAGACTCACCGAGACACAGGAAATGTTCAAAAAGGTCGCGGCCGACTTCGTTAGAGCCGAGGCGCCTGCTCATCTTATGACACAGTGGTACCGAACGAAGGAAACCTTCCGGCCGGAGCTTTACCGAAAGGCCGCCGCTCTCGGCTGGCTCGGCATGCTCCTCCCGGAACAATACGGCGGCGCTGAGACCTCCTTAACCGACTGTGCCGTGGTTTTCGAAGAGCTCGGTCGCGGCCCGGTTCCGGGACCGTTCTTCTCCGCCGGAGTGCTGGGCGCTCAAATCGTTTTCCTGGGAGGCTCCGACGAGCAAAAAAAATCCCTGCTGCCCGCCATCTGTAAAGGGGAATCCATTCCCATCCCGGCGATTACCGACCAGGCCGCTGGTTGGGGGCCGGAAGCTGTGGAGACGACCCTGACCGGGAGTGCCGGCGGTTTTATCCTCGACGGCAGCAAGCGGTTTGTCTTCGATGCTGAGGCGGCCACCGGCTTTATCGTCGCGGCGCGAACCGAGAGCGGCGAGATCGCCCTGGTGCTCGTGGATCGGGCGAGCGCGGGCCTATCGATCAAGGCGCTGGTCGGATTCATGGTGTCGGCGGCGGAAGTCACGTTCGAAAAAGTAAGGGTGCCCGGCTCCAGCGTCATTACAGCCGGCAGCGGCTGGCAGGTGCTTAGCGGAGCCCTGGAGAAGTCGCTGCCGATGCTATGCGCTTACCAGGTTGGGGCCTGCCAGGAGATCTTCGGCTTCACCGCGGAATACACGCGCAGCCGGGTGGTCTTCGGCCAGCCGATCGGCCGCTTCCAGCGCGTCCAGGACCACTGCGTGGATTTGTCGGTTCACCTTGACGCGGCGCGCTACGCGACCTATGAGGCGCTCTGGAGGCTGGATTCGGGCCTGCCGGCCACTGCCGCGGTGCATGAGGCCAAGGCGGTGGCGAGCGAGGGATACCGCGAAGTCTGCAACTATGCGCACATGGTTTTCGCGGGCCCGGGAACCGATTATGGCCACCCCTTGATGGCCCACAGCGTTCTGGCCCACACGCTGTATCAGTACCTGGGGACGCCGTCGCACCACAAGCACAGCATGATGGATCTCTTGTACCCGATTTCGCCCAAGCACGCGTTGAGATAAGCTTTGTTGCTTGTGGTATAGAGGGGTTGCGCCTCTGGTCGACCTTGCGATGTATGGTGGATCGAACTAATAGGGCCCCATGGATTCCTCTCGCTGGTTGTTCGGCCTTATCGCTCTAGCGCTGGCCTATCTGGTTGTCCCACCCCTGTTTTTCATCTTCTATACCAGCCTGGTCAGCGAGCGCGGGGCCACGGCCGGGGCCTTCACCCTGGAGCATTTTTTTTACCTCGCGGGGTCGCTCTCCGAAGTGCGCACGCTGCTGTGGAATTCCCTGATCTTTGCCGTCGGCAGCGCGGCATTCGCCCTGGGCGCGGGGACGTTGCTGGCGTGGCTGGCCGAGCGCACCAATGCGCCTTTTCGATCCGTCGCCTATATTTCGGCCTATCTCGCCTTCGGGGTGCCGGGCATTATCAAGGTTATCGGCTGGATCCTGCTGCTGGGGCCTAAGGCGGGGATACTCAACACGGCGCTTGCGCCGCTGACCGGCGGCATGCCTTTCTTCAACCTCTTTTCCCTGCCGGGCATGATCGTCGTCGAAGGTTTTCTCTGGATGCCGGTGGTCTTTCTGCTCATGGCGACCCCTTTTCGCTCGATGGACCCTTCTCTGGAGGAGGCGGCGGTGGTCTCCGGCAGCAGCGGTTGGCAGGTGTTTAAGCGGGTCACCCTGCCGCTGGCTCTTCCCAGCGCCCTGGCCGTGTTGATCTTGACCTTCGTCCGCTCGCTGGAGGCCTTCGAGATTCCCGCGCTGATTGGCATTCCGGCCGGGATCGATCTCTTCACCACCGAAATTTACACCCAAATCAGAGGCGGGTTCCTCCCCAAATACGGCCCGGCGAGCGCCTACTCGATTCTTCTCATGGCGCTGGTTGCCGTAGCGCTGATACCTTACTACGGACTGACCCGCCACACCTACAAGTTTGCCACGGTGACCGGCAAAGGCTTTCGGCCGCGTCGCATCGATCTCGGCTCTTGGAGCTGGCTTGGCGGAAGTCTCCTGCTGCTCCTCCCTCTCCTCCAAGTGCTTCCCTTGAGCGCTCTGGCCTGGGCCTCGCTTTTGCCGTTCGTCAGACAGCCGTCCCGGGAGGCGCTCGCGCTCGTTTCTACGAATAACTACGTTACGGCTTTCGACGACACCACGATCGTGACGTCGGTTCTCAACAGCCTGACGGTCAGCTCCACAGCAGCGACCGCCACCGTTTTCGTCACCTTTGTCGCTTCTTGGGTGGTGATCCGGACAAGGATTCGCAGCCGTTGGCTTCTGGATCAGCTGGCCATGGTGCCGCTGGTCTTTCCCGGTATCGTGATGGGTGTCGCCGTGCTGAAAACGTATCTCGCCCTGCCCCTGCCGGTTTACGGGACCATCTGGATTCTCGTTTTCGCCTTCATGGCCCGATATCTGCCCTTCGGCATGCGCTTCAGTTATGCCGGACTCCTTGGCATCCACCGGGAGCTGGAGGAGAGCGCGGAGGTCTGCGGCGCCACCTGGGCGCAGGCCGCCCGCAGAATCGTCATCCCGCTCACCTTGCCCGCACTGTTCGCCGGCTGGATCTACATCTTTCTGATCACGGTGAGGGAGCTGTCGGTCGCTCTGCTGCTTTACAGCCCCGGCTCCCAGGTGATCTCCGTGAAGATCTGGGAGCTTTGGGAAAATGGCCATGTGGGCGAGCTGGCTGCGTTCAGCCTGGCCATTAGCTGCGGCACCGTGCTCTTGTCCGTGGTCTTTCAGCGGCTGGCCCAGCGGTACGGGCTCCATGTTTGAAAGGGTTCCCGCGTTGCGATAGAGCGGAACTGGAGAATTAAAGGACGGCGAAGTGATCTTACGGTTGAGGCGTAGATACGGGGGAGCAAGATGAAGATTACCAAGGTGCGCGCGGTCGCCCACGAGGTGAAAAATAATATCACCGGGTGGAAGATCTCTCTGGGAACCAAGGACAACCACGAGCTGATCTTTGTGCGGATCGATACCGACGCGAAGATTTTCGGCGTGGGCGTCGCCAGTCCCGGCGCGATCTACATCAGCGGCGACACCGGGGCGCACCACCTCGAGTTGATCAACAGGGTTCTCGGCCCGGCCATTGTCGGGTCCGATCCATTCGAGCTCGAAGCGATCATGCGCAAGCTCGATGCGGTGGCGAAAACGGCGGAAAGGGCCAAGGCCGGCATCGATCTTGCGCTGCACGATCTATTGGGGAAGGCTTTGGGCATGCCGGCGAACCGGCTTTTCGGCGGCGCCGTGCGCCAGGAGGTGCGGGTGAACCGTCTCATGGGGATGTACCCGCCGCGCGAGATGGCGGAGAAGTGCGCGGCCGTGGTCGAGAAGGGCTACACCGCCCTGAAGCTCAAGGTGGGAACGACGCTCCAGGAGGATGTCGAGAGGGTGCGGCGGGTCCGGGAGGCGGTCGGTCCGGAGGTGATGCTCACCATAGACTTCAACCAGGCCTGCTCCGCCAAAGAGGCGATCCAGCGCATTCAAAGGATGGAGCCGTATGACGTGGCGATCGTAGAGCAGCCGGTCAAGGCGGCTGATCTTAAAGGAATGGCCCTGGTGCGGCGGGCGGTCCAGGCCCGGGTCATGGCGGACGAGAGCGTCAACAGCCCGGCGGAGGCGATGAGGGTCATCGAGAGCGGCGCGGCCGACATCATCAGTCTCAAGATTCCCAAGATGGGGGGGATTTTTAAGGCGAGAAAGGTCGCGGCGCTGTGCGAAGCGGCGGGAATCGACTATCTCGTCGGCACGGCGCCTGGCACTCGCCTGCTGGACGCCGCCGGCGTCCACCTGGCGGCGAGCTTGAGGAATCTCACGCTCCCGTGCGAGATCGGAGAGTTCGAACGCATAGCCGGCGATCCGTGCAGCGGGCTGGAGATCGTCGGCGGGATCTCCCGCCCGCCGCCGGGACCGGGACTGGGAGTCGAAGTCGATCTCGGCCGGATCGGTCTGGCCGGCTGATTAGCCGCTGGAAAGAAAGAGGGTAGAGACATGATTGTCGATGCCGATGGTCGATCACCACATCTTGCTAAAGACGGCATTGCCTTAATAAAATCAACGGGTTAGATCCCATTCTCCGGCTATACCTGCTCGTTAATAATTAGCTTTTTGAAGCAATTGTAAGCGCCTTCGTCTAAACCAGACGAAGGGAGGTGATTCTGTGAAAAGCAT
>Ga0156296_1004_pt1 | contig 18480 bp, 17 predicted proteins | sample RifCSPlowO2_12_FD_107944 | JGI IMG/M metagenome (GOLD analysis project Ga0156296, IMG submission 107944) | Deltaproteobacteria bacterium RIFCSPLOWO2_12_FULL_60_16 | reverse complement strand
ACCCTCCAATCCGCGCCGTCTTCCTCGATGCGCATGATCCTTTCCAGCGGATTTTTCTGCCGCGCCCTCTCCTCCTCGTTTCTCAGCATCAGGAAGATCTCGCGCCTCTCTTTGGGTGCGGCTCCTAATAGACGGAGCTCGCCCGATGGATACCGGTCGCGTATTTTTCTGCAGGCCGGGCAGCGCGCAGCGGAAACTCCCTCGCGAAACTCCACCCAGTCTCGGACTTCTGGGGGCGGCGTCAGGGTCCAGCGGCGCCGGTAATAAACCGCACCGCAGCCGCCACAGTAAAGGATTCCCTTGGGCGCCCAGCGCGGGAGATACGAATCCCTTTCGACATTGACTCTCTTCTTATAGTTCGTGTTGTACCTTTTCGCGACTCGTGTCATGCATTTCCTCCTTTCGCGGTTATCCGCCTGAAAATCGATTACGGCTGGACCGATTCGACCGCTTTTGTTCCATCACCGCTTCGAGAGCCACGCACATTCCATGCCAGCGCAAGGGGAACAGGCTCCTGCAATGGGCCGATCTCAGGAGGCACGCCGGCGAGGTCTTTGCGTTCCGAATTCGCACAGTTGCGAAGAGTCCTCGGTCAGGCTCCTAAAGCTGCAAAACACCACGTTACGCAGGAGCCGAAACGGCAGTAATAACGGGGCCGCCTGCGCTCGCGCCAGGGGGCACAATTTTTGCTGCTTTTTTTACCCGTCCAAAGGAGGCTCTTATGGATAAAATCAGGAAGGTTCTCGCGCCGACAGATTTCTCCGACATGTCCAAGGTGGGTGTGCACCACGCCCTGGAGATGGCGTCGGCCCAGGGGGCGGAGATCATCGCATACAACGTCGTCGGATACGAGGAGGGACCCTTTCCTCCGGGCCTCGAGGACTGGGTGTCGAGCCACGAGGAACTGCCGCGGGTCCAGGAAATCGTGGAGGAGCGAAAAAGGCTGCTGGCAAAATTCCTGCGCGAGAACTTCGCCGCCTTCATTGCTCAAGCCAGGATTCGGCAGGAGGTCGACGTCGGATCTCCCTATAGGAAGATCGTGGAGAAGGCAGCCGAAGAGGGGGTCGACATCATCGTCATGTCCACGCATGGGAGAACCGGCCTGCTCCACATGCTGGTCGGCAGCGTAGCCGAAAGGGTCGTCCGGCTGGCGACTTGTCCGGTCTTGACTATTCGTCCGCCAAAAGAGAGCAAGCCCGCCCGCGCCACAGCGCCGTGATCGTGGCAAAATGAGATAAAATCTTGCCGGGCCGTCAGATTCGCTCCACCAGCATCGCCACCCCCTCCCCTCCGCCGATGCAGAGCGCGGCGATTCCCCGCTTCTTGCCGAGATCCGCCAACGCGTGGATCAACGTAGTCAGGATCCGCGCGCCGCTGGCGCCGATCGGGTGGCCCAGCGCGATGGCCCCTCCTCTGACGTTGACTTTTTCCGGATCCAGTCCCACTTCCCGATGAACGGCGATGGAAGATACGGCAAAGGCCTCGTTGATTTCCGCGAGATCCACATCGGCGAGCCTGCAGCCGGTCGACTGGAGCAACGACGATATCGCCTCGATCGGAGCGATGCTGAACCACTCAGGCTCCCTGGCGGAGGCGGCATAGCCGACGATGCGGACCAGGGGCTGAATGCCGAGCCTCTGCGCCTTTTCCCGCGCCATCACGACCAGTGCCGCGGCGCCGTCGCTCACCGAAGAGGCATTTCCGGCCGTTACCGTTCCGCCCGCGCGAAAGGCCGGCTGGAGCCGCCTCATTTTTTCGCCGTCGAACTTCTGGACCTCCTCGTCTTCCTCGACAACCGTACTTTGATTCTGCTTGCGGGAAATTTTCACCGGGGCGATCTCTTTCTTGAAGTGCCCGAGGCGCTGGGCCGCCTGGGCCCGCTGGTAGCTCAGGATTGCAAAATCGTCCTGCTCCTCGCGCGTGATCTTGAACCTCTCGGCGCAGAGCTCGGCCGCGGCGCCCATGTGAAAATCATTATAAACATCCCACAGTCCGTCCTTGATGAGGCTGTCGACGAGGGTTCCGTTTCCCATCCGGTATCCGCCCCTGGCCTTGTCCAATAAATAGGGGGCATTGCTCATGCTTTCCATCCCTCCCGCCACCACAACCTCGGCCTGCCCCAGCTGGATCGCCTGCGCGGCCAGCATCACCGCCTTGAGCCCGGAGCCGCAAACCTTGTTGATCGTCGTGCAGCCGACCGTCTTTGCCAGCCCCGCGCCCAAAGCCGCCTGGCGGGCCGGCGCCTGGCCGAGCCCGGCCGAGAGAACATTCCCCATGACGACCTCGTTCACCCCGTCCCCGCCGAGGCTCACCCTGCGCAGCGCCTCGGCGATGACGATGCTGCCGAGCGCGGGTGCAGCCAGGGGACTGAGGGCGCCGTGGAAACTCCCGATCGGCGTTCTAACGGCACTGACAATGACCGCTTCTTTCATCGGCTTCCTTCCAGAGGTTAGTTGGCGCCGGCCTCACCGAGAAACAGCCGCTGCAGGAAGGGCTCCACCTGCTTGCGGAGCTCTGAAACATCCGCCTCCGTATCGAGCGCAAGGTAAGCGATCCGGGAAACTTCCTCGAAAGGCTCTTGGGCCGCTTTTTGCTTAAGATAGATTTCCCATCGTCCGTCGGAGAGATCCTGCCCCTCCGCCGCCCGCCGCTTCAACCGCTCCTCGACAATCCCGTCCGCGCTCTGGCAATGGATGACCGCCAGCGGGGCTCTGTGCTTGGCCGCCAACCTGGCGATCGCCTCGCGCTGGGCGCTGCGAAGAAATGTGCCGTCCAAAACGACCCCCTGCCTCCGGATCAGGAGCTTTTCAGCCTCTTCCGCCATCTTCGCGTAGGTCCGTTGCGTCACCGCAGGGTGATAAATTCCCTCCTCATAGGCAATGCCGCCCTGTCCCCCGGTTATCCCGGCCAGGGCTTTGCGGGTGGCATCCGAGCCGATGGTACGCACCCCCAGCCGCCGCGTCAACTCGCGCGCCAAAGCGGATTTGCCGCTCCCGGTAAGACCGCAGACCACGATGAGAAACGGCTGCATCGCTTCCCAACGCACGCGGCAGGCATAATCGAAGTAGCGCGAGGCCAGCGGGGAAACCCCGCCCGAGCGCAAGGCCTCCACCTTGCCACGCACCAGGGCACGCTGACACTTGTAGAAAGGAAGCAGCACAGAGAGCGCGTGGTCGTTGGTCATCTCCAGATAGCGGTTGAGAAACTCCTGAGCCAGCTCTGCGGCGCCGCGCGATTCCATGTCCATAACCAGGAAAGCGACCTCCGAGGCGACATCGCCGTAGCGAAACCGAGGATTGAACTCCACGCAGTCAAATATCTGGATTCCCTCCGGGGCAAAACAGATGTGCCCGCAGTGCAGATCGCCGTGGCCCTCCCGTATTCGCCCCTCCAGGACCCGGCACACGAGCAGATCCCGATGGCGCGCGGCAAAGCATCGGCCGAAATCCCTCAGCGCCTCGAAGCTGAAAGGATCGAGAAGCTGGCCCACGAAGGGTCGAACGTCCGCAAGGTTTTCTTCCCACATAGTCCTGATTGCCAGGGGATTGCCGACGCCGTTGATTTTTCCTCCCGTTGGCGCTCCCGCGTGAAACGGCACCAGAACTTCCGCCAGCGCGCGCATCATCTCCGCGCTCGCCCGGTTGCGTCCCAGGAGAAAATCCAGCATCCGTTTTTCCGGCAAGCGGCGCATCACCAGGGCGTACTCGACGGGCCTGGCGTCGCTCCCCAACTGCCAGCTCTCGTTCTCGTGAGAAATCGGCAGCACACCGAGATAGACCGAAGGAGCCAGCCTTCGGTTCAAACGCAGCTCCTCTTGGAGACAAAATTTCCTCCTGGCGAGCGTGGAATAATCCAGGAATGAAAAACGGACGGCCTTTTTGACCTTGTAAACCAGGTCCCCGACAAAAAAGAGATGCGAGATATGCGTCTCCACGTGACCGATCTCGGCAGCCCCTTGGGCGTAGAAAGAAGGCTCCAACATGGCCGTGATCAGAGGCGTCTGACCGGCGGAAAGATAGGCGGGGAAATCCTCTGCCGCTCTTGGATGTTGCGAAGACAACTTGTTCCCTCCGCAGGGAACAGACGCATAAATCATGCCAGGGACGCGCGAATAATAGGAAGCTTTGGCCGGGGAACAGGCTTCTTTACCGTCCGGCCATTCTAAATTAGGAGAAAAAGAGCTGGTCTTTTCGCAAAACTGGTAGGGTCAATCCCGCAGAAAGCGGCTGATCTCTCGAAAATCTTCTTCGAGCTCAATGGACCTTTCGCGCCTCGTCCAAAAGCGCCGGGTCTTTGCAAAATCGCTGCAGCGCCGCCTTCAGCTTCTGCCTCTGCACGCTGGCCGGCACTCCTAAATTCTCCATCGTCTTGGCTATCTTTGGCCCGCCCAGCGACAGGAGCTTGCCGTAGATCGCGTCGATCTCCGAGTTCTCTATCTCCAAAGCTATCCGGAATGCCTCTTCCACCCCCAGCGTCGGCGTTCCCTTGCTGAGATAAACATCGAGCCGAACCCGCAGCTCTTCCGCTTTCTCTCGGCCGATGCTCGGGTCAACCGCCTCATCCCCATAGCTCTGGATCATCTGCCTGCAGGCCATGAGTATCGCCGCATGCTGCTCTTCCTCCACGCCCATTTCCCACCAAAAGTCCCTGAGCACGGGATGCTGTAGAAAAAGGTGCGAAAAGCGGAAATAGAGCTTCGCCACCAACCGCTCTATCGCCGCAAAGCGCTCCAGCGGGTCAAACTCCGATATCGCGGCCATGCGACCGGCTAGGCCTCCTGTAATCGCTGGCGCAAAAACTCAAGGATCTCGACGTGCTTCTCGGAGTCGTGAACCATCGTGCGAAGCAGGAGCGAGAAGAGGCCGTGATAATAACCCTTGCTCGCTTTGATGAGCCTTTTGTATTCCTCGATCCCGTTTTTTTCCACTTCGATGAAATCCTCCGTGAGCCGCAGGAGCTCCTCTTTGGTGTCGGCCAACTCGTAAAGACCGCTAATCGCATCCTCCGGCTTGGTCCAGGTCAGGTCACCGCGCAACGTTGAGACCATGGCATGGGTCACCGCATGGTGCTTCTCTTCATCGGAAACAATCAGCCGAAGGAGAAATCGAATCAGGGGGTTGGCTGTCTTTTCCGAGATCTCCTTATAACGGCGCGTAAATTCCGATTCGCGGCCCTCGTGCGCTTCGAATTCATTCATCAACCGCTCGACCTCGGATAGCTCGTCAGGCGCAGGCTCCTTCACTTCCTGCCCGTACATCGCGTATAATTCGGGAATCCTTTCCATAGGACTTCTCCTTTCCAAGAAGAGTGCCGCCCGGAGCGTTCCCTAATTATTCAGCAAAGCTCGTGCCATGAGGAAAACAAAGAACTCAAGGCGAGCAGCAACTGAAAATCCGAAATTTGGGAATACCGGGCCGCCTCCTTCCCAGTTTTAGGAAGAATTCAGCGGGAAATGGCCCTCTAGGCCCATAAATAACAAACGTTCGAATGGCATGTATCTTGCTCCCCAAAAAACTAGGACGGATCAACAGGGGGAGGAAGAAAAAGGCATATGGGCATTCACGAAATGGTTGCTCAATACAGGGAGATGCTGGAAGACTCTCCTTTAAACCTGGTGGCGGAGTGGAAGGCGAAGCACCCGGGATCCAAGGTCGTGGGATGCTACCCGGTTTACACTCCCTTCGAGATCATTCATGCCGCCGGCATGCTTCCCGTGGGAATCATAGGCGCGGGAAACCGGCTCGAGATCGCTCACGCGGACTCCCGCTTTCAGTCCTTCGTCTGCTCCATCGTCAAGAGCACCCTGGAGCTGGGATTGATCGGGAACCTCGAGTCTCTCGACGGGATCGTCTTTCACTCGATCTGCGATCCGGCGCGAAACCTCGCCAGCGTGTTCAAACGAAATTTCCCGAAACTGCAGGTGGAGTACGTCCACTTCCCCCAGAACATGGCCTCCCCTCACACCGTAAACTACCTTGCGGCCGAGTACCGGACACTCAAGAGCAACTATGAGCGGCTTGCCGGCAGGCCGGTGACGGACGACGACCTGCGCAAAAGCATCCGCGTGTACAACGAGCAAAGAAAGCTGATCGGACAGCTCTACCGCATGCGCCGGGAGGCGCCGCAGAATCTCTCGACTCTTGAGACCTATGTCTTGACCCGGATCGGTACCCTGATCCCCCCGGAAGAACACATCGGCCTGTTAAAGGAGGCTATCGCCGCCGCGAAGGAGCGAGACGAAAGACCGAAGGACCGCATCAAGGTCGTGCTCGAGGGCTCCTTCTGCGAACAGCCGCCGCTGGAACTGATCGAGGGTCTCGAGGCCGCGGGCTGCTACATTCTGGACGATGACTTCCTGCTGGGCTGGCGCTTCTTCAAGCAGGATATCCCTTCGGAGGGAGACCCGGTTGAAAATCTCGCCCGGGCCTACCTCAATCAGAGCGTCTATTCCGGGGTCAAGCACGACACGAGAGAGGCCAAGTCCAAACATCTGATCGACAAGGTCAGGGAGACCGGGGCCAGCGCGGTGGTCATTCTCGCGGCCAAGTTCTGCGAGCCGGCGCTCTTCGACTACGCCCTTTACCGCAGGGCCCTGGAGAAAGAGGGAATTCCTCACCTGTATCTCGAATTCGAGGAAAAGATGTGGATATTCGACAAGGCCCGCACCGAGGTCGAGACCTTCGTCGAATCGATGCTATTTGACTAGGAGAGCTCCCATGGCAAAAACAGCCGAAGCCAACAAGACGAACTATCAGGGCCAGATGCATCTCCTGCAGAAGGAGCTGATGGGAAACTATTTCAATCAAATGACCCGCGCCGCCGAGCACGGCGAGGGCAAGGCCGCCTACATGCTGATCAGCGGCAATCCGGTGGAGTTGATGCTGGCCTTTGATTTGATTCCGGTCTACCCGGAAATCAACGCCCTGCAGCTCGCGGTCAAGAAAGTCGCTCTGCCGTTCATCCAGAAGGCCGAGGAGATCGGTTATTCCATGGACAACTGCGCCTACGTCAAAGCCGACGTCGGCCTCTTCCTGGGAGACCGCAAGACCCCGTTCGCCACGATCCCCCTCCCCGCTCTGATCCTGTGCAACTACGTGGGCTGCAATGTCTATCTGCAGTGGTTTGAGCATCTGGCCGAATACTGCGACGGGACCCTCTACAACCTGGATATCCCCTTCATGCGCGACCCGTCGGGGAAGCCGACTGCGGCAGACGTGACCTACGTGGTCCGCCAGCTGGAGGAGGTCATCGAGATCTGCGAGAAGATTACGGGAAAGAAGCTGGATTACGCCAAACTGAAGCGGATCGTCGCCTTGTCCGGCGAGACCGGGGAAATCTGGTCCCGGATCAAAGGCTTGACCAAGAACGTCCCCTCTCCGTTCGACTCCTACTTCGACTCCGTCACCATGATGGCCCCCCTCTATTGCCTGCGCGGAACCGAAGGCGGGCTCAAGTTCTTTGAGACCGCTCTCAAAGAGATGCAAGAAAAAGTCGACATGGGACAGGGGCCGCTTCCCGAGGAGCGCTTCCGCTTCGTCATCGAAGGACCGCCTCCCTGGCCTTACCTGCGCACGTTCCGGGACCTCTTCTCCAAATGGGGCGCCGTGGCCGTGGCATCCACTTATTCCACCGTCGGCGGGCTCTGGGAATTCGGCTTCAAGCACGATTCCAACCGTCCCCTGGAATCGATCGCCTCACACATGCTGGAATGGAACCTCACCAACCGTAATTTTCTCCAGCGCTACGAACAGATCCGCCGCTACGTCGAGGAATGGTCCGCGGACGCCCTGGTGATCCACTCGGTAAAGAGCTGCCGGCTCTTCTCCGCCGGGCAAGGCGACATGAGGGAATACTTCACCAAGGAGCTGGGCATCCCCACGCTGCTCGTCGAGTCCGACATCGAGGATCCCAGGTATTTTTCCGAGGCCCAGATGAAGAACCGGATCGACGCGTTCTTCGAATCTCTCGAGCACAAGAAGATCGTGCGCGGCGCCGCGGCGGCAGGAGGAGCGACATGATTTACGCGGCAGGCATAGACGTCGGCTCAACGCAAACCAAGTCGGTCATCGTCAATGACAAGCTCGAGATCGTCGCCCGCTCTCTGATCGACACCGGCGCGAATGTCACCAAGGCGGGCGAAAGGGGCTTCACCGACGCGCTGAAAGCGTCGGGGATCCGCCGCGAGGAAGTGGTCTACGTGGTCGGCACCGGCTACGGCCGGTACAAGGTCACGTTCGGCGACACCCAGATCACCGAGATCAGCTGCCACGCAAAAGGGGCGAGCTACCTGTTCCCGGCCACGCGCACGGTGATCGACATGGGAGGGCAGGACGCCAAAGGGATCAAAGTCGGCGAGGGCGGAGACGTCAAGGACTTCGTCATGAACGACAAGTGCGCCGCGGGCACGGGGCGCTTTCTCGCCCAGGCGGCCGAGGCCCTGGCGCTGCCCCTGGACGACATCGGGGAGATATCGCTCAAGGCGAAGAACCCGGTGCGGCTCACCACGGTGTGCACGGTCTTCGTCGAATCCGACATCATCTCCTACCTGGCCCAGGGCAAAAAAATAGAAGACATCCTCGGCGGGGTTCACAGCGCGATCGCCGCCCGGACTATCTCTCTGGTCCGGCGTGTCGGCATCGAGGCCGAAGTGACCTTCACCGGAGGGGTTTAGCGAAACACCGGTATGGTCCGGGCCTTGGAGGATAAACTCGGCATGAAGCTCAACGTGAGCCCGGACTCGCACTTTGTCGGCGCCCTCGGGGCGAGCCTGTTTGCCCTGGAGCGCGCCACCACGGGGGCCGGACGCCACGACGCGGAGAGAGCGGGAGCGGCACCTTGAGTCGGAGGGAGCGAGGCATCCCTGCTTTAACGGAGGCAACATGGATTTCGTAGCGGGCATCGACATAGGCGCCAAATCCACGAAGGTCGTGATCCTGGACGCGAACAAAGAACTGCGGGGAAAGATCGCCATCAAGACGCGGCCGGACTTCACTGCGGTGGCAAAGGAAGCGCTGGATCTGGCGCTCCAGAAGGCGGGTCTCAAGGAGAAAGAGTTGAGCTACATCGCCACGACCGGCTTCGGCCGGTACAACGTGCCGTTTCGCGACGTGCAGATCACCGAGATCACCTGTGTCGCCAGAGGGGCGGCCTTTTTGTTTCCCAAGACCCACTGCGTCCTGGACATCGGCGCCCAGAGCACGCGGGCGATCCGCGTCCACGACGGAGGAAAGGTGAGAGAGTTCCGTACGAACGACAAGTGCGCCGCCGGGGCCGGCGGCTTCATCGAGCGGGCGGCGAAGTACCTGGAGGTGAAGGTCGAGGAGGTCGGAGAGCTCTCGATCAAAGCGGATAAGCCCGAGACCATCAGCAGCGTGTGCGCGGTGCTGGCGGAGTCCGAGATCATCAATCATGTCTCCTCCGGCGGGACCGTGGAAAATATCATTCGGGGGGTTCACATCTCGCTGGCATCCAGGGCCCTGGCCTTGATCAAGAGGGCCGGCCTGGAGGACGAGGTCACGTTTGTCGGCGGGGTGGCGCGGCAAAAAGGGATGGTCAAGGCCCTGGAGGATACATTGAAGAGAAAGGTGAACGTGGATGCGGAGCCCGAGATGGCCGGGGCCCTGGGCGCGGCGCTTCTGGCCCTGCGCCGCCTGGAGAAGATCCGGCAGAGCGGTCACGAACCGGCGAGCAGACCGGCAAGCAGAGAGGAGGTCAAGGTAGCATGACGAAACTCAAAGGCAAAACAGCGCTGGTAGCGGGAGGGGGTCGAGGCATCGGCCGATGCATCGCGCTGGCCCTGGCGCGCAAGGGGGCCCAGATCGCCGTAGCGGATCTCATCGTAGAAAACGCGGAGGCCGTGAAAAACGAAATCAAGGCCATGGGGGGCAACGCCCTCGCCTGCCAGGTGGATCTCACCAAGAAGCAGGAGGTGGAGCGGACGGTGCAAACCGTGCTCACCCAGTTCGGCCAGATCGACATCCTGGTCAACAGCGCGGGCTGGGACCGGCTGGAGCCCTTCCTGGAGAGCAGCGAGGAGACCTGGGAGCGGATCCTGGCGATCAACTTCAAGTCGGTCCTGCACACGACCAAGGCGGTCCTGCCCCATATGGTCTCGCGCGGATCGGGAAAGATCGTCAACATCAGCTCGGATGCAGGGCGCGTCGGCTCTTCGTGGGAGGCGGTCTATTCCGGCGCGAAGGGCGCCGTGATCGCCTTCTCGAAAACTCTGGCGCGAGAGGTGGCCAGATATAATATCAACGTCAACGTGGTCTGCCCGGGCCTGACGGACACGCCGCTCATCGAGGCGGTTCGGAGCCAATCGCCCCAGACCGCCAAGCTCATCGACGCCGTGACCAAGGCAACCCCTTTTCGCCGCGTCGCGAAGCCTGAAGAAATCGCCGACGCTGTGGCGTTTTTTGCCTCGCCCAACGCCGAGTTCGTGACCGGCCAGACCCTCAGCGTGAGCGGCGGCTTGACGATGGCGTAAAGGCACGTCGGAGGAGCGACCATGCGTAACGGTATTAAAGCGATCGACTTCATGTATTACGTGGCCACGCCGGAATTCATCCGCAAGTGGAACGAGGCGAAAAAAGGCGAGCTCATCTGCCGGATGGAGCGCGCCATCGGCGGCCTGCCCCAGTACGACAGCATCGAAGCGATGATCCAGAAGATGGATGAGGCCGGCGTCGAGAAGGTCTTTATCACCCAGTGCAAGATGTGGTCGTACCGCAACAAGTGGATGTACATGGACACCAGCCTCGACGAAGTGGCGCAATACGTCACGCGCTATCCGGATCGCTTCGCGGGGCTCGCCGGCTACAACCCCTTTCGCATCCGTGAATCTCTCGCCGAGATCGAGCAGGCGGTGAAAACGTACGGCTTCAAAGGCGTCTACGTCCACATCTACGGCTTCGATATCCCGCTCCACGACCCCAAGATGTATCCGCTCTACGCCAAGTGCGTCGAGCTGGATATACCCGTCTCCATGCAGGTGGGACACGTCCTGGAGGCGATGCCCAGCGAGCACGCCCGGCCCATTTACCTGGATCGGATCGCCAGCGATTTTCCGGACTTGAAGATCATCGGCGCCCACACCGGCTGGCCCTGGGTCGAGGAGCTGATCTCGGTCTGCTATAAGTGGGACAACGTCTACTTCGGGGTCGATGCCTGGATGCCGAAATATCTCAAGCCCGAGATCATTCATTACATCAACAGCCGGATGGGGATGGACCGCTGCCTGTGGGGAACCAACGGCCTGCCCTGGAAGGAGAGCCTCGAGCAGATCGACGGCCTCGGTCTCAAAGAAGAAACCAAGAGAAAACTCTTGCGGGGAAACGCCGTGGAGCTTTTTGGACTCCGAACCGCACCTTCTCGTCAAAACCTCAGGTGGGAGATGGAACAGCATGAAGGAAGAACAGCGGACCCTTGTATCGCCTAACAGACACAAAGAGTTCGTCGTCACCGGCGAGCTCGTAGAGATACGCGACCGGGCGCACGCCGGGGAGACCGAAAAGAAGGGACAGCCCGAAGACAAAACGGGGAAACGGTTGTCACCGCCGGAGATCCTCACGATCGAAGAGGTCGCACGCCAGCCCGTCGACGGGATCGACACGGCGAAGGCGTTGAGCGCCATGGCGGATATCGGCCCCGAGGCGAGGCTCTTTGTCTACCGCCCCGAGGGCCAGGCCGTCCGCTACGAGGTCTTCGAGGATCCGCGGGTATGCCCGGAGGTCCACCGCGGCGCGGTGATCGAGAACCTTAAAGAGAAGCCGAGGGACGTCAGCGGCTGGCGCACGCACGATTTTTTCATCGACCTCAAGGGATGCCTGGGCGACGAATGCGGCCGGTGCGCCATCGTCTGCCCGGAGAACGCCATCCACCTGAGGGGCAAAGGCAAGGGGAGCTTTCACGAAATCGATCCGCTCGCCTGCAAGGGCTGCTTCATCTGCTGGGTGGAATGTGTGCGCACCGCCGCGGACTGCATCCTGGTCGACGGCAAGACCTTCGACCCGGGCATGAGGGCGAAGCACTTCGGGGAATGAATAAACGTAGTTCAAACCGTTTAAGTCGTTCAAGCCGTTCAAAACGATTTGAACGATTTGAACCTTTGGAACAATTTGAACGTTAAAAATTACGCTTCGGAGGTTTAAAGACGTGGCAACGGTCATGGCCGGTAACGGCGCGGCGGCGTGGGGATTCAGGCTATCGCGGGTCCAGTGTTATCCGTACTATCCCATCACTCCCTCCACCTCCTGCTCCCAGCAGATCTCCCGTTGGGTGTACGACGGGGCGATGGGGGCGGTAACCATCAACGCCGAATCGGAGCACAGCGCGGCGAGCCAGATCATCGCGGCCGGCAAAAACGTGCGCGCCGGCACGGCGACCTCTTCCAAGGGGCTGCTTTACATGATCGAGGTGCTTGAGAACGCGGCCGGCGGCGCCATCCCCTGCGGCCTCTTCATCGGCAACCGGGCGACCGGCGCGCCGATCAATATCTGGGCGGACCACAGCGACGCCTATGCCATGCGCGACAGCGGGCTGATCCAGATCTTCGCCGCCGACGGCCAGGAGAGCTTGGACAGCATCATCCAGGGTTACCGGATCGCGGAGGACCTGAGAGTGCGCATGCCTTTCGCCGTGAACCTGAGAGGCTTTACCGGAACCCACGCCTACGAGGGAGTCGAGATCCCTTCGCAGGAAGAGGTGGATCGCTACCTGCCGCCGTTCGTGCCGCTCTATTCGCTCTTCGCCCCCGAGAAGCCGGTGACCTATGGCGCCATGCTCTCGGCTTATCCCTATCGCAGACACAAGAGAAATCAGATGGCGGCAATCGGCAACGCCGCGGAAATCGCCCTCAAGGCGGGAAAAGATTTTGCCGAAAAATTCGGCCGCAGCTACGGCCACTTCGAATGGATCGGGGACCGCAAGGCTGAGCTGGTGGTCGCCCTGCTGGGGGAGTCCGCCGCCGCCGGCGAGGTGGCAACGCGCCATCTCCAGGGCAAGGAGGGGATCCCCGGCGTGGCCCTGCTGAAGATCCGGCTCTTCTCCCCCTTCCCGGCCAGGGAGATCGCCCAGGCGCTCAACCGGGCCGGAACCAAGGCCGTGATCGTTTTTGACGAAGGGCTGCAGCACGGCGGAGTCCTTCCCCCGCTCGCCCAGAGGATCACCGCCGCCGTTCACCTCCATCTCGGCGGCAAGGGACCGAAGATCGCCAGCGTGATCGGCGGACTCGGCGGCAGCGAGGTGCGCCAGGAGCACTTTCAGCTGATGTTTAACCTGGCCGCCAACATCGCCGAGGGCAAGCCTTATCGCCCCGAGCCCTACTGGCTGGACATCGACGAAGATCCCATCTTCGTCGAGCAAGAAAATCAGGTGAGCCCGAAGCTATGGAAGAAATGGGGCGAGATCTGGAAAAAACAGCCGCGCCAGGAAAAATATTGCGCGCCGATTCCCCCCGATACCGAGGAGATCCGGATCTACAGCCGGGCGGGACAGGGGGCGATCACCTCGGCGGTCGGTTTTACCGGCGCGGGCATCGAGAACGGCTACCGGCTCGTGACCGTGCCCGCTTTCGGCTCCGAGAGAAGAGGCGCGATCATCACCACGGATACGCTGATCAATTTTCACAAGGAGCGGAGGATTCGCTCCTTCATGCGCGCCTGGGATGTCGTCATCCTCTACGACGACACGATCCTCTATTCGCCGGAGCACCGGGTGCTGGACGGCCTCAAAGAAGGCGGCGCCCTTTTGGTCAACACCTCCCACATGAGCGTCAAAAAGATCCGCGGGCTGCTGGATGCCGGCGAAGGGCGCGTCCGGATCTTCACCGCGCCGGCGGCTGCGGTATCCGAGGGGCTGGGGCTCAAACATATCAACATGCCCATGCTGGGGGCGCTGCATAAGGTGTACGACAAGGTCCCGTTCGACAAGGCCCTCGGCTATTACGAAAGGAACGTCCCGCGGCCGCGCGAGGCGAGCCTGGAAGCCATCCGGCGCGGCCATGCGGAGACCACGGATCAAGAGATCCAGAGGACAAGAAAGGAGCGCCGGCTGCTTGTGAGCCAGGACTTTCTCGACTGGCGGCCCGAGGATCACTCGCAAGAAAGCTGGCCCTCGGCCCTGGAAGAGGTCCAGATCGGATGAGGTATCTCCATGTATAATATCCTTTTCAACCGCCACATCGGTCTCAACCCCCACAGCCTCCTCCTCCCGGAGCCGGTCCGTGATGTCGGCGACTACGGGGCAATTGCGACGACCGGTTTGACATCCGGACATCAAGGCTGCGTCGGCTGCGGCATGGTCAGCGGCACGAACCAGGTCCTGCGCGCGCTCAAGCTTTCGGGAAAACACGTGGTGGCGAGCATCGGCACCGGCTGCAACGAGGTGATCACGACGCAAAACACCTCCTGCTGGGGCGAGGTATCGGTCGATCACAATAATTTCCCCAACACCGCGGCCACGCTGAGCGGAAACATCGCCGCCCTCAAGGCGCTGGCCCAGGCCGGAGGGGTCTCGCCCGAATCGATAGTGAACGTCGGCATCGCCGGCGATGGGGGAACCTATGATATCGGGCTCCAGGCGCTGCTTGCCTGGATCGCCCGCGGAGAAAACGGCGTCTATGTCTGCCTCAACAATCAGGCTTACATGAACACCGGCGTCCAAGGCTCGGGCGCTACCCCGTACGGCACGGACACGACAACGACTCCTTTCGGCAAGGCGATCCGGGGCAATCAGAGAACGCCGCAATACCTGCTCGATCTCGCCCTGGCCGCCGGCGCCCCGTATGTGGCCGCCGCCTGCCCGCTCTGGCACCGCGACCTGATGATCAAGGCGCAGAAAGCCGCGGCGATCGAGGGGCCGTGCGTGCTCGAGGTCTACTCGGTCTGTCCGGAGGGCTGGAAGAGCGACACGGATGTGTTTCACGAGATCACCGAGCTGGCGCTAGAGACGCGCTCCTGGATCCTCTATGAGGCGGAAAGGGAGCGGGACACCAACACGGTGCTCTTCACGCTCAACTACCTGGCGAAAAAATATCTGCCGATCTCGGACTATCTCAGATTGCAGGAGCGGTTCGCCGGCATGAGGGATTTCCCGGAAATGGTCCGGCGGGCCCAGGAGATCATCGAGGCCAGGTGGTCCTTCTGGCGGCCGGTGATGGAGGCTAATGGAATCGAGTGGAAGGAGGAAGCCCGTGCAATCTGATCTGGTCCTGCGCGTTGCCGGTGAATCCGGCGAGGGCGTTATCACCATCGGAGAGACGCTCTGCAAGATCGCCGCAAGAGAAGGAATCCACATCGTCACCTTTCGCACCTTTCCGGCCGAGATCAAAGGCGGCTCCTGCATGATCCAGGTCCGGCTGAGCGAGAGACGCATCCCGTACCACGGAGAGGGCGTGGACTTCCTGGTCTGTCTCAACCAGGATGCCGTCGATGAAAACCTCCCGGACTTGAAGGAGCACGGCGTCCTGCTCTGCGAGGCGGAATGCGATCTGCCCGAGAAAAACCCCGGATGGACCGCCTACAAGGTGCCCTTTGACCGCATCGCCACGCGCGAGATCGGCAGCCGCATCAGCAAGAACATCGTCGTGCTCGGCGCCCTCTCCCATTTGCTTTCTTTGCCCAAAGAAACGATCGAAAAGTTCATCTCGGAGAAATTCGCCCGAAAGGGAAAAACGGTCCTCGATCATAACCTGGACGCCTTGCAGCGCGGCTTCGATTTCGCGCGCAGCCATCTCGCCAAAAAGGATTCCTACAGGCTCCCCAAAGGGAGCGGCCGGAAAAGACTCCTGATGACCGGCAACGAGGCGATCGCCATCGGCGCCACGGCGGCCGGGATGAGATATTTCTTCGGTTATCCCATCACGCCCGCCTCGGAGATCATGGAATGGCTCGCCGCGCACCTGCCCAAAATGGGCGGCGTGGTGCTGCAGACCGAGGACGAGATCTCGGCTATCTGCAGCGTCGCCGGGGCGTCCTGGGCCGGAGGCAAGAGCATGACCTCGACCTCAGGCCCCGGTCTCTCGCTCATGTCCGAAACCATCGGCCTGCTATCGATGGCGGAGATCCCCGCGGTCATCGTGGATTCGCAAAGGGGCGGACCGAGCACGGGCATGCCGACCAAGACCGAACAGTCGGATCTCCTGCTCGCCCTTTACGGCTCGCACGGAGACGCCACCAGGGTCGTTATGGCGCCGACCTCCGTCTCCGACAGCCTCCGCGTGACCGCGCTGGCCTTTGCCGTCGCGGAAAAATACCAGCTGCCGGTCATCATGCTGGTGGATCAGGCGCTGTCGGCGCGCCTCGAAACCGTCGATCGCGAAACCGTCGAGCGGCTGCCGCAAGGCTCCCGATCCTGCGCCTCGCCCGCAGACGGCGCCCCGTTTGTGCGCTACCAGCTCGGCGGCTCGGCGGTCTCCCCGGCCGCCCTGCCCGGCACCCAGGGAGGCGAGCATATGGTCACCGGCATGGAGCATGACGAGCGGGGCAATTTCGCCTGTGATGAAGAGACCCATACGGCCATGACCGTGAAGCGCTTCCGCAAGCTCGCCGCCATCGAAAGCGATCCGCTGGTCGCCGAGTTCTGCACCCGACTGGGCGACGAGAACAGCGAGGTCGGCATCGTCACCTGGGGCTCGTCGGCCGGGCCGGTCGAGGAGGCCCTGGCCATAGCCAAGGGCCTGGGGATCTCCGCTCAAGCGATCATCCCGAGGATTTTGAATCCGCTTCCCCATCAGGAGCTCAAGACCTTCTTCGGCAAGGTCAAGCGGGTCATCGTGCCGGAGCTTAACTTTGTCGGCCAGCTCGCCACGCTTCTCAGGTCCACCTATCGGATTCCCACGATCGGCCTGACCAAGGTGAAAGGGGTGCCGCTGGCGCCGAGCGAAATCGTCGAGAAGATCGTCGAAGCCGAATCCACCCTGAACGCAAGGAGCACAAGAGCCTATGGAAGAGCTGGATAAGTCCTGCGAATACCTGAGCGGCGTCTGCCCGGTCTGGTGCCCGGGCTGCGGTTACTACGGCATCCTCTCGGCGCTGGTCGAGGCCTTCGCCGATCTCAAGCTGCCGACCAAGGAGCTGACGCTGGTATCCGGCATCGGCTGCTCCAGCAGGCTGCCCTATTTCGTCAAGGCCTACGGCTTCCACAGCATCCACGGCCGCGGCCTGCCGATCGCCCAGGGAGTGAAGACCGCCAACCCGGAGCTCACCGTGCTGGCCGTGGGCGGAGACGGCGACGGGCTCGCCATCGGCGGCGGTCACCTGCCGCACGTGGCGCGCAACAACGTGGACATCACCTATCTGCTTTTCAACAACGCGATTTACGGCATGACCAAGGGACAGTTTTCCCCGACCACCACGCTCTATCCGGTCACCAAGACCTCGCCGTTCGGGCTGGCCGGCGAGGCGATCAACCCCTCGGCCCTGGCCATTGTTTACGGCGCCACTTTCGTGGCCCGCGGCTTCTCGGTCAAGAAGGAGCACTTGAAGGAGCTGATTATTCAGGGAATCCATCACCGCGGCTTTTCCTTCATCGAGGTGCTCGCCAGCTGCTCCTCGTTCAACACCACCGACATGAACGTGGCGCGGATCGTCAAGAACCTCGAGATGATCCCCGAGGACCACAACCCCGAGGACGCCATCGAGGCCTTGAGGCTCGCCGCGGACCAGGAGAAGATCCGTCTCGGGGTTTTCGTCCGCAATCAACGCCCCACTCTGGGGGACAAGTTCCAGGAGATGCGCCGGAAGGCCAAGGGCAAAGGCGCGGCCAACATGGAGGCGCTCCTGGGGCAATTTGCCTAGCTTGAAACGGAGGAGTTTTTATGCCGCAGAACCTGAAAGTGCACAAGAAAGACGCCGTCGCCACGATCGAGCTTTACCGGCCGCAGAAAAAAAATTCCTTAAACGGCGAGATGCGCGGGGAGCTCGAAGAATGCCTCAAGGAGCTGGCGCGCGACCGGAATACCAGGGTCGTCATCGTCACCGGCGGCGAAGAGATCTTCTGCGCCGGCGCCGACATCAGCGAGATCCAGGAGTCGGTTTCGGCGGAGGCGGCTTACCACCACGCGCGGGAGTTCCAGCTGCTCTTCGATCTGGTCGAGGCGCTGCCCCAGCCGGTCATCGCCGCGGTCTCCGGCTACGCTCTCGGCGGCGGATGCGAGCTCGCCCTGGCCTGTGATTTCCGCATCGCCTCCCAGACCGCCAGGTTCGGCCTGCCCGAGATCAAGATCGGCGCCTTTCCCGGCGGCGGCGGCACCCAAAGGCTGCCGCGCCTGATCGGGGCTAGCAAGGCCAAAGAGATGATCTTCACCGGCGATCCGATCGGCGCCGAAGAGGCGCTCTCCTTCGGGCTGGTCATGAAGGTGGTGCCGAAGGAAAAGCTCGCGGAGGAGGCGCACGCCTTTGCCGCCAAACTAGCCGCCCTTCCCCGGCTGGCGCTCCAGGCCTCCAAGGCCTCGATCAACAAAGGGCTCGAGATCGATCTTGC